>Ga0256405_10008757_pt1 | contig 14271 bp, 11 predicted proteins | sample RumenRJG_02DNA_FD_189096 | JGI IMG/M metagenome (GOLD analysis project Ga0256405, IMG submission 189096) | Bovine rumen microbial communities from Lethbridge, Alberta, Canada - RJG_02 | ecosystem: Host-associated > Mammals > Digestive system > Stomach > Rumen | place: Canada: Alberta...
ATCCCACGAGCTCGGTTTCACGGTGCACGCCCACGCCATCGGAGATGGTGCGCTGGCCATGGCGCTGGATGCCGCCGAGAAAGCGCTGGAGCAGACAGGACCCCATGATCTCCGGGATGCCGTCACGCACCTGCAGGTAGTGGACCGGGCGGATATCCCCCGCATGGCAAAGCTTGGCATGGTGGCTGTGACAGACCCGCACTGGTTCGATATGGAACCTGCGTATTTTGACATGATTGCAGCTGTTCTCGGAGAGGAGCGCGCCGAACATCAGCTTCCGATGAAGTCCTTTTTCGATGCCGGTGTCGTTGTGACCTCCGCCAGCGACTATCCCGTCATAAATCCGGCCTATCCGCTGATCAGCATCCAGAAGGGTGTCATCCGCCAGCTCCCCGGACAGCCGGAAACGCTGCATAACCCGGCGGAGCGTGTTACAGTGGAGCAGATGATCGAAGCGGCCACCCTGAATGAGGCTTACCAGCTTCTGTGTGAGGACCGGCTTGGCAGTATCACCGCCGGCAAGGAAGCGGATCTGGTCGTACTTGGAACAGACATCACCACCTGCGACCCGGAACATATTCAGGATGCTCCCGTGCTTGGCACCATGGTCGGCGGTGAATGGGTTTAGGAAGGAATGACCTGAATATGGAATGGGAAGTACGTATCATTGAGTGGATGCAGGCAAATTTCAGCAGCCTGGGCGGCCTTGTAAAGCTCCTGGCTTTTCTTGGCGCGGAAACAGGCCTTTTGATGCTTGTCCTGATCGTGATGTTCTGCTGGAACAAGAAGGCAGGACAGAAGCTGGCATTGGTGGTCTCTTCTCTGAATATCTGGCTGCCCATGATCAAGTCGGTCGTACTGAGACCGAGACCCTACATGGAGTATCCCGGCCGGGTGAAAGCGGAGGCCCTGGTAGAAAAAGGCGCGGCGGCTTCGGATGTGGCGGCGCAGGGGTATTCCTTCCCGAGCATGCACAGCGCATCGATCCCCGCCTTATACTTTACCCTGGCAAATGAGGCAAAAAAGAAATGGCTCTGGATCCTTGCGGCCGTCCTGACTCTGCTGGTCGGCTTGTCCAGGGCCGCAGCCGGCATGCATTATCCGACGGATATTCTGGCAGGATGGATACTTGGATTTGCAGTGATCGGAATCTTTACACAGCTTGACCGGCATGTGCACAAGGAGTGGCAATACCATCTGATCCTGATCGTAACCGGGCTGCCGGGACTTTTCTATGTCCGCACGAACGACTACTTTACGTCTCTGGGATGTCTGATCGGCACCGTAGCGGCGATCCATTTTGAGCAAAAATATGTCAACTACCAGGATACAAAAAGGCTCCCGGCCATGGTCCTGCGCATGGTTGGAGCCCTTGTCATTTATTTTGCCGTAAATACCCTGCTGAAGCTCCCGTTTGACAAGGAGTTTCTGGCCGGGGCAAGTCTTGGCGCGCTCTTGATCAGGACAGCCCGATACGCGATTATCATGTTCCTGATCGTGGGCGTTTATCCGAAAGTATTCACCCTCTTCGAGCGGAGAGGAAAATAAGGGAAAAGACGTGAAGGCGGAAACGGATGCAGCGACAGGAGTTTTTTTTCCGGCCATATAAGCATGGTCAGCCGGCAATAACAGGATCCTTCCGGTAGCCGCAGAGAAGGAACATGGGCTTGATGGCCGTGATCTCATCGTATTCCTTCTGCGACACAGTGACATCGGAGTTGATGGCCTGCAGGTCATTTTGCATGATATCGTAGGCCTCTTCCACCGTCTGTGCCCGTCCCTCGCGGATCACGCGGATCATACGGTCGATCGCTGCGGGATGCGCGTACTGGGCGGGAAGGGGGAAGGCGGAGACAGCTCCGCCACCTGCATACCTGCTGATATATTTCCCGCTCCGCCGCAGAGCCTCCCGCCAGCGCGCGTCGGCATAGCGGCGGTTGTTGCGGCCTGTAGGCAGGACCTGCGCAGACATGGTATAGAAAATAAAGGCCATGCCGAAGAGAACGAAGTAGACTGCGTATCCCTGATGATGGATCACGGCATAAATCCCGAACAGAACGGATCCGACCGCCAGCAGGAAGATCGCCAGGGCGGCGTAGCGGTACCAGGGATTCATGCGGTCAGTGATGCGTTTTTCCTTTGCAGTGACGGAGAGAAAAGCCGGGATCTCCGGTTTCCGCTCCAGATAGGCCTCTGCCCGCCGGAGCTCTTCAATGCTCTCCTGCGCCTGCGGAGTCAGGTCCTTCACATACCGGGCCTCTTCCCGGGCCCGTTCCTCTTCCATCCTGGCCTGGGCCTTCTCACTCATCGTCGGGATCTCCGGGTGCCGGGTCCGGACGATGGACAGGAAGCTGTCAACCTCCTCCTCGTACTTGAAATTACACTGGCGTTCTCTTCCATCCTTCAGGAGCACCACCAGGTAGGGAATGGAGCCAAAGACGCCCTTTCCCGTGAATCCGCCCCTGGACATAGCTACACGCTTGAAGACCCGCCGGATATCCTGCCACATGACATAATACCTGCGGTCGATAAAAAAGCTGTTCAGATAGACCGCCTTCTCTCCGATCCCGCATGGTCCGGTCCTGACGCAGTTTTTGATGTCACTGCGCAGGTCCTCCACAGTCATTTTGTGTTCCGCGATCGCCACTGGTGCAAAAATCATATCCTTTTCCGCCGCTGCCGCGGCGGCTCCTTTCATTCTTTCCAACCCATGCCGCTCGTCAGAGCGGCACCCTTCACCGTTTTCGCGGAGGCGAAGACAATGAAAGACCGCAGGAGATTCGGGCCGCTTGCGGCCCAAATCTCCTGCTTGAAAAATATAGCATCAGTAATTTTTTTTACTTTTGAATGCTGATTATGCGTGTGCGTGATGGACTGCTGTGGAATCCATGTGCGCGTACTTTCTGGTCTTTACCATAAAGATCATAAGCATAGCGACGGCAAAGACAATGCCGAAAGGATATGCGAACGCATAATTGTTCTTAAAGAAGGGGATCAGGCCCAGGCACTCGGGAGCCATTACAAAGTAGGTCGATGAGACCGCGCTCATAAAGGTTGCCGGCAGTGCGCCGATCCAGTAGTTCTTTCTCTCCTGCGCCAGGTAGGTCGCGCCCGCCCACAGGACGATCATGGCCAGGGTCTGGTTGGACCAGCTGAAGTATCTCCAGATGACCTGGTAGCTCAGGAAGCCGAGTGTGTTGCCGTAGCCCAGAAACGCGCCGATCCCGAGGACCGGAATGCAGAGTTTCAGGCGGTTCTGCCAGGAAGTCTGGTCCAGCTTCATCCAGTCGGACAGGGTCAGACGGGCAGAACGGAAGGCAGTATCACCGGATGTGATGGGGCATGCGACGACGCCCAGCATGGCCAGGATGACACCGACAGGGCCCATGGTCTTGACACAGACATCATAGATGGCCGCGGACTGACCGCCTGCCAGGATCTCCTGCAGGCCGGTGCTCAGGCCGCCGGTCTTTTCATAGATCGCGCAGCCGGCAGCTGCCCATACCAGGGCAATGACACCTTCGGAAGCCATGGCGCCGTAGAATACGAACCTGCCCTGCTTCTCGCTCTTGAGGCATCTTGCCATCAGAGGGGACTGGGTCGCGTGGAAACCGGAGATCGCGCCGCAGGCAACTGTGATGAACATGAAGCTCCACACAGGGGTTCCCGCGGGATGCATGCTGCGGAAGTTCTCAAACAGTTCGGGGATATGGTAGCCGTTCATGGGAAGGCCGACGGCCACACCGACTGCCATGAGGATCAGGCAGATTCCGAAGACAGGATAGATCTTACCGATGATCTTGTCGATGGAAATGAATGTTGCAATGAAATAATAGGCCAGGATGATCGTCAGCCAGACGGTCGTGGAGGCCAGGGCGCCGCTCACACCTTTTTCAGACAGGAGCTTGACCAGAAGGCCTGCAGGGCCGACTGCAAAGACTGTGCCGACCATGATCAACAGGATCACGGAAAAGATACGCATGACGTTTTTCATCGCAGGGCCGAGGTAGGTGCCGGTGACCTCGGAAATAGAGGCGCCTCTGTTTCTCTCAGACAGCATACCGGAGAAATAGTCGTGCACACCGCCTGCAAAGATGGTGCCGAAGGTGATCCACAAAAAGACGACCGGGCCCCACAGAGCGCCCTGCATGGCACCGAAGATCGGTCCCAGTCCGGCGATGTTCAGCAGCTGGATCAGGAACAGCTTCCACTGGGGCATGACGACAAAGTCCACGCCGTCATTGATGGCCACAGCAGGAGTCTCCCTGTCATCCGGGGCAAAGGTGCTTTCGACTACCTTGCCGTAGGTAAAATAGCCGATGACAATAAGTAACAGGCAGAGAATAAAGCTGATCATATCAAAACCTCCCTTCATGTGTTTTCGCCAATCAGCTCGCCCGGCGCACCCGGGCGGGTTTTTCTCTGCGTGCTTTCACAGGCCATACAGACACAGAATCCCGGGCCAGTTGATCCGGGCCCTGTCCGCATCCGTGCAGGCAGGTTCGCGGCCGGTCCCTTTTCTGTGCAATATAACCTGTAAAAGTGCGCGAATTATCAGGAAAACTGTATATGATTCACAATTTTCCCTTGGAACGCACCTATTATAGTCCCCTTCTGAATATGCATCAATAGTCAAAGTGCATAAATTAGAAACGTTTCCACTGTCAATTAGCACAATTTTTTCGTTCTATGCTTCCGCCTGATTCCCTGGTTTCATCTCCGCATACTTCTTTTTCACACGAGTTCTCAGTTATATCATCAATCGACAATGCACTCCCGATTGAGAATGCCATTTCTCTTGTACTGCTTTCATAAACAGTCGTACTGACCATGTCGTATGCCGGAGCAAGACGTATGCTGCTGAAATCTTTACCATAGAGAAGAGAAAAGTTCTTGATATGTGCATCTGTATTTCCAAGGAGATAACAGAAAACAATCATATCCCAGAGTCTTTGCTGGTCTGCGATCGGATTAGAAGAATACTGCCTCAGGATCTCGAACATCCTGCGCATGTATCCTGCATTTCTCTTTTCATATTTGTCAGCAGATGAGATTCCCATCGCCTGTGAAAAATCCTCCTGATGAAGTCTGAGCGGGCACGGGAGACCCGTGATCATGTTCACTGCTCCTACGAATGTGCGGTCATAACGTCTTGTTGCATATAGTACTTCACTGTCATTCCCACTTCCCAAATCTATAATAAAGCTTTGCGGAACCTCTATTCCGCATTTGGCCGCCGCCATCATGGACAGCTGTTCATTCGTAACAATTCCCTCTAAACGCACATGGCTTTGCTTGACAATATGTGTACTGGGTGCAGTCCCCTCCGGAAGATACCACTGGCTGCCCGCCTCATCATAATAAAGGCCAACCTTACCGGAAGCACCTGTCAGGGAAAGATGTGACTTTGTGACAATCTCCGCAGATTTCTGCGCACCTTCTGCCGCCAGGGCTTTCACCTGCTGTTCGGTAACCATTTCGTAAGAAGCAGACTGCGCTTCCCCCTCTGCTGTTACACGTACAGCGCCGAGACACTCCCTTCCAAGTTGATGGAGAATAGACAGGTAATCATTCTCATCCAGATGCAGCCATTGTGCTACGGATCTTCTGGTGAACCCTTCCGGAAGAAGTCCTTCAAAAAACCGCCTGGTCTGTTCCGCCGAAAAGCTTTCCCGCTGTAAAGGAAGGCTGATGGAAACCGGTACTGCATTTCTGTCATCCAGGTATTCCTCAATATATGAGAACGTTGCTGTCCGATAGCTTTCACCGCTGATCAATCCAACAGGAACCATTCTGCCGTCTCTTTCAATGCTGATTTGATACTTCTCATGCCCCATGTTCACGTCCTTCCAGACACAGATCCAGACCCAGCAGATTTGCCAGATAGATGGCCTTCTCAAGTTCGGCAGTTTTCTTCCCGTTCTCAAGATCAGATATAAAACTCACGCTCAGTCCGCTGAATTCAGACAGAAACCCCTGCGTATAATGCAATTCCTTACGTCTCGCACGGATCACTTCTCCAAAGCCTGCCGCACTTGTTATCCGCATCATCCTCTCCTCCATCGCTGAAAAGGCCGCACGGAAACCCACACTTCCGTGCAGATTTCGCCGTACGGCTCATTACATTGTTCTTTGAGAAAAAATACGCCGTACGGCTCAATAGTGTATTACAATATCATTATTTAGCCGTACGACTAATTTTTACAATTATATCATCTTTGCCACCAGGGCACAATCTTCTGTTTTCCCAGGCCCGGAAAATGGGGACGGTCCTTTTGTGTCTGTCCCCATTTTCACATACACATGGGGACAGACACAAAAGGACCGTCCCTTGTTGTCTTGGATAGAGATTGGCTTGTCATCTTCTGAAACAGCATCTTCAAAGACAGTCTCATTAAACTCATAGTCGTCTTTTCCATCGTTGTCAATTTCGTAAAGAACAGCTGCCATATGCTTGCAATAATTTCCATCAGCGGCGTATGGACATGAACAATATGCATTCAGAACATAGTGGCCATCATAATTTATCTTTACTTTGTAGTATTCGGATCCTTCTACAACTGCTTCAAACTCAGGCAGGCATCCGAAATGCCGCTGGTATATGACTATTTTTCAGTTCCTATTATCTACAAGTAAGTATCAACCAACAGCCTTTGTATATCCTCAGCTTTCACTCCATATAGCTTCAGATTTTTTATTTCCTGATCAGTCACATTCATCGCGTCAATAAAAGTCCTCATATCATTTCTGACTTCATCAGGTAGTTCACATCTCTCCAGCAAAAGTTCCGATGCCATCCGAATGATATCATTCCGATGCTTCTTCAAATCCCGGGAATCCACATGCTCACCTCGTCGATCGCGCTCACTTAAATCCAGCCAGGCTTTTGCTTTGAATGGAATCAGCATACTGTGCGGTAAAACGGAGATACCGTCTATCACTTCCCTCCCCTGCAATAATGCCTTGTAATATGCTTCATTTAATAATATCGCCGACAGACTTGATACACTGTCATCTATATGAAGCGGGGTAATCCCAAAATCTTCCTTCAAAATATATTCAGTCCGTGCAAAGAGTTCAATCATTGCAGGAAAGCCTGCCTGCATGGGTTTATCAAATCTATAAAACTGCGGCTTTCCGGAAGACCTGGCTCGATTCTGATATCCGCCATCCTGTATAAACTTCCAAAACCTCTCTCCAAATCCACTTGTCAATGCCTCTACAATCAGAACAATATCAAGATCTTTCGTAGCTCTAAAGTCAGCATTGTTATTTTTAAAAGAAATATCGCATGCTGCACCGCCAATCAATACGTACTCGTCCGTAAAATCCTGAAAATAATCCCGGAATCTTTCAATCCCCTTTACCATACATGCTCCTCCAACATCTCATCTACTGCCATACTGATCCTCGGATCCGACAGTTCGTCTTCACTCAAGCTTAGAGCAACAGTCAAAGGATCAACTGCTCTACTGTCTTCGAACGGAATATAATACCCCAGTTCCTGAATAACGCATCCGGGAGCATCCCCGGCCAACGTTATCTTGTCTCCTGAGATATTCATATCTGTCAAATTCTTTTTGGTTATCGCAAGAATTGGATACTTCTCATCATCCAGCATAGAGTAATGCGCAAGTGCCATTGTCCCTGACATTGGAAGCATGATATCCGGTTCCTCTTTTAATCCAAAGGATGCTATCACCGGATTCCGCAAAACTGGTTTTATCGTTTCCCACATCATTTTTTTGTCGGAATCTGCAGAAATATTCCTTGCCCGACTCCTGATCATCAAATAGGGGATATTCATGGCTTCCATTTCATCAAAACATCGTGTGACAGACATCTTGGAAACACCAAGCAGCGCCGCAACTCTTGTCACATTCATTCTCTGCCATCCCTGATACAATGCCATAAGCAGCATTTTCTGAGTAAGATAGGAAATCCGCTCACATGTCCTGACGGTCTTTCTTTTTGTATCGTCAAGAAATGTTCCGATAAACGGCAAATATATCTGGTGGTTTTCCCATACAAATGGAATTCCCTCTTTCAACATAGCATCCCGGCTGTAGTAATTCATTTCTTTAAGATACAGCACACACGGAAGGCCTGTGTATATTTCTATTTGACGATGCTGCTTACGCAAAATCGAAAGAGAAAGTTTTTCAACCGGAGCAGCAATCAATACCTCCCGGCCACCAATAAACATGCGGCTAAAATGAAAGCCGCTCCTATAGGAAAGCGGCAGTCTCGTTATTTTCTCATATGGCAATATTTGTACATCCTGATGCAAAATAGCTTCAATGTAATCCTTCATCCGTGCCTCCTCTTCCGTTAATGATTATATTTGAATTGTAACTTATTTTAAGTTACAATTCAAATATTTTCATAATTAAATCCTGTGAGGCTTGTATCGCACTGCCGGAGGGCTTATATAGCTTTTCTTTTTGCCCTATGAGCTTCCAATATTCATTATTACCAATCATCAAGCTTGATATCTGACCCGAATGTCATCTCAAGCAGCTCCGCAGAAAACAGAAATCTCCCTGCTGCATATGCGCATCAGATTATTATTCTTATTTTTTCTTGAATTATAATAAGCCATAAAAATCATCACGACTTCATCTGATAATCTGCTCACCGCTGTTTTCTCCTCATGCTTAACCTGCAAATACTATTTAGATATCTTTGCCTATATTACCACTAACATATTTGCAGAGAAAGTAATATTCCCACACAAACTAAAAGGCGCCCCTGAAAGAGCGCCATGATATTCCTGTCTCATATTTGCACTTCTATTTCAATTCCCGCCATGAACTCAAAGAATAGGCGGTCATCGAAAAGTGTGGCCTTCTTGATTAGCTGCCGGACCATCACCTCATCATAATCTGTTATCCCCATGGTCTGCTCGTCCAGGAAGGCTTCAAACTCATCGAACCGCTTTTTCATTCCTGCCCGATCTGCGTCTTCCAGAAGAAGGTCTTTCTTTTTTTATCTTTCCTGCATGCCGCCCGCACCTTCCCGGAGCGGTCCGGCGGGTTATTTTCCGTTTACTGTCAATCTGTGCTCATCTCCGGTAAAACCTGTCTTAAACATAAAAAAATCCTTCTTGTTTTTCCTGAATAGTATGTCAGAACAAAACACGGAGGCATGACCTTTGATCACATATGAGGTGTACACGAAAAATACTGCAGACCAGCAATAAAGCAATCCGGCACAGATCGTGCAGATTCCGGCATTGTCAGAAGGCAGATTAACTCTTCATATACTTCACATTGATCCCATATAAACATTTCATTGTGCATTATTTCTCTGCCTGCTGCCCCCAACCTGTATATAACTTTTGAAAACAGCAACCAGGATAATATCTACACAGCAAAATGCCTCATGCCATCCATGCACTTATCATTATAAAGGTATGGATGGCATGTGTGCAAATGCTTTTCAGTACCAGCAAATGTCAAGGTGCTGACAAGTACTTCCTCAATGCGGAAACATGGGGACAGAAACAAAAGGACCGTCCCTATTTCATGCCTGTAGCCTGCTTTCTGTATTTGGCAGGGGTGATATGCAGTTCCTTTTTGAAAGCGCGGATAAAGGATTCGGGATTTTCGAAGCCCAGCTCCGCGCTGATCTCCGAAACAGGCGTTTTGGTACCCAGGAGGAGCTGCTCTGCCCTGCGGATGCGCAGCGCCCGTTTCCAGTCATTGAAGCTCTGTCCGGTACTGGCTTTGATCAGACGGGAGCAATGGGAAACCGAAAAGCCGAAGTGATCCGCTATGTCATTGAGGGTCACCTCCGACAGATGATCCTCAATATAGCGCAGGACCTGAAAATCCTCCCTCCTGTCGGAGTGGGTTTCGGACAGGGAGGACTCCATCACATCCTGGTCATTGCGCATGATCATTGATATGAGAAAAATCAGCATGCCGACCAGAATCTGATCGGAAAACATGTCGTTGTGTATCTGTTCCTGCCACAGATAATTAATCCTGTGCCGGGTTTCAGCAAGGTTTTTCTGTGCTTTGTGAAAGACCAGGTATCTGATCTTCTCGGAATGATACATGCCTCCGGAAAAGAATTCACTGATCAGATTATGACCGCCCATCAGGGGGCGGAACATCTGATAGAAGGTCCCCTTGCGAAGCAGAATGTTCAGAACGATCGACTCGTCGTCAAATACCTCCATGGTATGATAGATACCCGGAGCAATAAAGATCAAATCCCCTTCCAGAAACTGTTTCCGGTCAAGTCCGATATTTTGAACGCAGCGGCCATGATATACATAAATAATCTCATAAAAATCATGCCGGTGCAGGAAGGGAGGGGTATAGCGGTTATGTCTGGTCAGAATAACATTTCTGTTGACTCCTTCCTTGAAATATTCGCTGTCGTACATTTCATAAGAGATGATCTCCGGCAGGAGTTCAGGGATGATCAGATGGCGGGAAACGGCATCGTCAAGATCAACGGACTGCAGAAACTTCTTCAGCGTCAGGGGATCCTTACCGGCCTTAAAATAATTTTTATAAAAAATCTCATCTTCGTTCAGATCCAGCGGCCGGGTGATATCTTCAAAATCACCCTTTGTATCGGAAGTTTTCTTTTCCTTTAAATTTCTCTCAAGAGAACTGTACATGTCCTCTGCCGCCATTTTCTGCATTTCCTTGAGAAAAAACTCTTCTTGATCGTGAAAGCCGTGAAAGGATTCTGATGCCGCATTCATTGTCATTTTATATTCTCCCGGAAAAGTATCACTGTTTATATGACAAAAATAGTCAATTTTGCCCAAGGCAACTCAGAAAATTTCGTCAATTAAATCTACTCCATTGCAGCCATTATGGCATATAAAAGCAAAAAATGTCAATTTTTAGAGCAAGCCAGCCAATAAGAATGTACAAAAAATGGTAGTATAGTATATTCATCAGGCAGCAGGAAGCAAAAAACAGCTTCCAAAGGAAAAAGCTGCCGCTGTCCGGCCGGCAGAAAGACTGCAAACAAAAAAGATTCAAAAGGGTATTATCATCAAGCCGCCTATGGAGGGCTCCGATCCGGAGCAGAGCGGCATGTTAAAGGGAGGAAATGGAATGTCATCCGAAAAACGTCTTCTGTACCGCCAGAGATTTGGATATGGCATGGGCGACTTCGCCTGCAACCTGATCTGGCAGGTTATCTCGCTGTATCTGCTCTATTTTTACACAGATGTCATGAAACTGAATGCAGCGGCAATTGCGACAATGTTTGTTGTCTGCCGCGTGATCGATGGAATTACAGACGTTCTGGTCGGTTTTGCGATCGACAAGACGAGAACCAGATGGGGAAAGAGCCGTCCCTGGTTCCTGTTCGGTGCAGTTCCATTCGCGCTGTCCGCTTTCCTGGCCTTCAGTGTCCCGAATATTTCCCCCAGCGGCAAACTTGTCTACGCATATGCCACTTACATATTCCTTTCCTTTATGTACACGGTCGTCAATATCCCGCTGGCATCGATCCTTCCCGCACTGACCGACGATATGAATGAGCGCACAGTTCTCGCCACCTGGCGGAAATTCCTGGCCTTCATGGGTTCTACCATCGTCTCCGCGACAGCGCTGACTCTGGTCCAGCTTGCAGGCCGCGGCAACGAAGCACTGGGCTTCCGGGTCGTCATGGGGATCTTCGGAATCATCGGCTGCCTCTGCTTTTTCCTGACCTTTGCCCTTGTGCGTGAGAACAATCTACAGGAAAGCACAAAACAGGCAACCCTCAAGGAAACCGTCAGATCTCTGGCACAGAACACCCCCTGGAAACTCTTCGCGCTTAACATTCTCTTCATGTGGACCGGCTTCTTCATGCAGTCCTCAGCACTTGTTTACTACTACAAATACTACGTCGGAAGTACAGCGATGGCATCCCTGGTAGCAACCATCATGACCATGGTACCTATGGTCGCCAACCTGACCGTTCCTTTCCTGGCCAGGAGGCTGGGAAAGAGAAATCTTTACAGCACAGCGGCCATCGTACAGCTTGCCGGCCTTCTGATCATCTGGCTGGGCGGCCTGAACACAAATATTATTATCGTCGGCGCTTTTATCTCGGCCTGCGGCTATGGCATCAAAGAGAGCATCTATTTCTCCATGCAGGCGGATCCCGTCGACTACGGCGAATGGAAGACCGGCGTGCAGGCGGCAGGAACCCTGTCCTCTGTCAACGGATTCCTCGGCAAAGTCGCCCAGGCAGTCGCAGGCGGCCTCTCCGGCGCACTCCTGGCATGGGACGCCTATGATTCCGCGGCTGCGATCCAGCCTGCCAATGCCCTGACCGCCATCCGGGTCATGTACATCTACGCACCTGTAATCCTGCTGATCTGCTCCATCATCACCATGTCCTTCTACAAACTTGACAAGCAGTTCCCGCAGATCCAGAAGGAACTGGAAGAAAGAAGAGCAGCCAGAGCATAAAAATATATCTATCTATTTCGAATATCATAAAACGCAAAAAAGGCAAAAGACAGAACCAGGAAAAAGAAACAAAAAAGCATCAAAATAAAAAAACATCGAAATAGAAAAGCATCGAAATAGAGAAGCATCGAAATAGAAAAACATCGAAATAAAATAGCATCGAAAGAAGAAAGTAAAAAAGATACGGGTTTAGAAGAAAGCCCGTCAAGAAGAACAGGAGAAAATCATGAAAGAGAGTACAGGAACGAAAAAATATATGCCCCTTGTCGGAGCAGCCGGCATCGGATCCATGCTGGGATCCGGCATCATCATCGGACTGTCCGCAACGATTGCGGTGTGGCAGTCGGGCCTGGGACTGACAGACGGTCAGGTCGGTATTCTGTCTGGCGCCCTGACCTTTGCGATCGCAGCAGGATCACTTCTGGCCGGCAACATCACAAAGGCCATCGGCCTGATCCGCGCCTTTAACTATATGAACCTGCTCTACCTGATCGGCGCAGCCATTTGTATCCTTTCCGGCAATTTCCCCATGCTGCTGGCAGGCCTGATCATCGCCGGTTTTGCCTCCGGTGCGGATCTGCCCATCAGCCTGACAGTCATTTCCCACGATGCCCCCGATGAAAAGACCTCTGCCGAGCTGGTCGCTTCCACCCAGGTCTTCTGGCAGATCGGTGTTCTGGGCTCCTATGCAATGGCTTTCATCGTTTCCCGTGTGGAAGGCGCTGCCGGCGCAAGAATGGTCTTTGCCCTTCTGGCCGCATTCGCCGCGATCGCATTCCTCTGGAGAACATTCTCCGGCAAATTCAAAGAGTTCCATGAAGCCGGCGACCGCTATCGCGCCGCAGAAGGCATGCAGGAAAAAACCGAAGTCTCCTTCACTACTCTGTTCAAGGGCAAAGAATCCGGCAAGTACACTTCCTTCTTCCTCTGCATCCTGATCTTCTACGTCTGCTGGAACCTGCTTGCAAATACTTTCGGCCAGTTCCAGACCTTCATCCTGGTCAAGGCAAACGCCTCTCAGTCCCTGGCAACCGGCTGCGGTATCGTCCTCAATATCGTAGGTCTAATCTGCGGTATCCTCTTTGCTTCTCTGGCAGGCAGCGGCAACAGGAATAAACTCTTCTATCTCGGCATTGTCATCCAGGCAGCTGCCATGATCGGAATCGCTCTCGGCGGAGGCGCCATCTTCATGATCGTAGCCATGATCGCATGCTACAACATCGGCAACCAGTTCGCAGGCGAGTCCATCTACAAAGTCTGGACACAGGAATCCTTCCCCGCCAGTGCAAGAGCTTCCATGCAGGGCTTCATCAACGGTTTCTCCAGATTCTGCTGCGGTCTGTTTGCACTGATCACACCTTACCTGGTCGCACCCGAAAGGATCCAGATGACCATGTACGGCTTCGCAGGAATCGTTCTCATCAGTGCAGTCGCAGGCACCGCTATGATCCGTCTTCAGAAAAAACACGGCGTAGCCCAGATGTAATACAAATTTTAAATCATCATTCAATCATCAGATGTAATCATTCGCAATCGAGTCTTGAATAAATGCGGGAGGAATCCGCTTTCAGAAGTGCTATCGGGAGGAATATACAATGGCATTCACTTTTCAGATCAATAACAGCCTTAAATTCAAACATGACGAACAGCTCCTTGCCAAGGCCGAAGCCAACAGGCCGCAGATCATAAAGACGCAGCACAGCCCCGCCAGGATCGTCGATATCGTCGAAGATCCCGCCTGGCTGGGCGGCTGGGGACCCGCAGAGAGTGAAAAGAAGATTGACAAGCTTTCCTCCTACGGATGCAAGAGAGATGACACTCTGGTCCTCGATTTCGG
>Ga0256405_10008760_pt1 | contig 14268 bp, 13 predicted proteins | sample RumenRJG_02DNA_FD_189096 | JGI IMG/M metagenome (GOLD analysis project Ga0256405, IMG submission 189096) | Bovine rumen microbial communities from Lethbridge, Alberta, Canada - RJG_02 | ecosystem: Host-associated > Mammals > Digestive system > Stomach > Rumen | place: Canada: Alberta...
GGCCCGCCCACGACGGATCCCAGGCCCCCGCTGCCCACAGCTGCCCGTCGGCGGACTTTGCGGACGTGGATCCCCAGGCGTGGTATCACGAGGCCGTGGACTACGCCGTGGAGCACGGCCTCATGGGGGGCGTTTCCGCCACGGCCTTTGCCCCCGGCTCTGCCATGACCCGGGCTATGGCGGCGACCATCCTCCACCGGCTGGAGGGAGAGCCCGCCGTCGGCGGGGTAAGCCCGTTTTCGGACGTGACTGCCCAACGGTGGTTTGCTGACGGGGTGCTCTGGGCCGGGGAGCAGGGGATCGTCCTGGGCTACCCTGACGGCAGGTTCGGTCCCACGGACCGGCTCACCCGGGAGCAGTTGGCGGTGATCCTGTTCCGGTATGCCGGATACAAGGAATACCCCACCGGCAGGGCGGCGGACCTCTCCGGATATGAGGACAGGGCCGACATCCACGGCTGGGCCCTGGAGGCCATGGAGTGGGCCAACGGGGAAGGCCTCATCACCGGCCGCACGGCGACCACCCTGGTCCCCGGCGGAACGGTCACCCGAGCGGAAGGGGCCGTCATCCTGATGCGGCTGATGGAGCGGGAAAAGAACGGCTGAGGACGGCCCCTGCCGCCCATCGCCGCCGTGGCGGGACAACGAAAGGAAAGAGAGGAGATCATCATGGGGCCCTATGTGATTTGCCACATGCTCACATCCATTGACGGAAAGGTCACGGGGCGTTTCCTGTCCCGGACGGAGTGCGGCCCGGCGGAGGCCCGGTACTATCAGATCAACCGGGACCTTCCCGCCCAGGCCTACGCCTGCGGACGGGTGACCATGGAGGAGAGCTTCACCGGGGGATGGTACCCCGACCTGGCGCCCTTTTCCGGGATGTCCCCGCAGCGGACCGACTATGTTGCCGACCGGTCGGCCCGACGGTACGCCGTGGCCTTCGACCGCCGGGGGCGGCTGGGCTGGAAGGGCCCCCGCATCCTAGATGAGGACCCGGGATACGGGGACGCCCACATCGTCCAGGTCCTGTGCGAAGAGGGCCCAACGGATGCTTACCTGGCCTATCTGCGAAGCGTGGGCGTGTCCTATCTCTTCGCGGGGAAGGAGGACCTGGACCTGGAGCTGGCTTTGAACAAGCTGGGGACGCTCTTTTCCATCCGAACTTTGCTGCTGGAGGGCGGGAGCGTGATAAACGGCGCCTTTCTCCGGGCCGGGTTGGTGGACGAGCTGAGCCTGGTCCAGACGCCGGCGGTGGCGGAGGCGGCGGACAAGCCCTTGTTTGACCAAAGCCGGATCATGGACTTTACGCTGCGGGCCGCGGAGGCGTCGGAGGACGGGGTCCTGTGGCTACGCTATGGGAAAGGGGAGAAGACCTGATGGAATACAAAAGATTCGGCGACACCCTGGTGGTCCGCATCGACAAAAACGAGGAGATCACTGAGCAGATCCGCAGGGTGGCGGAGCGGGAGGAGATCAAGCTGGCCTCCGTTCAGGCCCTGGGGGCGGTGGACGACTTCACCGTGGGGGTGTTTGACACCCGGACCAAGACCTATGCCTCCAACCGGTTCCGGGGGGCCTATGAGATCGTCTCTCTCACCGGCACGATCAGCACCATGGACGGGGACTTCTATCTGCACCTGCACATGAGCGCCGGGGACGGCAGCGGGGCGGTGTTCGGCGGGCACCTGAATCGGGCCAACGTCAGCGCCACCTGCGAGATGGTCATCCGGGTCATCCCCGGCCAGGTGGACCGGGCATTCAGCCAGGAGATCGGGCTGAACCTGTTCCGGTTTTCGTGAGAGGGATGGGAAGAATGCGGATTACAAAGGCGGCCCCGGGACAGTTCCGGGAGGTCCGGGCCTTTTACCATTCCCTCATCGACGCCCTGGAGGGAAAACCCTATCACCCCATGTGGGAGAAGGATATTTACCCCGCCCCGGACCAGCTGCGAAGGGCCGTGGAGGGGCAGACCCTCTACCTGGGCTATGACGGGGACCGGATCGCCGCCGCCATGGCCCTGGATCACCAGAGCAATGAGGCCTATGAGACCGTGTCCTGGCCGGAGAGGCTGGAGCCCCAGGAGTACCTGGTGATCCACATGCTGGGGGTCCACGGCGACTTTGCCGGCCGGGGGTACGCCAGGGAGCTGGTGGGATTTGCCGTTGACCGGGCCCGGTCCCTGGGGATGAAGGCGGTGCGGCTGGACGTCCTGGAGGGGAACCTTCCGGCGGAGCGGCTGTACGAGGGGTTCGGGTTTTCCTATGTGGACACTGTTCCCATGTTCTATGAGGACACCGGCTGGACGGCCTTTAAACTGTATGAGTACCGGCTTGGGGAACAGGGCGAAGAGAAACCATGAGATGGGAAGAAGGCGGCACCCACCGCCTTTTTTCTTTGCCGCGCCGCGTTTGACGGCGGAGTGGGGAGAGGTCTCGCCCTGCCGCGTGGGCGGGGCCTTCCGTCTTGTTTCTCCGCTAAGTAGCTGGTATAATAGGGGAACGTTATCCCAGCATTTCCTATCAGATGTGATATGGAGCGAAAACAGTGATGAAAAAAGCCTGGAGCATTTTTGTGCGGGACCTGAGGCGGCTGCGGGGAAACCTGGTCGCCATGGTGGTCATCGCCGGGATCTGCGTGATCCCGTCTTTATACGCGTGGTTCAACATCTACGCCAATCTGGACCCCTACGCCAACACCGGCAACATCCGCATCGCGGTGGTGGATCTGGACCGGGGGACCGACGATGAGCGGGTGGGTCATCTGGACGCCGGGGCGGCGGTGGTGGACAAGTTGCGGGACAACCACCAGCTGGGCTGGGTCTTTACCGACCAGGACACGGCGGTGGAGGGCGTGAAGGCAGGGGACTACTATGCCGCCATCGTCATCCCCGAGACCTTCAGCGCGGATCTGGCCAGCGTCTTTTCCCCGGAGATCCACCAGCCCAGGATCACGTACTATTCCAATGAAAAGAAAAACGCCGTGGCCCCCAAGATCACCGGCAGCGGCGTGTCCGCCCTTCAGCAGGGGATCAACGACCAGTTCGTGGCCTCGGTGTCGGAGACCGTGACGGATCTTCTGGAGAATAAGCTGGACCGGGCGGACCGGGATCTGGACCAGTCCATGGCGGACCTGAAGGAGAGTATCCGACAGGTGTCTGCGCTCACCGGGGAGCTGCAAAGCTGCCTGGGGGACTTTCATGCCCTGAAGGCCCAGGCGGACCGGGTGACCGAAGACGGCAGAGCGGGGCTGGTCCAGGCCGGGGAGACGCTGGATCAGGCGGCGGAGGTCACCCGGGACCTGGACACGGCCCTCACGGAGGAGCGGGATCGGCTGGGCCGGTATTCCGCCCAACTCCGGGCCGGGCTCACCGAGGCCGACGGGAAGCTCTCCGGGTTAAACCGCCAGGCGGGAGAGAAGCTGGGGGACCTGAACAGCCTGATCCGTCAGCTGGACCAGGAGCTGAGCCGGAAGGCCGACCCCATCGTCTCCCGGGTGGAGACCATCCAGCAGCGGAACGGGGAGCTTTTGGACACCCTGTCGGCCCTGAACGACGCCTTTCCCGACAACCGGCGGATCCGGACCATGCTCCAGGACCTTCAGGCGGACAACCAGCGACACCGGCAGATCTTGGATCTTCTCCAGTCGGCAGCTGGTGGGGCACGGGGGCTGTATACCTTCTCCTCCTCGGCCCTCTCCGCCGTCAGCGGCGGGATTGCGGACAGCCGGGCGGCCATGGAGTCCGCCCTGGAGGGGATGGACACCGCCCTGCTGGACCATGGCGGGGCTGCTCTGGACCAGGCGGCCGCCGCTTCGGCCCATCTGCGGGGGACCCTGGAAACCGCCGGGGAGGATCTGGACCTGCTGTCTGACCTGCTGGACAGCATTGACGGAGTCCTGAAGGACACGGACGCCGCCCTGGGGGACACTGAGGAGGCCCTGGGCCGGATCCAGACACAGATGGACCAGGCCCTTACCGACCTGGACGCCATTGAGAGCCTGCAGGTCTACACCCAGCTGAAGGACGCCGCCCAGGCTCTGGACGCGGACCAGGTCAGTCACTTCCTCTCCTCGCCGGTGACCATGGACACGGAGGTCCTCTATCCCATCGCCAACTACGGCACCGGCATGACCCCCTTCTACACCAACCTGGCCATCTGGGTGGGCTGCGTGGTGCTGGTCAACATCTTCAAGATGGAGGTGGACCAGGACGAGAGGCTCCGGGACCTGAAGCCCCGGGAGGTCTACTTCGGGCGGTGGTTCCTGTTCGTCTTCACCGCTCTGGTCCAGGCCGCCATCGTCTGCCTGGGGGACCTGTATCTGCTGGGGATCCAGTGCCAGCGGCCGGGGCTGTTCGTTCTCAGCGGGCTGTGGACGGCCTTCGTGTTCATGAACATCGTCTACGCCCTGGCGGTGTCCTTCAAGCACGTGGGCAAGGCCCTGTGCGTGCTGCTGGTCATCCTCCAGATCCCCGGCTCCTCCGGGACCTATCCCATTGAGATGACCCCGGCCTTTTTCCAGAATCTCCACCCCTTCCTCCCCTTTACCTACGGGGTGGGGGCCATGCGGGAGGCCATCGCCGGGGTCTACGGCCACCATTACGCCTGGAACATGGTTATGCTGCTGGTGTTCCTGCCGGCGGCCCTGGTCATCGGGCTGCTGCTGCGGCCCCTGCTGCTGAACCTCAACTACCTCTTTGACCGCAGGCTGGCGGAGACCGACCTGATGTCCTGCGAGGAGAACGGGCTCATCCGGGAGCGGATGAACCTGATGATGGGGGCTCGGGTCCTCTTTGCCGACGCCGCCATGCGGGAGCGGCTCAAGGCCAGGATCGACCGGTTCGAGGCCAGGTACCAGAGCATTGTCCGGCGGGCCTTCCTGCTGGTGATCCTCATCCCCGTGGTTTTCCTGGCCCTGATGTTCCTCATCCCGAAAAAGCTGACCTTCCTGATCCTGTGGATCGTCTCCATCCTGGCGGTGGTCTTCTTCCTGCTCATCGTGGAGTACCTCCGGGAGCATCTGGACCGGCAGCGGCGGATGATGGACATGACCCCGGACCAGCTGGCGGAAGAGATCCACAAGAGTAAGACGGAGCGCGGAAACTCATGAGAACGATACTTCGGATTGTGCGGGACGACCTGGGCCACATCCGGCACAACGTGATCGCCCTGATCATCATTCTGGGCCTGGCCATCATTCCCTCCATGTATGCCTGGTTCAACATCGCCGCCAGCTGGGACCCCTACGGGAACACCGGCAGCCTGAAGGTGGCCCTGGCCAACACGGACCTGGGATACCGGGGGGACCTGCTGCCCCTGGAGCTGAACGTGGGGGAGCGGATCGAGAGCGCCCTGCGGGAGAACACGGACATGGACTGGGTCTTCACCTCGGAGGAGGACGCCATCGAGGGGACCCGGTCCGGGAAATATTACGCGGCCTTTGTCATCCCTCAGAACTTCAGCGCCGACATGATGAGCCTGTTTTCCCCGGAGGGGACCAACCCGGTTATCCGATACTACTCCAACGAGAAGGAAAACGCCATCTCCCCCAAGGTGACCGACAAGGTGGCGGGGGCGCTGCAGCAGAAAATCGACGAGACCTTCGTGGCCACCGCCTCGGAGGTGATCCTCAACACCTTTGACACCCTCTCCGGCTATGTGGACGACGGGCTGGCCGCCTCCTTCCTGGAGGGGCTGTATGACCGGCTTCAGTCCATTGAGGGGAACCTGGTCTCCTCCGCCGACACCATCCAGGTCTTCGCCGACCTGACCGACTCCCTCCAAAGGGTTCTGGAGGCCACGTCGGACCTCCTGTCCCAAAAGGACCAGGCGGAGCGGACCGACCGGCGGAAGCTGGCCGACGCGGCGGGCCAGGCGGAGGACCTGGCCGGGGCCCTGGACGGGGTATCCGAGCAGATGGACGCCGCCCTGTCCGCCGGGGCCGACGCCTATTCCGGGGTGCGGGATCAGATTGAAGAGAGCTTTCAGAGCCTGTCCCGAGACCAGGCCGCCGTCTCCCGGGACCTCAACGGCCTGGCCGACGAGATCCAGACCCTGATCGACCGATATGAGGGATGGCGGGGAGAATTGGAGCGGCTGTCCGAGGCGCTGCCCCAGGGGGAGGTGCTGCTGCGAGGCCAGCTCCACCAGGCCATCCTGAGGCTGGACCGGGTCATCGAGAAGCAGCAGGGGCTCCACGACCGGCTGATCGCCGCGGACGGGCTGCTGTCGGACCTTGAGGCCGATCACACCCAGTATCAGGCCGAGCTGACCCAGGCGGCCGCCGCCATTCAAAAGGACCTGGACGAGCTGCGGACCGACTTTGACAGGGACTGTAAGGCCCGGTTGGACGATCTGGCCGGGAAGTTGACCCGGGCCGGGGAGGACGGGGTCAAGATCCAGGCCCTGCTGGACAAGACCGCCAAGGATTCCATGGACCTGCTCACCACCGGGGGAGGGGCCCTGGAGGATATACAGGACCTGCTCCGGGACGCCGCGGCGGAGCTCCGGGCGGCCTCGGAGGAGCTGGACGCCTGGTTTGACCGGATCGCGGCGGCGTCGGACAACCAGGAGCTGGCCCAGGTGCGGGACCTGCTCTCTCAGGACCCGGAGCTGCTGGCCTCCCTGTGGGCCTCGCCGGTGCAGGTGGACACCCATCTGGTCTATGAGATCGAGAATTACGGTTCGGCCATGGCCCCCTTCTATTCCACCCTGTCCATCTGGGTGGGGGGCGTCATCCTGGTGGCCATGATGCAGGTGATGGTCTCTGACGAGAAGGTGGAACGGCTGCGGCAGTACGGCAAGGTGCGGCACTCGGAGCTGTATTTCGGCCGGAGCCTGATCTTCCTGCTGCTGGGGCTGATCCAGACTACCATCCTCTGTCTGGGGGACCTGCTGTTCCTCCAGATCCAGTGCGAGCACCCGTTCCTGTTCCTGTTGGCGGGGTGGGTGTCCAGCGTGGTCTATGTGCTGCTGATCTACACCCTGACCATCTCCTTCGGGGACGTGGGCAAGGCGGCGGCGGTGATCCTGCTGGTGATCCAGGTGGCCGGGTCCGGGGGGACCTTCCCCATTGAGGTGGCCCCGCCGGTGTTCCGGACCCTCTATCCGCTGCTGCCCTTCGTCCACACCATGACCGCCATGCGGGAGTGCATCGCCGGGATGTATCAGAACACCTACTGGCGGGAGCTGGGGATCCTGCTGGTGTATCTCATCCCGACCCTGCTGCTGGGGCTGGTGCTGCGGCGGCCCATCATCCGGCTCAACCGGTTCTTTGAGGAGAAGCTGGCGGAAGTGAAATTCATGTGATGGGGGACCGGGCCGGAAAAGGGAAGGGATCAAGCCGGGGGAGACCGTCATAGATTGGCAGAGACGGCCCGGGGGCTGCGCCGTGACGTTCGTGCAGAAAAACCGGATTTTTGCGCAGAATCACAAAATCCATTGCAATCCGAATCAAAAAGTTATATAATAATACAAGCTTAAAAGGGGGACTAGCCCCTTGCGGCAACAGCGTGTTTGCGGCAGAGTTTGATTCTGCCGCCAGAAGTGTGCCTGACACAACAATGCTGGCAGTTTACGGAGGAGAACAAGAACCTCCGAAATACTACCTTTCTTGAGACCTGCCCAGAGTAACTGGCGGGGAACAAAAGCAGGATGCTGGAAATGTCACGATCGAAAGAACGGAAGGAGCGAGGCTCCGTGCGGGAACGTTTTCCTGAACAATCGAATACGGCAGGCGGAACAGAGCAGCGCCCTCATGCGACGATTTCTGTCAAAATGTTCGGAGACTTCACCTTTTCCTGCGGCGAAGTCAGCGTAAGCAATGCCAAATCCCGTTCGTTCAAGGTGTGGCTGCTGCTGGCCTATCTGCTCTGCAACCGGAAGCGAGCGGTCCCCCGGGAGGAACTGATCCGGCTTCTGGGCGAGCGGGAGAACAACGCGGGGGGCGGAAGCGCCCTGCGGATGGTCCGCCTTCGGGCCCGCCGGCTTTTGGAGCCGCTGGAGGCCATGACAGGAGCGGAACTGTGCCTTGTCAGGGAGGGATCCATCATCTGGAACCCGGACGTCCCGATGGAAGTGGACGCCGAGCAGTTTGAGGCCCTCTGCCGCCGCGCCGCAGAGGAGAAGAACAAAAACAAGCTGGTGGACCTATATTGCAAAGCGTTATCCCTTTACGATGGTTCCTTCCTGGAGAAGCTCTCCGCGGAGCCCTGGGTGCGGCCCCTGACGGCCTATTATCAGGGGATGTATCTGACCGCGCTGGAGGAGGCGATGCCCCTGCTCCTGGAGGCGGGGCGCCTGGAGGAGATCAACCGCTTCGGCCAGGTGGCCGTGAAGATCTCTCCCTATGAGGAAATCCTGTATGCTTTCCAGATGCGGGCCCTGATTGCCGCCGGGAATTACGCGGCTGCCGAGGAGATCCATCGCAACGTCTACCAGCTGCTGTCCAACGACTTGGGGGTGACTCCCTCCGAGGACCTCCAAGAACTGCACATGGAGGCCCTTCGCCACATGGATGAGACCGTCATTTCCGAGGACCTGCTGCTGCAGTCTCTCCGGGAGCAGAGGGATTCCTCCGGCGCCATGGTCTGCGACTTCAGCACCTTCCGGCTGTTTTATCAGGCGAAGGTCCGCTCCGCCAGCCGGCGGGGAGACGCCGTCCACCTGGGGCTTTTCTCCGTGGAGGGGAAAAACGGAGCCGTCCTGCGCAAACCGGTGCTCAGCCGGGCCATGGATCAGCTGCGGCAGCAGCTTCACCAGACCCTCCGGAGCGGAGACATCGTGGCCAGCTGCAGCGCCTCTCAGTATGTGGCGCTGCTGGTCCAGGCCAACTTCGAGGACAGCCAGATGGTCTGTCAGCGGGTCATCCGGGCCTTTGAGAAGGCCTATCCCCGGTCCCAGGCGGAGATCCGCAGCGGTGTGATCCCCCTGGAGACCCATTTGGACAGAATGTAATGTCAGTGTGAATGAATACTCCGGAGGAGGGTCCGGGCTATGACCTCCGCCCCCATCCTCGCTTCGTTGTGACGCTTTTTTCGGACACGGTCTGCGTTCTCCGATCAGAATGATGTGTGCCCCATCATTCCGTCGGAGAGAGCAGACCGTGTATTTTTTGTGCCTTGGATGCTAAATTTTAACATTTCTGTGCATGATATATAGGACAAAATGAAGAAAATTGTGAAATACGACATACTTCGTAATAATTTTTTTAAAAACATACATAGTCAGTGAGAAAAAGTGACGGTTGCTGTGACACCCTATATGCTAAAATAACTCCAAGTCATTTTGGGGATTGGGAGCGGATAAAAAGCATCTTATTCTGTCCTTTAAAAAAGACGGAAACGCGAGATAAAAAAATCCGTTTAGAATACTCCAGATGAAACCTGGGAAAGGGGGTCGTGCGATGGCAGAACGGGCATTCGGCGAAGCCTATCGAAACATTCGCCTGTGCGTGGATTCTTATGCTGACGGTGTGCTGGCAGGCAGGTATTCCTTTCCCGGGCTGGAGCCTGAAGACCACCCCTTCCGCAGCCTGACCCAGTTCCTGACGGCCATCGAGGCCAAGATGGACGAGACGGGGTTCCCCCAGTCGTTCACCGCCCGGCGGACCTTCGCCCCCATCGTCTTGGAACCGGCGGCGGCGGGCGGCCCCCTGAGAAACGGGGACCGGGCCACCTTCCTGATCCGGATCGCCTTCCGGCAGCACGCCAGCTGGCAGGGCTCCGTGACCTGGCTGGAGGGCCGGGGAGAACAGAATTTCCGCAGCGTGCTGGAGCTGATCCTCCTGATGAACAGCGCGCTCACCGCAGAAGAACCAGATTCGGAGGAAGGAGGGGGTGCCGTCTCATGAGGTCCAGAGGAAGGAACCGGAGAAACAGGAGCGTGTCGGTAGCCAGCGTTCGCAGGGCCAGATGGCATCCGCCCTGAGGAGGGCCGAAGACACGCACCGGCCGCGGAGGCTTTGCCTTCGCACAAGTGAAGTTGAGGAAACGAGCAGTGCAAAGAAAGGAATGGATATAATCGCTGGGATGTAACGGAAACGACGGGCAAACACAGGGCCGAAGGGACGGAACGGCTGGCACCGGAGGGCTGTCACACCCTGGCGGTGACGAATTCACCGGGAGGCGCGTGCAACCCGCAGGTTCCGCCAAGGGACCCATGGACCCGGGAGCCAGACACCGAGCGATTTGCGCTTGCGTGCTGCGTTTCAATGCTAAAATCCAGAAAAAGCTATATAAACAAACAAATATAAAGCATTTCTCCATTACACATTTTTTCGCAAAACAGACGCCCGGAGCAGCCGTTTGACGGCCTGCCGCCCAGCTTTTTTGTCCGCCGGACCGTGAAAAAAGGGTGCTTTTTATACCGCAGATGGGGCGCAAAAAGTTCGCAACAAAAAATTTTTAGAAAAACAAAGTTTTCTTGAAAATGTGACGCTTGTTGTGACAGGGGGGATGCTACAATATCCGTGAATCATTCATCGTCGGGGGGAGCACCCCGCGGCGGGAGAGGGGAGGGATCCGGACAGTGAAAAGAATCAGCGGGGAGTCCAACCGCCTCTTTCGGCTGTGTGTGGATTCCTATGAAGAAGGCGTTCCGGAGGGCCGCCTCTTCCACCCGAACCTGGAGAACGGGGGTTTCCGGTTCCGCAGCCTGACTCAGCTGGTCCTGAAGATCGAGGAACTGCTGGACGGAATGAACTATCCCCAATCCTTTACCGCCAAGCGGACGTTCGCTTCGGTCCCGGTGAAGCCAACGGGTCTGGAAGCCCTGGTCCAGGAACAAAACGGGGCCCGGGGGACCTTCCTTCTCCGGGTGATCTTCCAGCAGCACACCACCTGGCAGGGGACTGTGAACTGGTTGGAAGGGAAAGGCGAGCAGTCCTTCCGCAGCGTGCTGGAGCTGATCCTTCTGATGGACAGCGCCCTGGGCGGCGGAGAGAGCTGACCCGGGAGCGAAAAACGACGGGAGAGAGCCGAGAAGGAGGGGAGACCCTATGACCCAAAAGAAAGGCGGCCTGTGGCGGGTGATCAGCTGGATCCTGGTGATCGCCATCGTGGTCCTGGCTGTCCTGCTGGTGGGCGTCCGGTTCGTGGGGCTCAAGCCCTACGCGGTGCTCTCCGGCAGCATGGAGCCCACCTACCACGTGGGCGCCCTGATCTATGTGAAGCCTTGCGACGCCTCGGAGGTCCAGGTGGGCGACCCCATCACCTTTGTGCTGGACGAGAACCTCACCGTGGCCACCCACCGGGTGGTGGCCATCGACGAGAGCGGGGAGCACTTCACCACCAAGGGCGACGCCAATGAGGCGGTGGACGGCGCGCCGGTCTACTACAAGAACCTCATCGGCAAGCCGGTCTTCACCGTTCCCAAGCTGGGCTACCTGGCCAACTGGATCATGGTCCCCCCGGGGAAGTACATCGCCATCATCGCAGTGGTGATCTTCCTGCTCCTCCTCTTTGCCCCGGACCTGCTCCGGAAGGCCGATGAGGCGGACAAGCGGGCCGAGGCCAGAAAAGCGGCCCTGGACCCGGAAGGGACCGAAGGCAAACCGAAGGGACCTGACCCGGACTGCCGGGACGGCCCCCCATAACCACGGCAAAGCTGCCGCGAAGCAGGCGCCCTGAACACAGAGGGGCTTCTTCTTCACAGCATCTTTCATATCACGTACATGCAGTTTCGCCCACCCCGGGCGGCGCGGGAAAGGAGGCAAGCGAGAAAAGAAAGCGTAGAACCTGCGGGAGCAGAACTATTACCTTTTGTACCTGAAAACCTACGACAAAAACTAAGAAAGGGGAAACAACATGATTTCCAAGAAAAAATTCATCTCCGCGATCCTGGCCATCAGCATCGTGGCGGCCCTGGCCGTGGGCGGGACTTTGGCGTATCTGACCTCCACCACTAGCCCTATTACCAATACTTTTACAGTTGGCAATGTTAAGATTACGATGGACGAAGCAAAGGTCAATGATGCCGGTGAGCCGGTAGATGCAAACGGTGATGTCGTTGCACTTGCAAATGCTCCGCGCGTTACAGCAAACACTTATAAACTTATGCCCGGACATACATATACTAAAGACCCCACTATTAAGGTTGATGCAACAAGTGAAGATTGCTGGCTGTTTGTGAAAATTACTGATGAGATCACTGCAATTGAAGGAGCCACTACAGTTGCCAATCAGCTGACTGCAAAAAATTGGACTGCTGTGAAGGGCCAGGATGGTGTTTATGCTTACGCTAATAAGGTGTCCGCAAACGCTTCTGTTCCGGTATTCGGAACCTTCACCATTGCAAACAATGCTGATGTTTCGGGCTATGCGGGCAAGACCATCACGCTCGTCGCATGCGCTGTTCAGGCTGACGGATTTGCTACCGCTGCGGCCGCGGCTGAACACGCTGTCTTTGGATAACCCCCACACACCTCCCACCCCCAAACTAACCCATTAAAAGGAGGAAAACCATGAAAAAGCTGAGTAGAAAATCCCTGGTTGCCATCGCTCTGGTGGTCGCCATCGGCGCCAGCCTCGCCATCGGCGGGACGTTGGCTTACTTTACGGATACGACGGACGCCAAGACCAACACCTTTACTGTCGGCGGTGTTGACATCACTTTGACCGAGCCTAAGTGGGATGCAGATGATTCTGACAAGATTCTGACTCCCGGAACCTCCTACGACAAGGACCCCACCATTAAGGTTGAAGAGGGCAGCCAGGACGCTTACATCTATTTCGGCATCGACATGAACAAGTATGTCTCTCTCGTCAATCTGATGGGCGTGGATGCTTATAAGAATCATATCGGCGGCTTGACTGGCGATTATCCTGGATTTGGTGCTTTCATGACCAATATGCTCAATAATACCAATCTGCGGATCGCCGTTGTTGATCGTTGGTTTACTGGCATCAAGCATCCGGAGCTTGAGATCGTTAATGTTGCTGCGCTTACTGCTGAGCTCCAGAAGATCGGAACAGCAGATCAGCCCACTACCGTTGAGATCGTGCTGGGCGTCAAGGAACCCAAGTCTGCTACGGAAGCCTACACCCTGTTTACTGCGTTCGGTATGCCTGACACGGTAACCCAGTCCATGATGGATGGCGATGACGCTTACTATGTTGGCGAAGGGGAAAGCAGACATAGTGCATCCAACTTCAACACGGACGCGGCTAATTTCAATATGACAATCACCGGCTACGCCGTGCAGGCGGAAGGCTTCGATAGCGTTCAGGCCGCTTGGGACGCTACCTTCGCTGCTGAGTAATTGATACATTGAATTAACCTAACACCCCCTCCCCCGGGGCCTAAGCCCCGGGGTGGGGGGACCACCCCGAGACAATTCCGGCGTTCCGCACCGCCGGAGCGCGGGAACTGTTCCGGAGAACTCGCGCCGGAGGGCGCACGCACATACAGGCAGAGGACCCCGCCCCGGCGGGGAAACACAGAAAGGAGCGAGAATCGTGACAAGGAAACGACTGGTCCTGGCCGCCGCGATCGTAGCCATCGTGGGGCTGGCCGCGGCGGGGACCAACGCCTTCATCACATCCGAGGCCCACACCACCAATGTGATCACCACTGCCAAGATCGACATTGATCTGATCGAGTCGACCATGGTAGATGGGGAAAAGATCGAATGGCCCGGAGATGGGATTACCGGCGTCATGCCCGGACAGAATGTATCTAAGATCGTAGAGGTGGAGAACAAGGACGGCTCCGGCCCCGCCTGGGTTCGTGTCCATGTGGACAGTGAGATCCAGAAGGCCGGAGAGACTGAACGCGAAGACGGCAGTGAGTTGTTGTCGTTCGATCTCTCGGATCAGTGGATCGAGGGCAAGGGAGAAAACGCAGGCTATTACTATTACAGCCAGCCTGTGGCTCCCGGCCAGACCACCCCGCCTCTGTTCACCAAGGTGACATTCGCCGGGGCTATGGACAACAGCTACCAGAACTGCACTGCCTATGTCCACGTCTCCGCCCAGGCGGTCCAGGTGAAGAACAACGGCGCGGACCTGACTGCCCTGACAGCAGACAACTACACCCAGGTTCAGGGCTGGCCGTCTGACGCAGCTGCAGAACCCGGCAACACCACTGGCGGCGATACCACCGGCGGCGACACCACCGGCGGCGACACCACTGGCGGAGATACCACCGGCGGCGATACCACTGGCGGCGGCACCACCGGCGGAGATACCACCGGCGGCGGAACGAGCTCCGGCACACCCGTCGAACCATAAGAAAGGAGGAGGAAGAACATGACGATGAAACGGATCCTGGCGCTG
>Ga0256405_10008761_pt1 | contig 14267 bp, 5 predicted proteins | sample RumenRJG_02DNA_FD_189096 | JGI IMG/M metagenome (GOLD analysis project Ga0256405, IMG submission 189096) | Bovine rumen microbial communities from Lethbridge, Alberta, Canada - RJG_02 | ecosystem: Host-associated > Mammals > Digestive system > Stomach > Rumen | place: Canada: Alberta | collected...
CTATACTCGTAACGGAAGAAGGAACTACTATGGACTCCAATGAACCGCAATCATAAAATGCACTATCTCCTATGCTCGTAACGGAAGAAGGAACTACTATGGTTTTCAATGATTTACAACCTGAAAAAGCACTTTTTCCTATGCTCGTAACAGAAGAAGGAACTACTATGGACTCCAATGAACCGCAATCAGAAAATGCACAATCTCCTATGCTCGTAACAGAAGAAGGAACTACTATGGTTTTCAATGATTTACAACAACAAAAAGCACAACTTCCTATACTCGTAACAGAAGAAGGAACTACTATGGACTCCAATGAACCGCAATCATAAAATGCACTATTTCCTATGCTCGTAACGGAAGAAGGAACTACTATGGTTTTCAATGATTTACAACAAGAAAAAGCATCATTCCCTATGCTCGTAACAGAAGAAGGAACTACTATGGACTCCAATGAACCGCAATCATAAAATGCATGATATCCTATGCTCGTAACGGAAGAAGGAACTACGATGGTTTTCAATGATTTACAACCAGAAAAAGCACCATCTCCTATGCTCGTAACGGAAGAAGGGATAGTTATTGATTTCAATGATTCACACCATCTAAAAGCACAATTTCCTATACTCGTAACGGAAGAAGGAACTACGATGGTTTTCAATGATTTACAACCAGAAAAAGCACAAATTCCTATACTCGTAACGGAAGAAGGGATACTGACAGTTTCCAATGAACGGCAGCCCTCAAAAGCACCATCTCCTATACTAGTAACAGAAGAAGGAATACTGACTGTTTCCAATGAACTGCAGTCCTCAAAAGCACCATCTCCTATACTCGTAACAAAAGAAGGGATAGTGACATTACTTTTTGTATCAAAATATGTCAATAGTTTCATATTCTTCAGATCTATTAACATATCATTTTCAACAACAAAAAAAGGATTGTCTATTATTTTTATTTTAAAGTTACAACCAGAAAAAACACTATGTCCTATACTCGTAACGGAAGAAGGAATACTGACTGTCTCCAATGAACCGCAACCATAAAATGCACCATCTCCTATACTCGTAACGGAAGAAGGAACTACGATGGTTTCCAATGAACGGCAGTTCTCAAAAGCACTTTTCCCTATACTCGTAACGGAAGAAGGAATAGTGATGGATTTCAATGATTCACAACCAGAAAAAACACCATCTCCTATGCTCGTAACGGAAGAAGGAATACTGATGGATTCCAATGATTCACAACCAAAAAAAACACTATGTCCTATGCTCGTAACGGATGAAGGAATAGTGACTGTTCCCAAAAAACAGCAGTGCTCAAAAGCACCATTCCCTATGCTCGTAACGGAAGAAGGAATGGTGATGGATTCCAATGAACCGCAACCATAAAATGCACTATCTCCTATGCTCGTAACGGAAGAAGGAATACTGACAGTTTCCAATGAACGGCAGTCCTCAAAAGCACGATCTCCTATACTCGTAACAGAAGAAGGGATATCGATTGATTTCAATGAGCTACAATCATAAAAAGCACTATCTCCTATACTCGTAACGAAAGAAGGAATAGCAACATGACTTTTTGTACCAAAATATGCCAACAGTTTCATATTCTTCAGATCTATTAACATATCATTTTCAACAACAAAAAAAGGATTGTCTATTATTTTTATTTCACGCAATAACCTACAACAAGAAAAAATCCCATTCCCTATACTCGTAACGGAAGAAGGAATGGTTATTGATTCCAATGAACTACAATAAGATGAACTACAAAAACTACAAAAATAAAAAGCAGAATCGCAAATAACCTTTGTCCCTTTCTTTATTTCATAGTTCTCTAAAGAATCATTTTCACATCTAAGCAATCTTTTACCATCTCTGCTATATACAACTCCATATTCATCGGTTATGCCATTTCTTTTTTCCTCATCCGTTACTTTAGTAGACAATTCTTCCTCCAACTCGCCAACAGAGAGAATAACAGTCTGGCAAGTCCAGTTTTTATCGGGATTAAGTTCGCCTTTTTCCAAAATCTTTGAGAATGATACGTTTCCGCCAATAAGGCTGGCAAACTTATTCATTCTTTGGTCTTTGTCGCTATAGCCGAAATACGGGTCAACACATACGAACTGGTTATAACCAACCAATTTGCTCTTTATCAACTCCGAGAATTTCTGCAAATCGAAATCCAAATCCAACACATTAGACAGAATGTGCAAGGTTGGAGTATCCTCGTAGGTAAAAAAATCATTGTAGTCAAGTTCGTCGAATTTCTTGTTAATTGTTTTAATCTCAGCATCAGGAAAGAACACAGACGCATGTAGCGCAGCACGCTTCAAACAGATTTCAGACGGTTCTATAAGAGTTATACTCTTGATTTTCTGATTATCGCCGCGCGCTTTCAGATAATCGGCATAGCACATTGTACCTACGGCTTGTCCGCAACCATAGTCAATGATGTTTATTTCTGACTGCTCCATAAATCCATCGGGGATTTTACTGAAAGCATAATTCAGTTTTGCTTGGTGCATTTTCCCGAACGAGAACAAATAAACAAGCATCGACGGCTCAGAATCGAGGAGGTCTGTTCCACGGTTAAGGCTGTCGTAGAGTTCGTCTCTCAACTCACTTGGCAATTCGTTGATAAAAGTATTGGCAAAAGCACGAATTCTGTCGAACGTCGGATTTTCAAGATATTTAAGCTTATAAGCGTACGTTGTTGTCTGTTCCTTCAGCATAATAACAAGATTTTCGGCAAATTTAACATTTTTTCACATCGAACACAAGCACAAATGGCAAAGATTACGCGAGTTCGGTATTAAAAACAATACATCTACTACCTTTGCGACATATAACACATTGATACACGAGTTCGGGATAAATTATTCTTTTTTACCTATGCAATGCAAAGTTTGTTGTTTCTGTAAGACATCACAGAGCTTATTATCTGTGCATTATCCTCATTACAGACGCTGAAGGCGTCTCCGCTTAGTAACCGTAGGTCAGAACGACCTGCGGGATAAAACGCCATCAACGACAATTACCCGCAGTTCAAATGTAACTGACAAAAAACTACCAAAAAGAATAAATGATGTCGCATTTGTAATTATTTAATGCAAGAATTTGACAGATACAGAACATATTTATTATATTTGCAACTGGAATATTACGAAATACAGACATCATCATGTTAGTATCAGCCAAATTCGAAAATATATACTCGTTCAACGAGGAGACGCGCATCTTGTTTACAGCCAGCAAGAGTGACCAATTGCCGTTACAAGTATCACGTGCCGAAAAACGTGATGATATTTCCGTGCTACGCATGGGATTGATTTATGGTGCCAATGCTTCCGGCAAGTCGAACATCATCAAGTGTTTGGCAATTATCAAGGAGTTCGCCCTGAATGGTTGGAGCAACCGCAAGTATAATTACTTCAAGATGACGGACACCCCACAAGAGCGTTCGAGCATTGAGCTGGAGTTCAAGGTGAATAGTCAGTTCTTTGCTTACGGCATTGCTTTTTCTAAAGGTGGCTTGCAGGAGGAGTGGCTGTATAAGACCGGAAGTCGTACTGATGCAATGATTTTTGAACGTAAGCGTAGTGGAAATGATTGGGAAAATACCATAGCCACACAGTTCATGAAGGGCGAAGACGGTCAGTTCTTGAAGTTCTTGATTGACGGTACTCCAACAAAGGGTACTTTCCTGAGTGAGTATATCAAGCGCAACGGAAAGGGAATTGATGTTATCAAATCTGCACGCAAGTGGTTCGAGAATCTGAATATCATCTTCCCGGATACACATAGGACGGATTTTCCATTCCGAGTTGTGAATGATACTCAGTTTAGAACGGTGATGCGAGAGTTGCTCAACTATTTCGCCACCGGCATCTCTGACCTTCGACGTGTGGAGTCAAAATCCGAAGAATTGGGTATTCCGGACGAGGTTAGACAGAAGATTGAAGAAAGTCTTGAAGGCAAAGCTACAAATACGGGTGTTGTGATTCATAACGAAAGCAGATTCATCTTTGCAGAGAAAGACGAATCTAAGAATTTGAAGTGGTACGAATTGAAAACTATCCACAAGACAGAAGGCAGCAATTCTGACTACATATTTGAGATGTTCGAGGAGTCCGATGGAACGTCCCGCCTTTTCGATTTCATTCCTATGCTCATTGATATGCGAGCCAATGATGCCGTCTATGTGATTGACGAAGTCGATAGAAGTCTGCATCCGATGCTGACATTGAAGCTGCTGGAGATGTATAACAGCCTGCTCAGAAGCGATTCACAGATGCAGCTGATTTGTACTACTCATGAATCGAACCTACTTTCCACTGCCCCAATCCGTCAGGACGAAGTATGGTTTGTAGAGAAAGACAAGAAGGGTGAAAGCCATTTGTCTTCACTTTGCGAGTACAAGCCGAGGGAGAATGTACAGAAGGGTTATCTGAATGGACGATACGGAGCAATTCCATTCTTTGGAGAACTAAATAATATTCATTGGGACGATGCGAAGCAGGAATAGTTTGATGCGCGAGCGTCAAGAGGCATTTCGTGATGCTCGTCTTATAGTCATAGCCACCGAGGGCAAAGACACAGAAGGCATGCAATCTGCCCGTGGCAAGCGAAGATGTGTGCGCCTCAACCATCGGTCTGCCGCTGAAGAACTGCTTCATGCACATCTACCCCGACCTTTCGGATGCCGAGGCAACGAAATGCGCCGACACCTACCGCGTGATATTCGAGGCAAACAAAGAGAGGCTTCAGCCAACGCTCTTTCCCAACGTGCGCGAGACGCTGAAATGGCTGAAGGACAACGGTATAGCCATGTCGATAGCCTCATCGCGCTCGTCAAAGTCTATACGCGATTTTCTTTCGGGCTTGGGCATAATAGGCGACATAGCCTATATTCTTGGGGCTGAAGATATTACAATGCCGAAGCCCGATGCCGAACCGGTTCTGAAAACGCTCGGCGCGCTGCACTACTCTGCCGACGAGGCTCTTGTGGTTGGCGACATGCCGTTCGATATCCTTATGGGCAGCAATGCCGGCACGACCACCTGCGGAGTAACATACGGCAACGCATCCCGAAGGCAACTCGAAGACTCCGGCGCAAATTTCGTTATCGACGATATGTGGGAGCTGACAGAACTATTAGAGTCGCTCTAACAGTTCCTTACCCTTATTGGTCAAATAATATGACTGCATTGGGTGATTTGGTCTTTCAGGGTATAGCATAGCAATATATCCTTCGGACAAATTTGGGTTAATGTAATTGTTTACAAAACTTTTCCTATCTCTTAAATGCATACCTTCCATTAACATCTTAAGGCTCGCACCATTCTCCCCAATGATTGAGAGAAAAGCCCTTAATTTTAGAGTTTTATTAAGTTCCTTTGAAGTTGTAGGGTTGAGGGGCGAGCTTGTGGGGTTGTGGGGTTGTGGGCTTGCATGGTTGTATAGTTGTATGGTTGTACGCTTGAATGTAACCCATACAAAAGCAGTATTCTGGTTGAACTCTGGTTCAGGGAGGTTCGCAGCCTTGCAGACATTAACCATACGCTCCACACCACTACCCCAATTCTCCAAGAACGTGGTTTTAAACAAAACATCTGCAATAGTTGGGTTCTGAGGGAATGAATGATGAGGATGTTTGATTGTTTCAACCGTCAACTCATCTGGCAAATGTCCTGTATTCTCTATCTCTACACGGTCATCATAAATGGCAATCCCCACAGAACTGCTTGTATTATGGAATTGCCTGTGGCAAAGGGCATTCGTCAAGGCTTCGCGCAGAGCCTCAGCCGGAATTTCCAGTTTTTCCTCTCTCACAAAGCCTACAATCTTTCCACTAATAGAAAGATGTTTAAAGAAGAATGCCATACCAGCATCGAGTAAAGTGAAGAAGTTGCCGTATGCTCGTTGGTTGTCAATGAACTCTGTTTTGTCATTTCCACGGAACCGTGCCATACGGAGCAAAAATTGAGGAAAACGACAGGTATCTCTAAGAAACAAGACAGCTGCAGCGTTCTTCAATTTTCCATCAGTGGTAAGTTTCAATTTTTCCACAAGACTTTCAGTTGACTCCATAAGAGACGACTCTGGCATACGACCTCGTTCCACACCAAGTCTAACACCACCACGGATACGCTGTTCTTCCAAATCTGCAATGGTTATGCCCTCACAGATTTGGTCTTCCCATTTATGGCGATTGTACTTGCTACGCATAAGGCGGTCTTCAAAGATATCACGAGGCATGACAACCGTTGTACTCTCTATCCGCATATAAGGCTTGCTGTCATACGTATATGGCACATCCCAATAAGAAGGGGCACTCAAGTGAATAGCAATTACTTGACAACCTTGACGATCAGGTACGTCTATGTATTCAACAGGCAAGTCAATCAGAGGTTCCAACTTAGCAATCTCTCTTGCAATCTCTTTACGCGTGTTGTCTGTCACCTCTTGTCCAAGTATTTTCAATGCAGTTGGAGCAATGCCAAAGAACAGCCAACCACCAGCAGTATTTAGAAAGGCACATGCAGAGTGCATGCCATCTTTCAACTCGCCTGTTGTTTTCTTCAGTTCCAATGTACGAGTCTCATCTCCTTCTATGATAGCCTTTACATCTTCTATCGTCATAACGACTTATTTTTGTTATTACGATTGTAAAGGTACTATTTTTTACCATAAAGCACCTGCTTTGAGTAAATTATCTTGAAAAAAATATAAATTTAGCATCGTACAACCCTATTGTACCACTTGCGAAACTAAATATATCATATTTTTCTTTCATACAAATGTGGAGGCACATCCTGCAAAGGCAAACTTAACGAACTCCCGGAATACATGACGTACAGAAATCTATAAGTCCTAGTCATTGCCACATAAAGCGCTTTCCTGGTTTCTTTATCTGTTGCTCCTTCATAAAATGGAAGAAAAACAGTCTCGAATTGAAGGCCTTTAGCACTATGATATGTCATTAATTTGGGAATGTTTGTCGTAAAATCCAGTGTAACCCTGTTTCTTTTATCATTATAGCCTGCATTATATTTAAACTCACATGGGAATTGCAATTCATTAAAAGATTTCATCGTAGATAGTACCAAGTCATTATTTGGCACAAGAATGCCGACATTCTTCATATTCTTCTTCGAAACAATATCAATTATTGCCTCAATTTGTGATTGTTCATCGTCAAACTGAATGAATCTTGGAAGTTCCGTCTCTTTACTCTGATAAATGGCTTCGGCATATGGGTTAGCATCAATTGCCACAAACTCTTGTGTTATTTTTGCCACTGGTTTGGGTAATCTATAATTACTATTGAGATATGATATAGAAATACCTGTCATTTCTGACAATTCCCTTATTGAAAGAGGATGTTTTATACCCTCATATATTGACTGTGCAGTATCACCAAAGAAGAAAAAGCACTTCTTTGTTGCTTTAATAAACTCATTGACTTCCTCTCGTGAAAAATCTTGAATCTCATCCACAATGATATAGTCTGCAGACGGTTTTCCTGCATCTACCCACTGCCAATGATAGTAAAAATGCCTTTCTGCTTGGGAAATTGGTCTGCCTTGTTGCATATAGCGATTGAGAGATTTCGTATATGCGATCATGATAACATCGCCTCCTTCTTCTATAATCTGTTTTGCTTTGTACATAGCGATAACAGACTTTCCGCTACCAGCACATCCAGATACTATCATAGATTTACTTAGTTCACGTTCAATAAGTCCAATCTGCTCGGCATCAAGAGAATCTTCTCCAACATTAAACTCTTTAAGAACCCTTTCTTTCATGCCGAATCTTTTTTTCTTCGGCTTTTCTGTTTCTGGTGCGACACTACTATTCTGCTCTTCTGTTTTAGGTGTTTGAACAATATCGTTTTGAATCGTTTGAGATATTTCTGCAATTTGTTCAACTATAGCATGTTCCTCTTCCTGTATTTGTTCAGGAGAGACTTTCTTCATATCTTCTAATTGTTCTGTCAGTTGCTCAACTTTTGATTGTGTTGCCAGTATAGCTTTATCTGCCTCCAACTTATCTGCCATCGCTTGCAGAATTTCTGCCTTTTGTTGATTGATCAGCAGTTCCTTCTCATTTACAATCTTTTGATGTTCTACTTTGATGGTATTAATTTGTGATAGCAAATTATCTATTTTTTCTCTTAAGCTTTCTACTTCTGCTGTTTTATTAGCTAATAACGTTGCTGTAGAATAGTGTTTGCCATTATGCGCATGAGACTTATCATATAAATCAGAAGGCATCATTGTGGTGTCTGTGAAATCTGTTACCATAGAAGACTCATCAATTCTCATTTTACGGAGAAAGTTGAAAATATCTTCATCAGTTATATCTACTTCTGTGACACGGCCAGTTCGTGCGTCTCTAAAATCAGCAGACACAATATCATGCATTTTATTTCCAATATTATCTATGTCGGACACAAAAATCCAAGCCTTGTTAGAGCGGTCAAAATCATCGGAATAGCTCTTTAGCTTCGTAAGAACAACAAGTCCTTTTATATCGCTACGCTGAGCTTCTGTAAAGTATCCGTTTTCAGCTATAACTTTTCTTAGGATTCTTTGATTCTTACGCAACTGTTCGAAAACAGATTTCCCCCCGTTTCCGCCTTTTATGGCCTTACCATCACAAGTCCAGTCGCCATTCTGTCTTGCTACTAAGCTACCTTCATAGTCTTTAAATTCAACAATTATGATAGCATCATTCTTTATGATAAGTCCGTCAAGATTTGCTTCTCCAACGTTTACATTACCTATGAATAGCGCAGTTTCATCACGACCATCAAAATAGTCGTAAAGAGTTTGAGCTGCCGCGCTAAATTGGCGAATTTCGTGACCATGACCGGCCCGTTGACATTCATATACAATTAAACTCATAATATTCTTTATTTAGTTACCATATCCAGAAATACTTACAATGAAAATAAAGCCTTGACGTTTGGCTTCATCACACCACCTCGATGCATAGTCCGTGGAATATCCATTTACACGCAGATTTCTCTGGTCTGTTGTCAGGGAATCTTGATAAGTCCAATAGAAAACATCACTCACGAAGAAGCCTTTTAGTGTTCTTATTTCCTCATCATCCATACTTTGAGCAATAGAACTCGACCTAGACAACTGCCCCACAACCTGACCGTTACAGATAACGTTGTAAACATGGAAACTCCGTCCATTCCTATCTGTATTATCAAATCGTTGAATTGTTACGGGAGCATTCTTTTCTACACTATTTACAATTGTCTTATTATTTCTGAAATTGTAGCCTGCGTTATACCCAATGTTGTAATTATCAAGGCCAGGATGCCGCTCTCTAATTCCAAGAGAAGTGTCATCACCTTCATACTTACTCATAACTTTTACCGCATTCTCACGTGGGCCAAGGTATGCCATAAGAAATTTCCTAGCACGGGTAAATGCAACATATAGAAGACGACGTTCTTCTTCAATACACTCTTTGTCATGGTCACTCAGTGGCATGTCCATGTCAACCTCTTCTCGTGGATCGAATGGAAGAGAGGCTACAGACGGGGTTACAATCACAGCATCAAACTCCAGTCCTTTCACTTTATGCATTGTTGTCAGAACGACATTCATCTGTTTATCCTGCAATATACGTTGATTCTGATATTTATCGTATATTTTATACAACTGAGGATTATCTTCTGCCAAAGACTGTTTTATGGCCTCCGACATTTCAATATAGGTATGTCTTTCCTCATCACCTGCTGCGAAGTCCAGATAATCGAGGACAAGGGTGTAAGCAAAATCCAAATAGAAGCTATCCCAGTTTTTAAGCTTCGCAATCCACCCTGAAACACTGTTCTTTATCCAATTCTTTGTCTGATCATTTTCTAAAACCAAAGGTTTGTCACCTTCCTTCTCAATCATGTGGATTACAGCATAGATTTCTCTCTTTCTAAAGAGTTCACATTCAGAAGCGCCTTGGATGCGTATTCTCACGTCTGGAATATTTAATGCCCTTATCAACGAGTATCCATGATATACCTCATTGTTAGTACGGAAGAACACGGCAACATCCCCCATGTGACGTTGTTTAAGATACTGTATCGTGTTTTGAAAATCATCTGACCATCTACGTTCATTGTTGAAAATGAATGTATAAGCCTCTTTGGGTTCCTCGTCTATGTTCTTTTTACAGGGAACGGGAATTGATGAGTTGTAAGGTAGGAAAGCAGATGCTTCCTTCAAAATCATCGGAAATGACCGATAATTTGTTGACATACTCATTCTCTTAGGCTTCAGCTTTTTATACAACTGACTATAATAATACTCAGGATCCATAGATTCTTCTTTCTCGAATCCATAAATACTCTGGTCTCGGTCGCCAATAGTAAAGAATGCTGGATGGTTATATATTTTATCTAACTCAAACATTGCATTCAGGCGTGTCTGGGTAATATCCTGGAACTCATCAATCAGAACATACTGTATGTCACCAAACACCTTTGTAACGTCAATAGGGTTATTTTTCATTAATGACAATAGTTTAACTTCCCATTCACTCATTTCAAGTCCATCCAACGCTGCATCACCACATACTTTTTTGGCAAGTCCGTGAAATGTGTATACGTGAAGTTGACTGGCAGAGCGACTAAGACCTAAAGACGTAAACAGTTTATTTAGGCGTGCTTTCAGTTCTACTACGACAGCACGATTATATGCTAACACGAGAATCTGTTCTGGTCTTACATGTTGGCGATAGATTAGCTTGGCACATCTCATAGTCAGGACATGAGTCTTTCCTGATCCAGGGCCAGCTTCAACATTTACATTGACATTGGAGTTTTCATTGTAGATAGCCCACTGTTCAGGGTTATCTTTCATTTTCTCCTCCGCATTCTTAATAGCAGTCTCTCGAATAGCCTCCCAAATTTGATCACTATCATCATAATACTTGCTTAGTAATTCTGTAAAGCCATTAGCATCTGTCTTGCTAAAGTATGCGCTTATCAACTCCTGAAAGTCTTCACTCGTCTTCACCTTTGTAGTGAGAGCATCCATCACGCATAATCTTAAGCTTCGTATCTGCATCGCTTCTTCAAAAGCAAGCTTATCATCATAATCTCTGCTGTCCGATTTTGTGTCTTCAAGAATCGGTTGCTCTGATATGTCTGTCGTGTAAACCTCAACACCTGTCGGCAAAAGGTTGTCGGAGGTGATATAAGCCATTCCAGATAAGTATCGTAATACGTTTTCAAAGTAGGCAAATCCTTTCTTTTCCATTTTTAAATGGTTTATAGTATCTGCCCAGTTAATAGTCTGATTATTCGAGTTTTGTAAATCATAGATATATTCGAGAGTATTCAAGCAATCCTGCTCGAATTCTGGCAAGAATTGCTTCCAAGTGTCCTTCTCGACGATGACAGATTGCTTGACACACTTTGCTTCTCTGTCTATGTATGACTTACATTGGACATCAGGTATTATATCAAACAAAGTTGCGAAAATCTGCCTGAAACGTTTTCCCATAAGATCTCTCTTATAGTTCTTGGCAACAGACAGACCTTTATTCCTATTCTTATCATCTTCATTGTACCATGGCATGTAATACCTAGTCTCTGAGGTACCATCTCCAGATGTTCGCACCACCTTCTTAAGCAGATGGTCTAATGAAGACATGTCCAGGAATTGTCGCACTTCTTTATCATAATATGTTTTCTCCTTGTTAAGCGTATTGTCTTCAAGAATTTGTTTTGCAGCATTGATAATCACATGGAAGGCTAAATCAACATGACGATGTTTCAACAAATAAGGAACCTCATCGCGCCTTGTATTAGCTATCCGACATCTAACTTCTTGATTTATCTCTAACAACTTGAATTTAGCACATGTAATAAGCTCATTCAAAACCTTTGTTGGATGGATGGATAAGTCCCCAGCCAGTTTCTGTAATGACACTTGTATCGTATCACTACCTTTATCTTTGGAAATGCCCAACAGGTGTTCAAATACTCTTTTGGTAACTGTTCCATCTTTTGATGAAAGAAGAGGAGAATTTGAAACTTCTTTTTCTTTAATTGTAACAGTAATATGTGCAGGGCTGAGATATCCCATTTTTATCCTCTCCATTCGTTCAAGCCAGTATTCCCCTAGCTTAAAGTCTGTATGCTCGAAATCAAATGGTGAGCTTGACCACAAGGTGTTTGGAACTACGACAGGTATTTCTTTTGTAGTTTCAAAAGTCTGTATATTTGAGATATATTTTAAGATTTCTTCTCTAATTTCTTCAAGGTTCTTCCAGCTCAACATACTCTGTAACAACTGTTCTCTGGATCTTCTGATATCTTCAGGAGAATACAGACAAACAGTTGGAATCGGATTGTTTTCACTGAATCCAGCCATTTGATACATTTCCATCTTTCGACCTGCTCGTCCGACTTCCTGCAGATAGTCCTCTAATACATTTGGAGGTGAAAGGTGAACAATATAATGGATATTAGGTATATCCATACCCATTCCAAATGCTTTAGTAGCACACAGAATATAAATAGGGTCTTCATCTGCCTTAAAACGCTGATATGCATCGTCCCTATCATCTGCATCTAATCCTGCATGGAAATATCCCACACGGTCAGAAGCATCTCTTTCTTGTAACACACCTTCTTTTACCAATAATGAAGGTAACGTAGCTGCTAGTTCCTCACACTGATTGCGTGTCTTGCAGAATACAAGCATTCTGCTATACTTGAATTGGATATTTTTTTCTTTGATGTATTCGATAATTGCCTTTATTCTTGACTCCATATCGTGTGCTACCGGCTGGAAAGACATGCCGATATGACTACGAACAGGATTATATATTTTCTTGTCGTTGTCTTGACCAAGGCGTTTGACTGGTACTGACTCGTTTATCTGATTATAAATCATATCAGTCACCGTTGCAGAGAACATCGCAATACACATACCTTCATGAAAGGTTTGAGAGAATTCTTTGCATTTCGATATTACATTGAGATACTCTGGCCTAAATTCCATTCCCCATTGGGAAATACAGTGAGCTTCGTCAAAAATCATATATTCAAGACCTTTGTCGTGCATCATTCTTGTTGAAAGTGCATTAAGGAAAGCCCTTGACCGGAATCTCTCTGGAGTTATATATAGTAATGCAAGCTCACCACTATTTATCTTTCTATAAATGCTTCGTGTTTCCTGATATGTTCTATCACCATTGAGATAATCTACATTAGTGTAGAATCCCTTCTCGGCGAGTTCGCGTACCTGATCCTGCATGAGGGCTTTAAGAGGTGTTATAACCAAAGAAAGATGATTCGTATATGAAGCGTTATACAATGCTGGGCCTTGGAAGAGAACAGATTTACCACCTCCTGTTGGAATAGAAATAAGATAATTCTCTTTTTTACTGAGAATTTGCGGTAAAACTTCAGCTTGTATGTCAGACCATTTACGCTCTCCGTCTCTTTCTGGCACCATTGTTGCCAATATCACATCCATTGCTGTCTTAATAGCATCACTATCTTGCGGTGAGTCGTTTATCGAATACTCGCCAAAATAGTTTTGTGCAATTGAAAGACTTTCGTTGAATTCATCTTCCGAATTCCAAAGCTGAAGAGAAGTAAAGTTGCCTGTATTCCAAACACTACTTAAAGTATGATATTCCTCCAGGAAACTATCTAAGATGTAAATTTTTGATTCACTATTGTTTGCCAGGACAAAACGGCTATAATATTGATAAACTGGCCACAAAGAAAGCAGTGCTGCCTGATAAGTATCTTTACTGGAACCTTTTTTAAGTTCTGTACCAGTTTCTTCAATCTTATCATTCAACGCGCTATTCTCTATACTGTTGTCATGGTTCTGCCACATCATCATATGTTTCTCGACAGCCATTTGATCCCAAACATAACAGTATGCATTATATAATCTCTTCTCTGTAATTTCAAAGAATCTTTCTTTTGAAACTATCAACATTCCGTTCGACCTTTGGGCAATTTTTTCCAACTTTGAAACCAAAGATCCTTCTTGCGGAATATAGAATCCTAGTTGTTGCGCATAAGCAGAGACTTGTTCCAATTCCAAATCGTGAGGGTGTGTCAAAATAGGCACATCCTCTTATTTGTTTTTTTTACAGGCACGGCGTGGAAAGATTCTTTCTATGCCGCTTTTTTGATGTAAAATCTGTCACAAGCACCCACGAAGCCGCATTTTGCGTTATATAGTCGGTATATCGGTATAAAAACAG
>Ga0256405_10008763_pt1 | contig 14264 bp, 17 predicted proteins | sample RumenRJG_02DNA_FD_189096 | JGI IMG/M metagenome (GOLD analysis project Ga0256405, IMG submission 189096) | Bovine rumen microbial communities from Lethbridge, Alberta, Canada - RJG_02 | ecosystem: Host-associated > Mammals > Digestive system > Stomach > Rumen | place: Canada: Alberta...
TCCAAGAGCAACCTTTGGTGTGTTATTTGCTGGTACTGTTAAGCAAATATCATTTTCTAAACTTGCTCTATTACATTGAGTGTTGAAATTTCCCTGCTTGTCTTGCCAAGTGATATAGTTTTCAAACCTCTTAAACTCTTGGTTAGGAACAACCACCCCAACATTATTACCACCACTACAAGTTAATGTTTGTGATAAACCTTTTTGAACAGTTCCTCTATGGTATTCCATACGAGAAGATATATCTATTCCATCTCCATCTTCTGCCATTACATACCCCTCTTTTGTTGCATTTTTAATAGGTATCTTTTCCACTACCCCAAACTTATCGTGGTATACAATGGTAGGGACAACTTTATTTGAGTGATTTCTCATAAAGTCAGCACTACTTGAATAATCAACAATTTCGTTTTCTTCAAATAGATTTTCGTTGATTAATACCATACCACTATGTTCTTCCCCCGCGCCTCGTGCAGTAAGTGTTGGGCATATTTCCTTTTTTTTATCAATGTCTTTGAGAGGATCTTGTTGTGCTTTCCAATGAGATATTCTTTCAATAGTTGTTTGTGATAGATAATATTTTTCGTCTACGTTTGTTTCCAAGAAATCTTTAAGTTTATACTTTAATTTCATTTTAATAGGGAATTCATAAGCATATTCCCCTAAAATGCTGACCATAAAGAATCTTTTTCTATTTTGTGGCACATTGAACTCTTTTGAATTAAGAATTGCATAATGAGAAGTATAACCAAATTCCTCTAATCTCTTAACCCACTTTTGTAAATCAGGTAATGATTGTTCACTCATAATTTCAGGAACATTTTCACAAAGAAGAATTTGTGGCAACTCTCTCTCTCTCTCAAAGAGTTCGGTTAAGATTCTTTCTACTTCCCATAAAAGTCCACTTCTTGTGCCGCCCTCACTTTGAGAAACTGACATACCACCTCTTGTTCCAGCAAGTGAGAGGTCTTGACAATTATGTACAATAACATTATCACAAGTGTAAGAATTGTCTTGATCTACTTCAATGTTATAAACAGTTGTTGGTTCATTAACTCTTTCAATAGAAGATATTTTGACAAAGATATGATTATCTAATTTTTCTTGCCATATATTTCTATAATGTAATGAAAGTTGTAAGTTATATGAATCATTAAATGTTTCTTTTCTTTTGTCTTTCCTGATATATAAGCTTGGACAAGCATTGAATAATTTAATCATAATATCTTGCAAACCAAGATATAATTCTTTGCTGACAGTTGAACACATTAGTTGAGTAGTCATTGCTCTTTCTCTAATATGACCGTCTCCACTCATATAACCATTAAAGAAATCATTAAGTTGATCTCTTGGCAAGTCTATAACCCATTGTGGTATGTGCTTATGAGCTGAACCTTTTTGAAATTCCAAGCATAGTTGCTGTAATTCTTTGTTTGCTACACGATATTCGTAGCACCCTTTTTTATGAAATGTTTTCCAATTAAAGTGAGGTGTCATTTCTTCAAAGATTTTTGCTTTTTTATCTCCTATTGCGAAACATACCGAATTACTATTTCCCATATAACCATCAGCAACATATCTTCCAAGCAACCACAATATTTCTTGTGAGTAATCACTTTTAACTGATTTTGTGTTAATGTTATAACTTAACTTATCAGTTTTTTTAAGGTCTTTTACTTTTACCCATTGAATTTTATTATCTCTTAATACATATAATGGATGTTCTTCTGTAAGATATAATTGGCAACCAACACCTTTAATAATATAGTAGTGGTCGCTTTCTCTTTTCATTGTTTTTAAAACCTTTTGATATGTTCCAGTATGTGTTAATACTTTATCTTTTAAGGTAATATCTTCAATGTTTTTATAACCATTTTCGGTTTTGATTTTTGTTCCAGGCATAACACATGGGAAGCTATAACTCATTACATACTCATATTTATCAGTATCTTTAATCTCTAAATCTTCCCCTTTAACTTTCATTATGTTCATTAAGTTGTGTGTTGCTATACAACTGTTATATGTTTCTCTTAACCACTTTTCAGTTTGTTTTCTAACATTGCATGGTTCACTATAATTATTAGAGATATTGCCGTCTAAATAAGCAATTAATTCTTCTTTTGAGAGATTTGCTGAATAATCAGTAAAGTCTTTAATATGAATTGCGTTATAAGCTTTAATGCTTGGGGACGCCCACTCACAAGTCTTATAATGCTCAAAATCAACACCCATAATCTCTAATGCTTTTGCTTGTGCACCAATACCACTAAATAATTCTATCAGTCTTGTTTTTTTAGTGATTTGTTTTCTTTCAAGTCCATAATTGAATAAATTAAGTTGTTGATCCATTTGCTTATTCCTCTTTTAACCCTATTACCTCTACAATAACTTTTGGTGTTTCTGCATAGTATTTTTGTAGTGTTTCCTCTACAACTTGACTATCATCAAACCAAACTCTACCAACTTTTGTAATGCCATCGCAAATAACTTTACTAATGTTATCTAAATCAGGTTTCTTTGTAGGTCTAATTTCTCCTACAAGCATACTCTTGCCTACTTTATCGTAGTCGCATTTACCAAGTGATTTATAAAACTTGTAGTGTGATTTTGGTATTTCGTATAACGCAAGAATATTTACTTTTACAGGGGTATCTTTATCAAAAATAATTCCCTCTTGTTCCACGTCTTTAAGTGCCTCTTTTAGTGAGAAATATACTTTTGACATATATTCCTCGTTCTTTTGAGGGCTAAATGCTCTTGCGTGTCCCCCTACCATAATAGGTTGCATATTCTTTTTGCCGAATGGTTCGCCTAATATTTCAAATCTAATTGCTGTTTTCATATTCTTTCTCCTTTTTTCTAAGCATATCTAAATTAATAGTTGGCTTTCCTTTTTCCAAATCAACAACTATTTCTTTAACCTCTTCAAGTTCTGTGAAATGTAAAATTTTAGTATCATCAGGGGTAAAAAGTTCTTTAGGTTCTTTATTATATTCATCTTTATAAACAACTATAATGTTCATTTTTTGTTCTCCTCTATATCTATATCAAATAAATTCATTACACCTTTTTGATTAAAACCCTCTAATCTATCAAGTGCTATTTTGTAATATCTCTCATTTATCTCAAAACCGATAAATTGTCTTTTAAGGTGCTTACAAGCAACAGCAGTTGTTCCACTTCCCATAAATGGATCTAACACAACCCCCCCCTCCTCTGTCGAATTTGCAATCAAATTCTCAATTATGTTCAGCGGTTTTATTGTTGGGTGGTTATAGTTATGCTTGTCCTCAACATTTTTATTAGTGATATAGAAAGTATTTGCTCTTTCTAATGGTATATAAACAGGTGCGTCTTTTTCCCAAAAGTATAAACAGTATTCTTTATCACACAAGTAATGTGTCCCACAAAATGGCATTGGTGCTAACTTTCCCCAAAATAAGATTTCGTGATTACATTTCTTTTCTTCTACAAAATATTTGAGTAGCGGCAAGACAAGTGATTTGTTGCACCATATATAGATATTTATGTGTTTCATAACTCTTACAAGTTCTTCCAATATCTCAAATTTGATTCCAACGTCTAACTTATCTCTTTCAATTTCTTTTGCGAAACTTCCAGCTTTTCTTGTTGCCATAATTCCTGAACCATGTATGCCTTTAATATCGTAAGGTGGGTCCATCATTACACAGTCAATGCTCTTATCAGCAATATCTTTAATTAGCTCATAAGCGTCCCCTAAATAAATCTTGTTTAGTTCCATTACGCTACACCTCTACAAAAGTCCATCTTGCCCACATTTTGCGGTAGGGAATATTTTCCTTTTGCAATTTTAGATCGCTGAACTTCCGTAAGTATAATTGCCCTGTGTCATAACTCAATTTGCGAGTAATACTTTTTTTCTTTTCAAATAATTGCTGTTCTATTTCCTCATATTTGTTTAAGTTTAATTTTTCCACCTTATCAAGTGTGAAATGCCCAACAATTTCTTTGGTGTCATCATTTTGCAAAAAACAAAAAGCAGGTGTAGTGATACAAGGGTAAAAACCACTTATATATAAGGTCTTACCCTGTTTAACCTGCTCTATTTCGCTTGTTTGAAATCTTATCAATAATGCTTTCATAGTGCTTTTCTTCTCCTTTGATAAGATTATAAAACATAATAATTATTATTTCAAATATTTTTTAACAAATAATTTTAAATATTTTTAATTTTTAGAAAAATCATAACCCTGTTTTCTAATTTTTAGTGTTTGTCTTACTAAATCAGCACACCTACAAGAGAATCTAATGTTGAAATCTCTATAAACATAAACTGTACTTTGCTCTTTTGCTGGGTAATATCTTTGCACTCTACCCACACATTGCTTTAATGCCTGGTTATTGCTAATCGGTGTTGCTAAATGTAATGTGTCAAGTGCTGGCATATCAGTTCCCTCTTTTGCCATAGAATAAGTTGCAATAATGACATCATATTGGTCATAGTTATTTCTAATCTCTTTATTGTCTTTGTTTTCTCCAATATAGAGAGCAACTTTAAGTGGGTGTTCTAATTCAGCATTTTCCTTTATAAAGAGAAGATGATTATATAAGATTTTACAATGATCTACTCTATCACAAAGCACTAATTGGTGGTGCTTTCCATTAACATTGTTCATAATGTTTTCAATGATTTTGTCATTTCGATAAGCGACAGTTGGAAGAAAAGAATTTAAGCTAATAGTGTCAATATTTCCTCTTTGTTTTCCCTCTTGCTTTTCTTTTTTAGTCAATGATTTGTAGATATAAGGTGTATCTTCAGTAGGACAATTTATGACTTCCATAACTGTCTTACAAGTTCTTCCTGCTTTTTTAATATCTTGCTCTGATACTTCATAGCAAATATCTCCTAAAAGAGCAAACATAGATTTTTCATAACCACCCTGTCTTTTTGGGGTAGCGGTTAAACCGAATTTGTAGCGAACATTAAGTTCATTTAAAACTGAATAATACATTGTTCTTGAATTTTCTCCCCCAACAACGTGCTGTGATTCATCGATTATTACACACCCAAATTCATTAGCAAGTGAATAGAGGTTTAATTTTGATAAAGTTTGAATTGTTGCAAAAGTCATTACATTACCGATTTCAACTTTGCCCTCTGTAATCTTTCCAAAATCTTTTTCCTCATAATTGATAAAGATTTCTTTTGCTCTCTCTAATGACTGATTTAATAACTCTTTTGTATGAACGATCCAAAGTGTCTTTTGCTTGAGTTCGGTTGCAAGAATTAACCCCATAATTGTTTTGCCACTTCCACATGGTGCAACTAATACGCCATTCTTTGCTTTTAAACAGGCGTCTATGGCGTTTTGTTGGTATTCCTTTAAAACTATGGGGGACAGCAATTTCTTTGCCTCTACGGGCTTAAAAACCACATTTATTGGCGTGTCTTTGATTAGGGGGTATATTTTCTTTAAAACACCAAATGGTAGATAAAGTTTATTGCTGTATTCCCCATAGAGTTTAACGTGTTCTGGAACGTTATAATTTGAAAAACCATAAACTTTGTTTGATATGTGTTTTGGGTTAGCGAGTATGAGATTTTTTTCAGCAAACTCTTTTACTTCAAGAGTTGGGTTTTCAATTTCTATTCTCCCTGCTACTGTTGTGTTCATAAATAGTTCTCCGTTCGTTCATTTTATAGTTAAACATTTTAAGATAAGTGATATTGACAGCACTATGAGTTCCAGCATTTTTGACAAGTGAATAAGGAAGATAATAGATGATTCCTGTTTCTCTTTGTCTTAATGCAAACCCAATGTGTTTTAGTCCTTTTTTGTGTAATCTATCAAAATAGAACAATTGAATATCTTTAATGTTTTTGAAGTCAAAATCATTTCCTTTTTTTATCTCATAGCAAGAGATATAGATAGTAATTCCACATTGACTTGCTATGAGATCAAATGGTTTTTCCTCTAAAACACTTGAAGTTATATAAGGAACGAAACCATAAGCATTAAAATTAGCTTCTAATAGTTGAGGCAAGCTAACACTCGTCAAATATGTGTTGTCTAATGTATTCAATTTCTTCTTTGTAGAAGTTAATTGTTTTGTTAAATTCTTCTTTATCATATCTAACAATATGTTCCTCTCTTGTGCCGCCTACTGTTTGTTCTTCAACTACCATATAGTAGTATTTTTTATATTCTCTAATCTTCTTAATTTGAGGCATATCAGGGGTTTCATGTATTCTCCATAATACATTAACTTTTTGGTTAATTTCATCGTGGTAGATATATAAATCTCTTTGTAATGCCCAAAAGACTTTAATTTCTAAACTTTTGTGTTGAAGTGCTGGAATATTAGAGATTCTATCGTAATATGCTCTTGTAAAATATTTTTTTAAACAGAGTTTAGCTTGTGTATCAATAAACTCTTGAATTTTTGCTAATTCTTCTAAATCAACATCAGTTAAATCAAATGAATCGGCTTTTACTACTGTTTGTTTCATAATTATTTATCATCTTCTCCATCATCTATATCGCTCATATCTCTTGCAAAGTGATAACTTTGTTCCAAGAAATTTGTTGCTGAATCATTATCATTGATAGGAATAAGTTTAATTCCTGTGTAAATGGTTTTGCTACCAAGTCTTTTCTTATCAACAAAATGTTGTGCTGTGTATTTGCCAAATTCCGTTCCAAATTGAGTTTGTGAAATTCTAACATCTTCTCCGACTTGATTTCCCCAAGCTCTAAATGTACTGTACAAAGAACCAGCAAGAACAATATGTTGTGGGTTGCCTGTGATAAGGACAACGTCTTGAATAAACTTTGCGACAACACTTTGGTCAACTTTGTATTTTTCAATTAAAGTTTTAACGGAACTTGGTGGAATAAGTTTCTCTCTTTGCCACTTAATACAACCTTGTACTAACCAACCTAATATTTGTGGTAATTCAGCTTCAATTTTATAGTGTAATGTTGTATCGACTAATTCATCTGGAATTGAATTTAACCACTCAATTAATCTAACTCTACGCCAGTCCCCTTTACTTGTGCCAGCAATTTTTGGAAGATTATTACATAAGAGAATTAACTTTGCTTTGATTTTGAATTGCATATTGCCTTTATATAATTCTCTTGCTGTCATAATATCTTGACCACTAAATTGCTTAATGAAACTGTCATCAATTTCCATACCACCTGCTGGTTCACTTGCGAGGACTAAACGTTTATTAAGCATACGAGCAACGTCAGGACTTGCATTTGATCCATTTGCAAATTTCTTCTTTAAGAAAGTGCTTGGTTGAGCGTGTAAGGCATAATCTCCAAGTGCCATTTCTACAACACCTGTGATAAGAGATTTGCCGTCTCCACCCTCTCCTCTAAAGATATAATATTGTTGTTCATCAGCAACACCTGTGCAACAGTACCCAAGTAATTTTTGAAGATAATCAATAAGTTCGACATCTCCAAGCATACTCTCTTTTAAGAGGTTTAAGAAACGAGTTGGTTGATTAACGAGGTCAATTTCAGAACGAGTTGACATAGTCATCATAAAGTCTTTATTGTGGTCAAGTAATTGTCCGTTTTTCAAATTGACAACACCACTTCTTGTGTTGAGCAAGAAGTCATCATTATCAAATTGTTTATAAGAACACCATATACCCGGCTGTGCTTTAAGTTCAGCAATACACGCTTTCTTGCCTCTATAAGAGCAAAGATATTGATAGTTCTTTAAAGCCTCTTTATATTCTTTCTCATTGCCACTAATTCGTGGGGAAGAAAACTCACTTTGAATATCTTCTAAAACAGTATTGATAAGTGCATAGGTTCTAATATCTTCTTGACTATCTTCTTCCCAAATGCCCTCATGTTCGTTATAAAGATAAAATGATTTTCTTTCAGGCTCATATCTTAAAATGCTTTTGTATTTATCAAATACTCTTTGAGCATTTCCAGTATCATCTCTTGAATATTGTTTAAATACTTTTGTGATACCTGTATCTCTATTAAATGAGTAATTATCAGGGTGGTATTCTCCCTCATTATAGACACACTCTTGTTGCTTGTTTGCTACATTATAGAGATATTCATATAAGGTTATATCTCCCTGAATTGTGTTGAATATATCTTTGTTTTTCTTATATAGATCGCTGTCTTTAAACATTTTCATTGTGGAATTATAATTGCCACCTGTGAAGAAAATGAGAATTGAGAAGAAAGCAAGACACGCTTGATTAATGCTGGTAAAGTTAGCGGAGCGGTAATCTCCACTATTTAAGGTATAGAACATATTAGAGGCAAGTGATGAGCTAATTCTTGCTCTAACTTGTTCTGGTGGAATATCAGCATTTTTTGATTTCTTTGAGAACGAATAACCACCCTCATTTACGATACCTCTAAAATACTTGTCATAAAGAGAATCAAACTTGTTTTGGTTGTTGTCGGCAATGACATCATAACCCTCAATTCTATCTCCTGTTAAGCAAATGTAGTCGGTAATAATATCAATACCATAGTAGGAAACTTTTGAAGTTCCTTTAAGTTTTGCCCTACAAATGATATTGACACTATCTTTGTTCATTGAGTATTCAGCATAAGTGTTGAGTTCCAACCACTCTTTAACGATTTCATTTTTATGAATATCAATGCCGATAACTACATATTCGCTATCTTGTGGTAAGACAAATGCGATACCGTCAACATTATTCTTGTGTTTGGTGTAATAGATATATGCTGTTTGGTAATCGGTTAGAGATAAAATTTCTCTACTTTGAATTGTAAAACCACTAATAGCACTAACAAGCATTTTAGTTGCTTTTTGATAACAAGCCCAACAATTATATTGTTTAAGCTCGTTAGGAATTTTTGTAATATCAGTCATTTTATTACCCCCTTATTGTTTTAATCAGAAAGGCAAATCTTCCATGGTGTCGTCAGTTTCTGCTTTCTTTAATACCGCTCTTGTTGGCATATAGTGAATTACATTTCTTTGTTTGCCTGTTGACGTTGCTCTAATTTTTAGATCAATTCTCACACAAGCACCTTTGATATAATCAAATAAATCTTCTTTGGTGTTAAATGAGATATTGTCATCTTCACGAGGAATTGCATTGACAAGAGGTCCTAATTTGCTGTCGTCATATTTGCCCATATCGTCCCCAAATACTGTGTCAACAACAGTTTTGCCTCTTAATGCTGATGGGTTTTCGTTCCAGTCCTCTCTAATAATTGTGTAGATATTAAGAATCTTTTGAGAAACAGGGACACCATTTCTTTCATAGTTGATTTCTTTTTCTTCAAGTTTAGTGATTTGGACTTCATATTCTCCATCAACTAACTTTTGTTTGTAATCTACATTTTTGTCATAACTTGCATACATAATTTTTATTTCTCCTTAATTGTTGATAATCTAACGTAAGATTTTTGTTTTGAGGTTTTCTTATATTGCTCATAAATTTCAGGTTGTTCAGCTTTTAATTTTGTTGAATTGATACTAACTCTTTCATTTTCAGCAATATAATTAACTCTAACATTACCGATTTCGCAAGATAACCAATGATTTTGTTCCATGAGTTGCAATATTTCTTCTTTAAAAGAATCTAATTTCTTTTCAAGTTCCTCATAAACTAATTTTGCTGATTCAAGTCCTTTTTGAAGTTCTACTATCATTTCTTGCTTTTCGATAGGTAGGGGCAACCTATTTTCGCCATAGATGGTACCATTTCTTTCACAGTCCATAAGTTTTTCAATATCTTTGTCTAATTTACGAATTAGCTTTTTGACTTTGAGTTCACTTGTGGAAGGATCAAAGTGCCAAACTTCAATGACGTCCGCTTTATATTTTGTATCAAGATAGTCATAGATCGAGAGTTGCCAAGACACATAATCAGTTTGAATATTGTAAGTGGTTTTAAAATCAACTCTATGAATAAGTCCTTTTTTATCTTGATAGAGGAAGTCATAAGTTCCAGCAACAATATCATTAGATACAATTTCTTCTGTCCCCAAGCAAGTGAGTTTCTTTGAGTTAAAATACTTTTTAAAGCTGTTAAGTTCAAGTGAGAAACCCTCTTGTTTTGTGGTCAAGTATTCATGAATTTCGTTATGAATTAATGTTCCTCTTGTTGCTGACTTTTCTAACATTTCTTTATTAACATTAGAATAATCAGGTGCAAGATGGTGCTTGTGCAATAATTCAGTACAAGATATTAATTTCTTCCCATCATTTGTATAAGTATGGGTGGCGGCATCAAAATTTGTCATTATTTACCCTCTTTCATAGCAACTGCTTGTGCTAATTCTTCGTTTGATACTTCATCAAGTGTTGTTTTCTTAAAATAAACAGCAAGTTTATTTGTATCAACACCTAATCTTTTAAGTTGAAGTAATAATGTATCTCTTGCTTGGACTTGTTGTTCAGCTTGTTTAACAAGTTTGGTGCGTTCTTCGGTGTCTGGATCTTTTGTATCATCAATAGCAAACATACCATTTAAACAGTATTTTCTTGCATAAGATGAAGTTGCACCTGTGATTTGTGCCTCGTCCATTCCCTTTTTCTCGTTTGGCTCTCTTGCAATAGCACTTGCTTGTAATGTTTGTCCCTCTTGATTATATAAGGTTGCTGTTGCTTTGATATAGAATCTATCTCCAACAACGATAATGTCATCATTTAAGATAAGTGTAAGATTATTCTTTGCTAAAAGTGGTTTAACACTTTCTAAAATATCTTCACATGAACGGTATTTGAAACCACCAAATTTGTTAAATTGTCCTTTTGGTGCTTTGAGTTCGGTTTGAACCTTTTGTAATTGTTCTTGAATGTTCATAATGTTCTCCTGGTTTATTGTTTAATAATTCTAATATCGTCAGCGATATTTTCTTTTAAGCTAACTTGCATAATGTGTGTTTCTCCAACACTAGTTGAGAACATTACAGTTGTGCAACCAGCAAACGTTTGAATTAGGTTGATTTTGTATTTCTTGGGTGCGGTACCCTCAAATTCTAATAAATCTCCCTCTTTGACTTCTTCCCATTTCATAATTTTTTCTTCTCCTTTTTGTTCTTATTTTATAATAGGTTTTTAGTGCTTTCTTTTGTTATCAAGTTTAATTTTTCTTAAAAAGAACCCCTCATTTAATTCCAAAGCATTTTCTAACTTGTAGATCGTTAAGGTGCGGTAGTCTTTCATAAACCCCTGTTCAATAGCTTGAATAGTGGCAAGAGATACACCTGATTTGTCAGCAAGTTGCTTTTGAGTTAAGAGTTTTCTTTCTCTTTCTTTTTTAACAGAGTCAGCAAAACTTAAATATGCCATACTTTTGATATTCATCTCCTCTCTTTTTCTGTTCATAATAACGATGCCATCGGTTTTATGACCTAACTTTCTTGATCTAATTGTAGAGATTTCAATTTGCTTGTTGAGAACTCTATAATATTGATTTTTGGTTAAGGTCATTTCCTCTTGGTTATAAATGTTTTTCACAACATAGGTGGGGGTGGTAGAAATTACTTCCCACACGCCACAGAGTATAATTTTGTTTTCCATAAAATTTTGTCCTCGTGATAATAGTATAAGATATATAGTGATTAGTTGCAAGTAGTTTTAAATAGTTTTTTTATTTTTTAGTTTTGGTGGGTTTTTTATAGGTGGTGGGGGGTATATTTTTTTAGATCTAAACAGTTAAAGTGATAAAAATTAAGCTAATAATTTATTAAATAAGATAGAACACATGAGGGGTTAAAGTTTTTTTGTTGTGGGGAAATTTTAAAATGCTGACGAAATTCAGACCATGTGCGATTTTTTAAGATTTTTGAGTTAGGATCTTTCTACTGTTTAAAACAGTCATTTTGATAGTGTAAAGATTTTTTTATTGCTTAAAATTAGCTTTTTAGTGTTTTAGGTTTTAAAGTACATTAAAACACTTTAAAAATATTAATTTTTAAGCTTTTTCTTTTGGTGTTTTTTGCTGTGTGTTGCTTGTGTGTTGCTGGTCAATTAATAAACCCCCTTAATAAATGCTTATAAATGCCCATATTTTAACAATTTTTATTTTTTAGTGTGTTTATACCTCTTTTGATTTTTCGTTGTTCTATGGGCAAAAAAAGCCCACTTTTAAAGTAGGCATTTTAAAGATAGTAAAAATATGCGTTTTTTTGTGTTTTGGTGCTTTTGGTTTTTGTTCGCCATGTGTTTATTTTCCTAATTTTATAAAGTTTCTTTTATTGCCTCTTTTAGTGGTTTTATAAGCTCTAAATTTTCCACTAAATAAAAGTAATTTAATAACGTCTTAACTGTGTTTTTAAAGTCTTTAGTATCTGCATTTATTGCAGAGGTTAAAAGCTCATTAAAATATTTTTGATTATAAAATTTTATTAATGCGTACCCTATAAAATCGGTTTCTTGTAAATTAGATCTTGCCCAAATTAATAATTTTTTTAAGTCTTTAATTTTCATTTTTAAACCCTCATTTTATTAAATAGGGGGCTTTATTTTGCCCCCTCTGTTGTTGCTGGTGTTGTGTTTAACAAGTGGCGCCGCAACAGTAATTATAAAAATATTCTTTTAAGTTTTCGGCGTTGTCGTATTTTGGTAGTAAGTCAGCAAATTTGCTGTCGTTGTAATCTGTTTCGTTTTCTTGCATTAGCTCTGTCAAGTAATCAGCGAAACCATCGAAAAAATCGCTTGTTTCGTTTTCGTCTATTTCGTAAGTGTTGACATAATCGGCTAAATAAACAGAACACAAAACTATTTGCTTTCTTAATTTTTGAATTTGTCTAATGCCTAAATTATAAATGTGTTTTTTCATTTTTATTTTTTCCCCCTGTTAGAATCCATATTCTTTACTGATTAATTTAAAGTTTTTTAGATCGATGATCCTAACATAATCACGTGTTAAATAAATAAGCTGGTTTTTTTCTTTAATTATATATGCGCATGTGAATTGCATTATATTATGAGATAAAACCTTATAACCTGATCCGCCTTGCGTGTTCATATAATTAATTATATTTTGTTCGATTTTAATTTTTCTGTTCGATGGTCTATCGTAGCAGTCTAAAACTGTTTTATTTGGTGCATTTAAATAGATCTCATAAAGTGCTTTTAATTGTTCTATTTGTTTCATTTTTCTTTTTTCCTCTCTCTAATCTTTTATTTAAAAGTAAGCATTTTTTACATTAACTTTTTTGTCATATTCAGCGCCTAAATCAATTATCTTGATTTTGGCGTTTTTTCTTGCATTAGCTTTGATCCACTTTTCAGCATTGTAATAATATTGCGAACCATAGCCGTATTGATAACCTGTAATATATAAAGTGTTCATGTTTTCGTCTAATACTTTTGCGTTGTTGTAAGTGTTGCCATTGATTTTGTCCCACCATTTGCGACCCTTAATATAGTAAGTGCCTGAATTTAATTTTTTGTTTTCCATTTTTGCTTTTCCTCTTTTCCTCTTTTGTTGTTGTTTAATAGTTGCTTATAATTTCGGCTTGTTGCTCAACTGTTAAGCTGTCAAAATCTTTTGATAATTCTTTAATGCTTGCGGTTTTGCTGTACTCGTCAATTGTAATGTCGTAAAGCTTGCCGCACTTGATAGCACTTGCAAAACTACCAAAAAAGCCGTCATTAATAGCATTTACTAATTTGCTGGCTTTCTCTGCTCTTGATAAATTTTTCATTTTTAAGTCCTCTTTTCTAAGGGTTTTATCTTGCCCCTGTACCTTAATTATAAGGGTTTAGGTTTTTAATGCAACTATTTTTTAAAAAACTTTTAAAGAAGTATTTAAAACTATAGTTATATTCTTTATATAAAAGAAGTTCTTTTTTGTCGGAGTACCCCCCGCGTGCGCGAGGGACATACTTTTTAAAAAATTTTTTAATTTTAAATGTGTGTGTATTTTGAGTTAAAGTTGTCTTTCCTTCACTCTCTAACTTTTTTAAACCTATTTAATATATAAAGCTTTAAACCATACCAAATCAAAAACCTATTATATATATAAGATAATAAACAACTTAAAAGCTTATTAAATCATATATTAATAAAGTTAGTTTTTGGTGTGAAATAGAACAGCATTAAAAAGATCTTGTAAGTTGATAAAGCAAGTTTTTTTACAGTGTCAAAAGGGTGGGGGGTAGTTATTAGAGGGGGGGTAGTTTTAATGGGGAGGGCGGTATTTCAACCACAAAACAAAATTTCCCAATTAAAAAACTTTTAAAAAAATAGTTCCCCTATATTTCCAAGAAAAAAATTCCCCTATTTACATTACCCCTTTAAT
>Ga0256405_10008764_pt1 | contig 14264 bp, 13 predicted proteins | sample RumenRJG_02DNA_FD_189096 | JGI IMG/M metagenome (GOLD analysis project Ga0256405, IMG submission 189096) | Bovine rumen microbial communities from Lethbridge, Alberta, Canada - RJG_02 | ecosystem: Host-associated > Mammals > Digestive system > Stomach > Rumen | place: Canada: Alberta...
AGATTCTCCGGCGTGGTCGCGGTATAGTCGAACCGGAACTGCACCGGGATGTTGTACTTCACCCAGCGGTCGAGGTATCCCGGCAGTTTGTCCGCCGGATATTCCTTATACAGGACGCAGTTCACGCGGACCGGCGTCTTGAGCGCGGCCAGATAGGAATCCGGCGTCTCCGTGACGTAGTGCTGCATGTGCCGCGAGATGTTGATGCACGTGATCTTGTCTTTGTTCTTGTCCGTGAACTCGATCAGGTCTTCTTCGCTCTGCCCGTCGAAGACGGGGAGGGTGGTGTTGATGAAGACCCGGTGGGTCGTCGGGATCAGGTCGAGCATTTCCTGCAGGCCCTGCCGGTTCGCGAACGGCTCGCCGCCCGTGAACACGAAGTCGCACTTCGGCGTGATGGAATCCATCAGTTTGATGGATTCTTTGATCTTTTCCGGATCGAACCAGGACGTGTCTTCGTAATCGCCCTTGTTGATGCAGAACGGACAGTGATTGCCGCAGTCGTACGGAGCGAATACGGTCACTGTCGCTCCGCCTTCTCTTGTTTTATATGGATTCTTCATAATACCCCTTATTTCTGTTTGTCTTTCATGATCGCGATGATGTCGCCGACGATCGCGCTTCCCGTCGGAAGGGCGCCCGCGCCTTTTCCGTAGAACATGAGCTCGCCCACGGCGTCGCCGTCCAGATAGATCGCGTTGAATTCGTTCGATACGGAAGCGAGCGGATGATCCAGGGGGATCTCCTCCGGCCTGACGTAGTACTCGTAGCCGCTTTCCGTCTTCTTCGCGTGCGCGATCAGCTTGATCACGCAGCCTTTATTGTACGCGTGCTGGATGTCTTCCATCGTGACTTCCGTGATGCCCTTGGTCGGGATGCTCTGCGGATTCACGTATTTGTCCATCGCGAGCACCATGAGGAGACAGAGCTTGTTGGCGCAGTCGATGCCCTCGACGTCCGCCGTCGGGTCCGGCTCGGCAAAGCCGTTCTCCTTGGCGCTTTCCAGCGCGTCTTCGTATTTCTGGCCTTTCTTCAGCATGTTGGTCAGGATGTAGTTCGTCGTGCCGTTCAGGATGCCTTTGATGTCGGTGAACCGGTTTCCGGCAAGCTGTTCTTTGATCGTCGTCAGGATCGGGATCCCGCCTCCGACCGCGGCTTCGAACCGGAGCTCGGCGCCGCCTTCCTCGGCGGCTTTCCGGAGCATGTCGTAGTTGGCTGCGACGGCGGCTTTGTTCGGCGTGACGACGCTGATGCCTCTTTTCAACGCGCGCGACATGATCGAGACGGGGAAGTCCATGCCCCCGAGCGCCTCGACGATGATGTCGATGTCATCGGATTCGAGGATCGAATCGACGTCGGTCGTCACGATGCTGATGTCGGCGTCGTGCTTCGCGATCTGTCGCGCGTCCTTCTCCAGGATCTTCGCGATCTCATAATCGGTCCCGGTGCGCTCGACGATGACGTCGCGGTTCTTTGTGAGGATGTCGTAGGTGCCTCCGCCTACCGTGCCCATTCCCAGAATGGCGATCTTGATCTTTTTCATTTCTGACCTCCGAAAATACACTTTAATATATTACCACAAAAAACACGATAATACGCAAAAAGTATGATAATATATCTATGGAAATCGAAAGGAGATCACATGGCGCTTCATGTCGTATTCGTAGAACCCGAGATCCCGCCGAACACCGGCAATATCGCCCGGACGTGCGCGATCACGGATTCGGTGCTCCATATCGTGCAGCCCGCGGCGTTCAACATGGACGACAAGTCGCTGAAACGCGCCGGACTGGATTACTGGAAGTACGTGAACGTGGAGATCCACGACAGCCTGGACGATTTCCTGAAAGAGTACGAGGGAAGGCGCATGTTCCTCGCCACGACGCAGGGGACGCATTACTATACGGACTTCGAATACCGCGACGAAGACATGTTCCTTTTCGGAAGAGAAACGAGAGGCCTCCCGCGCCCGTTCATCAAAGAGCATCAGGACATGGCGATCCGGATCCCGATGAGCGAGAACACGCGGCTCCGGTCTCTGAATCTGGCCAATTCGGCCAATATCGTCCTGTTCGAGGCGCTGCGGCAGCTGGGCTTCCCGGGACTTGCTTAGTTTTGTGGAACCGCTTTTGGGGGTGCGAAATGAAGAAAACGATAAGAGACATCGACCTGAACAACAAGAAAGTGATCGTAAGGTGCGATTTCAACGTGCCGCTGGACGACAACGGCGACGTGGCGGACGATACGAGGATCCGCGCGGCGCTCCCGACGATCCAGTATCTGCTGGACCACGGCGCGGGGATCATCCTGATGTCGCATCTCGGCAGGCCGAAAGGGGAGCCGGATCCGAAGGCTTCGCTGAAGGTCGTGGGCGAGTACCTGGAGGAATACCTCGGGCATGAAGTGGAATTCATGGATTGCGACGAAGTGGTGGACGACGACGTCAGGGCCCGCGCAAAGGCTTTGATGCCGGGCGAGATCATTCTGCTGCAGAACGTGCGCTACCGGAAAGAAGAAACGGAGAACGACCCCGCGTTCGCGAAGGACCTCGCGGACCTCGCGGACGTATTCGTGCAGGAGGCGTTCGGCACGTGCCACAGAGCGCACGCGAGCACGGCGGGGATCGCGGAATACATCCCGTGCGTCTCGGGCTTCCTGATCGAGAAGGAAGTGAAATTCCTCGGCGAAGCGGTGAACGACCCGAAGCGGCCGCTCGTCGCGATCATCGGCGGCGCCAAGGTCGGCGACAAGATCAAGGTGATCCGCAATCTGCTGAACAAGGTCGACACGCTGATCATCGGCGGCGGCATGGCGTATACGTTCATCAAAGGCGCCGGCCTGAGCATCGGGAAATCGCTGCTCGATGAAGAGAACGTCGGGCTTTCGCAGGAGCTGATCCGCGAAGCCGTGGAGAAGGGCGTGGAGCTCGCGCTGCCGACGGATACGGTCTGCGCGGACGAATTCAGCAACGACGCGAATCGCATCACGTGCTCCATGACGGAGATCCCGGACGACATGATGGGAATGGACATCGGGCCGGAGAGCGCGGAGAAGTTCGCGGGGATCATCAAAAACGCGAAGACCGTCATCTGGAACGGGCCGATGGGCGTCTTCGAGATGCCGAACTTCGCCGCGGGAACGAGAGCCGTCGCGGAGGCGATGGCGGAATCGGACGCGGTGACCGTGATCGGCGGGGGAGACTCGGCCGCGGCGGTCCAGAGCTTCGGGCTCGCGGACAAAATGACGCACATTTCGACGGGCGGCGGCGCGTCGCTGGAGTTCCTGGAAGGAAAGGATCTTCCGGGCATCGCGGCGGTCGAAGACCTGCCGGAAGACAGCGGGAGGACGCCGTTCCTCTGCGGGAACTGGAAGATGTTCAAGAACGCGGAAGAGACGCGGGCCTTTGTGGAGGCGTTCAAAGAGAAAGACCTCGCGGAGGGAAGACGCATCGGCATCTGCGCGCCGTTCACGGATCTTGCGGCGCTGAAAGAGAGCGCGGAGGGGACGCGGATCGAAACGGGCGCCGAGAACGTCCATCAGATGGACGAGGGCGCCTATACGGGAGAAGTCGCGCTCGGGATGCTGCAGGAGATCGGCCTCGATCTCGTGATCATCGGGCACTCTGAACGGAGGCAGTACTTTGCCGAGACCGACGAGTCCTGCAACCGGAAACTGAAGAAGGTGCTTTCCGAAAGCGAAATGACGCCGATCCTGTGCGTCGGGGAAAACATCGACATCCGGAAGGCGGGCGGCGCGCTCGACCATGTGAAAGCGCAGGTGACCGCCGACTTCGACGGGATCGGGAAGGAAGACGCGGCGCGGGTCGTGATCGCCTACGAGCCGATCTGGGCCATCGGGACCGGAGAGACCGCGACGCCGGAACAGGCGGAGGAAATGTGCGCGCACATCCGGAAGACCTTCGCGGACCTGTACGATGAAGAGACGGCGGAGCGGCTGATCATCCAGTACGGCGGCAGCGTGAAGCCAGGAAACGTCAAGGACCTGATGGGGCAGAAGGACATCGACGGTGCGCTCGTCGGAGGCGCGAGCCTCGACCCGGACAAGTTCGCCGACATCGTCAACTTTTGATCGTTTTATATAGGCGAAGACTTGATTTTGTCCTGACACTGTGCTAAAATTCAGAAGTTACAGTCAAAGGAGGAACTATGTATACATTTTTGATGGTTTTGATGCTGATCGTAAGCATTCTGCTGATCCTCAGCGTACTTCTGCAGGAAGGCAACAGCGACGGCCTTTCGGGAAGCATCGCGGGCGGAGCGGAACAGCTTTTCGGTGAGAAGAGAGGACGCGGATACCAGGGGATCCTTCAGAAGATCACGATCGTTACGTCGGTCGCGTTCGTCGTCCTTTCGCTCGTCCTCGTCGTGCTTGGCAGTGCCAGATAAGAACGCGGCGGGAATCATGTGTTTATATTGATATGGAAGGGGCGCTATCAAGGCAGCGCCTCTTCGTATTGTATCCGTTATTATAAAGGAGGTATTAGTCATTATGCTTAATTATGCAGCCCCGGCCAGTGCGGTGCTCGCCCTGATTGTGGCGTTCGTGCTGGCGAACTGGGTAAAAGGCCGTGAAGAAGGAACCGACAGAATGAGCGAGATCGCCGGCCACATCAGGGAAGGCGCGTTCGCATTTCTGAAGAGCGAATACAAATTCATGGTGATCGTCGTTGCGGTCGTGTTCGTGCTTCTGTTCTTCTTCGTCAACAAAGTCACGGGGATCCTGTATCTGATCGGCGCGGGCCTTTCGGTACTCGCCGGATTCTTCGGAATGTACGTCGCGACGCTCGGAAACGTCAGAACGGCGAACGCGGCGAGAGAGTCCGGAATGTCCAGAGCGCTCAAAGTCGCTTTCCGGAGCGGCGCGGTCATGGGTCTCTGCGTTGCGGGACTCGGACTTCTCGGTCTGTCCGTTATTTTCGTCGTGATGGATTACGCGACGGTCGTGCAGTGCGTCACCGGATTCGGATTCGGCGCGTCTTCCATGGCGCTGTTCGGAAGAGTCGGCGGCGGGATCTATACCAAGGCTGCTGACGTCGGCGCGGACCTCGTCGGAAAAGTCGAAGCCGGCATCCCGGAAGACGACCCGAGGAACCCTGCCGTCATCGCGGATAACGTAGGCGACAACGTCGGAGACGTCGCGGGCATGGGCTCAGACCTCTTCGAATCCTATGTCGGATCGATCATTTCAGCGATCACGCTCGCAGCGGTCGCGGCAAGCGAAGCGGAAGTTTCCGGCGCGTTCGATGAAAAGACGGCTGCGCTGTTCCCGCTCCTCCTGGCTGCGGTCGGCCTTGTGGCGTCTGTCATCGCGGTGCTCCTCGTAAGAGGCGGCGGAAAGAACTCCGATCCTGCGAAACAGCTCGACATGGCGACTTACATCAGCGCCGTCATCGTGATCGCGGCTTCCATCTTCCTCTGCGGAAAGATGCTCGGAAGCTACGACTACGCATGGGCGATCATCGCCGGACTCGTCGTCGGCGTAGCGATCGGAAAGATCACGGAAGTGTATACTTCAGCAGATTATAAATCAGTCAAACACATCGCCGAGGAATCCCAGACGGGAGCTGCCACGACGATCATCAGCGGACTCGGCGTCGGCATGATGTCGACGATGCTTCCGATCCTCTGCATCGCGGCAGGGATCTACGTCGCGTTCAACTTCGCGGGCGTTTACGGCATCGCGCTCTCCGCGGTCGGAATGCTTTCGATCACAGGGATCACGGTCGCGGTCGACGCTTACGGCCCCGTATCGGATAACGCCGGCGGGATCGCGGAGATGTCCGAACTTCCGGAAGACGTCCGGAACATCACGGATAAACTCGACGCGGTCGGCAATACGACGGCTGCGATCGGAAAAGGATTCGCGATCTGCTCGGCAGCTCTGACAGCGCTCGCGCTGTTCGTATCTTACTCGCAGGTCATGGCGCTCGAGAAGATCGATCTGCTTCAGCCGATCGTCATCATCGGGCTGTTCATCGGCGCGATGCTTCCGTTCGTATTCTCCGCTCTGACGATGAATTCCGTCGGAAAAGCGGCGAACGAGATGGTACAGGAAGTCAGAAGACAGTTCAAGGAAGACGAGGGCATCCTCGCCGGAACGTCCAAGCCGGATTACACGAGATGCGTCAACATTTCGACGCAGGCCGCTCTGAAAGAGATGGTCGCGCCGGGACTCATGGCGATCGTGGTCCCGGTCGTCGTCGGCAAGGTATTCGGACCGACCTGCCTCGCGGGACTTCTCGCGGGAGCGCTCGCATCCGGCGTCATGATGGCGATCATGATGAGTAACGCGGGCGGAGCCTGGGACAACGCCAAGAAGTACGTAGAAGAAGGAAACTACGGCGGAAAAGGTTCCGATACGCATAAAGCTACGGTCGTAGGAGATACGGTCGGCGATCCGTTCAAGGATACGTCCGGACCTTCCATCAACATCCTGATCAAACTGATGACGATCGTCGCGCTCGTATGCGCGCCGCTGTTCCAGAACGCGCTTCTTCCGTTCTAGGAGACGACAATCGTACATACCAGGCGCAGGGAGTTTCCCTGCGCCTTTTTTTACGCTTTTCCGGGGTTTTCCCCGCGGAGGCGGCGCCGGAGCGTGCAGGAGATGCTCGGACGTGTTATGATGGACCGGGAGGGTTTTGCCATGTCGAAAAAGAACGACCGGAAAGAGAAAACGAACGCCGTCCGGATGATCGAAAAGGCGGGCGTGGAATACAGGCTGATCAGCTATGACGCGGGCGGTGATTTCGTGAGCGGAACGGACGTCGCGAAGAAGACGGGAACGCCGGAAGACCGCTGTTTCAAGACACTCGTGACGTGCGGGAATTCGGGAGAGCATTACGTCTTCTGCATCCCCGTGAACCGGGAACTGGACCTCAAAAAAGCAGCCCGGCATTTCGGCGAAAAGAAGGTCGAAATGATCCATGAGAAGGAACTTCTCGGGCTGACCGGATACATCAAAGGCGGCTGCTCGCCGGTGGGGATGAAGAAGCCGTTTCTGACGTGTATCGACGCCTCGTGCGAGGGGGCGGAGACCATCGTCGTGAGCGGCGGGAAAAGAGGCCTGCACGTCGAGCTCGACCCCGAGGATCTGGCCATGATCTGTTCCGCGGATTTCGATGAAATATCCAAAAAATGAGCACGCTGAAAACGTTGAAATTTCAGTGCGTGCACGGGAAAGGAAAAATAGCGGGCAATTATTAAGATATTTTTAGTTATTTAAGTTGACCTTACGTGCTCGTTGTAGTACTATAGATATGTAGTTTAATGCCATTAGTATAACTGCGCCCTGTTGCAGGTGAGCAGGTACGATGACAAGGCAGCAGAATCAAGTGATTGCAACGCGTTAGCCCATTATGACGCTTCCGCGATGACTGGATGAGGTATTCTATGAGTATTTTTAGAGGCGCAAGAGAGGTCTACATCGGATCGGATGATCTGAACAATCTCTTCGAAGGACACAGCAAGGCGTTCATCGTCTGCGATCCGTTCGTTGTCAAGAGCGGCATGTCCGATTATATTACCGAGAAACTCGATTCCCTTGATATTGAGTATGTGATCTATGATAAGGTCGGGAGCGATCCAAGCATCGACCTGGTAGCGGAAGGCGTATCCGAGATGTCTACCTCGGGCGCCGACATTATCATTGCGTTCGGCGGCGGTTCTGCCATCGACCAGTGCAAGGCCATGATGTTCTTCGCACTGCGCCAGCAGCTATGCCCCGAAGTCTGTTTCGTTGCCATTCCGACGACGAGCGGAACGGGATCCGAAGTCACGGATTACTGCGTGATCACAGACACCGAGAAAGAGATCAAATATCCGCTGCTCGACGAGAAGATGCTTCCGGACGCATCGATCCTCGACGCAGAGCTCACCAAATCTGTACCGCCAAGCGTGACGGCCGCGACCGGCATGGATGTTCTCACCCATGCGATGGAGTCGATGCTGTCGACCGGCGCTACAGATTTTTCTGATGCGAACGCCGAGAAAGCGATCAAGCTGATCCGTACGTATCTGATCAAGTGCTACCGCAAGGGCGACGACATGAAAGCCCGGCAGAAGATGCACCACGCATCCAATATGGCGGGCGTCGCGTTCAACAACTCGGGACTCGGGATCAACCACAGCTGCGCGCATACGATCGGCGCGCATTACCACATTCCGCACGGCGTTGCGTGCGCGCTCATGATGCCGTACGTCATCCGCTTCAACGCGGGCAATGAGGACGCGAGGAAGAACTACGCGAGGATCGCGCGGCTGATCAAAGTCAACGCGAGCGGGATCGACCAGAGCGTCGACAACCTGGTGCGCACGATCTTCCGGTTCGAGAAGGAACTCGGGATCCCGAACAGCATCCGGGAATACGGCGTGGACAAGGCGGAGTTCGCGGAAGACCTGGAAGAGATGGTCGAATCCGCGATGAAGGATCCGTGCACGAAGACGAATCCGAGGCAGCCGTCCAAGGAAGAGATCCGGCAGCTGCTGATCGATGCGTACTTCGGCGACAAGATCAAGATCAAGAAGTTTTAGAGAAGAGACCGGGAAGCGGGACAGGAATAAGGACAGTTCAGCATGGAAATGGAAAACGGAAAAGAGCGAATAATACAAGAGTTCGTCCCTGGCAGACAGGTGACGCTTGCTCACGTGATCGCCAACCCGATCCCTGACCTGTACGAGAAGCTCGGTATCTACGATGTGAGCGGCGCGCTCGGGATCTTTACCCTGACGCCGAGTGAATCGGCGATCATCGCGGGAGACGCGGCGAGCAAAGCCGGCGACGTCCAGATCGGATTCGTCGACCGGTTCAACGGGTCGCTCCTGGTATACGGCGATGTGGCCGCCGTCAAGGCCGCAATGAAAGGCGTCATGATGCTCCTTTGCGACAAGATGGGATTCACGCCCACCGAGATCACGGAAAGTTAGAGGCGCGCATGTCGGCTTTTGAAGGAAAAGAAAGAGTTGTACAGGAATTCGTTCCGGGGCGTCAGGTAACGCTGGCCCACGTGATCGCGAATCCTGTGCCGGACCTATATAAGAAACTCGGTATCTTCGACGTGACGGGCGCGATCGGGATCTTCACACTGACCCCGAGCGAGTCGGCGATCATCGCGGGGGACGTTGCGAGCAAGGCGGCGCAGATCCACATCGGATTCGTCGACCGGTTCAGCGGATCGCTTTTGATCTACGGCGACGTCGCCGCGGTCAAGGCTGGCGTCGACGCGGTGCTCGGCGTGCTCTGCACCAGGATGGGATACACCCCGTGCGAGGTGACCGGCAACTGATGAAGCGTGTGATTTTCGTAGGCAACATCGGGTGCGGCAAGACGACGCTGAGTCAGGTGATCCACGGACTGGACATCGAATACGCCAAGACGCAGATGGTCACGATGTGGGGAGACGACATCGTGGACACGCCGGGCGAGTATCTCGAAGCGGGGTACATGAAAGGCGTGCTGAACGTCACGGCGGCAGAGGCCGAAGTCATCGCGCTGGTGTGTTCGGCGCCGGAACCGAGAAACAAGTTCAGCCCCGGCTACGGCGGGTCGTTCGCGAAGGACGTGATCGGGATCGTCACCAAGACGGACATCGCGACGGACGTCGAGATCGAGCGGGCCGAAAAGATGCTCCGGATGGCCGGAGCGAGGAAGATCTTCCGGATCAGCGCTTATACGGGCGAAGGGGTCGCGGAGCTCAGGGAGTATCTGGCGGACAGCCCGGAAGAAGCGAAAGAGATCGCGGAAGGAAAGAAGATCAAGAAAGCGAAAGTGATCTCTTCGCTGAAGACGGCGAAGAAAACGAAGAAAGACTGAAGGCAGAAGAGAGGATCGGAATGCAGGAGATCATCAACAGCGTAGGAATCGACATCGGAACCTCCACGACGCAGCTGATTTTCAGTACGATCACGATCGAAAACATGGCGGCCGGCTATCACGTTCCCAAGATCGAGATCGTTGCGACCGACGTGACATACAGAAGCAGCATTTACTTCACGCCGCTTATCGACAACCAGACGATCGACGCGGCGAAGGTAAAGAGCATCATCAAAGACGAATACGCCAAGGCAGGCAAAGATCCCGAAGAGCTCCAGACAGGCGCGGTGATCATCACCGGAGAGACGGCGCGGAAGGAAAACGCCAACGAGGTCCTGAGCGCGCTCTCGGACATGGCCGGCGAGTTCGTCGTCGCGACCGCGGGGCCGGACCTCGAGTCCGTGCTTGCGGCGAAGGGCGCCGGGGTCGACAAGGCGTCGGAAGATAATAAAAATACTATTGTAAACATCGACATCGGCGGCGGCACGAGCAATCTTGCCGCGTTCAAGAGGGGAACCCTTGTCGGGACCTCGTGCCTGGACATCGGCGGACGGCTGATCAAGGTCGAGAACGGCAGGATCTCCTATATATATGAAAAGATCGAAAAGCTCGCGAAAGACAACGGGCTCGAGATCCATGCCGGAGATCCGGCAGACAAAAGCAAACTGCGGAAGATCTGCGACGTCATGGCGAAACATCTCGCGATGTCGGCCGGGATCCTTCCGAAAGACGGGGCGCACGCTTCGCTCTATACGAATGACGGGACGCCGCTTCCCGACGATGTGAAGATCGACGGGATCGCGTATTCCGGCGGCGTGGCGGACGTCATCTATCATCCGGATGCCGCGGCGGATCCGTTCCGCTACGGAGATATCGGGCCGCTGCTCGCGGAAGCGATCAACGAGAGCCCGGACTTCCGGAACGTCAAGCGGTACGACGTGCTGGAGACCATCCGCGCGACGGTCGTCGGCGCGGGAACGCATACGACGGACGTCTCGGGCAGCACGATCACGTTCGACAAGGGAACGCTTCCGATCAAGAACATCCCGGTGATCAAGATCACGGAAGAGCAGGAGAAAAATCTGAACCAGCTCGGAAAGATCATCCGGGAGAAGCAGGAAGTGTTCGAGAGCGGAGACACGGGCGAGATCACGGCGATCGGGCTCGCCGCGCACGATTTCCGTCATTTCGACGACGTGCAGCAGCTGGCTGACGCGATCATGTCCGGCGTGGACGTGAACGACAAGCGGCCTTTGATCATCGTTCTGGAGAACGACATCGCGAAGGTGCTCGGGAACTCGATCAAGCTGAGATTACAGGGAAAGAGAGACATCGTGTGCATCGACAGCGTCTATGTCCACGATGGCGACTACATAGACATCGGAGAACCGGTGGCGGGCGGAAGAGTCGTGCCGGTCGTGACCAAGACACTTATTTTCAACAGGTAGTGAAAGCAGTAAGGAAGGAACATTATGGGATGCGGATGTGATTCACTGGCAAGTTCAGGCGTTACAGGGTTGAGAGAAGTCATCACGAGCGTCGGGATCGATATCGGTACTTCGACGACGCAGCTGATCTTCAGCAAGATCACGATCGTGAACACCGCGAACGCGATCTCCGTACCGAGGATCGAGATCCTGAACACAGATATCATTTATAAGAGCGATATCTACTTTACGCCGCTGATCAACGATCAGGACATCGACGCGGAAAAAGTAAAGCAGATCATCATGGATGAGTACAAGAAAGCCGGCATGCGGTACGAAGACCTGAAGACCGGCGCGGTCATCATCACCGGTGAATCTGCCAGAAAAGAAAACGCGGACGAAGTCGTGGAAGCGCTGTCGGATCTCGCGGGAGAATTCGTCGTCGCGACCGCAGGCCCGGACCTCGAGTCCGTGCTCGCGGCGAGAGGCGCCGGAACGGACAAGCTCTCCGAAGATGAACGCACCTGCATCTGCAACCTCGACATCGGCGGGGGCACGAGCAACCTCGCGGTATTCCGCAGGGGTACGCTGAAAGGCACCTGCTGCCTGGATATCGGCGGCAGGCTGATCAAAGTCAAAGACGGAAAGATCACATATATCTTCCATAAGACAGAGGAAATGGCGAAGAAGTGCGGCGTGGAAATGCACGTCGGCGACAAGGCCGATCCTGTCTATATCAGAAAACTGTGCGACGCGATGGCGGATCAGCTCGCGATGGCGGTCGGGATCAAAGACCGCGACAGCGAGCACGCCGGGCTTTATACCAACGACGGCAAACCGATGGATCTTGAGTATCCGGTCGAAGGCGTCACGTTCTCCGGCGGCGTTGCCGACATCGTGTACAATTCAGAAGCGGGTTCGGACCCGTTCCGGTTCGGAGACATCGGACCGATCCTGGGCGACGCGATCAACGCGAATCCGGACTTCAAGAAGCTGAAAAGATGGCCTGCGAAAGAGACGATCCGCGCTACGGTCGTCGGAGCAGGCAGCCATACGACGAATGTCAGCGGGAGCACCATCAACTTCGACGACGGAGAGCTTCCGAGAAAGAATATTCCTGTGATCCGTGTTAAGCAGGAAGTCGAAGACGACCTTCCGGTGTTCGAGAAGACGATCGCCGAGAGGGTACAGGTCTACGAAAGCGGAAACACGGGCGAAATCATTGCCATCGGGATGTCCGGAAGAAATTACGGGCATTTTGGTGATATACAAAGACTCGCAAAATCGATCTTGCGGGGGCTCAAGGACTATAAAGACAGACCTATCGTTATCGTCCTTGAGAATGATATAGCCATGGTCCTTGGAAATTCGATCAAAATGTATATGAATCAGGACGGACAGGACCAGAAGCTTATCTGCATCGATAGTATCTTTGTTAGGGACGGCGATTACATCGACATTGGAGTACCGGTAGCCAGTGGACATGTAGTCCCGGTCATAACGAAGACATTAATATTTAATCACTAAAAGAATGAAAGCAAGAGGTGAGAAAAGTGATCCTAAAAACAAAGTTACACGGTCACACATACGAATTTAAAGACGTATGCGAAGTAATGGCCAAAGCTAACGAGGAAAAGTCTGGTGACGCTCTCGCCGGGATTGCTGCAGAATCAGCTGAGGAAAGAGTTGCCGCTAAATGGGTACTGGCAAATCTTACACTTAATGATCTCCGTAACAACCCAGCCGTTCCTTACGAGGACGACGATGTCACGAGAATCATCGAAGATGACGTCAACGAGTCTATCTTCAACGATCACAAGAACCAGACGGTTTCAGAGTTCAGAGAATGGATGCTGGATACCGGAACTACAAGGCACGACGTAAAGAGAGCGGGCCGCGGAGTTACTTCTGAGATTGCTGCCGGTGTTTGCAAACTCATGAGTAACATGGACCTGATCTACGGTGCTAAGAAGATCCGGACTTCGGCACACTGCAACACCACCATCGGAGAAGACGGTACCTTCTCATCCAGGTTGCAGCCGAACCACCCGACAGACGATCCTAAGGCGATTGAAGCGCAGGTTATGGAAGGTCTGTCCCTCGGATGCGGCGATGCCGTTATCGGTATCAACCCGGTAGACGATGGACTCGAAAGTGTTGCGAGACTTCTGAAGATGCTGGACGATTTCAGAAACAAGTGGGAAGTTCCCGCTCAGATCTGCGTACTCGCCCACATCACGACTCAGATCGAAGCTGCCAAGAAGTTTGGTGCTCCAATCGATTGCGTATTCCAGTCGATCGCAGGATCTCAGAAAGGTAATGAATCATTCGGAGTTACTCCGCAGATGCTTCAGGACGGAAGAGATTATGCAATGTCGCTCGGACGCGCAGACGGACCGAACCTGAACTACTTCGAGACAGGACAGGGATCTGAGCTTTCTGCTGATGCTCACAATGGATGGGACCAGGTCGTCATGGAGTCCAGATGCTATGGACTTGCCAGACACTATGAACCGTTCCTGCTGAACACAGTAGTAGGATTCATCGGACCTGAGTATCTGTATGATTCCAAGCAGGTTATCCGTGCGGGTCTTGAAGACCACTTCATGGGTAAACTCCAGGGTATCCCAATGGGATGCGATGCATGCTACACCAACCACATGAAGGCTGACCAGAACGATATCGAACTTCTGACGACATGCCTCGTTGCTGCTGGTGCGAACTACATCATGGGCGTTCCTGAAGGAGACGACTGCATGCTTATGTATCAGTGCACAGGATTCCATGAATCAGCCGCTGTTCGTGAAATGCTTGGCCTTAGACCGGCTGCTGAGTTCGATGCTTGGCTCGAGAGAATGGGCATCTCTAAGGATGGCCTTCTGACTGAGAGAGCTGGAGACGCATCGATCTTCTTCGGCGATCCTAAGGACATCATGCTTTGGTAGAAGGAGGTATAGCTGTGAATACTAATGAATTGAAATCAATCATTGAAGAAGTATTGGCTGG
>Ga0256405_10008765_pt1 | contig 14262 bp, 11 predicted proteins | sample RumenRJG_02DNA_FD_189096 | JGI IMG/M metagenome (GOLD analysis project Ga0256405, IMG submission 189096) | Bovine rumen microbial communities from Lethbridge, Alberta, Canada - RJG_02 | ecosystem: Host-associated > Mammals > Digestive system > Stomach > Rumen | place: Canada: Alberta...
GCGAAGCGCTTTGAGGCTATTTGTGGGGCTTTGCCCCACACCCCACCAGAGGCGCTGCCTCTGGACTCTGCCAAAGGAACACAGTCCCTTTGGAATCCCTTTCATAGGTTAAGTGACTTTTTTGACAGACTATGACATACGAGAGTATGCCTGCAAGCTTTCTATACAATCTGACGAAAAATCTGTCGGCGCATCTTTAGCACAATCTCTGTGCGGCGTCGCCTTAGGGCAAACCAACGATCTTCGTGTGATATTACCTAAAAAACCTATATATCATTATATCATATTACATATATTGTTTCAAGAACTTAACTGAAAATTTACAAAATATGCTGAATTCGGACATGATTTATGCATCGATCCGCTAAAAAAAGGAGTTTTGGAATTTTTTTGACGGAGGTACTTGAAATTTGAAGATGTTTGATATATAATAATTAATGATTATTTTACGGGAGGAACGAAAATGTGTACTAAAAACGGATTTGACAATGAAAAATACCTGAAAATGCAGTCTGAGCACATCAGACAGAGAATAGACCAGTTCGGAGACAAGCTTTACCTTGAATTTGGCGGAAAGCTTTTTGACGACTTCCATGCTTCAAGAGTATTGCCCGGATTCAAGCCTGACAGTAAGCTCCAGATGCTTTTACAGCTCAAGGACGATGCAGAGATAGTTATAGTCATAAATTCTGACGATATAGAAAAGAACAAGGTCAGAGGCGATCTTGGTATAACATATGATATCGATGTTATCCGCCTTTTCAATATTTTTACGAAAATAGGACTTTATGTAAGCAGTGTAGTTCTTACACGTTACGACGGTCAGCCAACAGCAGATGCTTTCCAGAAGAGGCTCGAAGCACTTGGTATCAGAGTATACCACCACTACAGCATAAAGGGGTATCCGTCAAATCTTCAGTACATCATCAGCGATGAGGGTTACGGCAAGAACGATTACATTGAGACGAGCCGTAAGCTTGTCGTTATTACCGCTCCTGGACCTGGAAGCGGAAAAATGGCTACTTGTCTCTCTCAGCTCTATCATGAGCACAAGAGAGGCGTGAACGCAGGATATGCTAAGTTTGAGACATTCCCGATCTGGAATCTTCCTCTCCGTCACCCTGTAAATATTGCATATGAGGCTGCAACTTCTGACCTCAACGATGTTAATATGATAGATCCGTTCCACCTTGAGGCGTACGGAAAGACTACCGTAAACTATAACCGAGATGTCGAGATATTCCCCGTGCTCAATGCAATGTTCGAGAATATCCTCGGAGAATCACCATATAAGTCACCTACGGATATGGGCGTTAATATGGCAGGAAACTGCATTGTTGATGACGAAGCAGTTTGTGAGGCTGCAAGACAGGAGATAATCCGCCGTTATTATATTGGTATGTGCGACTACAGAAAAGGACTTATTTCCGAGAATGAAGTCATGAAGCTTGAGCTTCTCATGAAGCAGGCAAGCGTCACTGTTGAGGACAGAAAGGTCGTAAAGGCTGCACTGGATAAGGAGCAGGCTACAGAAGGACCTGCTGCTGCCATGGAGCTTCCTGACGGCACTATCATCACAGGACGTACATCTAATCTTCTTGGTGCTGTTTCCGCACTTCTGCTCAATGCGCTGAAGTATTTTGCGAATATCAGCGATGAAGTCCTTCTCATGTCACCTCATGTTATCGAGCCTATCATGGAGCTTAAAGTCAACCACCTCGGCAACAACAACCCGAGAATGCATACCGACGAGACTCTGCTTGCACTTTCTATCTGCGCAAATACAGATGAAAATGCAAAGAAGGCTATGGCGCAGATATCAAAGCTCCGCGGCTGTGAAGTACATTCAACAGTTATCCTCTCACAGGTAGATGAGCGCATATTCAAGCGCCTTGGTATAAATCTTACCTGCGAGCCGAAGTACGAGGCATAAATATTGCGATAAATGCCGCAGCTAAGCTGATCTTTCAGTGGTTCTGCGGCATTTTTTCTGACAAATAGCTTTTATTGTTTATAAGGAGCAGTAGCATGGAAGGTTTTAACAGCGGATTCAGCTTTATGTTTTTAATGTTTATAATAATATTTTCTCTGGCGTTTGTTTTAATAGTTGCTGTTTTGGTAAAAAATCTCAGGACATGGAACAAAAACAATAATTCTCCCCGATTGAGCGTTGATGCGAAGGTCGTAGCAAAAAGGACGCAGGTCTCTCATCACAGCGGAACAGACGGCTTTGCAGATTCATCTTCAACTTCGTATTTTGCGACATTTCAGGTCGAGAGCGGTGACCGCATGGAGCTTCGCATGAGCGGACATGACTATGGAATGCTTGCGGAAGGCGATACGGGAAAGCTTCCATTTCAGGGGACAAGATTTCTCGGATTTCAACGCTATATGTAAAGGCAACACCGCACAAAGACCGCTTAACGACTTTGTACTAAATCTGCTTGCATATTTTCCGTCATCTTGCACATAAATCTCTTGACATACGACAGTATGCCTGCAAGATTTCTATACAATCTGACGAAAAATCTGTCGGCGCATCTTTAGCACAATCTCTGTGCGGTGTTGCCGTAAAAAACATCCCGAAAGCGGTTTTGCGGCTGCTTTCGGGACTTTGTTTTATATTTAGCTATCATTACTGTGCAGAGAACTGATCCTTGCCGACTCCGCAGAGAGGACATTCAAAATCGTCGGGAAGATCTTCAAACTTTGTTCCGGGAGCAATACCGTTCTCAGGAGAACCTGCTTCCTCGTCATATTCCCAACCGCAAGCATCGCAAACGTACTTCATAAATACACCTCCTTTTTATGATATGCCTGTCCGTTTGAGCATTATATACTATTTAGTTCGACTTGTTACTATAAATTATATATTTATTTTATGAACAAATCAAGACAAATAAGAAAAAAATATGTTAAAACAAGAAAATATGTTCGATAGGTTTATTTTTTTGTTTAGTTATGGTATAATATATTTTATACGTTTGATTTGGATCGTTTATATTGTTTGAGGAGCATAATATGACTGATAAAATTATAATCAAAGGCGCAAGAGCCAATAACCTGAAAAATATAGACCTTGAACTCCCTCGTGACCGTCTTATCGTTATGACAGGACTTTCCGGTTCGGGAAAATCTTCGCTTGCATTCGATACTATTTATGCGGACGGTCAGCGACGCTATGTCGAGAGCCTTTCTTCCTATGCGAGAATGTTTCTCGGTCAGATGGAAAAGCCCGATGTAGACAGCATCGAGGGACTTTCTCCGGCAATATCCATTGACCAGAAGACCACCTCCAAAAATCCGCGTTCGACCGTGGGAACGGTAACAGAAATATACGACTACCTGCGACTTCTTTACGCAAGAATAGGTGTTCCGCACTGTCCTGTCTGCGGCAGAGTCATTTCCCAGCAGACCATTGACCAGATGGTGGACACTCTTATGGAGCTGCCTGTCGGTACTAAGCTTCAGCTTCTTGCTCCTATTGTAAGAAACAGGAAGGGCCAGTATGTAAAAGAACTTGAAAGTGCGAGAAAATCGGGATTTGTCCGTGCGAGGGTTGACGGCATAATGTATGAGCTGTCCGAGGAGATAAAGCTGGATAAGAACAAGAAGCATAATATCGAGATAATTGTTGACCGTATCGTCATAAAGGAAGGCATAGAGTCACGTATAACCGACAGCCTTGAGACAGTTTTCAACCTTTCGGGCGGACTTGCCATTGCCGATGTTATCGGAGGCGAGGAGATACTTTTCTCGCAGAATTACGCCTGCCCTGAGCATAATATCAGCATAGGCGAGCTTGAACCCGTCATGTTCTCGTTCAATAATCCTGTTGGAGCCTGCCCGAAATGTATGGGACTTGGCGTGTTCAGACATATCGACCCTGAGCTTGTTGTGCCGAATAAGGATCTTACTATCGAGCAGGGAGCTATAAACGCTTCAGGCTGGAACAGTCTTGACGAGAATTCTATCGCTATGATGTATTACCGTGCTATCTCAAAAGAGTACGGAGTGCCGCTTGATGTTCCTGTCAAAAAGCTGAAAAAAGAGCAGCTCAACCTTTTCCTGTACGGTACAGGGGAAGAGACTCTTGAACTGAAAAGACCTGCTTCCCTTGGCGGCGGCACATATCGTTCGCCTTTTGAGGGTGTTGTCAATAATCTTGAACGCCGTTACAAGGAGACTTCAAGTGAATATTCCAAAAATGAGATCGAGGAGTATATGAGCGAGGTGGAGTGCCCTGTCTGCAAGGGAAAGCGACTGCGCGACGAGTACCTTGCCGTAACGGTAGGGGATAAGAATATCAGCGCTCTCACCGATCTTTCGGTAAAAGATGCTCTTGAATTCTTTGGCGGACTGAAGCTCTCCGAGCACGATAGCTTCGTAGGTGAGCGCATAATAAAAGAGATAAAGGAGCGACTTGGTTTTCTTGGCAGCGTTGGTCTGGAGTATCTGACGCTCTCACGTTCATCGGGAACACTTTCAGGCGGTGAGAGTCAGCGTATTCGTCTTGCAACGCAGATAGGTTCGTCACTGGTCGGTGTACTTTATATCCTTGACGAGCCGAGTATCGGACTTCATCAGCGCGACAATGATAAGCTCATAGCTACATTGAAGCGGCTTCGTGATCTGGGAAATACACTTATAGTAGTTGAGCACGATGATGATACCATGCTTGCGGCTGATTATATCGTAGATATAGGTCCCGGAGCAGGCATACACGGCGGTGAAGTCGTGTTTGCGGGAACTGTTGATAAGCTGCTGAAATGCAAGGATTCAATAACAGGACAATACCTCAGCGGCAGAAAGAAAATAGATGTTCCGAAGGTCCGCAGAAGCGGCAATGGCAGCTTCCTTACGGTAAAGGGTGCGACCGAGCATAATCTGCGTGATATCGATGTGCAGATACCTCTTGGCGAGCTGGTATGCGTTACGGGCGTGTCGGGTTCGGGAAAATCCTCGCTTGTAAACGAGATAATCTACAAGCATCTTGCTGCAAAGCTCAACCGCGCAAAGACAAGGTGCGGCAGTTTCAGGGAAATGGAAGGCCTTGATAAGCTTGATAAGGTAATATGTATCGACCAGTCACCTATAGGCAGGACACCTCGTTCAAATCCTGCAACGTATACAGGTGTTTTTGGAGATATAAGGGAGCTTTTTGCAAAAACTCCCGATGCTAAGGCGCACGGCTATACAAGCGGAAGGTTCTCGTTCAATGTCAAGGGCGGACGCTGTGAAGCTTGCGAAGGTGACGGAATAATCAAGATCGAGATGCATTTCCTTCCTGATATATATGTACCCTGTGAGGTGTGCAAGGGTAAGCGCTACAATCGTGAAACCCTTGAGGTACACTACAAAGGAAAGTCGATATACGATGTTCTTGAAATGACAGTCGATGAGGGAGTTGAGTTTTTTGAGCATATCCCGAAGATCGCAAAAAAGCTTAAAACTCTGCAAGAGGTCGGACTTGGCTATATAAAGATAGGACAGCCTGCCACAACTCTTTCAGGCGGTGAAGCTCAGCGTGTCAAGCTTTCGACAGAGCTTTCAAAGCGCTCTACAGGCAATACCATATATATACTTGACGAGCCGACTACAGGACTTCACACAGCAGATGTACACAAACTTATAGATGTGCTTCAAAGACTGACAGATCAGGGAAACACGGTGCTTGTCATCGAGCACAATCTTAACGTGATAAAGGTTGCAGACCATATCATCGATCTCGGACCCGAAGGCGGTGACGGAGGCGGAATGATAGTTGCACAGGGAACTCCCGAAGAAGTTGCAGCTTGTCCTCAGTCCTATACAGGGCAATATCTTAAAGCGTATTTGTGAAAATAGTATTGCTGAAACTTAAGGCAACACCGCACAAAGACCGCCTGACGTCTTTGTACTGAATCTGCTTGGATATTTTCCGTCATCTTGCACAGAAATCCCTTGACATACGTCAGTATGCCTTCGGAATTTCTATACAATCTGACGAAAAATCTCACAGCGCATCTTCAGCACAATCTTTGTGCGGTATTGCCTTAATATAAAATATGTAGGGGCGGATATTATCCGCCTCTATCAGTTTGCTATCTGTTTTGCGAGGAACTGTGCTGCGGCGTTTATGAGACTCTTTTGCAGATCGGTCGATTCTTTGCATTTATCTGTAGTCATAAAAGCAACAGCTCCCGAAACATCGCCTGCTGTGTTTATCGGAAGCGCAGCTGTAGCGGTTTTTTCGACACCTTCAACAGGGTAGAAATTATTGGTTTTTCCGTCAGGACAGAAGAACTGTCCGCGGCTCTCCATGAGTTCTTCAAGCTGAGGTGTAACGCGGCGCTCTGCAAATTCCTTGCGTGGGACACCCGCTGAAGCCACAACATGATCCTTATCGAAGATTATAACGGGACAGCCTGCGATCTTGGACATGATATCAGCTACATAGCCTGCATTTTCGCTCATTTCACTGATAGCCGAATACTTTTTGAATATAACCTCGCCCTCGCTGTTCGTGTAGATTTCCAGCGGGTCGCCTTCACGAATACGCATAGTTCGGCGTATCTCCTTTGGAATGACCACACGACCGAGATCATCGATACGTCTTACGATGCCGGTTGCTCTCATAAAAATTACCTCCATTGTAAAGATTTGCGTTAATATTATCTGCGGAAATAAATTGATTATTCAGATAAGGCGATGCTTTTATAGAGTGCGTCCGTGATAACCGCTGTAAATGGGCGATCGTTCGGTACTAATTTCGGAACGTGCTTAATTTTATTTGTTAAATATGCTTAAAAAGCAGTAGAACGAGTAAATATGAGCAGCGATATAACTATTTGTATAGAAATGTGTGGGAGTAAAAGGTCATCATGATAATAAAAAATACTTTTGTATAATCGATTGAATTTTTTTGTGAAATGAAATTTGGGTTGAAGAAAAGCTAAAAACAGGCAAATTGTTTTTTGTAAACTTTTTGTGAGAATTTGAATAAATTATGAAATAAAATAAGATTTTTGCTATTCTCAAATTTGAACAAATGGTCGGACATTTTTTATGATATTAATAAAAAAACTGTTATTAATTAACGAAATAAATACTGTATTTTTATTTGTACTTGACATTATATGGATATATATATTATAATATACACAGACATATTTCATGTTATACAAAAAGTAATATGAGAGTAAAAAAATACAACCTTTATTTATTAAGTAGGGTAATTTGTCTGATACGGGGGTAACGACAGTGAATAACGAAGAAAAAGAGATTGATCTTAGAGACATATTTTCACTATTTTTAAGCAAGCTATGGATGATAATACTTGCGGCTGTGATCGGAGGAGCAGGAGCATTCTGCTATTCAAAATTCGTATTGCCGCTTAAATACGCATCTCACATTTCGATGTACGTCCAAAGCTACACAACATTTAATGAGAATCCAGATTTAAATTATAATAATATCAATAATTCAAAGCAGCTCATCAATACATATATGGAAGTTCTCAAAGATGATGCAGTTATGAATGCTGTTGCTGATAGATTAGCTGCTTCTTTTAACGAGGATGTTCTTTCCGAAAGCTTTTCCGTTGTTGATGGCAAGATAAATCCTTCGTCGATCCGTTCCTGTATTTCGATATCATCTGTGACAGATACCAGTGCACTGAATCTTTCGGCTGTTACCAGAAGTCCAGAGCTTTCTGCTGCTGTATGTAACAGTGTAGCTAAGGTAGCTCCTAAATATCTGAACGAAGCTGTTGGTGTAGGTCAGATAAATACGATCGATACCGCAAAGGTATATAACACACCTGTATCACCGAATAAAAAGAAAAATAGCGTGATCGGAGCAGCAGCTGCTGCATTCCTGGTCATGCTGATAATATTCCTCATTGATTTCTTTGACAATACCATCAAGGAATCAGGCTGGCTCGGAAGCCGCTTCAAGAAGGCTATTATCGGCGAGATACAGCAGTTCGGCGATAACAACAAGAAAAAGAAAAATAATAATGAGGACAAGCATATCAAGCTGACGGACAAAGATGTTCCGTTCGCAGTTGTCGAAAGCTACAAGTCTATCAGAACCAATATTACCTTTGCACTTTCACCGTTTGAGAAGAAGGTTTTCATTGTTTCTTCCATGAACCCAGGTGAAGGTAAGTCAACAACATCGTCTAATATCGCGATCGCTCTTGCACAAGGCGGAAATAAGGTGCTGCTCATTGACGGCGACCTCAGAAAGAGCACTCAGCACAAGATCTTCGGTCTTAAAAATAAGAAGGGACTTTCAACTGCTATAAGTCATATGGCTGATCTTGATGAGTGCATCAATAAAAATGTTATGAAGGATCTTGATGTAATGACAGCAGGTCCGATACCTCCTAACCCGTCTGAGCTCCTTGCTTCGGATAGTATGACCAAGATACTTGAAACTCTCGGTGAAAGATATACAACTATTATTATTGATACTCCTCCTGTAAACGTTGTTACAGACTCTATGGAGCTTGCTAAGAACGTTTCGGGAATCATAATGGTAGTACGTTACGGAAGTACTACTACTGATGATGTTGAGGCAGCAATGAAGAAGGTAGAATTCTCTCAGATGAATATGCTCGGATTCATTCTCAACAGTGTAAAGCCTAAGCGCCACGGTAAGTATTATTCAAAGTACAAATATAAGTACTATAAGTATGATAAGGGTTACGGCTACGGATATGGCTACGGATATGGTACGAGACCTGATGATGTCGAAGACGATGAGGATGAGACAGATAAGAACGACAGTAATAGTGAAACAGCTGATAAAAAGGAAAAAAACAATTCATCAGAGCATAAGCATAGCAGCAAAAATAACAGCAAACATCATAACAAGAGAAAAAAAGGCGGTAAATAATGCTTACTGAGTATCATTGTCATGTTCTTCCGGGTATCGATGACGGCGCGGAAAATGTGGAAACATCTCTTGCAATGCTCGAAGCTATGAAAGAACAGGGCGTTGAAAGAGTGGTATTTACTCCGCATTTCTACAGACACAGAGAAAAGTCTGTTGAGCGGTTCATTGAAAAGCGTCAGGCATCTTTTGAGTCTATCAGAGACAAATCTCCGATAAAAAATATGCTTCTCGGTGCAGAAGTAGCTGTTGAGCACGGTCTGTCAGAAGTGAAGGACATTGAAAAGCTTGCCATACAGGGCACAAAGCTGATTCTTCTGGAATATCCTTATCGTGATTACGTGGACTGGATGTCAGAAGAGATATATAATATTTCTGTTGAGTACAAATTGAATGTCATTCTTGCTCACGTTCATCGTTACCTTGAGTATTACAGCAAGGAACAGCTCGAAAGGATACTGTCCTCAGACCATATCATGCAGATCAATAACGAGGCGTTTTCGAGTTGGGCTGAGAAAAAGGTCGTGAAGAAGGTCATGAATGACGGAAAAATGTTCGTATTTGGCAGTGATGCACATAATACTACCACAAGAAAGCCTAACTGGGACTTGCTGAAAAAGAAAGCAAAACCGGAGATGATAGAGGCTTCGGACGCTGTTTTTGAACAGTATTTATTATAAGTATACAAGGACTCCCGTTGATTTCATATCATCGGGAGCTTTTTTATGCCGATTTGTACAAAAATAAAAATAGCTGTAAATAGCTTAGTCTTGCTGTAAAGCAACAGTATTCGTTTATCATATCGATAAATATGATTATTTTATGAACAATTAGCAATTATTGGGTTGACATTTTGTGAAATTTATGTTAAAAATGATGTATAATATTGTTTAAAGGAGGATTGGAAATGAAAAAAACTATTTCAACAATCTCAGCTGCGGTATTAGCCCTCTCAGCCGCCGCAGCTATGCCAACCTGTGCTGCTGAATCTGACTACCTTCTCCACAGCACCTTCGAGGACGGAAAAGACCAGTGGAGCGGACGCGGCTCTGCTTCTGTAAAGGTCGTTACCGGTACGTCCCGATCGGGAGAATCATCACTTTATACCAGCGGCAGAGAAGCATCATGGAACGGTGCTACTGTAAGTCTCGGGTCAGGATTTAAAGCAGGTCAGGACTACGCTTTCAGTGCATACGTTATGACAGAAGATACTTCATCACCCGTTACATTTTACCTGACTCTCCAGTACAGTGACGGAGGAACCGCAAAATATCCGAAGATAGCGGAGGTAACAGCCGAAAAGGGCAAGTGGGCTCGCCTCGAAAATCCAAGCTTTACTATTCCTGTTGGGGCAGAGAATGTACAGCTTTATGTTGAGACAGAGGAGAGCAAGTGCAGCTTCTACATTGACGAGATAGTAGGTGCAAAGAGCGGTACAGATATTGACGAGCCTTCTGCTCCCGTTCAGATGCACAAGGGTGATATCAACTATGACGGCGTTATCAACTCGCTGGACATCATTCTTGCAAGAAAGGGTCTTATAAATGAAATTACCGACAAAAAGACTCTGAAAGCTGCCGATGCTGACAGCAATGGTGTATATGAGCTAAACGATGCACTTCTCATAATGCAGTTCGTAGCAGGCAAGATAAATGAATTCCCGATAGTAGAGCCTGTGGTAGTTCCCGGACAGCTGAAATACACTATGGAAGAGCTTACCAAGATAGTACAGGATTCTCTCGTGAATAACGAACCTGCAAGCTCACATCAGCAGAAGGCAGGAGTCAAGTACGGAACCATAAAGAAGGAGAATTACTACTCCAAGAAGGCTAACAAGAACAAGCCTTACAATATTCTGCTTCCTGCCGATTATGATCCGAGCAAGAAGTACCCTGTACTCTATGTTCTCCACGGCTTCTTCGAGAATGAGGACCGTATGATAACAAATGGAAACGGCGTTATGTATACTCGTCAGATAGTCGGAAATGCTATCGCTGAGGGTGAAGCAAAGGATATGATCGTTGTTTGTCCGCTTATATTTACAAGTGCAACGATGAACAGTGCAACAGGCTTTGGCGATGCAGGCTCGGTACAGGGCTATAACAATTTCGTTGATGATATAGTTGACAGCCTTATGCCGCATATTGAGGAGAAGTACAGTGTTGCCACGGGCAGAGACAATACTGCTGTAACAGGCTTCTCTATGGGCGGTATGGAATCGCTCCAGATAGGTATGAAGTACGGTGATAAGTTCGGATATGTAGGCGCTATCTGTCCTGCACCGGGCGGTTCAGGCGCTTTCAAGTGGAACAGTGAGGAGGATACACCTCATCTTGTAATGATAACAGGAGGTACACAGGACGACGTTGTAGGTCTGAATACTCCTGAGGGGTATCACAATAACTTTACAAAGAACGGCGTTCCGCACGTATGGCACGTAGTTCAGGGCGGTCATCACGGTGATGATTCGATCCATTCGCATTTGTATTCATTTGTAAGAGCCGTATTCCAGGCTACAGAATGATATGAAATCAACAGCCGACAAACCATGGGGAAAGGGGGAGTCGGCTGTTATTTTTTACCGTTAGTATGTATTATCTGTATTTGGGATTACGCAGCACATGAGCAGATATCATGATATGCAGACGTTCAGGAATAATGCGTTTTGCCTCAAATTTGACATTTTCGGGGAGTTATATTATAATGTATTCGTAACTAACATCATCGAAAGGAGCTTTTGCGTGGAGCGTATAAAGAGAAAAAAAGGCAAAAGCAGGATAGCTTTTCCCGAGGATTACTGTGTCGTTGATATTGAGACAACGGGACTTTCGCCCGAAGAATGCGAGATAATCGAAATAGCTGCCGTAAGATACAGAAACGGCGAAAAATCGGCTGTATATAATACTCTTGTAAAGCCACACAGTACTATATCACCGTTTATCACAGGTCTTACAGGCATAACAAATGAAATGGTGAAAGATGCTCCCGATATAGAGACTGCGATAATGGATTTTTATAAATTCGCAGGCGATGATATGCTCATGGGATATAATGTTAATTTTGATATAAATTTTTTGTACGATAACCTTCTTCGCTGTCATGGAATATATCTGAGCAATGATTTTGTGGACGTACTGAGATTCGCAAGGAGAGTGCTTACATTGCTGCCTGACCGCAGACAGACTACTGTTGCAGCTCACTACGGTATAGAGATCAAGGGAGCGCATCGTGCAGAAAAGGACTGCGAGATATGTAACGCCTGTTATCTTCATTTACGTGACGAGATGCGTGCTCAGGAGGTGAAATGAGCTGTGAAAACAAGCAGCATGAGGGAGAAAGTTCTTGCATTTGCAGAGGAAAGATTTGGTACAAAGCCCGAATATCTATGGAGAAGGTTTCCGAACTGCGCCGTATTGAGAGCCGATAATGACAAGTGGTATGCCGTGATAATGGACGTTGACGGCAGGAAGGTAGGGCTTGACGAAGCAGGAAAGATCGATATAATGAGCGTCAAATGCAGTCCGATGATGGCAGGTTCGCTTACTGCAATGAAGGGTATCGTGCCTGCGTATCATATGAACAAGGAGAACTGGATATCAGTGCTTCTTGACGGAAGTGTCAATCTGGAGCAGATAGGCTCGCTGCTCGAAATGAGCCGCGAACTTGCAGGAATGAGCGGAAGCGGTAAGAAAATGCGCACAGAGCCGAAGGAATGGATAGTTCCTGCGTCGCCTGCAATGTACGACGTTGAACAGGATTTCCGCCGCGACGGAACGATACTATGGAAACAAACAGGCAGCTTTATCGTAGGCGACACGGTGTATATGTACATGGCTGCACCGATATCGGCTATAATGTACAAGTGTGTGGCGACAGAAGTGAATATCCCGTATAAATACGATAACGGTGACTATCATATAAGAAAAGCCATGAAGCTGAAGCTGGTACACAGATTTTCAGAAGGGGATATGCCTTTTTCACGTATGAAGGAGTATGGCGTAGCAGCCGTTCGCAGTGCAAGAGGAGTGCCTAATACGCTTGGCTGTGAGCTGAAAAGGCTCTGTTCGGAGGGCTGAAATAGCAGCAATATCAACTAATTCCATGTAGCAGTTGCATTTTAGGACATTTTGTGTTATAATATCATTCGTAACGTTAATTTTATTTTTCTGCTTTTCGACAGGAGGAACTTTATGCTGAATGCTGATCTGAAGGAATTCGAACTCACTTCTGATTTTGATGAGCTTGTTATCTCGGCTGTTCTGGCAGTGCCCTCGGGAGATATAAATGGCATTGTGCAGATAGTTCATGGTATGAACGAGCACAAGGAGAGGTATTATCCGTTTATGGATTATCTCGCCGAACAAGGATTCATAACAGTTATACACGATAATCGCGGTCACGGAAAAAGCATCGTCGAGCCTGACGATCTGGGCTTTATGTTCAGAAAAGGCGGCGAAGGCTTTATATCCGACATCACACAGATCAACGCAAGAATAAGAGCAGCTTATCCCGATATTCCCGTATTTATGGTAGCAAGCGGAATGGGTGCGGCAGGTGCGAAATGCTTCTTGAAGGAAAATGACGATAAGGTCAATGGAATTGTGTTCCTCGGGACTATATGTCACAGTTCATTTTCACCCATTGCGCGAGCAATAAACTCTGTGGCATCAAAACGCCCCGGAAGCCGTTTCAGGAGCGAAAAGATCTTCAATGCTGTTGATGATAATTTCGGCAAATTTTTTGAAGAACCTATCAATTCGTGGAGATGCAGTGACGCAGATGCTGTACTTGCATACAACGACGATGCGCTTTGCAATTTCCGACCGACCCTTAACGGCTATCAGGAACTTCTGTGGCTCGTGAAGAGCTCGCAGTCGTCAACAGGCTGGCAGGTGAAGAACCCCGCGCTGCCGATACGCTTTATATCAGGCAAGGACGATCCTGCAATGATCTCTGAGAAAAAGTTCATCAGCATGATGAAAAAGCTTGAAAAGACGGGATACGAGAGCATTTCTCACCGACTTTTCGAGGGAATGCGTCATGATGTCCTCGTCGAGAAGAACAGTGTGAATGTCTATAAAGACATTGCCAAGACACTGTTTTCATGGGTCGATCGCTGGAATGAGGAGAGAATGGAGTCGATGACCGTTACTCCTTCCGCTGTTGCAGCAGCAGCCGAAAGTGAACAGGGTCAATAAGGATCAGAGCTTGTCATCATGAGAACCGTGAAAAGGCTTGCGGAGATAAGTTCTTACGGCAACACCGCACAGAGATTGTGCTAAAGATGCGCCGACAGATTTTTCGTCAGATTGTATAGAAATCTTGCAGGCATACTGTCGTATGTCAAGAGATTTATGTGCAAGATGACGGAAAATATGCAAG
>Ga0256405_10008766_pt1 | contig 14261 bp, 9 predicted proteins | sample RumenRJG_02DNA_FD_189096 | JGI IMG/M metagenome (GOLD analysis project Ga0256405, IMG submission 189096) | Bovine rumen microbial communities from Lethbridge, Alberta, Canada - RJG_02 | ecosystem: Host-associated > Mammals > Digestive system > Stomach > Rumen | place: Canada: Alberta | collected...
TGCTTCATTTCAAGATAGTGATTAAATACAAAACGACAGGAACCGAATGTCTTTAAAAAGAACTCCTGCTGTTTCATATTCGGATATGCGCGATATTTGTAACCTCTTATCCGTTTCATGACACCCCCCGAACATATGTTCTTTTTCATACTGTATCATGAAGCGGGACATCATGCAATAGCTTTGTGGAAGATCGGGCAACTTTTTCATGGATCGGTCTCTGTATATCGCAAGAATTGGATCCGGCATCCTTCAGCAAAAGTGGAACGATTCATCCCGCCACTTTAGAAGTGGGGGTATTCTCGTTGAACTCTCCGATAAAGAACTCCCCTTGCAGAGCCAGGTCTGCAGGGGGAGTTTTTTGCTCTACCTTATCTGAATATCAATTTGTCTGCCACCTCATCGGAGATGAGTGTGGGGCCGCCCAGGACGATGCCGTATCTCGGGTCGTGTACCTTGCAGTATTGTTCTGCCGGGCCGTAGCTTCCGTTCTCCACCAGAAGAAGCGGAGCATTAAGGGCCTGAGCAAGGGGTCCTCCGGCCAGACCGTCCGGGAAGTTGCGCCCGTAGGCGAATACCGCATAGTATGGCTGATACGGGAAGAAATATTCCGCCACCTCTCTGGATGTAAGGTATCTGTTATCCCCTGCCAGCCTCTGGAACCAATAGCCATATTCCTTGAATATTTTGTCCTCTATGGCCTGGGATACTGCTCCTGTGCCGCCTATCAGATAGACGAACTTTTTCTTTTCTTTGAGATATGTCTCCTGGTCAGGGGTGAGGGTCTGGCCCACCAGCATTATGGGTTTCCCGGATGCAGACCCCGACAGGGCGTCTGCAAAAGAAGTGCCGCTGCACAGCATGACTTCATTGGGTTCCATGTAATAGTCACAGAACCTGAGGATCTTAAGATTCGTATCGTATCTGTCCGTTCCGGCGAAGCGTCTGGTTCTTCCTTTGGCGATGCCATGATTCTGAAGGATATCCTCCATTTCCTGGGGAACAGCACCGAATCCTCCCAGAATAAACACCACACCGCCCGATTGCAGATCTTGAGCGATCTCCGTTGCCGCATCCTCCATAGACTGGGTGCTCTTACCCACCAGGTAGATGGGTGCAGAGTAGAAACTGCTTGAGATGTATGATCCGCTCAGTGCATCTGCGAAATCTGTTCCGCTGGCAATTATCGCATATTTGTGCTTCGTCGTGCCCTTGATCTCCAGCTGCTTATCAGCCACCTTGATGGCCGTCTGGAACCTGTCACTTCCGAATACTCTGCTGACTCTTCTGAAGGAGGTCCACTCCACCACGAAATCGGGAGATAATTTCAAACCCGAGTTGTTATCATAGGAAATGTAGTATTTGGAACTGCATTTTCGGCTTCGGCATATGATCCTGTTTGAGAGTATATGTCCAGTAATCATTATATGCACCCTCCGGAGTACAATCCGCGAACTTCACCCAGCTAGAGCCGTTATAGTATCTGAGTTCCACCTTAGAAGGCTCCCTGTCCAGGTAAACGAACAGGTCCACTGAGGCCTGACTGGGATAGAGGTATCGGTCTCCCTGGAAAGCCAGGATCTCCGGAGCTCCCTCCGCATATGCCTCATGTGGCATTCCCGAAGCAAAAGATACCACCAACACTGTTATCACAAGTATCCTTGCGATGATCATCAACTTCTTATTCATGGCTATCCTCCAAAAGTAATACAGGGGGGTCGGCTTATGGAATAATTATGATCGCTAGATCCATCTTGCGTTATCGACTATCTCTTTCCAGGTCTCCATGTTGGAGTCCAGCAATTCCTTTCTGGAGTAAAGGTGGATGTTGTACAAAACCTTCCCGTGCTTGACGACTATGGTGGCACCGTACATTTCAATATCCTGTGCAGTGTACTCATAGCAAAAGCTGTCAGCAGGCTCTTCGTCTATCTTAAGGGGCGCCTTGCTTAAGAACTTGTATCCATAAGGCTGCATTCCCTTGCTGATGCCGGCCTCTGTTTACTCCTCTCCAAAGCATCCATCACATGGAATCCCTCGGGATAAAAAATCTTCAGTTCATTGACTACGATGTTATCCATCTTATTGCTCCTGTTGATCTGAACCGGCAAGTATTTTTGCGCTTTCTCGGTTTCCGCGCTCTCTCACCTCATATTGTAAAACGGTTTTAGGCTAAACACAAAACATTTTTTGAGCAGGACCCGGTCAATGGTGGGTTATGGTTTTAATCGCATTTTAATTAATGACGATAAACTAGTTTCATAAAGGACTCCCGGTTGTCGGTTATCAGCGCTGACAGCCGGGGGTCTATTTGCTCAGTACACTCTGGAGCGCTTCAGAGTTAAGGATCTCGATGGCCGGCGGATCATAGAAAATGATTCCATCTGCCTCCAGTTTTTTCAGTTCACGATGCAGAGAAGAACGGGAAACATTCATGACCAGCGCCCAGTTGGAAACCGATTCAGGTATTCTGACAACCTTCTTCCCAGACTGTCGGGACTGGATCAGCAGAAAACAAGCTGCTTTCTGTGCGATCCCATTATAGGAGAGCAGTTCCAAACGCTGCTGTAACATGTAGGTCGCGGTGGCGAGCTCCGCCATAAAGTTTTTCATGATCCGGAGATCCTTTTGGAGGAGCAAAAGGACATCTTCTCTGCGGAACATCATGACTGTGGAGGGCTCCAGTGATACAACGTCACAGGGATACTTTTGCCTTTTGGAAAAGACGGCAGCAGGGCCGATCATCTCACCGGGATTCCGGACAGAGACGTTGATTTGGCTTCCATTGGGGAATAGTTTTTGTGCCTGAACGCGCCCCTCCAGAATCACACCGATCCTGTTTGCGTCCTCCATCAAGTGAAACACAGTCTCGCCTTTGTCGTAGCACTGGATGTGATGCGGCACAGTTCCCAGAACATCATGAAGTTCCTTTGTCGGAACGCCTGAAAACAGAACGCTTTTTTCGAGTACAGAGTAATCCATTGTTTTTCTCCTCTCTTCTGTCTTGCCCCTATTATACACGAAAAAATCTTTTGCAGTGTATCTGTAGATACATAAATATCGTTTTTTCATTAGTATAATTACATCAGAAAAAGAGAGGAGGAAACTACAATGATTCGTAAGATCATCCACATAGATGAGGAAAAGTGCAATGGTTGCGGGCTGTGTGCAGAGGCCTGCCACGAAGGAGCTATCGACATCGTAGACGGCAAGGCAAAGCTCATGCGGGAGAACTTCTGTGATGGCTTCGGTGACTGCCTGCCGGGATGTCCAACCGGTGCGATCACTTTTGAAGATCGTGAGGCTCCGGAATACGATGAATCAGCAGTAAAAGCAGCGAAGGAGAGAAAGAAAATGAACGAAATGAATCACGAACAACATGAGGGAGGCTGCCCCGGATCAAGAATGATGCAGTTCGCACAGAATGAGGCTGATAACACTCCGGTAATCACCGGAAGGCCGGTTTCCAGATTAGCTCAGTGGCCCTGCCAGATCAAACTGGTGCCGACACAGGCTCCCTTCTTTGACGGAGCAAAGCTGCTGATCGCGGCGGACTGCACAGCTTACGCCTATGCGAACATGCATGAAGAGTTCATGCGCGGCAAGGTTACCCTTATCGGATGCCCCAAGCTGGATGCAGTGGACTATTCCGAGAAGCTGACGGAGATCATCCGCAATAACGATATCAAGAGCGTGACCATCGTCCGAATGGAGGTTCCCTGCTGCGGCGGGCTGCAGAGAGCTGCGGAAAACGCACTCAGAAACAGCGGTAAATTCATCCCGTGGCGGGTCGTTACGGTCTCCCGCGACGGCAATATCTTAGACTAAGGAGGATTCATCATGGGGTGGAAAGATAAGATTGGTTCGTTCAAGCAGATCGACGTAAGAGGCATTCAGGGCAATTTCTTCCAGGGTATCAAGAAGCAGGCGATGCAACTCCCTGCAGGAAATGGGCTGGAGATCATCCAGAACTTTGATCCGATCCCCTTGTATGAGGTAATGGAAGGCCTCGGCTATGAGCATTTCACCGAGCAGAAGGGACCTGCAGAGTTCCATGCCTACTTTTATCGCGCGGAAATGAAGCAGGAGGAAAAGGATATTCCGATGCGCCCGGCTGCGCTGACCAACATGCCGTTGATCGATGAGAAACTTGGCAATATCGCGGTGAACTTCTGGAATCTGACGTGGAACGACGAGCACCGGCATCTGCCCTATGAGATCCGGCTGCTGCTTTCCCTGACCAATGCTGTCGGTGCCGGCCGTATGCGTCAGGCGACAAGAGAGCTTGTGAAGGCATACATCCACGGTCTGGACAGTACAGCGCTGGATGACGTATTCGAGCTGCTGGCCTGGAACCAGGGCATCGGCTATTTCAGCTCCGAGATCGGTCCGTCCACACTGTTTGCCGCCTATAAGACCATCAAGAATATGGAAAAGCAGGGCAAGGAACGTGCCGAGATTTGCGAAACGCTCAAAGAGAAATTCGGTGAGAAAAACCCGGATGTGAAGGTGTGAGGTACATATAGAAATCACGAAAGAAACGAAGCTGTCTGATCTGGTCGGTCAATATCCCTGTTAAAAAATGTTTTCGGCGTAGCAAAAAAGAGCCAGCTTACCTTCATTATAAAGGAAGCTGACTCTTTCTTAAATGCTTCAAAACAGGCCTTTACCACAAAGCCACTCAGTATTATTTCATCTGTTGCAAAATGCTTTTTTAGGAAAACGTGTTGCAAAAGTGTTGCAACGGCGTTTTTCTATATTGCATAAAATGCCCGAAAGCCATTTATTTTCAAGGGTTTTCGGGCATTTATTAGTCATTGGATATTATTCCCACTCTCTGCCCGGACCAGTTTTCCGGACATTTTGTGGTCACGAAGCAGGAAAAACACGGGGGTTTTCATGCGTTTAGGGGTTGAAAACGGTGCTGTTTTCGCCCCTTTTCCATGCTTCGGAAAAATCTCGTGGTCATTTCGTGGTCAAAAACCTGACCACGGCGTGGTCATTTATTCCCCAATATATTCCCCAGTTGCGGCATCTGAGATGGGGAATTAAGGCGGCTGAACCGAGGTATCCTGGGCTTGACTGCTTGACTGGGCCACTTCACTGACTTCGCCACTTGCACACTATAGTACTGGTAAGCTGTACTGCTGTAACGGATTCTCTTTCTTAAAAGTCATTTCCAGAAGTTCATCAGCGATCCGCTTACTAACAACACGCATGATATTATCTTCAACATCGTCCTTCGAAAGCAGATTCATGCTGCCGTACCATACGATCTCATTATCTATAACAGCATAGTGTTCACAGTTATCCTCAGTAAGCATGATGTTGAATCCTGTGTCACGTAGTGCTTCCATCAGTTCTATTCTATGTTCCTCTCGTCCATACAAATATGAATCAGGATGCCATGTGACAATAGTAATCTTTACTCCGGCTTGCTGACGTTCTTTCAACAAGCTTATCATCCGCATGACTTTGCGCTTTCCAAGCGTCGGGCTTGATATTACTATATCTCGGACGGCTTCTCTAAGGTCTTTCTCAAATACTGGACCATAGGTATCAGAATCGAATATTGCATTGACGGTTTGCTTTACGCCAGGATTCTCATCAAACAGTTTATACCCAATACGTTTATATGCCTTCAGGCGTTTCGCATACATATTGTCAAACACCGGAATATTGGCATCGATGTAATCATAAATCATTACATTCTGCTTACCCTCGTAATCCCGATTCAGGCGTCCGGCATATTGCTCGACAACACCTTTCCATGCAACAGGATCTGCCATAATAAGTGTATCCAGCCTGGGATAGTCAAAGCCCTCGCCAATTAGCTGGCCAGTAGCAATAAGAATCATTGATTCATAGGCCGAAACCGCATCCATATGCGACCGAAGTTCTCTCTGTTCCTTCTTAGACTTATTTCCCGTTAATAGGAAAACATGTTCTGCATAGTCTTTGACTATTCCATAAAGAACATCCGCATGATCCGTGAAACGTGTGAGGACTACCGGTGTTCTGCCAGATTCAACACACAGCTTAATGTCTTCCGCAATCTGTTCATTACGCATATCGTTATTCCGAATGATGGCATATGCTTCATTGATGTGCAACTTATCACGGCCATGCGGACTAACGATCCGAGTAAAACGCGGAACAATCAAATGATCAATTCCTTGCTCTTCGGCTTTTTCTTTAGCTGTATATTTATAGCGCACCGGCCCAAGCAGCATTTCATTGACTCTCTCAAGCCCATCTCCTCGAAAAGGTGTTGCTGTAACCCCATACACATATTTTGCGGACACTTCGCGAAGTACCTTGCTAACGGTCTCTGAAGCACTGTGGTGACATTCATCCACAAGAATCATGCCGTACTCTTTCAGCCGCGGATGCGGCTCACCTTTTTTAAACAACGACCCGGCCATAGCTATATCTACAATCCCCGTAGACGTATCCTTTGCGCCTTGGATCACGCCTACAAGGCTGCGGCGCTTCTTGATTCTTCCTGTTTTGGTCTTGTATTCCGGTAGCTCGGCATCTATAGCAAGAAATGTGGAAAGAGACTTTTCCCATTGTTCTATCAAAGCAGACGACTCTAACAGTATTAGTGTGTTGACTCTCTTATGAGCAATCAGATTACTACATACTACTGTTTTGCCAAAAGCAGTAGCAGCACTCATTATGCCATTATCGTACAAAAGCATGGTTTGAACGGCTTTGCTTTGATTCTCTCTCAATTCTCCGACAAAGCTGGCATCGATCTTTGATCCCGCGAAGCGCTTATCGGTAATTGTATATGAGATTCCGGCTTCTTTACATCGATCGACGAGATTGTCGATTAGTCCGCGTGGAATACAAATGTAGCCGTTATCATCCTCTCCAAGATAGATATATCTTGAATTGGCATAGTTTGACAATCCTATAGCGTTGTTTCTAAAAAACACCGGATTCAGGAATGCAGCCAAACGACGGATTTGATTCTGAATCCTTGGTTCCAAATTTTCAGAATCAACATAAATCATGTTAGAAAAAACTATACTGAGTGTCCCGTGAACATCCTCTGCATGAAATCGCCTGTTACGCTCCCAAGGCTTATCCTTGGCCGTTTTATCAGATTCTATGACCTTTGAGTCATATTCTTCAGTCTGCACGTTCCATAATCTAATCAATTCTTCAAGCCTATCCGCCGAGAGCTTCGGTATTTTTAGAAAAGCTTCCCATTGATTAGGATAAGCGTTCCAATTTTCATCAACGAAAGCACTGTTTCCATGTTTTAGCGCTTGGCCTTGTAATGGGAGCGCTATCAGGTTTCCAAGCTCGCCATCCTCCAAGTAGTCTTGAGCAGGGAGCATGCGATCATAGAAACGAAAAGAAGTCATATTAACAGACTCTGCACCTTTTTCCAGTAATGCAAAGCCGAATCTGCGGACCAATGATGCTTGAATGGGAGCATTGAAGAACAGCCAAACATGGGCTCCACGTCCGGAACGAGATCGCTCTACCAGCATAGGAATATCGTTTTGTTTTCCTATTTCACGTAAGGCGTTAACCTCATCGATCCAACTGTCATCCGCATTTGCATAATCCTGTGATTCCGCACCTTTGTCGTGGTTGTCAAAGTCAAAAACTAGAAATCTACATGTTCCGTCCGGAAAAAGCGGATAGATGCCTATTACATCTGAAGAATCCTCTTTTATCCCTCGCAGATGGTTTTCTATTTGGGTTCCTTCCAGCTTTGTCCAGCAACGATTATTGCAATCCTTACATTTTGTTTTTAATCCTGATGCCTTCGGACAGATGTCTCTGCGCCAAAAATTATCACATTGAGGATAGTATCCCGCCTTCCCGGTAGTCTTATTTTGTGAACGTTTACTGTAAACATCGAGACGCCCCCAGAAATACGAGAAGAACTGACGCGCGTGGTTTCTGGTAATCTCAACAGGCAATATTCTTGCACCTTGGTCAGAATCGAACAGGGCTTCTGAAGAATTGGAAACAGCACAAACAGGGGAATAATCAATTCCCGACTCTTCAAGAATATGCTTAAGATATGAGTTTTCACGTTCAAGTTCGGCAATGCGAGCCCTTAGAGTTTCTGTTTCATTAAGCATCTCTGGCATCCCATTAGACAATTTCTGGATTGTTAGCGTTTCAGCCTGTATGTCCTGGTCTTATTGCTTGATCCGGTAGTCTCTATGACTCCTTCACTCAGCAATTCTCTAAGATAATCTCTCGTCCTGGATACTCCCAATCCGACATGTTCGGCGATCTCCGACGTCTTACCCTCCGGGTTATCGGTCAGATAGGCAATGATGCTTTCCTTTACTTTTTCGCTTATCGCCGATTTTTTATCGCCGATTTTTATCGCCGATTTTTTATCGCCGATTTTTATCGCCGATAATGGCAGAGACAGCACCGTTCTGTCCGGGTTCATCTGCTCCTCATAGCTCGGAGAGGCCCAGCCTTCAGCTTTCCAAACGCTATAGATATTCGGAATGCCGCTTCCAGCACGCTCACCGATATCGATGAAATTGAACATCTTCAGAAGCGTACTGTTTCTGGGATCTGATACGCCGCCGCTTACGGCAGCATCCAGTTCAATTCGCATATTTCCAGGGTTCGCCATAGTGATCAGCTTCGGCTTTTTGATAATGACAATGCCGCGTCTGCCGTAATAGTCAGCGTTCACAAGGCAATTCGCCAAAGCTTCGCGCAATGCCTTATGCACCGGAGTATCGTCTACACGCGTGATGCCGTCCATTTTGAACGGCGTCTTAATGTCCTGCTGGAGTTTGTTGTACGTGCGGAAGAAGAAATCGTACACGTTGCCGCTCCAATCGCCGGAAGAAGATATAATACGGTCTGTCCAGCGGTTTTCGGCATCATACTGCTCCTGATAATCCAGGAAATAGTCATTGAACTCGCGAACGATATCGTACTCATTACCGAACATCAGGAGACCTGCAGCTGTGGGATGCTTCAGGCCGTCTTCACCAATACCGGCAGCGCCGATCCGCAGAAGGAAGGTTTCATCATCCAGCTGCTCCCAAACATGACCGGGACGAGAATACTTCATACGCTGCCTGTAGCCGTGGAGACTATCCATGTTGATAACCCCAAGATCCATGTCCACCAGCAGTAGCATATCCTGCGTTTTCACAGAAGCATCGCGCACCATTGCTTGGTATTCTTCTTTGGTACATTTATAGTCGCCTTCGCCGTTCCTACGATATGTGTTAAGAGGATTACCATCGATATACACCGGCTTATAACTTCTGTCAGCGCGCGGTACATTGATGACAACGATATGCTTGCCATCTACCTCCATGGAATATACATCCTTTGCTGAAAGAATACTTACACTGGTCTTATTGGGATTGTTGATAATATCCCAGAAATCTTTGATCAGCTTTTCCGGATCCGGCAGATCCACAGAATGCAAAGACTTGTCCTCATGCTCTTCAACTCCAAGCAGAATAATCCCGCCGAGCGTGTTGGCAAAAGCAGAGTAGGTCTCCCAGATGCTTTTAGGAAGGCCGCCCAGTGCTTTCTTAGCTTCCAGCCGATTATTCTCTCTGTATTTATCGAGATTGTTGAAATCAATCATACGTCATACCTGTTCTTTCTGTTCATATTAATGCTATTGGTCCTTTTTTGATCATTCACGCGAACGTTCACCCAATCATTCACCTTATCAGAAAACTTTTCTGATAACTTATCTGATAACCGTCCAGGTTCACGCATGATCCTGTGCTTTAGACTCGTAGTCAAGCCTCGTTATATGCCCGTTCAATCAAAGGCTTCGCCTTTTCAAAATCTTTTTCTGACTTAATAGATATCTCCAGATCACCGGTTCCATAGTGGCCGGTGTTTCTCATATCGCGTGTAAACCCTTCCTCTAACTCAATACTATCAGGATCAAGCTTTGTCCGAAGAACAATCTGTTTATTATATATCTCAATGCAGAAGACATTCTGAACCTTTTTGTATGCAAGGTAAAGCTTCAACTGATTCTGCACCAGATCGTCCCCTAACGATTCGATATAGTTGCATAGGGATTCATATAATGTCTTAAAATGGCTGTTCGCCGCTGCAAGTTTTTCCAAGTGTGTTTTCTGTGTATTGCCGGAATTTTGAGATGTATTAGAGGATTGCTCAACTATCGGTCTGGCAACAGGAGTATTCAGGTGCTCAAACAAAATCAAATCGTCAGAATACTTCCTGTATTTCACAAGCTTGATGTTTCGCTGCATCTGATTGACCGCATGTATATCATAACGGGTAAAATCATTGGCAATACAGATAACGCATGGCACTGACCAGTCGATTTGATCCGCAACGTCTTTCCCCAGTTTTTCGATAACAAGGAGCTTGAAATCCGCCTTATGATCCAGCAGCCAGTCCAGGTAAAAAAGGCCTTGGTTGATCACGTTCTCGCTTGAGCTTCTCTTATACTCAAAAATGACCGGGCTGTTATTTTCATCAATACCGATGCTGTCCATACGACCATTTGTGATAACGTACTCGCTCTTCAGAAAACGTACGCCGAAAAACAGTTCCATATTCTGCTCTATGGTATTTTGAAGCTCTTTCTCCAAGACCACTTCTGAAGATATTCTTTCATGTACGGCCGGCTTCAATTCGAACAGTTTAATTTCCGCCATTTGAATCCCTCCTCTGACGCTATAGAAAAATCAAACCTGACTTCGGGCTTTATTTGTCTTTCTTTCCATATTCAACCGTAGATTCTGCCACCATTGGCAGATCCTGTTCCTCAATGCTGTACACTACATGTATCTGAGCAGGGAGCGGGTCCATATTATCGGTCCACATCTCACACTGGCTGATAACCGTCGTGATGGCTTCCTCATAGTTCTCCGGCGGATACTTGTATTTCTTTAGAAGCCGCTTGACCATCTTTCTCATGGTTGCCCTTGCGGTTTCTTTCTTCTGCCAGTCGATCGTGCGGTTCTTGCGGAGCATCTCCGTGAGCTCCCGTGTAAGAGCAATCAGCTCGTTATTCTGATAGAAATCCTGAATATGTTCGGGTTTTGTCAGAGCATCATAGAATGCCAGCTCTTCCTGTGTCAAGCCCAGCTTTTCACCGTTCTTATACAGCTGCGTGATCTCCTCAGCTGCCTTCAGAAGCACCTTGATGACCTCCTCATTGGTGATCAGACCATTGTAATAAGCATTCATCAGCTTTGTGATTTTTTCGGAGAACTTCTCAGACTGAACGACGTTGGTCCTCTTGTAAATGGCAACCTGTTCAGCCATCAGTTTTTTCAGGATCTCAACAGCAATGTTTTTCTCCCTCATCTTGGATATCTCGTCGAGGATCGCAGGATCAAACAAATTGAAATTCTCCCTGACAGATTTGCTGTCAAACAGGCTGATGACGCCTTCACTCTGAATGCTGGCCTTCAAAAGCTCGTTGATCTGAGCATTGATCTCCTTAAGAGAAAGCGTCTTGCCGTCGCTTCCGCCATAAGTGATCTTGATCACCGTCGACCTGACAGCCTCCATGTAGGCGGCTTCGTGTCTCTCCTGTTCCGTAACCATGCTGGAGCAAAGAGAGTGTGACTGTTTCAAAAGCAGAGCCTCTTTCAGGAACAGATCTTTCCTGTCCGGAGCATGAGGATCCAGAACGAAGTTCACGCCGCCGGTGACAGCCTTTGCCATGGCAAGAGGAGAACCGCCGAAGAAGGCGCTGAAATCGTATCCGTGAAGCAGATCTTTGCAGACCTGCAGTTTCTCCTTGAATTTCGGATATGCCACAAGCGCAATGTTCATGTCTCCGTACTTGGACTGGTCACGCTTGGTGTATTCCTTCATGGCAGCTTTGAGCGCGGAAGCTATGCCGACATAGTCCACCACCAGGCCGCCTTCCTTGTCCTGGAAGACGCGGTTTACACGTGCAATGGCCTGCATGAGGTTATAGCCGTGCATCGGCTTGTATACATACATAGTCGCCAGAGAAGGAACATCAAATCCGGTCAGCCACATATCTACAACGATGGCAATCTTCATCGGATCGTTGTTATCTTTGAATTTCCTGGCAAGCTCTTCTTTGTGAGACTTTGTTCCGATGATCTCTTTCCAGTCCTCTGGATCGTTGTTTCCGCCGGTCATGACCACGCCGACTTTTTCCTTCCACTCCGGCCGGAGTTCAAGCAGTTTCCGGTAGATCTTCATGGCGATCGGTCTGGAATACGCCACGATCATGGCTTTACCGGTCAGCAGATTGGCGCGGTATTTCTCATAGTGTTCGACGATATCCTCGCAAAGGGACTGAATTGTGGATTCAGCACCAAGAACGCTCTCCATTTGGCCGAGCATTTTCTTGCTTTTCTCAATGGTCGCAGCGTCAGACTGCTGTTCCAGGATGTCATAGGTAGAATCGATCAGCGCAAGAGTGTTCTGGTCCAGTTTCAGATGGACAACGCGGCTCTCGTAATAGACTGGCCTGGTAGCCCCGTCTTCAACTGCCTGCGTCATATCGTAGATATCGATATAGTCGCCAAAGACTTCTCTGGTGTTCCGGTCTTTGGACGAAATCGGCGTTCCGGTGAATCCGATAAAGGTTGCGTTTGGCAGAGCTTCATGGATTATGAGCGCATTCCCAACGACCATACGGGCTTCCTTTTCACCTTCTTCGTTTTCGGAAATGATGATACGCTCATCAAATCCATACTGACCACGATGCGCTTCATCCGCCATCACAACGATGTTTCTGCGCTCCGAGAGCGGTCTCTCACCACGCTCAAATTTGAACATGGTCGTGAAGATGATTCCGTTAGCAGTTCTGCCATCCAGCAGGGATTTCAGGTGCTCTTTGCTTTCTGCCTGAACCGGTGTCTGACGGAGGAAAGCAGCGCAATGCGAAAACTGGGCGTAGAGCTGATCATCCAGATCGATCCTGTCGGTCATAACTACGATTGTCGGGCTGTCCAGCGCCTCCTGAAGCAGATGGGCGTAAAAGACCATAGACAACGATTTCCCGCTGCCCTGTGTATGCCAGAACACACCGCCCTTGCCGTCAGTCTTGGTGGCGATTTTCGCCTTCTCAATGGCCTTCTTTACAGCGAAATACTGATGATATCCTGCAAGGATCTTGAAACTCTGTTTTCCGTCCCTGGAGAACAGAATGAAGTTCTTTATGATGTCCAGCAGGCGTTCCTTCTGGAACATTCCCTCATAGAACGTATCAAATGAAGCAAAGGCATTATCAACTGTTACACCGTCCTTGCTTTTCCATTCCATAAAACGGTCAATGCCTGAAGTGATAGTTCCCGCTTTGTTGGTCGAAAGGTCGCTGATCACGCAGATCGCGTTGTAGTAGAACATGGAAGGTATATCCTGCATGTAATTTCGGATCTGGTTGAAGGCGTTCTCTGCACCAACCTCGTCCTTCGAGGGGCTCTTCAGCTCCATAAGCACCAGGGGCAGACCGTTGATGAACAGGATGATATCCGGCCTGCGATTGTTGCCGTTTTCAAGGAAGGTAAACTGGTTGACCACATAGAAGGAGTTGTTCTCAGCCTTGCTGTAATCGATCAGGCGAACTATGGAGGAGCGTTCCTCCCCTTCAACGAAAAACTTCACAGTGATACCGTTCTGCAGATAGTCCATGAAGATCATATTTTTCTGGACCAGGCTGCCGGTATCAAAGGTCTTCAGTTTGGAGATCGCCTCATCGATAGCGTCCGGAGCAATGCCTTTATTGATACGAACCAAGCTGTCGCGGAGGATCGCATCCAAAAGCGGGCTGGAATAATCCCGATCCATATCCGGAGCGTAGATATGGCCGTAGCCCATATTTTCAAATAATTCGATGACAGCCTGTTCAAAGGTGTCTTCAGTAAACAAATTTGGCATTGTCTACCTCCTTCGCGGATTACGGACACTGTGGCCCGATCTGGTACTTTCCGGTCATATACCGGCATATAAACGAGAATTTAGCGGCCTAAAGGTCGATGTCGGAAACGTCCAGTTCGCCGGACATCAACCTGGGCAATAAGCTATCACGCATAGCTTGCAAACGGCAGATTTCATTGTAGTTATTCCGTATGGCTGCATCAATCGGTGCAACGATATCCTCAAACTGATCCATGATCTCCTTTGGAGGAATATTAACCGGCATGGAATTGAGTGCATCGCGGTTTATGGAGCCAAAAACAGTACCCTCTCCGTTAAACACATTCAGCTGCTCACGCAGAGCAAACATTGTGTAAAGGACAAAGGACTGGTGGCCATCTTTG
>Ga0256405_10008767_pt1 | contig 14258 bp, 17 predicted proteins | sample RumenRJG_02DNA_FD_189096 | JGI IMG/M metagenome (GOLD analysis project Ga0256405, IMG submission 189096) | Bovine rumen microbial communities from Lethbridge, Alberta, Canada - RJG_02 | ecosystem: Host-associated > Mammals > Digestive system > Stomach > Rumen | place: Canada: Alberta...
TTAATCCGAGCGCCTATTAATTTAGCATTAATTAAATGCTTCAATCTCAGAGATCTTGATATTTGAAGCTGCGGAAGTTTTAACAACTCTGATAGCCTGAACAGTATAATTAACATTCTTATTTTCAGTATATACGGTAGTATCTCCGCCTGTAGTTGCAACACTTCCAAGCGACATCCAGGTGATACCGTCTGTAGTATATTCCATCTGGAAAGTACCGCTGTTAGCAGAATTGTTTTCATACTTGCAGCTCATGCTCTGAATATACTGAGGGGTAGCGAATGTAAATGTTACATTATCATTCTGATTACCGAGCTGGATAAATCCGCCTGATCCGTCAATAGCCTGATAAGCATTAGCACTCTGACCGGTTACGGTAGTAGATGCAGTACCTACTGCACTTGAGTTGGAAGTCATAACAGGAAGAAGCTGTACAGGTGTTGATACATTGATCAGATTAATCCAAGTATTACCTCCATCGGTTGAATACTGGATATAACCGGAGTCATATCTTACAGACTGAGCTCCGCCTCCTCCGCCCTGAGCTACCTCATTAACAGCAGCTACAAGAGAAGTCTTATCAGTAGTAGTGAGCTGAGTAAGATCTCCCTCTGCATCCTTAACCTCATTGATTGCATTTACAATGCTGGTGCGGTCAGTAGTATGCAGATTTGCAAGAAGTCCTACCTTGCTATCAACAGTACCTGCAATAGCTACTGCATTATTTGCAACACCTACTGCATTATTAGCTGCAGTACTTGCATTACCTGCGGTAGTATTGGCATTGTTAGCAGTAGAAACTGCAGCAGATGCCTGAGAGATAGCAGATGTAGCATCTGATGCTGCTGCAGCTACTGCTGCATCATTGGTACCTGCATAAGAGTCAATGGCAGAAAAAGCACCGTTTACATCACCGAGCCAGGTAGGCTTATCGGATCCGATAAACTGAGGCAAACCGAGGTTTGCGGTAGAATTTGTGTGAGACATAATTAACCTCCTTAAAGGGTGATTGCATCGGAGTAATCATAATCAAAAGCGGTTACATCCTTTGCGTCAATAGTAGTGGCATCCATGTCCAGTCCGTCAAAGATAAGAGCTGTCCAAGTTCTTACACTTGCAAAGAGTGCAAGATCCTGTAGGATATCACATATATTAGCTCTCATTCCGGTAAGCGGATTGATACATGTACGCTCTGATCCGTAAAGGATAGGATAGCCATTGAGGTCAAGATCTAAGGCCTCTCTGAGCATATCATCAAGCTCCTGAGCAGTATAACCGGCGTTGGTAAACTGCAGAGCCGTGTAAGCAAAGTATCTGCAAGCATCGTATACATCATAAATAACACTCGCTATGTCTGTCTTATAACCTTTAACAAGGTTATAGATCTCAGGGAGATTAAACTCAAGATCATCAATCCTGTTATCAAGTCTGAGGATCTGCTGTACCATCTCATATGATAAATTCATAATGCGTGTTATGTAATCTATCTTGAGATTATCATCAGCCTGAGTATATTCACTCCTAAGGAGTGCGATCTGAGCCTCCCATCCGGCCATCTGCTGACGTAAAAGCTCTATCTCAGCAAGTGCATCATTTATCTGCTGCATATAAGGAGCAAGCTGGGAGTCAACATAACCAGGTACAAAATCGGTAATAGCTCTGCGAATTTCTGTCTCCATAGTATCCAGGAGAGTATCAACTTCTCTTTTGATAACATCAAAATCATTTTTGATATCATCAAATTCTACAGTGAGAGTAGAGAGCTTACCGTCAAACTCTCTTAACTTAGCAAGCACCCAGTCAAGATTGAGCTCATGGAAATTTTCATAAGGATATTTATTGAGCATATGAGCCTCCTTAATAAACCGGTATAACAAAGTGTGTAAGTACAAGATCTGTGATCTTTTCGTATATGTTCCAGTAGCCAAGATCTAACTCACTCTGCAGCATCTGCTGAGATGTGGTTACACCTATATTACCATGAATACGGCCATCATGTTTAGCACCCTCATGAGCCTCTGAGCTGTTAGATGAGCTATCTGCACCTACAAGGATATTACTGCCTCTTGTAGTAAGATCATCTCCGGCATCAAAAGCACTAACTTTATCAGTAGTAGTGCTATTGGTTCTGCCTGTAGTAGTCCCGGATGTATTGCCATTTTTGGTATCAGTCCAGTCCTCTTTTCTATCATAATTCTCAAGCGGATTATATTCAAGAGCAAGTGCATTAGCCCATCTCTCAAAAGTAGGCTGCCATGCCTTAGAAAATTCACCCAGGGAGAATTTCATAAAATCGGGATCAGGGTAAAGTACCTCAAACTCTCCGGATCTTAAGAGTATATTATTGATAAGTGTAGGCTTATCTACGCTTTCAGGCACTGTAAAAAGATCAAACAGAGTATTATCCTGATTATACAGGCCTATCATTGTCAATGTCGCTGATGCCATTATCTTCCTCCTTTTCCGGATCATATCTGAGTTTAAAACTCAGAGGTATATCATAGAGCTTTTTAACCTTTTCAGCAGAACTGTTAAGGCACTCTATCCATATAGTAGATCTTGACTGTGCGTCTATCTGTCTGCTTTCAGCCTCAGTAGATACCATTCTCTCCTTTTTAGCATAGGGTACGGTAGGTATACCTATCTCGGCATCAAAAGCATTTAAAATACTCTGCATATCCTGGAGCTGTTCACTTGTGAGATATTCCTCTTTAGCTGAGTGCGATCTCTCCCAAACAGTAAAGGGCTCTGTCTTATCAGTCTGATCGTTCATGAGTTTCATATCATAAATGATAGCAGGCTCTCCTCTGCTTACCTTATCAAGCATCTTTTTAAGTGCTGATCCTGCCACTTTATTTCTTGCACCGAGTATAAAAGGGTATTTATTATTGATAAGGCTCATATTGATAGCATTATCAAGTGTAGATAATTTCTCTGCAAAATAACAGATGATATCCCATATTCCCTGATAATCGGGAGTGAGTTTTAGGATCTCACACTCTGTACCTATCTTTAGCTTAAGAGACTCCTTAAGAGCAGGATTAGCTACTAATGCTGTAGTAGGCTGATAATACCAGTCATATCCTTTTAAGGTAGCAGGCTGGAAAGTGTAACCATACTCATCACGTTTAAAAATAGGAATAAAACCAAAGCGGAAAATGCAATAATAAAAGAAATCTCTTACATCTCCGATCCAGGTATCCGGTAACTCACTTTCAATGACAGATGCAGCACGCTGAAATAAAGACCGTTCCCAATAGGCAAAGGTCTTATTATTATAACTTTTTACCATTGAGGGAAAATAAGTACCCTCAATAGCATTTATCTTATCATAATTTAATGGCGTGTATCTCATATCATTTCTCCTAAGAATTGGGCTCTATATCTCTATAGAGCCCTGTGTAAAGAAAGGAGTTACATGTTATGACATGTAGAACAGAATAGCTTTCTCGGTAGGATCAGAGACAGCGTTCTTAGCGTAGGTATTCCATACATTACGGTATCTCTTTCTTGCCTCAAGAGGAGTAGTCTCTGCTACATCAAGCTGCATCTCTGCAAGGCAGGACTCCTCATCAAAGAGGAAACCGACAACATAATCAAGATTAACTGCAGCACCCTTGATCTGAGTACCATAGGTAGGGTTATTAGCGTCTGTGTCAATGATTGCAGGAGTGATATTGATAGAGGGTCTTACTGCATCTGAGTACTCACTCTGCCAAAAAGTAACAGGCTCATAATTGTCAATAGAAAGGTACTGAGGATTGAAGATCTCAGGAAGTACAAGAGCCTCAGCTTTTCTGAAAAGAGGAGCAAAGAGAGCAAGTTTCTGACGTGATTTAGGAGTATGTCTGAGAACAGCATAAGTCTCACCGCCAACAGTCTTAGGTACAGGCCAGTGATACTTATTATCTCTCTCCTCCATATAGTCGGAGTATTCCTTAATGGTAGCGGTCATAAATGCCAGGAACTCCTTAAGGTAAGTAGATCTGAGCTGAGCACTGGTATAGCTGGTGTTATAAAAAGCATTAAATGCAGCAGTAAGATCTACAGCAGAACCGTTCATATCAGCAGCCATATCATATGCCATACCCATTCTGTTAAGGAGTACCATGCGGTAAAATCCCTCACGTCTCTGCTCAATGTCATTAGCATGCTCGGTCATATAACCATCAAGGAATTTGAGCCACTCATTTTCATTACGGAGAGCGAGCTTGATCTGATCCTCATACATGGTTACGCAGTCCTGCCAGGTAGTAGTTCCTCCGAAGTGCATCTCAAGAGGCATGGGAGGGTTCTGCTCCCACTGTGACTTAGTAGATGCTCCTCCATTCTCACCGGAAGTATATCCTGCTGCAAGGTTGGTAAAAAGATCAGTGTTATGTGATCCATCAGGGAGAGCATACTTAGCATAGAAAGATACTTTTCTTGCTACGTTTGAAAACTGGCCTCTCTCCTTAACATCAACGATACGCATACGAGCTCCGTATCTTCTGACTCCCAGGATAAGGTCATTAAGTACGATGCTCAGGGAATTGAGCACATTTTCCATACCGGTATTGAGTACAGTTTCTCCGGCAGATACAAAAGATGAGCTATCAACCACAGAAAGGTTATCAAGCCCAGTAGCCTGCTTGTAGAGCAGGTTCATGATGACGTGACCGTCAACAGGTGTAAACACTCTTGCCATATTGGCCTCCTTTACATAAATGATCTGACTTTTTCAATGAGATCCTTTTTAGGATCTACAGGCTGAGCAGGGGCATTATCTTTCTTAATATTAGCTGCCTGAGCTTTCTTAAGATCTTCCTGGCTCTGCTCATAGAGCTTTTTATAATCAACTGTCTCCTCGGGCTCTGCAGGTTCTTTGTTCTCCGTACGCACTACAGGCTCAGGGTTAGTACTTTCAGGCTCAGTAATTGCCGGTACCACTTCCTGCGGTTCCTCCTGTTTACCTGCATCTGCCGTCTCAGACAGTGCTAATAACTCTCTTAGATCTCCGGGCTTATACCCGGCTTTAGCTAAATCTACAATGTCCTTAAATGAAATCTTGCCCACGATTATTTACCTCCTATTACTCTATTTTATCAATGAGTTTCTGTATAACTAAGCTATTGTTATTAATAGCCTCTGTTATCTTATTGTTTGAGGCGTTTACTGCCTCAGTGAGTTTGTTCATTTCCTCCTTGTGGTCTGTGTCCTGTTTGTTCATCTTCCAAAACATAGCCCCGGCTACAACTATTGGAAAGCCCACTGTGCTAATAGCTGTTAAGATAAAATTTGAAAACTCCATATTATTCCTCCCTAATAATCAAATAGCATCCGATACCGTTCCGGCTGATAAGGCCAGCACCTGAGATGAGCCATCTCTAATCGTGGGCATATCGGCACCGGATGCTAATTAAAATATAACGCATGTAATGTTAAGTGTCAATAAATGAAAAGAGCCTCGCAAGTTAATGCAGAGGCTCCTTTCACTTATGAGGTTGTACAGGGTACGCTTAGCACTTTTTAAATATAGCACATTTTACTCATAATAGAAACCATTATTTAAGTAGCTGTTTACTACGTTCTGCTCCTCACCATCTCCGGGAATTGATACAGAGGCATTACGGCATTTTATATACCCTGATAAGCTGCTTATAGTGGCTCTGTTAAAATAAGGCATACCATTATCAGATCTGAACACCTCAAGATCTGCCATAGAATTAGCACCGTGTATAGGTACCTGGCAGTGCGTTTCTACTCTGACATTTTTATCATGTATAAGTGATAATGGAGAGCTGTTAGATCCTGTAACAATATTATCAACGCTCAGTGATCTTGCAATACCCAATGCTCCGCTAACTGCATCAATAGGATTTAATGATGCTATACTCTTAGCTGTACTAAGTATTCCCTGTGCTACTCCTATCCCGTCATAGGATGCACCAACTACAGGAACTTTAGCAGCTACATTTCCCGAAAAGCACTGGCTTTCTCCTGTGCCATTAGGAGATGCAGTAGATAAATAGTAAAGTATATCTCCGGTTATGAAATCAAGATATATATCTACAGTAACACCTGTAGCATTATCTTTATAGATATCATAAGTAAGAGGGCATACACCAACGCCCGGGAGATATATAGATGCAGTAACATATTTACCCGACTGGATATAGGTACCACTATATCCTCCAATAGAGGGGAGTGATACATAAACTCGCTTTTTCCATACTCGGTTAGTAAGAAAAGACATATTGCCCACTCCGAGATCCTGATTACCTGCATATACAGGAACAAGCGAGGAGCCATTTCCTGCTACAAAAGACTTATCAAAAGGCAGCCATATACAAGATATGATAGCATCAAAAACGCCATTAAACTGATTTTTGATATTTGTAATAAAGTTGGGGTCAAATATCGCAGCAGTAACCTGTGAAAGCTCCGAGGCATTCATTACATAATAAGAGGGAGCACCACAATTACCTATAGAAACTGCATTAGCCATACCGAGAAGATAACAGCCTGAATTGCTCACAGTCCATCCGGGATCGTCAGAGCTGGTATTATTTGCCACTACACTTGTAGGTGCATTTCTCGGGTCATCAATATAAAGGAGCTGAGCAGGAGCTGATGCCGCATACTCTACATAAGCACTATAAGCCCCTATCTGAGACTTGAAAGTAGCAAGATAATCAAGTGTGCAGATAATGTTGCTCCTGTGTCCGTCAAGGTTCTGAACATGGGCAAAATAATTATTACCGAAAGCCTCAACATGATTTATGTTAAAATCAAGCTCACTGAGCTCAAATACAGGGTTTTTAATATCGCACGCATCCTTTAATAGCACACTGCGAGCTGTAGCGGTAGTCGGATCAGGTTTTCTAGTAGAGTTGACTCTCTTAGAAAAGCCACTCCATGTATTAATTGACAGAGCCATCTAATACCTCCTTTATCCTAAGGCGTGTAATCGGAGTATATTCTCCATTAATAAATAACTTATTTTGAGCCTGGAACTCTCTGAGAGCTCTCTCAGTCATAACTCCAAAATGTCCCTGTTCATGAGTATGCAGAGATGCTTTTCCTCTATACTTAAGTATATGATCAAGAACTAATTGTAAATTATATACATCAAGTCCCATCTCACCCTTTCTGATAGGTGCAGGAGGGATTATAAACTCATGTCTTATACTTTTCTTAGGCATGTCCTCTCCTCCCCTCTGCTTTTCCAAAAGCAACGTAATGAAAATAATACATGGGATTATCAGCACCGTAAGCAGCAACAAGATCAGGATACATAGCTTTGTAATAAACAGGGTCAAACTCATCAGAGGCCTCCCTAAATTCACTCATCCCAAAAGATACGAAGTGATCCCAAAGAGCCGAGGCATTATTTCCGAAAGCAGCCCTAAGATCTGTATACCGGTTAGCATAATACTCAGGATCAAATACCGGGCTATAATCATAACCGTTAAGAGTATAAGCACTCTGATTGAGGAGATTATTAGTGCCTACTGCAATAAGTCCCATAATACTCTCTAAAAACGCACCAGGGCAGGTAGTACTTGCCCAGTCTTTATGCAGTGTCATATTTGCACCGTTTACTCCGTTTTTACGGTTATTCTTATTAGGATCCCATATAAGAGCCTTAATATCATTCCTCTTGCAAATATCTGCAAGAAGTAAGAGCAGACTCCTGAGAGCTGCCTCGCTGATAGTCCAGTTAGGAGCTCCTGAGGCATTAGCTACCTCAATAGTAACAGCTTTCATGTCATTAGTTTTTGAGGAGCTGGTCTGAGGAGCATATGACTCAAGTAAGCCCTGAGCTATAATCCCATCATTTCCTATACAATAGGTAGCAGATGCTCTGCGTGAGGGGTTTGCAAATCTCTGACACTGATCTATAGCTCCGGGAGAGGGATAACATCCCATGTGATGTATAGTAACCCTTGTGGGTTTTCCTCTATAGCCGTAAGTATTAGGGCTATTGATAAGTATCTTAGCAAGTGAACTATCAGGGCTCATAGGTTTACCTCCGTCATATTGTGTAAGATTATATTTATCCACTACAGCCATACAGTTTTCAACATAATTTATGGATGTAGCATATCCGGCATCTTTCAGAGCCTGTAAGTAGGATCTCGGATCTGAGCAGGCTCTTGCTGTTTTATACCTGTCTATGTTGATAAATTCATAATAGCCATGTACGCCATTATTTATATCTGAAAAGCCGTACCAGTCAGTTTTAATGGTAATGTAAGTGCCGTCAGGTTTCTGCTCTGCAGAATATGCACTAAATACCTCGCTATAGCAGCTCACTCTGTTAGCTTTATATTTGAGGCCGAAGTAGTTATTATGTTTTGCCTTATCGGATGAGCCGTATGCACTTTCTAAGCAGGCCTGAGCCACTATAGCGGATACTACACCATAACCTAAAAACTCTTTCCAGGATGCTACATAAGGTACTATAGCTGTAATAAAATCTTCCTGTTTACTCATAAAATATCCTCCGTTATCTTTAAAATACCAAAAGAGCAGATATATTTCAATCTGCTCCTTTGGTGAACATTACAAACGATTTTCTATATCGGAGGGTACAGCATCAGGGGTGATTGATGCTATACCCATTATATAGGCATCAGAGGAGCTTTTCAAGCTCTTTGCAGATGAAATCAATATCACTCTGCTGCAGTTTTACATAAACATAATTGTAGTACTTTCCATCCTTGCCCTGATGAGAGGGGAAAGATATCATCTGATAATCTTCACCTTTCTTATTCTTACCCTCACGATACCAGCAGCCATAGATAGTTACTCCGTTGATCTTAAGATCTACAGAGATACTGCAATCTTCTCCCTCCTTTGTAAAGTCCTTAGCTCTCAGAACTTCAATAACAAGTGCCTGAGCCTCCTCTACCTTAGTTTCCTCTGTTTTCTTTTTGCTGAGTGCCATAACCGGCTCCTTTCTTCCTTTACGGATACAATATTCTTTAATAAAATAACTGAATGTGTGCGGTACTGCGTCATATATGATAATAGCATCACCCCTGGATCTTGCTATTGTCTGCATGGTTTCCTTTTCATAGAGCTGAAACTCCTCTATTTTATGTATCTTACCTTTCAGATCTTCCATGATCTTAGCCATACTACCCTCAGCAGTAAGTACATCATTATAATCTGAGTCTTTCAATCTGTAGCATAGATAGAGCATCTTATCCTACCTCCTTTATATAAGCATCAAGATACTCTCCGGCCTCACTGCATACCTTTTCAGCATCCTCCTTGTTATCATAGAGCACACCGTCATACTCTCCTACAGATCTTTCCTCATCATCTAAGCGTATTAATACCATATACCTCATAATTTACCTCCTTAATTTAAAACTGCATCAGCAGGAGCAGAAAAATAAAGATCATCTATCTGCCTGTAGTTTAAAGCCCATTCATGATAATGCCCTCCTCGGAAATAATATATCTGCTTAGGTAAGACTGCATAATCACTACCCCAAAATGCTATAGCACTGTATACAGCAAGATAACACTCATCAGTTACAGCTCCGTTATCTGCAGTAGAATAAGCATCCTCTACTATAACACTTATAAAATCGGAGTAATCCGGGCTTGCCCATCTATTAAGAATTGTAGTAGCCACTGCCTCCTTGCACTCATCAGATTGAGTAGAGGCCTCACTCATCACCACCCTTGCCATAAGATCTACATCTTCCTGGCTAAACATATGATAACTTTCGTTTGCATAGATTGTAACGCTCATATTTTCCTCAGCTACTATAGGCCTGTACCCGGTACGGAACATACAACAGATTAAGACTGAGTAGATTATATTAACCATCTGCACCTCCTTATTAAATTTTAAAATTTGTTTGGATGTGCTTATATTAAACTATAGTTTAACGTATGTCAAGAATTATTTTTCATTTATTGGCTTATAGGGTACAGGTGTCATATCTGCCCCACAATCAGGGCAAAACTTAAATTCTCCCCAGCCTGATCTACCACTACCACACTTTGAACACTCCCAGTGACTTTCATATGGTGTCCCATCCTCATAATATGAGTCAACTACAAGTATCCATTTTCCTTTATTCTCGGATAAAGCCGATATAGCCATATCAAGTGCATCCATCAACATTAAATCTGACTTTCCGTTTCTTAAATGGGTGAGTATCTTCTTTGCGTGTTCTCTTGTCATGTTGGTCATTCATTTACCTCCTTATCTAAGTTTAAAAACTCTATGATAATTTACGATCAGATCATACATACTGTAGTTAGTAAATCTTACATTGTCATTGATACACTCATTCCTCAGATCCAGGGCGTAATCTATGTAAAATCTTTTCTGATCATTCTCTCTGTTAAGATCATATGAGGGCTTACTCTTATCATTAAACGCAGAACCGCATATAAAATACTTGCCGTTGTTCTGATATACATAATAAGTGGGGTTTTTATATTTAAAGCTGCATACCGGCCTAAAGTTTTTGAGCTGGATCTTACCGATATTACTCATATCATCATATGAAAACTCATTACCGTAAGCCATCTGACCCCATGCAGTATGACCCATAGCTTTAAACACCGGATCATCCTTGATAGCATCCTGAAAGTCCTCAGTGCCTTTGAGCATCCTTATAAATATCCCTCTATCCTCAAGATACTTACTTTCCTCTCCCTTTATCTGCATATCTGCCATAACATCCGTTATTTCCATAGTGTTTGATAAAGGATTAGAGAGATTTACAGAGTTAGCAAGTGCTAAGAGTTTAAGAGGAGGATAACCTCTAAGTATCCTGTCTCTTGCTACTGTAGCATACAGATCCATGAGCTGATCACCCTCTCCTCTGTTTATCCTCTCCCATTTACGAGGGATAAACTCATCAAAGATAAGATAAGGACAATCGGACATATCAAAACCTTTAAATTTAGTAGCTACTGACAGACCAATTATATTACCTACAGGAGCTCCTGTAGGATGCTCTTTACCGTTATCATCTTCTGTCGCATTGTAAAAGCATCCAAGTCCCTCATATAAAGGAAACGCTTTTACATTAATGCACTTATCTCTGTTTATGGGTTTAAATGGGGAATAATCCGGCTTTTCCATGCCATCACCGTCAAGCATCTTAGCACCTGAACACATGAGCTTTACATCATCAGCAGTACGCTTACTGAATATAAACTTATGTTTACGCTCATAGCATCCCCATAAGGCTCCATATGTTTTACCTGTAGATCTTCCTCCTACTATCATATAAGCCCAGGCATCCGGATATTTTTCTATATCCTCAAACACATCATAATAATATTTCTTTCCCATCAGTAGTGACTCCTTTCTAAATCTCTGCCTCTTAGCTCTGCCTCATAAACCTGCAGGTATATCTCATCCTCTATCTCAAATTTCTCCTCATAAGGACTATCAAGAGTATAATCACAGGTTGTAAGATCTATGCTGTCTCCGCAAATATTGCCTGCTGCATCTTCCCATATCTTATTTCTGTAAAAATAAGTATGCTGCTTTTTACCAGTATCAGTCCCTGAGAATACAAAACCGGGCTTAAAATCTTCCAAACTCTTAAGGCACTTTGAGCCTGCTTTCTTAGGTACGCCTGCTACAGTGATATGTATCTCTCCATCATCTCCTATACCTGCATAGCGTTTAGCCCCTATTGCACAGAATTTTTCATAATGGGAGTCACGTTCTGCAACTCCAAGCCAGTACTCTTTACCATCCCTGACAACAGGAGGATAGTTTCTATCCAGGAGCTTTTTCTTTATGCTATCATTAAAGGTCTTAAGTTTAACCTCATCCCATTTAGTAGCATAAATACTGTCTGTATCTGAGTAAAGCCATATTCCATCTGATGCAATACATTTACTGAGCTGGAATAACCTGTACATGCTTTCTGATGTAACCCATACACCCCACTGATAAGGAAGTATATTATTTTTATTATTACAGTATTTCTCATAGAGCTTTTCTTTGTTCTGCTTTTCAGGATCCTCATTAGGTTTATATTCTCCGGTAAGATAATGCTCCATGATCTCTATACGTACAGGATGCTGTACGCACTGGCCGTATTCACCGTTGAGCTCACCTTTCTTTATCATGTAGCGTACAGGATCAACTCCCTTGAGCATACACTTCTCTGTAAATAGCTCATAAATATAGTCTGTAAACCATCTCGGCAGATAATCCTTAGTGGCATAATATACATCAGTAATCTCAATACGCTTTTCCTTATACTGCTCTCTGTAGAGCTTGAGATCATACTCATTCATCCATATCTGAGCTACTTTTCCCTCTAAGATCCTGCCATTATCATTGGTACAGCCCTTTTCTACCAATAGCTTAGATTTCTGCAGCATGGGCATAGGGTTTTTATAATCTTTCTGCTCAAAATCAAATATAGTTACAAGGAATACATAAGCATAATCCTCACTCTGTTTTATGATCTCATCTGCAATCATTTTCTCTGATACAGGTTTAAATGAGCTCATTGGTACCTTTGAGCTGAGCATAGAATAAGGATAAGATGATGCAAAGTCATAACACTGAGCACCATCTACAATCCAACAGCTTAGATATCTGTTAGCATGTGTATATCCTCCATGAAATACCATTTCAAGGATCTGCTGCACTTGCCAGGTATTAAGGCATTTTTCAAAAGTCTTACGTGCATGATGCTTTCTGCCTCTTTTCCTTGTTTCATTTCTACATATACCGGTAGAGGTATAAGGCATAGTAGGTACTCTTGCCCCTATATGCTCTGCAGTGATATTAAGGCACTCAACACCGGCTAAAGTATCATACTCTATGTATTTTTTCTCATGACGTGTAAATCGGCTTGATTGTTTTCTGATGCGATTATAATCCCATGATCCTACAGCTTTTCTATGCTCAGCCTGCATATCATTAGCCCATTTCTCTAATCCTCTTTGTGCCAGGATGAGAGAGTCCCGGATCTGCATACCATTTTCCCATCCGATATAAATAGGATAATAAGGTTTTGTATTTAATTGCCTGTTTGGTAATCCGAATTTTTCAAAAAAGAACTGCCTTAAAAATACCCAGTCATAAGAAAGATTATGACAGTACAAAATAGTATTATGAGCAGGTAGATTATCTATTATATTAGAAATACACTCTATACAGCTAACCGGATCGTGACCGTATAAAGTAACTATATTTTGATTATATGCTCTAATAGATATGGTAAATGCAACTACATGACAATCCTGAGGGTCTGCTGATTTTTTCTTTCTGCTGGTTTCTGTATCAAACATGATCCAGCAATCATTAAATTCATCAGCATTTTTGCCTGATCTCTTAGTTATATTTACATTTTGCAGGATAGAGTAGTCAAACTCATCCCATGAGAGCATCTTATAACCGGGTGCAAGCAAGGCCTGCATCTTGTTTTTATATTCCTTTGTATGGCTCACCCCTAAGCCCTCCGAATATTATTTTAAGAAACTGTACATCTCATCTATATCCTGAGATGATTTTAATATCTCTTTTACTGCTGAATTGATATGAGTATCATCAGAAAATTTAGCTCTTGTATGAGCTCTTCGCTGCAACTCTTTTACAGTGTTATCATCCTCACCGAGTTTTTTCTGAATTACTCCTATAGCCTGGATAATAGTTTTAGATGCGTACTTGTTATTGAGATCAGCATCTTTATTTTTACCATAGAAGTCATACAGATCCTCCCAGGTAATTTTTGTGCCATATCTCTCATTGATAGTATTAGCACGCTTGACATATATTTTCATGATACCTGATTTTGTAGATGTCGCAGCACCTAAAAAATTTTTGATATCATTTATTTTAGCTTTGAGCTGATTTACGTTAGCAGGAGGTTTAGTATTAAATCTCGGCTTTTTAACAAGTACAGCACCCTGCCATTGTTCAATATCTCGCATGGCTCGCTGATAAGCATAATTTGTAACACCTGCAAAGCCCTCCTGCTGAGCGAGCTTTTCAAGTCTTACAAGTCTCTGATCTGCTACCTTTGCAAGTCTGCGATAATATCTTTCGATACTCTCTCCGGGTTTCATTTCTAAGTTGTATGTTGCCATGAGATTCACCTCCGAGATTAAATTAACATAATATATTTTTATAACAAATATTATTTATTCATTTTCAACCTCTCAATTTTTGCTATTTTATTCAATGTCGACAAACAGATCAGCGAGATGAGTTAGTAGTATCCGCAGCTAATGAGGAAGTTGGGGAGCGATGACTTAAAAACAATCAC
>Ga0256405_10008768_pt1 | contig 14257 bp, 13 predicted proteins | sample RumenRJG_02DNA_FD_189096 | JGI IMG/M metagenome (GOLD analysis project Ga0256405, IMG submission 189096) | Bovine rumen microbial communities from Lethbridge, Alberta, Canada - RJG_02 | ecosystem: Host-associated > Mammals > Digestive system > Stomach > Rumen | place: Canada: Alberta...
CTCGTCGAAACGATATAGAAGCTGTGTATGAGGGACACCCGCTGAATCCTTGAATGTCAGGTTCAATACGGCATTCCCATACCACTCCGCCGCAATGACTTCATGCGTTCCCGGAATTGTCAGTCCGCTTACCCGGGCTCCCGCCGTTAATTCCTCTAACCTTGCCATCGTGATCTCCCGCGCTGAAATAATGGAACAAAAACAATATACCAAATTATTATATCACAGACCGTGAGAGGAAATCAAGACCTTCGGGATGGGAGAGGGAAATATTTCCGAGCAGAGTCGTTGATTATTCTCTCGCCACTGAATCGGAAAGAGCCATGTTACCGTTTTCCCCGCCGTTTTCCTTTATTCTTTCTGTCAACCGCCTGTACGATCCTCACAAACGCCGCCCAATCCTCATCAGACAAATCTTCTTTATTCAGCCCGAACATCTTCGCCGCCGCCTTCATCGCAACCTCGTTTTTCTCGCCCTCGCATTTCGTGATCTCAGCAATCTCCTTTCCAAACTCCGCCGCGGGATTTTCCTCCGGTGCGCTCAGCCTGTCATGTTTATGCTCCTCCCGAATGTCCGCCAGGATCCCGTCCAAATCTTCATGAATCATCCCTGTGAAATACCGCCCCTCGTCGATATGCGCGGCTTCCAGCGCCCGGCGGTATAACTCCTCCTTGTCCGGACTGAACTTGTCCTCGATCTGCATCCGCGCCGCGTCCACGCCGATATTCAGATTGCGGATCTGCATTTCCGCCAGCCCGTCCACATATATCTCCGCGTCTGTGAGGAATCTTCGGAACCCCTCGTGCCGGATAAGCTCGCATAACAGCCGGTTATTCAACTTACCGCTCTTCAATATTGCAATCACATCATCCTGCAAGTGCAGATCGCTCAAGTCTGCGTTTGCGGGATTTTTGTTTTCCGACAGCCCGAGCAGATAGTCCGAAGTCACGCCGTAATATTTTGCCAGCGTTACGATGCTTGCGTGACTGACCTCTTTGCATTCATCGCTCTCGTATTTGCCAAGCGAGGATCGGGAAATCCCCGTTGCCTTTTCGAGGTCACTCAGCGTCATCCCCCGCTCCGTGCGCAAATCCTTCAACCGCTCCTGAAATGTGAGTTTGATCTCCACTTTAATATCCTCCGTCGTGCTATATTTTCATAAATATTGTACCATAAACAGACAGCCCTGTCAATTTTTTCTCCGCGTTCGCGGATTTTTTCGATACGCTTGGCTGAAATCCTGATTTTCGGATATACCGCATTGAAATGATTTGCGCAGTAAAATATCGGTACAGGTCCGGGAAAGACGAAGAGCAAGATTCTACCGCGGGCCCAAATTTCAGCGTTTCCGCTTCATTATGATTCCCACGGAATCTTGTTGGGGAGTGCCTTCCCCAAACCCTGCAAAAAAACGGAGGTGAAATTCTTCTCAGTGACCAAAATGTACGACACGCCGAAAAGAAAAAATGTCGTTAAGACGAGATTAGACGATGCAGAGCTCCTCGTATTGGACTGGCGTGCGGGACAATCCGGCATAAGCCGCTCGGAATATCTGCGCGGGTTGATTTTCGGAAGTTTCCATCCTACGATTCGTGTGACCTGCCATGACGATGCAACGCTCGCTGAGATCGGAAAACTGACAACGGCCATGGATCGGATCGGGAATAACCTAAATCAGATTGCCCGCCGCCTCAACACTTATGATGAACCGTATCCCGAATTATCAGAAGAAGTGAAAAACGCCATAAGCGACCTGACCGATTTGAAATTCAAGGTTTTGAAAACCACAGGTGACGCGATTGGCAACACTCAAACATATAAGCTCTAAGAACGCGGACTACTCCGCCGCCGAAAAGTACCTGACCTTTGAGCATGACGAGATCCGCATGAAACCTGTGCTCGATGAAAAAGGGCGTCTTGTTCAGAGGGAAAATGTCCGCTTCTCCACTTTGAACTGCGGCGGGGACAATTTCGCCATCGCCTGTCTGCGAGCAAACATAAGGTTCGGGAAAAACATGACGCGGGGCGAGATCAAATCCCATCACTACATTATCAGTTTCGATCCAAGGGACGGTCCCGATCACGGGCTGACCGTGGATAAAGCGCAGGAATTGGGAGAGCAGTTTTGCCGGGACAACTTCGCCGGACATCAGGCTATTGTCTGTACGCACGCGGACGGCCACAATCATTCCGGCAACATTCACGTTCATATCGTCATCAACAGTCTGCGGATCGAAGACGCTCCGCAAAAACCATACATGGACCGTCCCGCCGATTGGAAGGCCGGAACCAAACACCGCTGCACCGACGCCGCGATGAACCATTACAAATCCGAAGTCATGAAAATGTGCGAACGCGAGGGCTTGTACCAGATCGACCTTCTGAACGGCAGTCCCGAAAAGATCACTAACGCGGAGTACTGGGCGAAACGCAGAGGACAGCAAAGGGCAGATGTTGAGCACCCCGGCACGAAATTCCAGACCGATCTTGAAAAACTCCGACAGTCAATCCGGGATGCAATGGCTACTGCCAAAACTTTTGAAGAGTTTGCCGAACTTCTTCTGAAATCAGGGATCACCGTGAAGGAAAGTCGGGGACGTTACAGCTACCTCCCCGAGGGAAGAAAGAAACCCATCACCGCAAGACGGCTGGGATACGATTTCGATAAACCCGCAGTTCTCGCAAAGCTGGCGGAGAACGAGGCACACTCAAAAGAGAGCGAGGAAAAAGAAATCAACATCCCCGATCTTCCGGAGGAAGCAAAGGAACTCATGCGGATCCTTGACCGGGACATACTTCGGAAAGAAGGCAAGGGAACCGGCTATCTCCGCTGGGCATCAATCCACAACATCAAGGCTATGTCGCAGACCTTGAGCGTACTCCGGCAGGAGGGACTGTTGGATATACGCAAACTGGAGGAAGCCTGTGACGCCGCAAGCCGGGCTTTCTCGGAATCGCAGACAGAAATCAAGTCCATTGAAGCCCGGATCACCGAACGGAAGGAACTGCTGTCCCACCTCCGCTCCTATGCACGGACGAGAAAAGTCCGCGAAGAATACGACGCGCTGAAAACAGAGAGGCAACGGCAGGCGTTCCAAGAAGCGCATACCTCCGATTTCATTCTCATGGACGCCGACCGGAAATACTTCCGTGTGCGCGGATACAAGCCTCTCCCAAAGATAAAAGACGTGCAGGGAGAACTCGACCGGCTGTACGCCGAGAAGATGCGAGGTATGAGGAGTACAAGGCTCGGAAAGCAGAATTTCAGGAGTTGGCGACCCTGCGGCAGAATATCCGTCAGATTCGCGGTGAATCGGAGCGGGACAAGGCAAAGGAAAAGCCGACGAAAAGCTGAGACGCATATACGGAGTACCGAAACGTGACTGGGTATTTCTATTCTTTGTGCGGAGGCCCCGTAACGATTCGTTACGGGGGCAAACCCATTGTCTTTATTGTCTTTTCGATGGATTCGTGATTTGCGACATGATCGGTCTGAATGTTAAGGAGTGGAAATCCACAGAGGGGTGAACGAATCGTTCACCCGTCTTCCTCCGGGACTGAATACCGTCGGCAATGCCGACAGAATTAGTATCGCTGATATACCCTCGCGGTTTGCGAGGATATATTTCCGGAATCGGGTTTCTCGCAAAAAAATATGGAGTCGTGAAACGCGACTGGATATTTTGAAATACGGGGTAACGATTCGTTATCCCGTATAAGTCGTTGTCTTTATTGCGTTTCAGACCCCATACCAAAAATGCTATTCCGTCTCCAATCACGTCATTGATTTGGCAATAGATGGGAATCCTACAGTCGAAAGACGTCCCGCTCCAGGTCTGTTGTCATGAAGGAATTGCGTCATCAGTAATGACGGAATCAGCAGTACTTATAACGGCCGTTCGCTGTATATCGAGAAAGTGCACCACAGTGGCCCCGTCTCGTTTCGAGACTCCCCCTCTATTATGAGTGTTGGCAACGTCTACTGTCATTATTGCACAAGACAATCGCTTGATTTTTGTTTGGTTTGACCATCATCTCGAGTGAGGGTCATTATTTCGTGCATCCTTTGATGATTCCGTAACGGTGGGGGGGACCCTAACGACCCGTTCACCACCCACTTTTTCCGCAATCGCGGAAATCCCCGCTTTTTCAGTCCATTTTCCTGATTTTCGGATATACGGCACCGTATCCTTAACTTTGGTAAAATAGGCTACACAGGGGCAAAGCAACTCCGCCCCTGAGAAGGAGGAAACCTTATGGATGAAGAGCTGTATTACAAAGACGACATCGACGGACCGGAGATCATATTTCCGGAGGGGATCGACGAGCCGGAGCCCACGCCGGAGAACACTTCCTATTATGTAAGGGATCTGGACGGTGTGCTCTGGTTCTACTGCATGAACTGGCGGACACGCGTGAGGGAATTTTTCCCGGAGAAGGGGCCGACTATCGAGGAGCTGATCGAAGATGCAGTGAAGTTCGCTGCGAAGACCGCAAAACAAAAGGCATGACTCAATGAAATCGCATTGAGAGACTTGAAAACCGCCCGCGCTTATGGTATAATGGAAACGCCGGTATCGTAAGCGTGGGTTGTTTCCAAAGAAGGAGGAATTTGATGAAACAACCGTACAATACCGCACTCTACATGAGATTGAGCCAGGACGACCGGAACTTCGGGGACAGCGTTTCCATCGAGACGCATGTGTTAATATGTATAGGGTGGATTCTCCCACCAAATACATATGACTGCGGCTCATTTGTGGCGAATGGAAAGCAGTTATAGGAAAGGAGCTTGAAACAGGCGTAAACCCTTGACTGCAAAGCATTTACTACGAGAGGAGCCGTGCTCATGAAGTCGCTTTTTGAAGAACTGGGCGGGACGAATCGACGGGAGGGGGATTATCTCGTCCCGGATCTGTCCCTGCCGTCCGAGGAGTCTGAAATCCGGATCGGCAAGTATGGCCGGATGCGGAAGAGATTTCTCAAGGAACACCGTCCCGCGCTGTATGCAAATCTGTTGCTCAACGGGACGCTGACAAAACATCTCGCTGAAATCGACCGATCCTGCCTTGACCGACTGGAGAACATCGAAACCGTCATGATGAAACAGGAGGGTGTGACCGAAACCCTCAAAGCCTCAAATCAGATAGAATGGGTCAGACAGCGAAACTCCATTCACGACAGAGCAGAGGAAGTCGTCCTGACCGAACTTGTATATGCCTGACAAACTGCCCGTTACCGGCTTTCACGCTGATAACGGGCATTCTCTTTCGGCAGCGATGCTGAAGACTGTACGTCTGCCTTTACACGGCCCTTTACCAATGCCAGCCGGACAAATAAGCCCTCGCGGATCACGAGGGTATATCCGCATTTCTGATTCTGTCGGCATTGCCGACGTTATTCCGTCATGGCGGCGTAGGGGGGGAACGTTTCGTTCACTCCTCTGATAGGTTCCCATCCATTGCCAAAGCACAGGCGTTGCCGGAGACGGGGTAGCGATTTGTTAGGGGGTCTCAAAGTCAATAAAGACAAGGATTTTTACGCCCCAACGAACCGTTAGGGCGTATCGAATAAACAAATTCCATACATGAACTGAGCACAAACCCGGTCTTAATCTTCCTCCTTCTTCGCCCTGCTCTTATACACGTTATACCGGTTCTTGCACTCCGGGCTGCAAAACTGATTGCTCGGTCGGTTGGCGACAAAGACTTTCGTACAGTGCTTGCACAGCCGGAGGGGATTCTTCGCGTCGGTGAGCATGAAGCTGAACATCAACTGTATTCCGAGAAGGAGGGAGTGAAAATCCCATACAATAGTTGGCTTGTCGAGAAGCGCGATGTGATAGCGCGGCGCGTTACCGTCAAAAGCCGCCATGCTCTCCCGATACAGCTGACGGGTGTCCTCGTTGTTGATTTCGTAATCCTTATAATATAGGTAAGAAGCAGTGAAGAGAAAGATCCAGTCCGTAAACTGCCGTTTCAGCCAGTCGTACCGTTCTGCGTAGTCCCTCTGGAAGCTCATGTTGACCGCCATCGGCTGATCGCTCATGGTCAACGCGAGGGCCAGCATGGTCCGGTCCCCGGCAAGGTTCCACATGGATTCGAGTCCGTTCTTTACGACCTCCGGACTTCTGAACGGAAAGAACAGGCGCAGATAATCCGTCGTTTCCATCGTTTCATCTGTGATAAACGGATTTATCGGAAGGTACACCGCTTTGTAATCCATGAACTTCGGTGTCGTGGGAAGGGCGGTCATGAGTCCGAACAGGCCGTACTTTCCGGCAAAGTCCAAGATTGACGCTTGAATGTCCGCGTCCGGCTTCCGGCTCATGCACATCCGGCCAATATTCAGGGCGTCCACGACAAGCTGTTCCGCGTTCCGCAGAGGATCGTAAATCTGAGGCTGCGCGTCCTTCATAGGTGTCAGATAAAGATAGCCGTCTTCTGCCTTTTTCCATTCATAGCCGTCATATCGCACCCACTGTGAACTGGTATGCTAAAACATGGAGGTTAGGATAGTACCTTCCGACAACCTCCATGGTCTGGTTTTTATTTATTTCCTTTCGCTCTGTTGTGCGTCTTACAAAGCATCTGACAGTTAGATGAATCCGTGACGCCGCCTTTGCTCCATGCCGTAACATGGTCGGCATCCATTTCATTCAGTCTGTAAATGCGTTTTGCATTGTTGTCATGACCGACTGCACAGAGCGGGCAATTCGACTCGCCCTTCGTGATAGCAGCTTTTGTCTGTTTTTCGTATACAGCCTTTTTCGTCTTTTCATCGAAAACACGGACATTCAGCAACGTAGTATCCTGTTCACTGCCAAGAATGTATTCAAAGATGCCTCTGTTATTCATGACCTGCGTATCTGCAAGCAGTTCGTCAACACGCTTGGTCACGTCATCCTTGGAATAGGCGTTCGTATGATACAGACGATAAAGCCTTCCCCATTCAAGACCGCAGACTTCGCTCCCAGTATATTCAAATATGGAATCGACCCAATCAATGACAGTATCGAAATGATTCTTTAACTCGTCAATTCCGGTGTCGTTCCGATGCAAAGCCATATATCCGTCGATATCGCCGTCACTAACCCAATCCAGAGCCGCTTCAAGAATCGCCTGACGCTTCGGGTCGCCTTTCACATATGTCTGCCAGCGGTTCATATTGGCATTGCCTGTGTTGGAGAAAACGGCACGCGCTTTCGTCACAAATGGCCCGTGATAAGATGCGTTTCGCAACTCCTGCTTCACGAGCGGAACACCTGCAATGTTAATGGTTTCAAACCATTCCTGTATCTCGGAGGGTTCACCCTCGCAAACATAAATTGTCAGTTTCGTGTTCCGAATCTTATCTTGTTCATCAGGGTCAAGGCTGTCCATATAACGCTGTTTACCCTTCCAAACAACCGCAAACCGCCAAGAATTATTAACAAATCGCGCAAATGAGGTGATGCGCTGCTGTCCGTCAAGAACCTCGTACATACCGTCCTTGTTCAGCACAAAATAAATCAAGCCGAGCGGATACCCTTTGAGCAGAGACTCTACCACCGCAACATCTTTCTTTCCATCGCCGTAAATGTAGTTTCTTTGGTATTCCGGTTGGATAATCAGCTTTCCGCCAAGACCGAACAGACCTTTCCCCTCGTTTTTATCAAAGATGAAGCCCTTGCAGACATCACCAACAGTCCAGTCTGTATGAAGTGTTGTTTTCATCAGGAGTCACCATCTTTCCTAGCTATTATGAAGATTCTTTTATACACCATTGTTGCAATACCTTTCATATAAATTCCGGCTGTCGGGTTTCCTTCTTGATATGCACCTTTTCCTCCGGCACAATAGTAATTATCAATAAATTCTTTTGTTAATCCGGGGGAAAGCCATAATTCATCTGGTACAAGTCCGTTATCACTGGTGCCCAGTATTTCAAATTGATCGGGATCATATTTGTCCATGAATGTTATCGGAACTCCCATTACACCGTCATAGTCTGATGGGATGCATTCTGTAAATGGCACTTCAATTGCATCATAATTGTCGTATCGCGGATACTCAATAACACCGAAATCCTCATCAAATTTCTTCCTCAGCTTTTTATTATACTTCAAATTATGTGCCATCGTATCGAGTATCAAGGACTCATGACGTTGGCCATGATCAATGTTTGTGAACCAGCGGACTCCCTTTACCCGAATGTATTTTTTCCCATCTGGATCAACACCACAAGTTGCCGCTTCAAGAGGATAATCATCTGGGACATTAAACTTACGATCACCAGAATGAATAGAATAACCGAGCCAAACTTTATTATCTTTTAATAGTGGGAATACTTCCTTATATGTTATTGCATTTTGATTTCCTATAATTGCAAACTGCTTTTTCCCTTCTATTATCCAATTCAAAAACTGTCTGAATAAAGAAAACGGCGGATTTGTGATGATAATATCAGATTCATCACGCAGTTTGGTAACCTCAGCGGAACGAAAATCACCGTCACCTTCCAGATACCCCGAGAATTCAATATCGTCCGTGTCGATATTGCCGGATCCGTCCATGTCATGTGTCAGCGTAAAGAGTTTACCGCGCGTTTCATGCAATTCTTTATCATAGAGCGGAGACAGCATTTCAAAAAGGGTGATTTGTTTATTCCCGGCGCCTTTTGCGTAGGACGTCGAAATCAGCTTTTTCATACCGAAACGCGCAAAATTGGAGGCGAAATACTTTGTGAAATTCGACCACTCCGGATCATCGCAGGGAAGAAACACTGTCTTATCGCGGAACACGTCGGGATTGTACTCGACGTATGCGTTCATTTCTGCTTCAATATCGCTGTACTGCGTGTAGAACTCATCGTTTTTTGCTGTCTTCGCCGCGCCTAAACTTGCATTATCAGCCATTATTCCCTTGCCTCCATAAATGTGACTTTATATAATAGTTTATCACAAAATACCGCGATTTTCAAGGCATTAGCCGCAAAATATTCGTTCGACAATAGTCGCGCTTGAGCTGAACATCCGGGGACTGACGGAGGCGGAGGTCTTTCTCGCCGTGGGACTGCCCCTCACCTGGGTCGGCGAACAGAAGGAGAGCTTCAAGGCGTATCTGCTCAGAAACCGGGAGGTGTTCTTCACGTTCCGCGGAAAAGAGTACCTTGTGACCTTCTCCGGAGCGGCAGTCTTCCCGCAGGGATTCTCCGCCGTTGCGGACCGGCTTCGGGAGTTCAGGGGCGTCAATATGCTCTGCGACATCGGAAACGGCACAATGAACATCATGTATATCAACAACGGCAAACCTGTCGCTACCAAATGCTACACGGAAAAGTTCGGGACACAGCAGTGCATGATCGCCGTCCGGGAGAGGCTGATGCAGCGCTTCGGCGTCACCGTGGACGATTCCCTGATCGAGTCGGTACTCCGTTTCGGAGAGGCGGAGATCGGACAGCAATATCTGGACGCAATCCGTGACTCTGCTTCGGAGTATGTGTCTGGGATCATGCGCCGTCTCCGCGAACACGAGTACAACCCCGACCTGATGAGGCTTTATGTAGTTGGCGGCGGGAGCTGTCTCATCAAAAATTTCGCCTCCTTCGATCCCACCCGCGTCACGATCAACGGCGACATCTGCGCGACGGCAAAGGGTTATGAACTGCTGGCGGCCGGAGCCCTCGGCAGGAAGGGGAACGCATGAGTGAGCGCAGGATCGTCAACACCAATATCCGGCTGAATCTGGACAGGCCGGAGGACCGCCGGGCGTGGGAATACCTGCGAAGCCTCGACCGGAAGAAATACAGATCCTACTCCCGCGCCGTCGTGGCGGCGGTGAATGACTATTTCGCCCGGCAGGAAAGACTTGCCGCCGATCCGTATCTCGAAACCAGAGAGAAGGAGGACGCATTCCTCGGAAAGGTGCTGGACACGATCCGGGAAGGGATGCAGTCATCGGGCGGACTCACTCTTGCCGGACTGGCCTCCCTGCTTCAGGCTCAGGGGACTTCGCCCGCACCGCATCCAGAACAGAAAGCCATGAGCGACGAAGACCTCGACACGGCTATGGAGTTTATCGACAGCCTTTGATCCTGCCAAAACAGGACTGATATACAACCAATTTCATACCGGCTGACACCAATACGGAGCACAGCCGCTGTCACTTTTTCGGGGAGCGTCCCGGCATGACGGCAGTGGCTGTGCTTTTTTCCGTTTTACCACCAATTACGAAAAAACTGACAGAAAGGACAACAAAAAATGACAGAAAACGAAAAGAAACTGATCCAGGCTCGGCACCGCCTTGAGGAAGCCGAGGCAAGGGACCGGGTGAAGGAGCGGAAAGCACGGACGCGGCGGCTGATTCAGGAGGGAGCGATCCTCGAAAAGGTCTGGCCCGCTGCGGCTGAGACGGAGCTTGACAAGCTGGAGGATGCGTTACGACAGATTTTGCGCTGAAAGCGAAGGGGCGTTCCGGGAAACCGGGGCGTCCCGCTTTTTTCATCCCGAAGGGCGCACTTACTCACCACCCCGAAAGGGCGGTGGTACCCTCCCGGAGGTCGGGACGTGCGCTCTTCACGAAAGTCCCGCCGGGGCTTTCTCCAGAGGGGGCCGGCAATGCCACGGGGCGTCACTGCCGGTGCAGTCCAGTCGCATCGTCTGCGGACGATTTGCCGGACTGCTCTATGTGCCGCTCATACGCGGCCCATCATCTTTTCGTGAAAAGAAGCAAAAGCGGCGGCCTGCGGGCCGGAGGAAGGAGGACGGATGAACGATGGCGATTTACCATCTGGAAGCGAAGATCGTGAGCCGTGGGACGGGTCGCTCGGCTGTGGCGGCATCGGCATATATGAGCTGTTCCTCCATTCTCAATGAGTATGACGGCATACAGCATGACTACACCCGGAAAGGGGGGCTTGTCTGGGAACAGGTCTTTCTCCCGGACTGCGCTCCGAAAGAGTGGCAGGATCGAAGCGTTCTCTGGAATGCCGTGGAGGAGGCGGAAAAGGCGAAGGACAGCCGCCTTGCAAGGGAGTTTGTTCCGGCGATGCCTGTCGAGCTGACGCCGGAGCAATGGGAAGAGCTGCTGTCCGATTTTATTCAGAATGCCTTCGTAGCTGAGGGGATGTGCGCGGACGCGGCGATCCACGATCCCGACCCGCCCGGACACAATCCCCACGCCCATATCCTGCTGACCGTGCGCCCCCTCAATCCGGACGGAAGCTGGCAGCACAAAACCGAGAAGGAATACCTCTGCGTCCGGAACGGCGAGGAGCGGGGCTTCACCGCCGCCGAGTTCAAGCTTGCCCAGAAGGAGGGCTGGGAGAAGCAGTATCTTTATAAGGTAGGGAAGAAAAAGGTGTATATGGCTCCGTCCGAAGCGGCGGCACAGGGATTTGAGCGCACTTCGAAAAACCCGAAAAGCACGAAGTACGGCAGGCAGAACCCGATCGCCGAACGGTGGAACAGCGAGGAACAGCTTGTCCTATGGCGGGAGGCATGGGCAAATGTGGTCAACCGCGCATTGGAGCGGGCCGGATCGGAAGAGCGCGTGGATCACCGAAGTCACAAAGACCGCGGACTTGACGAACAGCCTACAATCCATGAAGGCGTTGCCGCCCGGGTGATCGAAGAGAAAGGCGGAATATCCGACCGCTGCGAGCTGAACCGGCAGATCAGGCAGGACAACGCCCTTCTTCGCAGTCTGAAAGCAGCGGTGCAGAAGCTGAAAGCGGCAGTCGAAGCCACCGTCCCCGCACTTGCCGCTGCGATGGAGACGTTACGGCGGAATATCATCGTCGTATGTTACGGAATTCTTCATGTCAGGGACAGAAAGAAGGAAGTCGGAGAGTACGCAACGAAAGCCTCGGCGATGTATGAGGAGTACCTTGCCGTTCATGGCCGGATCCGGGAGAAGCAGTCCGAACGGAAAGCGGTGCAGAAGGAGCTGGACGGTCTGGGCCTTCTCAGTATCGGGTCACGCCGGGACCTCAAAGCGAGGATCGCAAAACTGTCCGAGGAAATCGAGGAACTGCGGACCGAGGAAAAAACGCTGATTCATGCATTCTGTAAGGAGGACGCTGCAGGGATGAAGCAAGTGAAGGCTGAAATCCACGCTGCCGAAGTAAACATAGAAAACCTCGACAGGCAGGAAAACAGCCTTTCCGATTCCATCCGCACGGAGCAGGAGCGGTTCGATGCCCTGAGGGAGCAGGCCGCCGATCTTGACCGGAACAAGCTGAATGCCGCACGCCTTGCCCTCCGCAGAGATTCAGAGCATCAGGCGTGGGAGCGCATCCGCGAGTCCGTGAGCAGCGGGAAGGTCAGCTTCCAGCGGTTCAGGAGCAGCATTAAGAAGACCGACGAGTTGCTTGGGGAGAGTGATGCGGATGGACAAGAGGTCAAGCGGGAGCGGGAAAGAGAGGAGAGGAGCGGGCCTGAACAAGGGTTGTAAGCTTATAGAAAGGAAATACTTCCTTGTTAGAACGTGCTATGGCACTATCATTTGAGAGTCAGAACCATTTTATGGGATCAAAGTAAAGCTCCGGAAGACGCTGACCAGCGTATTGGCAACGGTGGACATGGTTTTGATGAAAATGTCCAGCGCGACGCCGACCACATCCTTGCGGGTGTCCCCGACCGTATCGCCTGTGACCGCGGCCTTGTGCGCAGCGGATCCCTTGCCGTATCCTTCGAGAGCGCCAGATTCGATGTACTTCTTCGCGTTGTCGAATGCGCCTCCGGAGTTGCCCATGAACAAGGCACGGGGGATGGCGACGATGGTCGCGCCGATGAGCAGTCCTCCGACAAACTCCACGCCGAAAACAAACCCGCCGACGACCGGGATCACCATGGCGAGGACAGAGGGAACGAGCATCTTCTTCAACGCCTGTCTTGCGGCAAGGGAGATCATCCGGTTGTAGTCCGGCGTCTCCTTTCCGGCGAGAACGGCGGGCGTGAGCTGGCGGTCACCTTCATCCGCCATCAGTTTTGCCGATTCGATCGTATTGTCGGTCAGCATGGCGGAGAAATACTCCACCAGAGCGCCGCCGATGATCGCTCCGGCAACGACCACAAAGGATGCGATGTTGAGCGTCATATCGGAGGAGTAATTCCCGACATAGGATACGATCGAAGAGACGGTGGCGAAAGCCGCGGATCCGATGGCAAAGCCCTTGCCGACAGCGGCGGTGGTGTTTCCCACGGCGTCCAGCTTATCCGTGATGACCCGCACGTCTGCCGGAAGGTGACAACTCTCCGCCAACCCTCCCGCGTTGTCCGCGATAGGTCCGAACGCGTCGATGGAAACAGTCGTCCCCACGAATGCCAGCATTCCGAGGGAGGCTAACGCGACCCCGTATGTCCCCGCCAGTTTGCCGGAGACAAACAGCGCGATCCCGATCACAAGAACCGGAAGCAGACAGGAGCGCGAACCGATAGCGTCCCCTTTCGTAACGACGAAAGCCTCGCCCTCCGGCGCCATTTCCGCAAGTGAACGGGTGGGCTTGTAATCCGTGGAGGTGTAATACTCCGTGATCGAACCGATGGCAACGCCGCTGACGATGCCGAGTACTGCGCAGATCCACGGAGATATCCATCCGGCTGTCCATCCGTACACCTCCCGGATCGCCGCCGCGTCCGCCTTCGCAAAGCAGACCGCCGCGCCGCCGAGTCCCATGAGGATCGTCAGCCCGGCAGAGATCCAAGTGGCAAGATTGAGCTCGCGGGAGGGATTGCCGCCCATCTTCTTCACGGATGCGTAGAACAAGCCAAGAAGACAGCCGAGCAAACCCGCTCCCGCCAGAACAACGGGATATGCGGTGGTCCCGCAGAAAATTCCTTCCAACGATTCACGGGTGAATCCAGCCGCGCCTTCATACTGCTGGAACAGGATCACGGAAATCATAAGGGTCGCGGAAATCGTCGCCACGAAAGATTCGAGCAGATCAGAGCAGTTCCCGGCAATGTCGTTCACGTTGTCGCCGATGAAGTCCGCGATCACATTCGGAACGCGGGAATCGTCCTCCGGCAGATCGTTGCGGACTTTGGCGAGAATATCGGCGGAAATGTCAGCGGCTTTGGTGTAGTTCCCTCCCGCCACGCGGTTGAACATGGCGACGAGGGAACAACCGAGCGAATAGGTCGAAACCCGCATGACGGTGGGATTCACGCCGGAGAGCGTCACGAGCAGTCCGCTGCCTGATATGTCATGCCGGACGCCGCCGAAAAGAAGCAGAATCACGACGAGGCCGAGAAGCCCGAACCCTTGCACGGAC
>Ga0256405_10008769_pt1 | contig 14257 bp, 11 predicted proteins | sample RumenRJG_02DNA_FD_189096 | JGI IMG/M metagenome (GOLD analysis project Ga0256405, IMG submission 189096) | Bovine rumen microbial communities from Lethbridge, Alberta, Canada - RJG_02 | ecosystem: Host-associated > Mammals > Digestive system > Stomach > Rumen | place: Canada: Alberta...
AATGACTACTCAAATTACCGAAGTTACAGGCGGAGCGGAAAGCGTTTTTGCCAATAACAGTTGGATGATAGGTCTTTTTGTTGCCATTGTAACATGGATTACAATTATTGGTGGAATTAAGTCTATCGGAAGCTTTACAGAAAAAGTTACTCCAGCAATGTGTGTGTTTTATCTTACAAGTATTTTAATAATTTCTTTAATGAATATTCAGCATATTCCACACACAATAAAAATTATTATAACTCAGGCATTTCAACCTCAAGCTGTTACGGGTGGAGTATTTGGATGTATGTTATGGGGATTTAGACGTGCAATGTTTGCAAACGAAGCCGGATTAGGTACTGCACCAACTGCTTTTGCTGCGGTTAAAACGAGCAAGCCTGTAGCACAAGCTTTTATTGCAATGCTTCAGCCATTTGTAGATACTTGTATTGTCGGTGTTGCAACTGCTTTTGTAATTGTTGTTTCAGGCGAATACTTAAATGTTCATGGTATTGCCGGTATTGAGTTAACTTCAAAAGCTTTTGCTTCCGCGTTTTCGTTCTTCCCTATTTTGTTAACGATAATGGCAAGCTTTTTTGTTATGGGAACAATGCTTTGCGGTTCGTATTATGGACTTAAAAACTGGCAGTTTTTGGTTGGTGATTCTAAATTAAAAACTCGTTCATTCCAGTTATTGTATTGTATCTGTATTGTAATCGGTTCTGCAATGAATTTTAAAAGTATAATTAATCTTTCGGATGCGGTAACCTTGTTTATGGCTGTGCCAAATCTTTTTGCCCTGTTTATATTATCGAACGTTGTTGTAAAAGAAGTAAAACGCTATTGCAAAAAGTATGATGTCGGCTTGTTTAGCGAAGTTAAGGACGAACCTTATGACGAAGCAACAGATGTTGAATGATTTAAAACAAGAATGCGAGAATTGTCGTGTTTGTGAAATCGGGAAAGAACGTACGAATTTAGTTTTTGGTATTGGCAATCCTGATACGGCAAAAATTGTTTTTATTGGTGAAGCTCCAGGGGAACAGGAAGATAAAGAGGGTATTCCTTTTGTCGGTAAAGCTGGGCAGTTTCTTGATGAATATTTGAAAAAAGCAGGAATAGACAGAGAGAAAGATTTATACATAATAAATACATTGAAATGCAGACCTTTTACAATTAAAAACCAAAAAACAGGTATAAAAAGTAATCGTCCGCCAATGCGTGAGGAAAAACAGGCATGTGAACACTTTATGCTAAGACAGATTGAGATAATTAACCCTAAATTGATTGTTTTGTGCGGAAACAATGCTTTAAAATCTTTATGCGGTTCAAAATATACGGTTACAAAAACACATGGCAAACTTGCAAATCTTGAATATAAAGGCAGAAAAGCAATCGCTATATATCATCCTTCGTATTTAGTTTCTTATGCTCATTCGGAAGAAAAAAACAAAGAGCTTTTGGATGATTTGAAATTTATAAATAGTTTTATTGTTTGAAATAGTCGCAGATGAGAGTTTTTTTATGCGGGATAAGTTTTTTCACTCGTTCAACAAATTTGTTTGTCTCTGCGTCTTGCAATTCTTTTTTCAATATTGCTTTTTCCATTAGCATATTGTCATAAACTTCTGCGCAAGTTTTGGATTTTTCTATGTGTTGTTCAAGTTTGGAAAGTTGGATTTCTTTCTCTTTAATTGCTTTTTTTAAATCTTTCTTTTTCAATTCAATATCCTTTTTTCTTGTGCATATTAAGATTATTATGTTTACTATAATTTTAAATCAATCTTTTAACTGATTTTACCTAACCTTTTCTCATTATTTTAGTGTAAATTAACAATTATGTCAAAAATTGGTTTTCATGGTATACTTAGCATGGGTTTTAATTTGCTATGAAATAAGATTTAGGTTAATACACTTGTGTTAACTAAAAAAGGAAACATCGGGAATGACAGACGGATTTAATATTGAAGATATTAATAAAAAGTTTTCAGAATTATCTGATACGCTTGATGCCATAAAAACTCAAAATGCTTTAAATATTGGTGATACAAGTCGTATACTTAATAATTTTGGGGCTAAGCTTGACGGTATTGCAGAAAATACCAATAACGAAGAAATGTTGGAGCTTATAGCCGATTTACAACACAGTCTTTCCGATAAATATTCTTATGTAACCGTTAAATTTACGGAACTTGAAACATCTCTTAAAGAAGTTCAAAATCATAGCGACGAAATTGTTACAATTCCTCAAATTAAAGAATTATTTGATGTTTTATCAACAAACTTGACTGTATTTTCAAAGCAGGTTATGGCGCAAGGTGATATTCTAAATGAAATCACCTTGAGAATTGATGCTCTTAGAACGGATGATACAGACAAAAGAGAAATTATAAAAAATGTAAATTCTATAAGATCAGATATAGAAAAATTTAACAACGGTTTTGAAAGTATTATTCTAAATGTAAATAACAATTTTGAAACGATGATGGAACATGTTTCAAAGCTTGATCCTACAACAGAAGTGATGAAAATGTCAGGTTCTATTCAAGACATGAAATCTACTTCTGACACTATTCTTTCAGCATTGCAGGTTGTTGACCAAAAACAAAACAAATTAGATTCTACAATAGATGAAGTTATTTCCCAAAATACAAAAATTAATGCAAATATTAAAGCCCTTGCCGGTCAAAGTGATTTTGACGGCTTAGTAAGAAAAATAGAAAATGCTATTGAATTAATTACAACCCTTAAAAGCGCATTAACCGATGCAAATGACCAGAGTCAGCGTTCATTGCTTATTCAGCTTGACAAATTATCAACTATTGTTACAAAAATCTTAACGGAAGAAGATTTTGAAGTATTTAAGTCTGAATTGTCTAAGCTTGTTTATGACGTTATTGAATCAACAAATGTTATGAGAGGCGATTTGTTGGATACAACGTCTGAGTTTAAATCACTTGCTAAGTTGATGGAAGATTTAGACATCAAAACTTCTTTTACAAATTTAAGAACATTGATTGATGATACGGCAAGAAATGTTAAAGACGGTTTCATAGATGCTATTGCCAATTCCGGTATTGAACCTATAAAGAATAATCTTAATCTTTTGATAGAAAAAACTGAACAAATTAAAGCTTCCGTTAATGAAAATTCCGACAGAAATTACGGTAAAACTGCGGATAAATTAGACAATATGTTTGACCTGACAGATAAAATCAGGGAAATGGTTACATATCTTCCTGATACTATTAGGCAAAATTACGTTGCAACGGAGGAAGGTCAAAGAGCTTTTGTTGAACAATGTATTCGAGATTTATCAACTATTTCGGACAAAATCAAATACTTGCAGGATGATATTGAAAGTATTTCTTCTCCGATAAAAGAAACTTTATTGGTTGATGTAAAACAATTAAAAGAAATTGTTTTTGATATTAAAAATCTTGTATCAGATAATGATCAAATCGTTTCTCTAATAAATAACTTGGAAACAACTGTAGGAAGAATTGCGGGTGATTATGATATTGCCTTGCATTCCGTTCAAGAAAATATAATGTCTTATATGTCAGGTATTAAGGAAGACTGCGAATCTGCTGACATTAAGATGAACAATTTTGCTTTTGAATTTAATGCTTTAAAAAGTGAATTAAGCAAAGTTTTTGCTGATTATAAAGATGCTACTAAAGGTCAAAATGATAAATTTAACAGCGTGTGCAACGGTATTTCTTCAAGATTTGATTCTGTTATGAATGCTATCGCTAAGATAAGCGAACAACCTGCTGCCATTAGCGGTATTAAAGACGGCTTTGATGAAGTTCAACATACAATGCAAGATTTGATACTTGCTGTGTCTGATATTAAAGTTAGCATAACTGCAAATAAAACTTCTGCCGATACAGTTACAAGTGATGGTTCTTCAATTCCTGACAACGATTCATTGTCTAAATTAGAGGGTAAAATTAATAAAATTAAAGACCAATTGAGTTTTATGTCTTCTGACATAATGGAAAATTTATATAACCGTTCTGAAAAACTCATAGAAGAATTCGAACCTATTAAAAAAGCTGTAGTTTCTTTCATTGACGTAGATTTTCAAAATGTTGCGTTCGTTTTGAAAGAACAAATGGAAGCTTATAAATCCGGCATGGAAAGGCTGATGGATGGTGTTGATTCAGATGATGCACGTCCTATTTTGAATAACATTTTTAATGGCTTTGGTTCACTTGAAAATCGTGTTAACAGTATGGAAGCAGCTATTAAAAATTCTATGGCTTCTTCTCTTGAAGAAATCAAGAATATGCTTAATATGGCAAAACCGTTAATGCCAAATGTTGCTGCTATGCAGTCAGAAAATGCCGAAAAAGTGTTACAAGTCGGTAATTCTATTGAAGAATTAACTGATTTGCTTGATTCAAAAATAGTTGATTTAAGAAATGATATTAATGCAAAATTTGAAAATGTACATAAACACCTTGATGATGTTGTTGTTCCTAAATTAAATGAAATAAAAAATTCTCAAAATGATATTATTTCAAAAATTGAAACCCTAAACAACAAAGAACAATTTGACGGTGTAAAAAGCCAATTAAGTGAACTTTTTGATAAAATTTTGAAAGTTCATGATGAAGTCTTAAACGCAAAACTTTCTGCAAATGCCGTATCTGAAGAAAGATTATCAGGATTAGGCGAAGAAGAAAAAAGTATTATTGTTGATTTCACAGCAAACTTAAGCGAATTGGCAAATCTTGTAAAACATACTTCTGACAGCATGGATGAAAAAATTACAAGAGCCTTGTCAGAAAATAATGTACAAGTAGATTTTGAGAGTTTGAAAGCTGATATAGCTAATATGCTTTCTTCGGTTCAAACAAGGGCTGCCGAAATTACAGTTCAGGATAATGACGGTACTCCTATTTCTAACGTTCAAATTTTGCTTGAAGAATATAAGTCTCAAATCGTTAATGAAATTAATTCTGTTAAACAGGCAATGTGGGATTTCAAAAATGATAATGAAATGTCAAAAGATTTGAAAGTAATAAGCCAAAAAATGGACTTAATTGCTTTAAACGACGACGTTAAATTTGAAATCGACAAATCGCTGCAAGAAATTAGAAATACAGTTAAAGACCAACAAAAATTCTTAAATACAATAAATATTTTAGAAACTCTGGCAACTTTAGAAGATATTAACAAGATGAAAGGTCTTGAACAACTTTCTAAATTGACGGAAATAATCAGCGTGGATAAATTAAACGCTCTTAATAAATTAACATTGCTTGATAAACTCAAAAATTTAGATTGCCTTGATGAATTACAGAAAATACCTAAAATCTCAGGTATGCTAGAGGTTCAAGAACAGCTAAAGGGTGTTATTGCAAATTTAGATAAAAAAATCAATGTATTTTCCAAAAATTATTCAACACTTGATATTTTTACCGAAGAAGTGAAAGAAGAATTAAATTCTGCAAAAACAGCCATAATGAAACACGTTCTTAACGTTTTTGAACAACTTTCATTTGTGGTTGAAGGAGAAGAAATCAAAGATTTCGTCGATGAAAAAACCCAGGATGTGTTGGCTAAATTAGAAGATTTGTCTTTAGGTGAAGATGTAAATCAAGAAATCAAAACAATAAAGCACGCAATAGATTCGATGAAACCTCTTGAATACAAGGATATTGAAAACGATATTGCTCAGATGAAATCTTCAAGCGAACTCGTTGTAAATAGTGTTAATGAGGCAATAACTTCTTTGCCGGAAACATTAAAAGAACAAGTTGAGGTAATGAAACAGCAAATTAACCAGCTGCGTGTTGGTTCCGTTGAGGATGACGGCGATTACAGCTACTCAATGCAGGATGTGGAATCTGATATTGCTCGTTTAAGACTTGCTCTTGATGATATTAAAAAAGTTGTTGAAAATAATTCTTTAAAAGAAATTACGGATTATGTAAACGAAATTGTAAAACAAGTTGATAGTATGAAATTCAATATCAATCAGGATGATATTTTCAAAATGAAAGTTGATATTGAAAAAATGGCTTCTGATATGGTTAGTATCAGTTCAAGAACCAATAAACTATTACTTGCATCTGATGAGTCCGCAAATGCTTTAAGTACTTCTATGCAATCATTTAGAAATACAATTTCTGATTTATATGACGGTCTAAAAAAACTTGATTATACAGAAGTAACAAAGGTTCTAGATGAAATTAAAGCTAAAGTCAATGAAAACGAAAAACAAAATGATGATACTCTTGAAACTGTTTCAAAAATATCGCTTTGGGCAGATAGTGCAGATGAAAAATTAACAGATGTTTATGAAACTTTAAGCAAATTGAAAAAAGCTATGCCATCTAATGAAGTTGTATTGGATGAATTGGAAACAAAATTTGCTAAGCAGCAACAAAGAATAGAAGCTTTGGAAGAAAAAATTGACGATTTAATAGCTGCGTCAGAAGAAAATACATCTTCAAATGTAACAAAAAAACTTAATGACATAGATAAACAATTAACGAGATTAAATAAGAGTATTGAACGTTTAACTTCGTATGTTGACGAGGAATAATATGAATGCAGTTGTAATTTTTTGTACTGTTCCAAATAAAGAGGATGCAAAAAAAATATCAAATGCGCTTGTGCAAGAGGGACTTGCTGCGTGTGTAAGCACAGTTGATAAAGTAAACTCTATTTTTTCTTGGGATGGCGAGATTTGCAATGAAAACGAACTTCTTTTGGTGATAAAGACAAGATTGGAATTGTTTGATAAGGTTGAAGCGGTTATAAAGGCTTTACATTCTTATAATGTTCCTGAAATTGTAGCATTGCCTATTATAAAAGGTTCAAAAGATTATCTAGCCTGGGTGGAACACGAAACAGAAGAATGACTATAGAAAGTGATTTAATAGAATATTTTGAAACATTGGGGCTTGAAGTTCATACAACTACAAAAGCAAGAGGGCATTTGGGCTTCTTTTTGAATAAAAGAATAGATATATCTAAAAATCTTCCTCAAAATAAAATCGTTTCAACTCTTTTACACGAATTTTCACACTTTATTCATTCAAAAATTGAAGAAAATATCGCAAAAACTGGCGGTAAAATAAACGTAATTTTTCAAACTGATGAAAATTTAGAAGAAGAATTAATAAAAGTTACTAATTTTATTGATGAACATTCAAAATGCGAACTTTTAAAAAGCCATAAAGAAAAGGTTAAAATTGAAATAAAGAAACTTGATGAGCAAATTAAAGCAGAATATTCTAAATTTCAGCGTTCAAAACCGTTTAAAGAATTTAATAATGCGATAAAAGGAACTCATTTAAAGTATTTGTTAAAATATGATAGAGTTCGCATTTTACCTACATTTTTGTGGGATAAAGAAAAAATTATATCGGTCAATTCGGTAGCACAAGATTTTCCAAACCTAAAACCGGCATTTGTAAACTACATAAGATTAAAATCATTAACACGAAAACAAAGACGAATTTCAAACAGAATTTCAAAAGTGAAGCGCTACTATATGCGTCCGACAGAACTTTTTGCTCGTTTTGTTGAAGCTTTTTACACAGATGAAGAAAAAGTCAAGTTAATTGCGCCAAAAGCATACAAAAAATTTACGGATTTATTAAATAACGGTTACTATCTTGAGTTAAGTCAGGCTTTAAAAATCGCAAAAGGCTGTTTGTTTATTGTATAATCAAATTATGACCAGAAAATTCCAGTTTTACATAGTGCCTACACCAATAGGTAATATTAAAGATATTACTTTACGTGCAATAGAGATACTAAAAGAAGTCAATTTAATTGCCTGTGAAGATTCTCGTGTTACGCAAAAACTTCTTAACCATTATGACATAAGGACAAAAACAATTTCTTACCACAAATATAACGAGCGTGAACGTGTTGATATAATCTTATCGGAATTAAAAAATGGCAAAAGTGTTGCTCTTGTATCAGATGCCGGAACTCCATTAATTTGTGATCCGGGAAGTATTTTATTGGAAGAATTGATAAAAAATAACGTTACCATAACATCTTTAACCGGTTCTTGTGCAGTTTCAACATTTTTATCTCAAGTGCCAAGAGAAACAGAAGAATATACTTTTATAGGTTTTTTACCCAAAACAGAAAAGCAAATTCAGGATATATATTTAAAAAATAAATACTCTAATATGGTTTTTTACGATTCACCAAACAGGATTGTTAAATCATTGCAAATAATTCAGCAGATTTCGCCGGATATAAGAGTTGCTGTAGGCAGAGAGCTTACAAAACTTTTTGAAGAAATTGTTATTGATGATATTGAAAAAGTTATAGAACATTTTTCAGGCGAAGTTAAAGGCGAGATTGTTGCAATGACTTTTGCAGTTCAATTAGATGAGCTTTCAGAAATAAAAGATAAAATAAAAATACTAAAACAAAAAGGTTTCAAATCAAAAGAAATTACAGAAATTTTATCGTCTTTGTATAACCTAAACAAAAACGAAATTAAAAGCGTTTTGTATTAAAATCATCAAGCTCTTTTGTAATGCTTTCCATTAAATCAGATTTAAACTGAAAAGTTTTTAATTCATTAAGAGTTACAACATAGTCTTTGTTTTTGTCGATTTTTTCGATTTCTTCTATATTATTTGTAATCCAATCAGGTGTTTGAGGTGCATTTTTGTCAGTACATTCAACTTTTAAGCCGTTATGTTCTTTTGACAAAGGTCTTAAAAAATAACTTGTTGAATAACCGTAATTAAAAATACCTGAAACCATGACATTACCTCTCTCTTATTTAAGTATTGCATGGGTAAACAACTTTTTTATCCTATAAAAGACTTAATTGACTGGCTTCAGATAGAAGATTTTTTAGAAAAGATTTTCTGTGATATTTTGTTGTGCCATATTTTAAAATAGCTTCGGAATGTTCTTTTGTTAAATATCCTGCATTTTTTTCCCAACAGTATCTTGGACATTCTTCGCTTAGTTTTTTCATATATCTGTCTCTTGTAACTTTTGCCAAAATACTTGCTGCGGCGATTGAGGCAGATGTTTCATCACCTTTTTTTACAAATTTTTGGGGATAATCGTAATTTCTTATTAGTTGATTTCCGTCAACAATTGTGAGTAGTGAGTCGTGGGTAGTGAGTTGTGAGATTACATTTTCGCAAGACAGTTTCATGGCTTTTAGTGAACACGCTAAAATATTTGTATTTTCTATTTCTTCAACTTCTATGCAGACTGTTGAATTGATTGTATTGTTCAAAATTATGTCATACAGTTCATCACGAACATTTGGTTTTAGTTTTTTTGAATCATTTAACTTGCCCAAATCTTTTTCAAGTTCTTTATTATTAATATAAACGGCAGATGCAAAAACACCGCCTGCGGCAGGGCCTCTGCCTGCTTCATCTGTGCCGATTAAAATTTTACAAGGTTGTTGTTCGTCAAATTCAAACAAATTATGATTCGATTTCATCAAGTATAAACTTTCCTAATTTTCCGTCTCTAAAATATTTTAAAATGAATGTTGCAGTTCTTTCAATGTCTGGTTCTGAACCTGAAACTATCCAATTACGGCTTTTTGCAATATTTTCAAGCGTTAATTCTTCAACTTTATAATATTCTTTCAATTGAGTTTCATATTTTCTTGAAAGTATATTCAATAGTTCTTGTGCTATAGTTTCGTTGTCGTAAGTGTTTTCTGATACAGAATTAACAAACGCAAGTTTTGTTGCCGCAAGCTGGTCGTCTTGACGCATTGGGATAATCCCCGGGGTATCCAGTAAATCCAGGTCTTTATTAATTCGAACCCATTGCTGTTGTCTAGTAACTCCCGCTTTTGCACCGACTTTTGTTTTTGAAGTTTTTGTTAATTTGTTTATAATACTTGACTTACCGACATTTGGCATACCGACAACCATAACTCTTGCAGGTCTACGTAGTAAGCCTTTTGCCATTTGAGCCTGAATTTTAGGCTCTGCAAGTTCAAGCACTTTTTTTACAATGGGAGTCAGGTCTTTGGAATTTTTTGCATCAGTAACCATAACAGGATTTTCAGACATTTCTTTTATTTGCTCAATAAAAAGTTTTAATTCCTGTTTATCAGTCAAATCAGCCTTATTTAACAAAATTAGGCGGGGTTTGCCGCCTAATAATGATTGAATATTGTTGTACATACTGCTAAACGGTATTCTTGCATCCAAAACTTCAATAACGACATCACAAAGATTTAATTTTTCTTTTAGCTGTCTTTCAGCTTTTGCAATATGTCCCGGATACCAGTGAATATGACTATTTTTTTTCAATTTTTTCCTTAATACGAGTTGCTTTACCTGAACGTTCTCTTAAGTAGTATAATTTAGCACGTCTAACATCACCACGTCTAAGAACTTGGATTTTTTCAATTCTTGGTGAGTGTACTAGGAATACACGTTCAACGCCAACGCCTTGGAATACTTTTCTAACTGTAATAGTTTTATTTAAACCTTCGCCTCTATCTTTAATGATAGTACCTTCAAATGCTTGGGTTCTTTCTTTGTTACCTTCAACGATTCTTACAAATACTTTAACAGTATCGCCAGGATTCATTTGAGGGATTTCAGCTTTTTTGTAATTGCTTTCTAAGCTTTCAATAATCGGATTTTTCATCGTTCCATTCCTTTATATTTAGTATTTTTTGCGCAAAATAACAGGTTTATAAAACCCTGTGAGATAATATTATTTGAAACAAAATCTAAATTCAAGTATCTGATTAAGATTTGTTTATAATATTTTTATGTTATTATAAGTTTAAGGAAATTAAGGAGATATATATGTATAGTTTAATATTAGCAGGCGGTTCAGGAAGCAGATTGTGGCCTTTATCCAGAGAACTTTACCCTAAGCAGCTTTTGAATTTAAACATGGAACAAAGTTTACTGCAATCAACTTTTCAACGAGTTGCTTGTTTTACACCGTCTGAAAATATTATCAGTATTACAAATATAAAACATGCCTCAAACGTTAAATATCAACTGCAAGATATGTGCAAAAATGCGGTTGTGTTGGCTGAACCTGTAGGCAAAAATACGGCTCCTGCAATAGCTGTGGCTTCAAAATATATTTCTACTGTTTCAAAAGAAGAAGATCCTGTTGTTTTAGTCGTTCCGTCAGACCACTTAATTAAAGATTTGGCTGCGTTCAAAACAACTGTTATGCGTGGTGAAAAACTTGCAAAAGAAGGTTATATTGTAACTTTTGGTATTCAACCAACGTATCCTGAAACAGGATACGGCTATATTAATATTGAGCAGGAAAAATTGCTTGACGGCTATAAAGTAAAACAATTCGTAGAAAAACCGAATGCAGAAACAGCTCAAAAATATATTGATGAGGGTACTTATTTCTGGAATTGCGGTATCTTTATGTTTAAAATATCAACATTTATGAATGAACTTAAAAAAGCAAATCAGGAAATTGCCGATAAATTAAATGATTTTGACTTTTCAAAATCAGCTGAAATTCCATATATTTTATTTGACAAAATGCCTAATATTTCCGTAGATTACGCAGTTATGGAAAAATCAGATAAAATCGCTCTTGTAAAACTCGAAAGCGATTGGAATGATTTAGGCTCTTGGCAGGCAATATATGAAGTTAGTGAAAAGGATGCCAATGGCAATGTTTTAATAGGTAACGTTATTGATGAGAACTCAAAAAATTCCTTTGCTTATTCATCTTCAAAATTAGTAGCAACAGTCGGCTTAGAAGATACAGTAATAGTCGAAACCGAAGATGCAATTTTGGCTTGCAGAACTGATAATACTCAAGACGTAAAATTGATTTATGAACGTTTAAAGAAAATGAATAACGATGCTCACAAGGTTCACAAAACAGTTTATAGACCTTGGGGATTTTATACTGTAATTGCGCAAGGAAACGGTTTCTTAACAAAGAAAATTCACGTTAATCCAAAACAAAAATTATCACTTCAATCTCATAATCATCGTTCCGAACATTGGGTTGTGGCATTGGGTAATGCAACTGTCAGAAAAGGTGAAGATACTTTTGAATTAACTGTTGGTCAAAGTGTTGACATTGCAGTAGGTGAAAAACATTCACTTCAAAATCTATCCAATGAAGATGTGGAAATTATTGAATTGCAACAAGGTAGTATTTTACTGGAAGAAGATATTGTAAGATACGAAGATATGTATGGCAGAGTTTAGTTATTTTGTACTAAACTGCGGAAATGTTTTAATGTTCAATAATATATAATATTTACTTGTTTTAAATGCAATTTCAAAAGGGTGGTGTTCATAAAATTTCGACGATAATGTGCAGCTTTTGACAATAGGTGTATCGTTTTCTGTACCAACTTCTTTTGAAAGAGTACCTAAAATAGAATTATAGTAGCATAATACTTCGGATTCTTCATTCAAAGGATAGTACATAGGTTCTTTATCATTGCCTGTTTTACCCAAAAAGTAATCTATTTTGTCGGGAGTATACTTATCAAAAGATGTTACTATTTGCCCGCCCTGAGGTATTATTATTATGTCATATTTGTCAACGTCAATGTTTTTTAAATGTTCAGCATTTATGAAAGAATAGTTGTAACCTTGGAGTTGTTTGATTTTTGCGTATAAAATAAGTTCTGAAAAATTAGGCATAACCAATACTTTATATTTTTTATCATCAAATTTTGACGTAAAAAGAGCTTCTATATTGCACCATTCTTCTAATCCTTTTTGACGTCTATCGTATCTCCCGCAATGAATATCAGAACGTAATTGTACAACACTTGTGTTTTTTAAAACCTTTATTAATCTGAAAAACGGTCTGCCCCAAAGATGAGTTGAAATTACCGTAAAATAAAGCATTGCTATTAAAACTAATAATATTTTTATAATGTTCTTTTTTGATTTGAAATATGAACAAGCAAGCATTGGCGCAGAAATCATTATAAATGCAGTTAAAAATCTTGTATTAAACGTCATAAATGCAATAAGTACAGACAATACAATGATGTTTATCAAGAACATTAATGAAAATATCCCTTGAATTTTTACAATTCGCTTTTTGTCAAAAATAGGTCTGAAAAGTGATATAAGCCAACAAGGAAATACCAAAAGAAAACTTAATATTCCGCATCCCATTCCCGGTTCTGTTAATGATATGTTGAAATAAAATGTACCGCTGAAAATTCCGTTAGGTATTTCACTCAAATTAAGTAATTGTATTACATTTCTTTCTGTATCAAACAGGAATTGCCCGAGCTTTGGAGGTATTATAATTCCCGAAAAATCAACTAACAAGAATAAGTGTTTTATAAAAGTTGCAAAAGTACCTTTTACTCCCCATAAATTTTTATGGACAACAATTGTTCCGGAATGTCCCATCATATTTCCGTAATCAAAGAAATTAAGTATGTAGTTATATGATGAAAATAAAATGAAATTTATTATTCCAAACCCTATGAATTTTAGTAGGGAATATTTATCGTGGTGTTTTATTGAAATTATAATGTATAACAGTGCAACTGCCGGAATACAAATTATCGCAGGTGCTTTTACTCCTATTGCAAGTGCATAAGCCAACGATGACATAAATAACGTTGTATTGTCGGATTTGTTTTTAATAGCATCAACAAAAAGGTATATAGAAGCAGTTATTAAACCCGCTATTATTAAGTCGGTTTCTGTACCTGATACCATTACAATAACCGATGCAAAAGAACTTACTATAAGTAAAGTCCACAGTGTTCTTCGCATTGAATAACCGATGTATTTGAAAATTTGGAAACTGCTTAACAGAAAAAGTATATATCCCACAAAAGTGAATGCACTCAAACAAATTTGTCTTTTTGTGAACAATATAACCCACATATATAAAAGTTCGGAGTTAATCGGGAAAGAGTTACATCTTACGTCGGCAGTTTCATAATGGGCAAGTGATTGGTTAATAACCCAATCATAACTTCTTACAACATGATAAGAAAAACCGTCTCCGGATGTTGTCGGTAACAAAATTATAAGAAATATAGATACAAGAATAAAAATTACCCATCCAAATAAGAGTATCATCAAACATTTGTCTAACCTACAAGAATTAAATATTTTTCTTAAAAATTCTTTCAGACAAATTTTAAAAACAGGCTTGTCCGCTTTTAACCATAAAACTAGCGAGATAACAGTAAATAATAAGTTAAGAGTTAAAAATGATAATTCTGTAATTTTATAAAAAGTCGATAATAATTCGCTTATTACGATAATCTGGCAAAATGCTGAAAGAAGAATGTATACACAGCCTT
>Ga0256405_10008770_pt1 | contig 14257 bp, 15 predicted proteins | sample RumenRJG_02DNA_FD_189096 | JGI IMG/M metagenome (GOLD analysis project Ga0256405, IMG submission 189096) | Bovine rumen microbial communities from Lethbridge, Alberta, Canada - RJG_02 | ecosystem: Host-associated > Mammals > Digestive system > Stomach > Rumen | place: Canada: Alberta...
TGCGATCAATCCTTAGCATAGCAAATCAACCTTACTGCCTATGTCAGTAAAGTTAAAGCTAAAGCTAAAGAAGAAGTTGTTGTTGTAAAGATCGCGCTTCATGGTTAAATCCTCGGTTTACTGTTTCAATAATTACTTTAGGCTGTTAAAGCCTGAAAGAATGATAGCACCGGTAGAATTTGTGCGTCAATGAACAATTTTAATCAAAAAAATGATAAATCTTAAGATGCACTTAAGAAATCGGGGAAAGAAGCCCCGCCTGGCGGCCATTTACACGAGCAATTCGTCTATGGCTTGGAACAGTGCGCGCGAGCTGTCTGCGGGCGCATCGCTGCCTGTGGTCTCTTCCTGGGTGGTCTCTTCCTTGTTCGAACCCGGGATGACGGGGATTCCGAAGATGTAGAGTGAATCGTCCCCGCTCATAAAACGATATATTACGCCGTAGAGCAGCATCAGAATTACGAGACCGAGCAGTATGTAATTGCTGCGCTGAATCCTGTCATTGTTATTATTCATAATAAATACCCCCTTACAGTAGATACAGCTTTCACCGGAAAGACCTGTGAAACCGTCTACTCCATAATAGCATGTTCCGCGAAAGAAAACAGAGGCTTTTTCAGGCCATAGTCTTCGTGACATTGTGAAGCTTTTTTGCTGAATTTAGCATATCGAAAAATGCAGCTTTAGTCTGTATAATAATAGATGGCTTAAAATACTGACAGCAGGAGAGAATAATGACTGATAAGCAGAAAATGGACAAAGTACTGCGGGATCTCGAGTCCGACAAACATGTCCAGCAGATGAAAAATTACACACAGCACGGTAAAGTGAGCACATATGAGCATTGTGAGCGTGTCGCAAGGCTGAGTTTCGAGCTCAACAGGAAGCTGCACTTACATGCCAAGGTGCCGACGCTGATCAAAGGCGCCATGCTGCATGACTTCTATCTGTATGACTGGCATCACGAAGACAACGGAGAACATAATCTTCACGGATATATACACGCCGAGAGGGCGAGAGAGAATGCTGAGAAATATTTTGACGCGGATGAGGAAGTGCAGCACATCATCTACAGCCACATGTGGCCGCTGAACCTGACGCACCTGCCCAGGAGCCGCGAGGCCTGGATCGTGTGTCTTGCGGACAAATATGTGTCGCTGAAGGAGACGATCCTGGAGCGCTGAGATACCAGGAGGCATAGTTGGCAGAAAACACAGGCTGCAGAAAGTATCAGATCATGGGAAACGCTACGTTCTATCAGATTAAAGAAACGCTCACGCCGTGCAGCGCGGAGGAGATCTTCAGCAGAAAACCGGGGGATCCCCCCTATGTCGTCATCATGGACCCGGAGACCTGGAACAATACGAAAGAGAAATTCGACATGGTCATTGACATGGACATGGATCCGTCGGAAGTCCTGGAGACAAAGGCCATTGTCAACTTCGATTCACTGACGGGCACCCTCTATGTGCCGAGGCGCACTGAGATGGGCGGTCCTCCGCACAGATGCGCCTTCGCGCTGGATGAAAAGGGTATCGTGTTCATCGAGAACGGAGAGTTCGCGCAGCTCGTCGTACAGAAGATCAGCTGGCGCAAGAGATGGAAGCTTCCGTCTCTGGAGAGGTTTCTGTACGACTTTCTGGAAGCTCTCATCGAGAGAGACCTTCGCCTGCTCGTGGATACAGAGCATGAGCTGGGGCTGATCGAGGATGAGATCCTGGGTAGAGAGCTGGACAAGTATCCGGATAAACTCAACGACATCCGAAGTTTCCTGATGGATATGCGGATCCACTACGAGCAGATGCTGGACTTCGGCCAGGAACTGGAGGAGAACGAGAACGGATTCTTCAAGGAAGGGAACCTGAGGTATTTCCGCCTGTTTACGGAGCGTGTCATGCGTCTCATGGACCAGGTGAAGTCCCTGAGAGACTATACGGTACAGCTCAGGGAGCTTTTCTCGACGCAGCTGGACATCCGGATGAACCGGATCATGACAGTGCTCACAGTCGTCACGGTGATCTTTATGCCGCTGACGCTGATCGTCGGCTGGTACGGCATGAACTTTGTTTACATGCCGGAGCTTCATTGGAGATACAGTTATCTGGTGGTCTTCATCGTGAGCGCGCTTATCCTGATCGGAGGCGTGATCTGGTTCCGCAAGAAAAAATGGCTGTAAGAACAATGTTTTGACAAAATATAGAAAAAATTCAAATTCCTGCATGGATTAAATATGCTGCCTGCGTAAGTATAGATGTGCCGAGCAAAAGAGGCGCGGCGAAATAAACAATTTGAAAAGTCTATACGGACAAGAAAGGATAAAAAAATGGATACAAACACAGCAGCAGCAGTAGGAATCGTAGGACTCATCATGAGCTTCTTCTTTATCGCGGTAATCTGGTACGTCCTGTGCCTGATCTCCAGATGGAAGGTCTTTGATAAAGCAGGCATCGCGGGATGGAAATCCCTGATCCCGATCTACAGTGATTATTGCACTTTCAAGATCGCATGGAAAACTTCATTTTTCTGGATCGTATTCGTAGTCGGAATTATCTCGGCGTTCGTTTCCGGAAACATCAGCGGATACACTGAAGCAGGCGAAGCAGTTCCGATGCTGCTGTCCCTGTTATCCACAGTATGCGGACTTACAGTCATGGTTATCAACCTGATCATGAACATCAGCCTCGCCGCGAGATTCGGACATGGCGTACTGTTCGGCCTTGGACTTACATTCTTCGGCCCCATCTTCTACATGATCCTCGGCCTGGGCGCCAGCGAATATAACGGAAATCCCGAAGAGGGACTTCCGGCCCGCAAGGTCATGTATGTGTAAGATGATGTAATTAACCGTTTTGAACCCAAAGAAAATAGTGTATAATAACTAACAGATTAGTTAGTTCACAATCACAACAATTTATTATTGCGAAAGGAGAACAACAATGGAAGAGAAGAATTTTGAACTGGAGATCGCCCCCCTTACAGAGGAAGAGCTTGACGCCGTAGACGGCGGCGCAGGTGAGAGCAGGAGCGCTTGGAGATCAGCAAGATGCGTAGTTAAGAAGAATTATCTGGCACTTCGCAATCACCCCAGCTTCAAGTATGAGAACGAGATCGCCCGTATTTCCAGAGGAACAGTTTTCAGCGTTAAGACCGACAAGGTAAGCGGAAACTATGTCTGGGCATCCTACGGCGGAAAGACCGGCTGGGTTGACAAGAGATTCATCCAGTATTGCTAATTAAAGATCGGATTAAAACACCCTCTTTCGAGGGTGTTTTTTTTGTGATTGTTTCGGGCGCTGAATAGTTGCTTTTTTCTTGTGCGCTGTTCCGTTCATTATGCTACATTAGTAGGTAGAGAGGAGGTGATCGCGCACAAATGAACAAAATCAGAATAACATCGGCGCATCTGATCCCTCTGAGTTTTCTGGGAGCGATCCTGGTCGGAACAATACTTCTTGCACTGCCGGTCTCCTCGGCTGCGGGAAACTGGACACCCTTTACAGATGCGCTCTTCACAGCGACTACATCAGTGTGCGTTACAGGGCTTGTAGCAAAGGACACTTACCAATACTGGAGTCATTTCGGACAGATCGTGATCCTTGTGCTGATCCAGGTCGGCGGTATCGGTGTTATAACCGCAGTCTCAACAATGATGATGCTGGCCCGCAAGCGCTTTTCCCTGAGCGAGCGCCTGATGCTGCGCGACGCGATGAACCTGGAAAACCTGAACGATCTGCTCGGCTTTCTCTTAAAGGTCATCCGGGGAACCTTTGTGGTGGAGATGATCGGGGCGTGCCTTTACATGATCGCTTTTGTGCCGCGGTTCGGAACAGCAAAGGGAATCTGGGTCTCTGTTTTCACAGCCATATCCGCGTTCTGCAATGCGGGAATAGATGTGCTGGGGCCGGACAGCCTTGCTCCTTACCAAAACAGTGCGCTGGTCCTCCTGGTGACGATGGCGCTCATCATTATGGGAGGCCTCGGATACGTTGTCTGGCAGGACATCGACAGCAAAGTCTCTTTCGGAAGAAAGAGGGGGCTCAAACCGGCACAGGTCATCAGGCGTTTCAGCGAGCACACGAAACTGGTGCTCACCCTGACAGGAATACTGATCGCTGCAGGCACAGTGTTCATATTCGCGGCAGAATTCGGGAATCCGGAGACACTGGGCACAATGCCCATTCCGCAAAAAATACTGAACAGCCTCTTCGAATCCGTAACATTTCGAACGGCAGGCTTTGCAACCTTTTCCCAGGCCGGGCTGACAGACGTCTCGTGCCTGGGCGCGTACTTGCTGATGTTCATCGGCGGATCGCCCATCGGAACGGCGGGCGGCGTCAAGACTACAACATTCTATCTGGCGATCCTCGGCTTCAATTCCTATATTAACGGCAAGAATGACGCGCACGTCTATAAGAGGTCAGTAAGTGAGGAGGCTATGAGGAAGGCGACGGCCATCATAGAAGTCAGCATAGTGACAGTCCTGGTGCTCACCCTGCTTCTTGTCGCGACCAACCCGGTAGGGATTGAAGATGGTCTTTTCGAGATCGTGAGCGCCTGCGCCACCGTAGGGCTGACGCGGAATCTGACCCCTACACTGAACACGGCCGGCAAGCTGATCGTAACGGTCGGCATGTACCTGGGCCGCATCGGGCCGATTTCCATGGCTTTCTTCCTCACCGGGGGAAAGAAGAATGATTCCGGCGTACACTACGCGGAGGGGGATTTCTATATAGGGTGATTTACTATCCGGTAATCAATGTTTTGACTGATACAAGGAGACAGTTATGGCGAAATCAATTGCAGTCCTCGGACTTGGGAAATTCGGAATGAGTCTGGTCCGGTCACTGAATGAAATGGGCGCGGATGTGATGGCAGTGGACAAGGTAGAGATGTATGTCCAGGAAATCGCGGACTACTGCAGCACGGCGATCTGCGCGGATCTGGCGAATGAGGAGGACCTGAACAAACTCGGGCTCAAGGAGATGGACATCGTGGTGTGCGCTATGGGAGAGAGCCTGGAGGCAAGCATACTTTCCGTGGCAGTTGCCAAGGAGCAGGGCGTTCCCTTGATCGTGGCGAAGAGCTCCTCGGCGCGTATGTCCTCCATTCTGCGAAAGGTAGGCGCCAACAGGGTCATTATGCCTGAGGAATACGCGGGCGCGCGCTCAGCGGCAATGCTGGTCTCCGAATCGGTGCTGGACTACTTCGAACTGGGAAGCCGGCTGAGTATGATAGAAATGGCGCCGCTTAACGAGTGGATCGGAAAATCCATGGCAGAGCTCAACATCCGGAACAAATATCAGATGACTATCGTGGCATGCAAAGATGAGAAAGGCGAATGGATGCCTATGGATCCCGAGCAGCCCATGCAGGAAAAGATGAAGCTGCTGGCGGTTGTGGATCGCAAGAATCTGGGCAGGCTGAGGAATCAGTGATCTGCTGGGGATCCTGAACTACCAATGGGTCACATACAAGGAGTGAAGTTATGATCTATAGAGAATTTAAAGGTCAGAAGCTTTCGCAGCTGGGCTTTGGGTGCATGCGGTTTGCGTCCGACCCGGAGACCGGGGAGATCGACCAGGCCAAAGTAAACGCGATGTTTGATCTGGCGATAAAAGAAGGCGTGAACTATTTTGACACGGCTTATCCCTATCTGGGCGGAAAATCAGAGATCGCAATGGCAGAGGGCCTGTCACGCTATCCGAGGGAGAGCTACTATCTCGCGGACAAATTCCCGGGACACTCCCTGACGGGGCCTATCGACAACATCGCGCTGTTCAACGTGTCGCTGCGGAAGTGCAGGACGGACTATTTTGACTTCTATCTGCTGCACAACATTACGGAGTGGTCGGTGAAGTTCTATGAGAGCGAGGAATACCACATTATTCCGGACCTGCTGCAGATGAAAAAAGAGGGAAAGATCCGGTACTTCGGCTTCTCCTGCCACGCGGGCCCGGAGCTGCTCGACGCGTTCCTGACAAGGCACGAGGGCGTATTTGATTTCGTGCAGATCCAGCTCAACTATCTCGACTGGACGATGCAGGACGCCAAGGAGAAATGCGACATCATCAGGAAACACGGCCTCGGAATCTGGGTCATGGAGCCTGTCCGGGGCGGCAAGCTTGCGGTGCTCCCGGAGTCGGAGAAGGCGAAACTCAGGGCGCTGAGGGAGCGGGGCGTTGGTGGTGATTTTGGCGTGGCGGCTGCATCGGCAACCGATTCCAGCACGGCGACTGCATCGGCGGCCGATGATGTTAATTCTGGCGGGGGTTCTGTTTTGGCGGCCGATGGCGGCGTGGCGGAGCCTAGTGATGCTTCCTATGCCTTCAGATTTTTGCAGGATCTGCCGGGGGTAATGGTCATCCTGTCCGGTATGAATGAGGTGTTCCAGGTTGAAGACAATCTAAGGACTTTCCGCGAGGAGAATCCTCTGAGCGACGAGGAGCGCAGTGTCCTTCTGGATATCGCGGAGAACCTGAAGAAAGGCGTTCCGTGCACAGCCTGCAGATACTGCTGTGATGGATGTCCAATGGAACTTGATATTCCATATCTGCTGCAGTGCTACAACGATTACAAATTTGCCACGACCATGACGCCGTCGATGCGGATCGACGCTCTGTCAGATGATAAGCGGCCGGCAGCCTGCATAGGCTGCGGGCAGTGCATGCACGCATGCCCGCAGGGCATTGACGTGCCTGCGGCATTGGCGGAGCTGGCTGAGATGTATGAAAAAGGACCTCATTGGGGCGACGTAGTGGTGCAGAGGGCGAAGTCAATTGAAGATGATTTGAAGTGAGAGTTTTCGTCGGTGAAGTTGGAATTGTTTGATCGGCGCCGAAATGGCGCCGTTCTAAGTGCTGAAACGACGCGGAAGCGTCGGCGAAGCAAGAATTGTTTGATTGGCGCCGAAATGGCGCCGTTCTAAGTGCTGAAACGACGCGGAAGCGTCGGCAAAGTTGGAATTGTTTGATCGGCGCCGAAATGGCGCCGTTCTAAGTGTTGAAACGACGCGGAAGCGTCGGTGAAGTTAGAATTGTTTGATCGGCGCCGAAATGGCGCCGTTCTAAGTGTTGAAACGACGCGGAAGCGTCGGTGAAGTTAGAATTGTTTGATCGGCGCCGAAATGGCGCCGTTTAAAGTGTTGAAACGACGCGGAAGCGTCGGTGAAGCAAGAATTCTGTTTGAGAATATGATTGGCTTGCCGAAATCGTGCCCTTAGAGGTACCTGTAAGGGCAGCATTTGGTCATCGAGGAAGAAATCAAGTTAAGATTGCTGTGATAGAGCCCTTAGAGGTATCTCCAAGGGCTCCATTTGGTCACCGAGGAAGAAATCAAGGTAAGAATGCTGTCATAGAGCCCTTAGAGGTATCTGCAAGGGCAGCATTTGGTCACGGAGTAAGAAATTAAAAAGAATTGCTGTAAAAGAGCCCTTAGACGTACATCTAAGGGCCCGAAAACGGCCGAAGACTATCAGAAACGGCCGAAGCTATTTGAAAAACCAACCAGCCGACTCAGCGGCTCAGCAGGACTCAAAATCATGATCCATAAGGGCAGGCCACGGCTTTTTGCCGTGGACGGCCGGCAGGAAGCGGCGGATGAGGAGGACAGCGTCTGAGATTGCGGATTCATACATGCGGCGAAGGTCCCGGCTGCTCTGATCGCAGAGCGGGTTAGGATCGAGGTTGATCATGTGGCCGTGGATGAAGTCGTAGGAAGGCAGACGCTGAAGGAGCCTGTCGACATGGCGGTAGCTGATGCGGCCGGGCAGGGTCAGAAGGAAGTTGAAACCGCGGAGGGAGCGGATGCCTTTGTAGATCTCTTTTTTGGCAGTTTCGGGGAAGTAAGGCGCGATTACGGATGCTGACCTGCGGGATGCGTGAATGTGGGCGGCAAGGTTCAGGCGGATCGGGTCGAGGCCGTCTTCTTCGAGCAGGATCCGGTCGAACTCGCTCTCAATCTCTTCGTGGGAGACTTCTCCGCGCGCGGCGAGATCGTTGATGTAGCCGTGGCAGGCGCAGTCAAGGGCGAAGTGGCACAGGAAGCCGCACAGGTAGGCGTAGTCTGCTTTGCGGGCGCCGCGGGCGAGGAATGTCCGGCCGGCCTGCGTGAAGTAGTCTTTTCCGGTCAGGCGGTGCATACGGCCGCCTTCCGCGTGCAGCGGGTGGTGGGAGAAGGGCTTGTAGTAGAAGAGAAGGTCCGGGCCGTGAAGGCCGATGTTGAACAGATCTTCTTCCTGAAGAAGAGTATTTCTGGTTTTCTCGGGCAGGGCTTTCAGGACGTCCTGACCGAAGCGGTAGTGTGCGTATGTGGAAGGCATGATATACTCCTTTGCTTGTGATCGCAGAATTCTTATGAATGTGAGCGGTACAGCCGTGACCGGTGCGATTGCGATCAGTGAGGCGCTGTGCCGATATCAATATTTTGATTGCTGTCACGCCAATAATCAAGACATTTGACCACCCGGTGGCAAAAAAGAGAGAACTGTGGTAGGGTGGAGAAAAGCCAATTTACAGAAGGAGAAGCATATGCTCAAACTGATATCATGGAATATAGATTCACTGAACGCGGCTCTGACCTCGGCGTCGCCGAGAGCGCAGATGTCCAGGGATGTGCTGAATACGCTGAAGGGAGAAGAAGCCGATATCATCGCGATCCAGGAGACGAAACTGCCCGCGGCGGGGCCGTCCAAAAAGCATGTTGAGGCGCTGGAAGATTACTTTCCCGGCTACCATGCCGAATGGGTGTGCTCGGAGCCGCCCGCAAGGAAGGGCTACGCGGGAACGATGATCCTCTATAAAGAGGGGCTCGCGCTCCAGAAGATCGTTCCGAGGATCGGTGCGCCCGACACGATGGACGACGAGGGAAGGCTGATCGTCCTTGAAAGTGATGATTTCTATTTTGTGAATGTGTATACGCCGAACGCGGGCGACGGGCTGAAAAGGCTCAGCGAGCGGCAGGAGTGGGACAGGCTCTACGCCGATTATCTCGCGGAGCTGGATCAGAAGAAGCCCGTTATCGCATGCGGCGACTTCAATGTGGCGCACACGGAGATCGATTTGGCACACCCTGAGAACAACCACATGTCGGCCGGCTTTACCGATGAGGAGAGAGAGGGCTTCACAAATCTGCTCGCCAAGGGTTTCACCGATACTTTCCGGTTTGTTCACGGAGATGTGAAGGGCGTCTATTCCTGGTGGGGACAGAGGATCCGGACCAGCAAGATCAATAATTCGGGATGGAGAATTGACTATTTCCTGGTGAGCGACCGCATCAAGGAGCAGGTCAAAAAATCGGAGATGATCGACTCCGGTCCCAGACAGGATCACACGCCGATCCTTCTGGAAATCGAAATCTGACCCCTAATAAACGGCGACGCGCAGTTCGTCAATGCTTTTGTGACGACATCGCTGACAGTATGTATCGGTGCTCGCCGCATATCTGCCGTGGAGCTGGTAATAACGGCATCCGCGGACTGTCTGAAAAGGCACTGATCAGATAGAACAGAACTAACTGTGTGATAGAAAGTATGGAAAAAATGGAAAGAGATTATCAGAGAGAAGTAGAATTAAACGCCTCAGATTTTGTGCTGGTATCGGACTATGTGCCGGCCGTCATACAGGAGATCCGCTATCACTCCACATATAATTTTGTGGGGGACCGGGTCGACGGATATGAGCAGCCCTGCGCGATCCTGACAAAAGAGGCTGCGAGAGCTCTCAAAGAGATCAGCAACAAATTGAATGTAATGGGATACCGGATCAAAGTTTTTGACGCTTATCGCCCGGCTACCGCGGTCAGGCACTTTACGCTGTGGGGCGTGGATGATCTGGACCTGCGCATGAAGCCGTTCTTTTATCCGGATCTGGAGAAGCAGGAACTCTTCAGAAAAGGATATATCGCGAGCAAGTCGAGCCACAGCAGAGGAAGCACGATCGACCTGACGCTGCTAGATATGAAGACAGGCAAGGAAGTCGATATGGGGAGCCCCTTCGACTATTTCAGCGAGGTTTCTCACCCCGATTATAAAGGAGTTACGAAGGAACAGTATGAGAACAGGATGTTCCTGCAGGATATGATGGTCCGCGGAGGGTTCGAGCCGTACGACTGCGAGTGGTGGCACTTTACGCTGAGAGACGAGCCTTTCCCGGATACATATTTTGACTTCCCCGTGTCTACGGAAGTGCTGAAAAGGTGAATAAAGCCGGTCTGGCCGCCCGCGCGGGGAAAGAACGCGGGCGGCCGGACCGGCTTTTTTGATTAAGAAACAGGCAGTGTTAATCAGTGAAGGACCATGTACATGATCACAGAGACGATCGTGCTTGTGATACCGATCGCAGCCTCGAAGGGGATCAGCTTCATGCGGTCGTTGATGGACAGGTTGACTGCGCCGCCGGTAGCGTGGAAGAAGGAGCCGTGGGGCAGGGAGTCGAGGACTGTCGCGCCTGCGTGGATCATTGCTGCCGCCGCGAGTCCGGATACGCCGTTAGAGATCAGAGTGGGGGCAAAAGTCTGCGCGGCGACGGTTGCGCCTGCTGTTGTGGAAGCGGTAGCCGCTGCCATCAGGATACCTGCGAGGGGCGCGAGAATGAAAGCGGGCATGTTCATTGCTTCCAGAACATTGGTGACATCATACTGGAGGGCGGAAGCTTTGATGATGCCCGCAATCGTACCTGTACCGATCAGAAGGATGGATACGCCGATAACTTTGCTGAGGCCGAATTCCATGTATTCGACGCAGTGTTTGATCTTGCCGGTTGCCAGCATGCTCACGAATCCGCCGACAGGGAGGGCGATCAGGGGATCGATCGCGATGCCTGCGATGGGGCGAAGGGCCAGCATGATGATCACGACAACGGGGCCCAGGACAGCGGGGCCGAAGCCGGGAAGGTTCTTCTCGCCGGAGCCCTCAATGTCGGAAGAGGAGATTGCGTCGCCGCTCTTTTTGCACAGCAGGGAGGCGAGGAAGATCGCCATAACAAGCGCGAAGATGGCGGGAACGAAATTTCTCATCATGACAGCTGTCAGATCCTGCTCAAATGCTTCGGAAACAGCGATCGTGTTGGGGTTGGGGGAAATGATGTTTCCCGCCTTGCCGCCGCCGATCATCGCGATGAGGATCCCGCTCTTGGAGAGATTTGCTCTTTTGCCGATCGCAAGGGCAATAGGAGCGACTGTGATGACAGAGATGTCGATGAATACGCCGACCGCGCAGATGATCATGGTTGCGATCGCGATCGCCGCGACGGCTCTTTTTTCACCGAGTTTTTCGACGATGGTCTCGGCGATCTTTTCCGCCGAGCCGGTCTTGATCAGCGCGCCGGCCAGAATACCGCTGGTCAGGATTCTCAGGATCGAGGACATCATAGATCCGGCGCCGCTTACCATAGTGCTTACTGTTGTCGCGAGTCCGCCTCCGCCGATCAGGCCGCCAATCAGCGCGCCGAGGATCAGGCTGTATGCGGGCTGTACTTTTCTGATGATCAAAATAATTGCAATAACGAGACCGATTATAGCTCCTATTGTTGTGAATTGTGCTTCCATGATTTATTCCTTTCTGTGAAGACCCGTATATCCGGGTGATGAAAACGGAAGAGTTGTATATTAGCGGAAGGGACCGGCTTGCCCCAAAATTACAGCTTCATGCCTACGCGTACCATGCGGAACATGCGGATCGCGCCTTTGTAATAGAGATCCTCTGCGTTGTCCAGAGCCTTGGCAAGCGCCATGGGACCGTCGACGGTCGTCATGATGGAGTCGATGCCGTGCTCGTAGATCTGCTCGTAGCCCTTGCCGAGTCCGCCGCAAAGCGCTGTCACAGGGATGTTGTGTTTCTTGGCGCGGTCGCCTACGCCCTGCATTACTTTGCCAAAACAGCTCTGCCAGTCAGTTCTTCCCTCACCGGTCACGATCAGGTCCGCGTTTTCAATCAGGCTGTCGAAGTCGATCAGGTCAAGAACTGTCTCGATGCCGGATTTCATTTCTGCGTCCAGGAAGATCTTCAGCGCTGCGCCGAGACCGCCCGCCGCGCCTGTGCCGGGCGTATCGTCGGGATTGACGCCGAATTCTCTGATGATCACATCGCGGTAGTGGCACATGCCCTTTTCAAGCTGGTCCAGGATCTCAGGGGTGCCGCCTTTCTGCTTGCCGAAGGTGTAGGTCGCTCCGTCCTTGCCGCAGAGAGGATTGGTGACGTCGCACATAACGGTGAAATGTGCTTTTTTGACGTTTTCGTCGAGGCCGCTCATGTCGATGTGAGCTACTTTCTCGAGGTCGCTGCCTTTGCCTTCCAGGACATTTCCCTCCTTATCAAGGAAGCGGATGCCCAGGGCGCTCGCAAATCCCATGCCGCCGTCGTTTGTAGCGGAGCCGCCGATCGCGATCGAGATATCCGTAAAGCCCGCGTCTACAATAGCCTTCACCAGTTCGCCGGTTCCATAAGTTGTCGTATTGAGCGGGTTCCTCAGTTCTTCGGGAACCATGGGGAGGCCGGAGGCCTGCGCCATCTCCAGGACCGCTTCTGTCTCGCTGAGCTTTCCATAGTAAGCGATCGCGTCTTCCATTAAAGGTCCGTGAACAGGCACATACACTTTTTTGCCCTTTCTGGCCAGGATCACCGCGTCTGTGGTTCCTTCGCCTCCGTCCGCGACCGGAACGCCGACCGTCTCGCAGGGACCGAAGACCTCGTGCGCCGCTTTGGTGAGAAATTCTACTGTCTGCTCACTGCTAACTGTTCCCTTAAAAGAATCTGATGCAAATACAAGTTTCATGCTGCCCTCCTTTTTGTTTTGCTGTACCAAATGTGATTTCTCTTTGATCTATGCATAGAATACTATAGGAATGAGGTTTGGCATAGATTTGCGTATAATAAACAGAACGCACAATTTTGTGTTTGTAATACAAAACGTGCGTTCTACATATACGATACCTGCGGCTCGGGCTCTATTTTGCCAGATACATGTATAAGAGCTCCATAAATCCTCTGTCCAACGAACTCTCCAAAGGGTCTACGCCGAGCATGTCCTTGAACTTGTTGTAGCGGTAGATCAGGGTATTCTTGTGAATGTAAAGTTTGGCGGCCGCCTCGGAGAGATTGTAATTGGTCTCCTCAAAGGCGCGCATCATCTCGACGAACTGATGCTTAGTGTCCTCCGGCATTTCCTGCGCGTAGATGATAAAGGCCCTCATCAGTTCCTGGCGGGGCACCAGCGACCGGAAGTATTCCCGGACATAGTCGTTAAAGAAGACGATCTCGTCAGGTTCCCGAAGGTGGGACTCAAGCCATTTGCAATGTCGGTATGTGTAATAATACTGAGTGAAGGAAGTCTGGAGCGATCCTACATAGAAGACGGCCCGGGCGCCTTTGCGGTGCAGCCAGCTTCGGATGTGTGCAAGGTACTCGGTGAGTTCCTCCCTGTAATCGACAAAGTTCTTCCTGCCATTGAGCTTTACCGTCTTGTAGACCAGCAGATGCGTCTCATCCAGAACGGCGCTGAAGTCCTGGCCCCAGTGCCCCTTTCCGAGCCGCAGCTCTGCAAGGGCTTCCTCCGGGTCAGGCAGATCTGCCTCCGCTCCTTTGAGCCGGCATACGATCGACACCCTGACCAGCGACTCGTCCAGCCCCAGCTGCCGCGCGATCCCCCTCAGTTCTGAAGAATCAGCAAACTCCTTCTGCGTCAAAATATTGAGAAAGTGCTCTTTCCTGTTCCTGCGCAGGCGGATCTCTTCCTGCTGCTTCTCATAGCGGAGCATGGTCTCCATCGCGAGTCTTGTGATCAGCGCGACTTCGTGGATCCTGTCAGGATCGCCGGTCACGCCGATGACGCCTTCCTTGCGTCCCTGATGCGTGATCGCCATATTGATGCCGGGCAGAACGCCGGGGAATTCTTTTTCATCGCGGATCACGATCATATCCTGTTCTCCGCGGATGATCCGGTCCGCCACTTCGTGATAAGTGCCGACCCTCGCGGGATCGCGGCTGGCGATGATCACGCCGCTCTCATTCATGATGTTGATGTTGTATTCTGTGTACTGAGTAAGACGCTCTATAAATTTTTTCGCCAGTTCGGGTTCGATCATGGGACACTTCCTTATCCGGCAGCCTTCGCCGCCTCTTATCCGGGTCTGATAACCATATAATTAACAAGAAATGTTTTTCGGGCACGGCATAGAAAAAGACCCGCTTTCGCGAGTCAGCCTGAAAAATATTTCCTTTGAACCAAGTCGACGACCGTCCGGTTCCAGTCACCTTCATTATAGA
>Ga0256405_10008771_pt1 | contig 14254 bp, 14 predicted proteins | sample RumenRJG_02DNA_FD_189096 | JGI IMG/M metagenome (GOLD analysis project Ga0256405, IMG submission 189096) | Bovine rumen microbial communities from Lethbridge, Alberta, Canada - RJG_02 | ecosystem: Host-associated > Mammals > Digestive system > Stomach > Rumen | place: Canada: Alberta...
GTTTGGATTCTGCATCCTGGCGATGAGGTCATTGGCGCGCATCTGATCGGCTTCAGAGTCGATCTCAGGCATGAATTCCTCAATCGCGCGGACGAAGACCTCACGAGCGGTCTTCTCATCGAGGTAGTGCTTGTAAAGAAGGGTTTTGGATTTGCCTGGGTTCAAGCAGATATGGGCCGCAAAATAGATGATGTCCTCGAGCTGCTTTGGTGGAACATCTAACACCAAATGCATACGGGATGGGATGGATTTCAGATACCAGATATGGGAGCATGGGGAGACGAGCTCGATATGGCCCATGCGCTCGCGGCGGAATTCTTTGGAGATGACTTCAACGCCGCACTTTTCGCAGGTGATACCTTGGTAACGGATCTTCTTGTATTTGCCGCAATGGCACTCATAGTCCTTGGCAGGACCGAAGATCTTTTCGCAGAAGAGACCACCCATTTCTGGCTTTTGGGAACGATAGTTGATCGTTTCGGCGCGGGTGACTTCGCCATGGCTCCAGGAACGAATGGTTTCTGGGGAGGCTAAGCCAACCTTGATGGCGGAGAGGTGATTCACATCGAACATGTGGTCCTCGCGTGGTTTGCGGGGGGTTTCAGGAACTAATTCCGTTTCAGGTTTTTCGTTCATTGCTGTTTCCTCTCTTTCTTATTCTTCGGAACCACCCATTGGGCGGCTAGAAATGGTAAGGCCTTCTTCCTCGACGACTTCGTTGACGACTTCAACGGTGTCAGCAGGATCAGCTTCCTCGTTCTTTGGCGCCATTTCGGCACGGATCGCGGAGTTGGTCTTGCGTTCCTCAATGAGGGACTGACGTGCGAGTTCGTCCATATCGATGACTTTGCCATCGACGTCGTAGAGTTCGACATTCATGCCGAGACCCTTAAGTTCTTTAGTGAAGACTTTGAAGGCTTCAGGCATACCAGGTCTTGGGATCTTGTATCCCTTGATGATCGCTTCGTAAGCTTTGCGGCGGCCGACGCGATCGTCGGATTTGATGGTGAGCATCTCTTGGAGGATGTGGGCAGCGCCATAGGCTTCGAGTGCCCAGACTTCCATTTCGCCGAACCTCTGGCCACCATTCTGCGCCTTACCACCAAGCGGCTGCTGGGTAACGAGGGAGTATGGGCCGGTAGCACGGGCATGAAGTTTATCGTCGACCATGTGCACGAGTTTGATCATGTACTGGACGCCGACAGCGATACGCTCGGCATATGGTTCGCCGGTGCGGCCATCATAGAGCACGGCTTTGCCGTCTTCGGCAATGCCTGCTTTCTTCATGATTTGGTAGACTTCTTCGTTGGAGACACCGTCGAAGGCTGGGGTTGCGACACGCATATTGAGCTTGCGGCAAGCTAAGCCAAGGTGGACTTCGAAGATCTGACCGATATTCATACGGGATGGAACGCCCATTGGGGATAATAAGATATCGATTGGGGTACCATCGGCTAGGAATGGCATATCCTCGACTGGGAGGATCTTGGAGATAACGCCTTTGTTACCGTGACGGCCCGACATCTTATCGCCTTCGGAGATCTTTCTCTTTTGGACGATATAGACGCGGATGACTTCATTGACACCTGGAGGAAGTGGGTCTTTCTTCTTGCGGGAGAAGGTACGGACGGCATGGACAATACCCGCACCACCGTGTGGGACACGGAGGGAGGAGTCTTTGCCTTCTCTGGTCTTCTCGGCGAAGATGGCCATGAGGAGCTTCTCTTCAGGGGTTGGCTCGGTCTGACCCTTCGGGGTGATCTTACCAACAAGGATGTCGCCTTCTTTGACTTCAGCGCCGACAACGATGATGCCGCGCTCGTCAAGGAAGGTCTTCGCTTCTTCACCGACGTTTGGAATATCACGGGTGATTTCTTCTGGGCCGAGCTTGGTTTCACGGCACTCGAGTTCGTATTTCTCGATGTGGATGGAGGTGAAGGTATCTTCTTTCACCATACGCTCAGACATGATGACGGCGTCTTCGTAGTTGTAGCCGTTCCAGGTCATATAAGCGACGAGGATGTTCTGACCAAGGGCGAGTTCGCCATTGCGCATGGCTGGGCCATCGGCGATGATGTGGCCTTTTTGGACCTTATCACCTGGGCGGACGATTGGAACCTGGTTGATGCAGGTACCTTGGTTAGAACGATCGAATTTCTGGAGGTGATAAGTACGGGTTTCCTTGCCTTCCTTGACGACGATGGTCGAGGAGTCGATGGACTTAACGATACCATCTTCAACCGCGACTACGGCAAGGCCGGAGTCTTTGGCGATGACTTCTTCCATGCCGGTTCCGACATAAGGGATGGATGGACGGAGCAATGGGAGGGCCTGACGTTGCATGTTGGCGCCCATTAACGCACGGGTGGCGTCGTCGTGGGCAAGGAATGGAATACATGCAGCGGCGATGGAAACGACCTGCTTTGGAGAAACGTCGACGAAGTCCACGAGTTCTCTATTGATGACGGTGTTGTCTTCATCGTGACGGGTGACGATTTCCTCATCGAGGATCTCGCGCACCACCTCTTCTTCATCGGTGCAGGTTGGATCGATGGAGGAGAGTTTGATTTCATCGCCAAGGTTAATCTTACTTTCAGCGATATAATGGCCGCGTTCGTCATCGGCGGACAAATATTGGGTCCTGGTTTCGGACATATAGGTCTTGCCGTTGATGTGATAGACGACGCGATATGGGGTCATGATGAAGCCATATTGGTTGACCTTCGCATAGGTGCAGAGGTTGTTGATCAAACCAATGTTCTGACCTTCTGGAGATTCGATTGGACAGATACGGCCGTAATGGGTGTAGTGAACGTCACGAACTTCCATGGAGGCGCGATCACGGGTAAGACCGCCAGGGCCTAATGCGGAGATACGTCTCTTGTTGGTAAGCTCAGCAAGTGGGTTGGTCTGATCCATGAACTGCGAAAGCTGGCTAGAAGCGAAGAATTCGCGGATGGAGGAGGTCAATGGGCGGATGTTGATGAGCGATTGTGGCGTAACAGTGCCAAGATCGGAGATCGACATCTTTTGCTGAACGGTTTTGCTCATCTTGGTGAGGCCAACGCGGAACTGTGTCTGGAGAAGCTCACCAACGCAGCGGATGCGGCGGTTGCCAAGATGATCGATATCATCGGTCTGGCCGATGCCTTCCTGAATATTGCAATAGTAGGAGAAGCAAGCGACCATATCGGAGATGGTAACGCGCGAAATGTTAAGGTTGAGGTCGGTACCAATGATGGAGCAGACACGTTCGCCTTCTTTGTCGAAGGCATAGACCTTAACGATGTTGACCTTGGTGTGGTTATCAAGGCGATCGCCACAATTAAGGGTGACTTCATGGGCGCCGTTTTCGAAGACTTCGGCGTCACGCATGGATTGGACATCCTCTTTGGAAAGGGTATGTCCTTTGGTGAAGAGGATCTCGCCATCAGCGGAGACGATATTCTCAGCAAGAACGCGTCCTGCTAAACGATCATAGATGCCAAGCTTCTGGGCGTATTTGAAACGTCCGGCACGGCCAAGGTCATAACGCTTGTCGTCAAAGAATTTCTGGACAAGGAAGGTGACGATGCCGTCTGGGGTGATTGGTTCACCTGGTTTGAGTTTGGTGAAGATTTCAGCGAGAGCTTCGCTCTTATTCTTGGAGATGTTGTCCTTTTTAAGGGTTTGATGCATGGCTTCGGTATCGCCGAAGAGCTTGAGAAGTTCTTCGTTGTCTTCAATGCCAAGGGCACGGAAAAGGACGGTGGCTGGCATTTTACGTTGTCTGTCGATACGGACGAACATGGTGTTCTTCGTGTCGGACTCAAACTGCAACCAAGTGCCACGGGTTGGGATGATCTCACCGTTATAGATGTGAACACCCGATTTATCGATCGTATCCTGGAAATAGGCACCTGGGGAACGAACGATCTGGGAAACAATGACACGCTCTGCACCGTTGACGATGAAGGTGCCAGATTCGGTCATTAATGGGAGGTCACCCATGAAAACCTCGGCTTCTTTGATGAGGCCGGTGGTCTTGAATTCCAAACGGAGGGTGACTTTGAGTTTGCTCGAATAGGTTAAATCGCCTTCTTTGCAGGCGAGCGGCTCGTATTTGGGCTCTTCCAAACGGCAGCTGACATAATCGATGACCAACGTGTTAGTGTAGTTGGCGATTGGGAAGACCTCGCGCAAGACATCGTCGATGCCATGCTGGAGGAACCATTGATAGCTGTCGGTCTGGATTTCGACCAAATATGGGAGCTCAAGGTGACCGGAGATCTTAGAGAAATCCAAACGACCATTGCAACCAGCAGGGTAGTTTTCGCCGTCAGGATTCTTGAAATCGGTCATGGGGATGAAGTTGTCTTCAATCGGCATAAATGTACTCCTTCTAATACGCTTGTAGGATTTTGTATCCTTTTTTGCTGGCGAGGACTTCCACATGAGCAAACAGTGTTTGCAGATATCTCATTGCGGAGTCTGCGCCTTGTTGTTTTCGGATTACGAGGAACAACGAACCGCCTTCATCAAGATGGCTCAGTGCTCCCTTGTACATCGCGTATGTCACATCCTTTCCAGCACGAATCGGCGGGTTTGTGACAATGGACGAGAACTTATCTGAAATGTTCTCGTAGACGTTGGACACTATGATGCGTACTTGCTTCTCGAGGCCTAGTCGTGCCGCATTGGCCTCGCAACACGCAAGTGCGCGCGTGTTAACATCTGATAGAGTAATAAAACGATGGGGGTCTAGCGAGGCGAGAACAAGCCCAATCGGGCCAATCCCGCATCCTAAATCCAGGATGTTAGTGCCAAGATCCATCTTGGCGATGGTATCGAGCAAAAGTTTACTACCATCATCAAGACCGTCTTTGCTGAACACCCCAGCATCGCTTTGAAAGGTGTATTGACGCCCAAACATTCCAAAGGAATAGTCACGAAATTCGTGTTCCAACTCCGGGTCTTCTTGAAAATAATGGGACATCCACTACCCTCCTTATAAAATGCAAACCCCCACCCCGTGTGACCGGGGTGGGTTTCTGCAGTTTTATCAATTTGTTAAATTACTTAATTTCAGCTTCAGCGCCAGCGGCGACCAAGCTCTTCTTGTGCTCTTCGGCTTCGACTGGAGAGATCTTCTCTTTGATGGTGGCTGGGAGAGCGTCGACGAGTTTCTTGGCATCCATAAGGCCGAGACCGGTGATGGCCTGAACGGCTTTGATGACGGCGACTTTGGAAGCAGAGCCAAGTCCGGTGAGGATGAGGTTGACTTCGGTTGGGCCCTTATCAACTGGAGCTTCTTCTTCAGCTGGGGCAGCTGGGCCGGCGGCGGCGACAGCGGCGGTGACGCCGAAGGTTTCTTCGACTAATTTGATGAGGTCATTGAGCTCAAGAACGGTATACTCCTTGAGGGATTCAACGATTTCTTCTTTGGTTAACTTTGCCATTGTAGTTTCCTCCTATGAGTTAGTTGGCAGCAGCCGCATCGGCGGCTGGATTCTTGTCGGCGACCGCCTGGACGGTTGCGGCAAATTTCGAGAGAGGTGCTTTCAAGCATCCCAAGAACATGGATAGCAATCCTTCGCGTGTTGGCAACTTGCTGAGGTCTTTGGTCTGGGCGGCATCGAATACCTGGCCTTCGGCTAAGCATCCTTTGACGACGAGAGCTTCATGCAATCTAGCAAATTTGAACAATGCTTTTGGAGCAGCGCTGAGGTCTTTAGAGAAGACGAATGCGTTTGGACCTTCAAGCAATTCACCAAGCTCTGGCTGTTTCGATTCGGCAAGGGCTCTGCGGACCATCGTGTTTTTGTAAACTTTGATGGAGGCATGGGTCTTTTCGAGCGTTTTGCGGAGTTCCATGATTTCAGCAACCGTGAGGCCCTGATACGAGACGATCGTAAGGGAGCCAGACTTGGATAAGCTTTCTTGGATCTCGGCAACTGCAGCTTTCTTGGCTTCAAGTGCGCTTTGATTCATATTGCTTCCTCCTTTCTTTGAAAAAGACTGATATGTGATGCTTCAATATAACTATTGAGAATAACGATTTTCCTCATCTGGATGTTATTTTTAAGGAACGTTCCTCCAGAGATCTTAGGTATAGGAAGCGATTCACCAACGGTTTGCTGGATTAGTTCCTTCCAGCGAAGGTGATGTGGACCGCTGGTCCCATCGTTGTAGAAATGGCACAGTTGAGTATATAGGTACCTTTAACGGTGCTTGGGCGGGCTTTAGCAATCTGATCAGTGATCGCGACGAGATTGTCAAGGAGGTCGGCTTCGGAGAAGGAGGCGCGTCCAATACCAAGGCAGAGGTTGCCATCGCGGTCGACACGATAAGCGATTTTACCACGCTTGATTTCGGAAACGGCGGTCTTGACATCCATGGTGACGGTACCGGTCTTTGGGTTTGGCATGAGGCCCTTAGGACCTAACAAACGACCCATCTTACCGAGTTCGCCCATCATTTCTGGGGTAGCGACGATGATATCGAAGTCGAACCAATTCTCTTTGGCGATCTTCTCAAGCATCTCAATGCCACCGAAGAATTCGGCACCACTCTCTTTGGCATCATCCAACTTGGTGTTGGTGACGACTAAGACTCTCTTGGTCTTGCCGTTGCCATGTGGGAGGGTGATGGTTCCTCTGATCAACTGATCCGCTAACGTTGGGTTAACGTTGAGGGAGAAGGCGATGTCTACAGAAGAATCGAATTTTGTGATGCTGGTTTCTTTGACCAACTTCACGGCTTCCTCAAGGGAATAGAGTTTTGCTGCGTCGACTTTCGCAAGGGCGGCAGCGTACTTTTTGCTAACTTTTTTCATTTCTGCCTCCTCCCTTAGTCAACGACTTTGATGCCCATTTGACGGCAGGTGCCAGCGACGATGCGCTTGGCTGCCTCGAGATCTTCAGTGTTGAAGTCTGGCATCTTGTATTGCGCAATTTCGGTTAACTGCGCATCAGTGATGGAACCAACAATAGTTTTTGCATTGCCGGAACCTTTCTTAAGTCCTGCTGCTTTCAAGATAAGTGGAGCAGCTGGGGTGGTCTTGATGACAAAGTCGTAGGATTTGTCTTCGTAGGCCGTAATGATGACTGGAACAATGGTGCCTCTTCTGTCGCCGGTCTTCGCATTGAAGTCGGTGCAGAACTTGGCCATGTTCACGCCTGCAGAAGCAAGCTTTGGACCTGGATGGGCGTCTCCGCCAGGGAGCTCCATCTTGAGAACCTTAATGATTTTCTTTTTCATAGTTTCCTCCTTAATTGGGAACCATAAACGCGGTCAGCGGGTATCGCCTATACCCTCCCGCTTTAAGGTACACGCACTGTTGCGTGCTCGCATATGATACGCGCGTCAAAAGCAAGGGTCAACCATTTTTTGATATCCCCTATAAATAGGGGTTATTCGTTGATTCCTTGACGAATGCGCTCGTAATCGTCTGCAACAGACTCAAAAAACGAGAAGCTAGGCGATGCCCGGTACTGTTCTGCGGCGTCTTCAAGCATAGAGAGCCTAAAGAAGTCCACAACGGGTAAGAAGATTCTCTCACAGACCAACATTGCTTCTGCTTGATGAAAAGTGCAACAGTCGATGATTTTATCAATCATCAGCAACATTAGTCGGGTGGGATAGTCGGCACCTACATCCGGCAATGCAATGGCCTCAGATAACCAGTCGTAGTATTCATGGAAGCGAGATCCCTTAGCAATGGGAAGGTGATTCTCATTGAGCTCTAGTTGGAAGGCAACTGCCATATCAACTAGCTCTTTGGAATTAATTTCAGTTTGCTCATTGAAAGGTTTCTTCAAAAAATACTTCGTGTACAAGAAACAAGTGCATGTCGTGATTTTCTCCATGAGGGGTTCATCACGAGACGATATGAATCTTTGCCTGGTCGAGTACTCTACGATGTCGAATAGTTCTTCGGATTTCATAGAATACATTCTAAGGCCATTGCAACGGTATGACTAGATAAATCTAGACTCAACACAGGTTTCCCCATGTCTTCTCATGGCCATACTCTGGCCGGGGACCATTTAACGTTTGATCCAAAACATTATTTGTGATCCTATTTGCCCTCCTTCCAAGACCTGCCTTTCAAAGACATCTTCAATATGTTCCTAGCCGCATTTTCGTCTCGATCAAAGGACGCACCACACGTCGGACATATCCAATACCTGATCTTCAGGTCTTTCATTTGCTTGTTTAAGAAACCACAACATGAGCAGATCTGGCTAGAGGGATAAAACCGATCTACCTGAACCACTTGTTTGTGGGCTAAACAACTCTTTTTCTCACATACCAGCGCCAAACCATAAAAGGGTAGGAACCGATATTTGATCGCCGTAAAACGATTCGTTTGCAGCATCTGCTTAATATCTAACGATTCTAAACCGATGATGTCGTATTTGCGAAGCATTTCTTTGGCGAAGGTATAAAAAGCATAATCTTTACGATGAATGGTTTTTAAAAATAAGTTTCTGATTTTGCGCTGTATTTGTTGATAACGCTTAGATGGTTTCTGGCCTGGGTTGGCTTCACGTTTATAAGATAAAAGTCGAGAATAATGCTCCAATTTTTGCATATTTCTTTCCGAAATAAAGGGTTTTGGGGCGAAATTGAATGTTTTGCCATCTGAATCCGCGCAGGTAGCGAGTGCTTTAAAACCAAGGTCAATGCCGACGCTTTTATGCGTCTTCGGCCAAGGCTTCGTTTCCTTCTCAAAAAGAAAGCTAACCCAATACTTCCCATCTTGATAGATGAATGTTGCTGCAAACGGTGTTTCTTTGAAACGCAGCTCTCGGGTCATGCGAATATGGAAATCCTTTCCCAAATAGATGCGTTTCTTGGCCACACGAAAGAGCGATTTATCGCTGAAATTCTGAATGCTGAAACTCATTTTGCCATGATAGAAAACGGGAACGATATCATGGTTACTTTGATACTGACGCACCATGCGTTTAACACCTTGGTTTGCAACGCAGGGGTAAACGTAATGAATGTCACCTGGTTCAGATTCGAGGAATGGAATCATCACGTTTTGGGCACGCGCTAGGTATTTTTGAAGTTTTTCAGGGTCGCTGGAAAGCAATTGCTGCGCCTTTTTGTGGGCCGAAAGAAACAGGCTTTCAAACTGTCTGGACAGGAAGCGTTGTTGCCTTGGCGTTGGGTAAATGCGGGTCTTCATCGAAATCATAAAATTTTTTTCCTACTATCTTATTGGCGAAAAATCTCATTTTTTGCAAAAAAATTTTTCAAAAAGTCGAAAAAAATGAAAAAAAATGACCTCAGAGGGGTTCTGGGGCCATTTTTTGGTGTCGAATTAGATGCGTTCGATTTCCGAAAAATCAACATCAACAGGTGTCGTTCTGCCGAAGAAGACGGTCTCAACGCGGCATGCGCCAGTCTCCTTATCGATGGAGATGATGGTACCGGTCGTGCCCTCGAGAGGTCCACGGATGATCTTGACAGTTGTGCCGACATCATAACGGGCATACATGCTTTCATCGATGATGTTCATGCGTTTCAAGACTGGTTCGATTTCTTCCTTTGGAACTGGGTTTGGTTTTTGGCCACCACCACTAGAGCCGACGATGCCGGTAACACCTGGACAGTTTCTGACTTTGAACCAGGAGTCATCGGTCATGATCATTTCCACGAAGATATAACCTGGGAAGAGGTTTTTCTTTTTGGTCTTCCCGGTTGGCTGGCCATCCTTCATAACAGGGACATCGACTTCTGCCACGACAACGCGGAGAACAAGATCCTCAAGTCCAAGGGTTTTGATACGCTTCTTAAGATTCTCAGCGGTTTTGCTTTCGTGCATGGAATAGGTCGTGATGATATACCATGCTTTTTCTGCGAGCTGTGCTGCTTCCATGATTAATTACCTCCGAAGGCAGCTCTAAGCTGCTTGATCAATTCGCCTGCGGTTAGATCTTCAAGGACTAAGAAGATGGCTGCGAAGGCAGCAATGCAGAGAACGACGATAATGGTTGGGATAAGCTGATCGCGCTTTGGCCAGCGGACGCGCTTTCCTTCCTTAACTACTTCTTTTACGTATTTTGCGGGTGTCATGAGAACCTCCTGACTATTTGCTTTGCTTGTGCATCGTGTATCTGTTACACACAGGGCAGAACTTTCTAAGTTCCAGCCTCCTTGGATCGTCTTTACGTCTGGTCAAGGTGTAGTTCCTGCTCAAGCAATCAGGGCAAATCAAAAAAACTTTAACGCGATCCATATTTCAACCTTGCGTGGGAAATTATAGAAATGCAACCAAGCTTCGTCAACAGGAAATATATATTTGCTGGCAATGTAAACACGGAAAAAAGGCATACGAAAACAACTTGTCCAAGCAACGCTTTTAAAAAGACAAAGAAAGCCTATTTTTAGGCTATGTACCGCCGATTATGGATTAATCGAGATCGTCATCGAAGACGCCGTCCATAAGAAGACGCTTCTTTAACACGGAAATCTGATATCTGGCTCTGTTGTAATTGAAATCAAGCTCTTCGCAGGCTTTGCGGAGAGAGCAGCCTTCTGCCATGCGTTCAATCACTTCGAATAAGCCAGGATCGCATTTGCTTCTGGATTTTGCAAGTAGACGCTTCAATTCGCCGTAATCCACATATTTGGTTGGGCTATTTGCAGCGCTACTTTCAGTAGAAACAACGTCGGAAAGCGTGTACACCGATTCCCTGTCATTGCCATAGGACTCTGCGTCCAAAGAGACCACCACGATTTGGTTAGCGGCTTTGCTCATCTCTTTCGCAAGAGCTCTACGATAAAGGGCAACAAGGAACGTCTTAAAAGATGCTTTCGCCGTATTCACGTATCTTTCGATAGCGGACATTAAGCAATCCACGAAAGTGTCACCTAAGACCCAATCATCAAGGACGGAAGCGGCATTTGGCGATGCGATTTTCGCGAATGTTGCATGATAGCCGATATAACGGCTGCAAAGAACATTATATGCAGTTTTATTGCCCTGTTGGGCCAAAACTGAGAGGTCTTCGTCATCGGCGAAGGATAATTCTTGCGAACTGAAAACAAGTCCATGTTTTTTTATGTTAGACATGCTAATGTCTCCTTAGCTTAAATAGTTAAAATAATAATATAACAAGAACTCAGGCAATTTTTGAGCGAGCATAAGACAACAAGATGCCGGTAGCAACAGAGGCGTTCAATGAATTAACGTGTCCTTGCATCGGAATCTTAACGACATAGTCGCTGTTTTTCAAAAGCAGCTTGGAGATGCCAAAGCCTTCAGATCCAACGATAAAAGCCAATTTGCGGCTATAATCCAAATCTTGGTAAGACATCGTTGCATAGCCATCGCTTGCGGCAATCCAAAAACCTGCTTCTTTCAATTTTGAAATTGCCTGAGAAAGATTCGACACGACGCATAGATTCAAATAGAAGCAAGCGCCGGTCGAGATATTACATAGTGTTCCGTTTAATGGTGCGTTTCCAACGTTTTTGATAATAATACCATCTACGCCGAACGCATCGGCGGAACGCAGGATCGCTCCCATATTGTGTGGGTCCTCAATGCCATCAAGTATCAAAACTAATGGAGACTCCTTCCCCTGCGTTTTTTCGATTAACTGATCTAGGGAAACGGTCTTCAGAGGAGCACAAAAAGAGATTATGCCCTGGTGCGGCTGGTGGTTTGCTAATGCATTAAGCTGTTCTTTTGAAACTACTTGGTAATGGATTCCATGCTCCGTTGCTTCGGCCATCAATGGATCGCCTTGATGACGATCGTCAAAGTAGACCTCCAGCGCAGCATTTGATCGAATGGATTCCGCTACTGCATTTCGCCTATAAATAAGAATGCGCTTTTCTTGGGAAAAAGAAATACCCAAACCGCGATTTTTTGAAAAATTTTTCTTATTTCGAGGTTTTTCCATCAGATAATCCCCTTTTCCATGAGCTGAGGACGTAGCAAATCGCTGCGCGCAAAATCCTTCGCAGCCTTTGCATCGAGGTATTCTTGATAGAGTTTCTTGCTATCCTCATCCATATGTGGATAGTTGATTTGCAAGCCAAGCGTATAGAAATAATCGTTTAATTTGCCCATGCTTTCTTTAAGCATTTCAATGTCTAATGGGCGAGTTCTTAGTATTTGATTCAATTTTTTGATTTCAGCGTAGAGTTCCGTCAACGCGTTCGGTGTATTCAAATCGTTACAAAGTTCATCATAGAACACGCCGGTTTTATCGCAATGGAGGGAATCTACGTCCACGCCCGCCATTTGCAACGCAACAGCGCCTTGACGGTACGCCATCTCCATGCGGGCAAGGTTTTTGCTCGCTTCGGTTATGGTTTCCTCGGTGAAGGAAAGCGGCGCGCGGTAATGGGCGTTCAAAACCATGAGGCGGAAGGCCATGCCGCCATACTTGCCAACAAAATCCTTGGCCAGCATGACATTTCCAAGCGATTTGCTCATCTTCTCGTTATCGATGTTGATGAAGCCATTATGCAGCCAATATTTGGCGAGGTGGTTATGGTTATGCGCTTCCGATTGGGCAATCTCATTCTCGTGGTGTGGGAATTTCAGATCGAAACCGCCACCATGAATATCAATATATCCACCTTGGTCTTTGAAGATGGAGGCGATCATAACGCAGCATTCCGTATGCCAACCAGGTCTACCCGCGCCCCAAGGGGAATCCCAGCGGATACCCTCTTCGGTATGTTTCCATAACGCGAAATCCGTTGGGTTGCGTTTAGCGGAATTCACTTCAATACGTGCACCGGAATTCAATGATTCGACGGTGTTGCCAGAAAGGCAGCCATAATCTTGGATATTCTCAACAGAGAAATAAACATCGCCACCGCTTTGATAGGCTTTATCGTCTTTGACAAGATCATCAATATAGTTGATCATCTTCTCCATATAGACCGTTGGCATCGGGGTGATATCTGGCTGAAGGGCACCAACTTTATCAACAAGTTCGCGGAAAGAAGCGATAACGCCTTCCGTTAATTCTTTTTCAGTGATGCCAAGTTGCTTCGCGCGATTGATGATTTTGTCGTCGACGTCCGTATAGTTGGAAACAAAGGTTACCTTGTATCCAAGGCTAAGGAAAAGCCTGCGCCATGTATCAAAAACAATGACGGGACGGAAGTTGCCAATATGAGGATCGTCATAGACGGTTGGTCCGCAGACATAAATAGAAACCTCGCCCTCTTTCAAAGGGACGAAATCCTCATATTGATTACCTAATGAATTATATAGTCGAATCTTTTTCATAATCATGAACTCCCGCGAGTGATAGCAATTCTTCAGGATCCTGAATCACATAATTTGCCTTAGAACATAGTTCTTTCGTGTAATTATCATACCCCCAAACACACAAGACGCTATCAATTCCTGCGTTTTTTGCTATTGCAAGATCCACATTGCTGTCGCCGACAAATAACGTTTCTTGTGGTAACCATCCAGTTTGATTGAAGATATATTGAATCAAATACGGGTCTGGTTTTACGGGATATCCTTCTTTATGACCTAAATTGAAATCAAAATGAATATCTGGCAGTTTTGCAGCGATTATCGCCTGTGATAGTTCATCCGGCTTATTGGTAACAATTGCCAAAGAAATCCCATTTTTGTTCAGGATTTGCAGGGTTTTTGAGATTTTTGGGAATGGGAGACAGGCCATTCCTTGAAAGGCGCGATAATACGGCAAATAGACGCTTTTTACGCGCTGAAAATCATCTTCGGTATACGCGATTGGAGATAATGCGCGACGAACCAACATATCCGCGCCGTTATTGATCAGCTTAGTCGTGCCTTCGCGATCATAACTAATATTAAAACCGCATTCGTGTAATGCTGCCGTAATCGCGTGAGCGATATCTTCGATGGTGTCTAATAAGGTGCCATCAAGATCAAAGATGAAATGTTTATACTGTCTCATAAGCAATAAAATTGGGGCAGGAAGAACCTGCCCCAATCTTTTATATAGGATAAATTAGTCCTTCTTAGCAAACGCTGGGCGATCTGCAACGTAAGAGGTATGGAGTAACTCTTCCGCAAGCTCGGAGCATGGCTCACCAAGATATTCCTTGTATAGACGTTGGATATCTGGGTTGTTGTGAGACTGACGAAGGGTCATTCTCTCATCAATGGTATAGAGGATGTCCGCACGTTTCTGGCGGTAAGTGTCCAATATATCCGCGCCTTCTTCTGGCTTGAGGTTTGGCTTAACGAATGGTTGTCCACCACCGTTGATGCAACCACCTGGGCAGCACATGA
>Ga0256405_10008777_pt1 | contig 14242 bp, 1 predicted proteins | sample RumenRJG_02DNA_FD_189096 | JGI IMG/M metagenome (GOLD analysis project Ga0256405, IMG submission 189096) | Bovine rumen microbial communities from Lethbridge, Alberta, Canada - RJG_02 | ecosystem: Host-associated > Mammals > Digestive system > Stomach > Rumen | place: Canada: Alberta | collected...
CAATCCCCAATCCCCAATCCCCAATCCCCAATCCCCAATCCCCAAAATATTTAATTTTATTAATCAAACATAAAAATTAAAATTATTATATATTAATAATTATATATATTATATATTTAGTTTAAAAAATAATTTATGCTTAATAATTTTTATTATATAAAAAATATATATATATTATAAAAATATATTTATTTATCTAATATTAATTTTATATTTTTATTAACGAAATATTCTTCTTGTCGATATTTATCACAATCGAATTTAATTTCAATCATACCAAAAGGTTCATTAATTCCATAAATATTCTCATTTATTTCTTCTTCGAAAGGTATTTCTAATTTACAATGTTTTTTATAATATTTAATTTTCGTTTTTTGTATAACATTAACTTCTTTAGTTTCTTTTATATCAATTTTTGTATTTTCTTCAACAGCTTTTATTTCCGTCTTTTTTATTTTTTTATCCATTTTAACATCATTTTTAACTTTATTTAATATCCCACCTATTTTTTCTTCTTTTTCATCTTGAGATCCTTCCTCTTCTTCATCTTCATCGTCGCTTTTTTCATCTCGATTACGCAATTTCGTATCAATTTGGAATTCTTTTACTGTATATGATACGCATATGATCGGAAGTAATTCGTATAATTTTTCTCCTTTTTTAATAAGTGTATTAATTTCATCAGGGTTTAATTCACGATATGATTTGATATCTTTGGGATTTTCTTGATGGCCTTTGAACCCCGATATTTTCAAGCCTTTAATTAAAAGGAAATCTTGACCGAAATTTAATCTTTTTATTTCCTTTAATTTTTCCTCGGTGATTTCTTCTTGGGGCTCGATTTTAGTTAATTTGAAATTTAATTTAATTCTATCTGAACTAATTAATTTCGATTTTTTCTCGGGTAATCTTTTTTGGAAATGAATAGGTAATAATGTCATAAATAAAGTTTCATTAGAAAATATTGATAAATCATAAACGTTTAAATAGCCTTCTGAAATCCATTTATTAAATTCACTAAAAATATATTTTATTCGATTAAGCCATGAATCTATTGTATTATAGGAAGAATTTCCGTTTTTAGATAAGGACCATTTTTTAGGGACTCTATTTTCGTTTAAATCATAAATTATTTCTTGGTATTCTGATACTAAGAACATATGACCATTTATTATTGATAAAATATTTGCCATATCTGAATATAACAAAGTCAAAAAGTTATTGTAATTATTTATTTCTTGTGTTAGACATTCATCCAAAGGATTTGATAATTCATTATATTTATTAACTTTAAATAAAGCATTGTTTGCCTCGGTTGTATTTAACATATCAGGTAAAAGTTTTTTAAATTCAGAAATTTTTTCGACTATTTTATTAATATCGATTTTATTTTTAATTGATATATTTCTATTTATGATTTTATTTTTGGTAACTTTGTCATAAAAATTAAATATTATTTTTTTAGTTTCATTATCGCACATAGATTTCGAAACGCCGTATAATAAACTATAATAAAATTCATTCGGAATTTTTTCAAGTTGTTCAATCAAAGCACTTTTTGGTATATGATATTTAGGTGCATTTGGATTGACTAAATTAGTACTACTACTTGATTTATTATGCACTGGTTCAATATTTTGATTAGATAATTCATTATTTATTGGATATAATTTTTCGTTTATATTCATTAAAAAGAAATCATTATATATAAATAAATTATCGTTTTTCATGAAGGAACAATTTTCAAAAATATTTTGCAATAATTTTTCGACTTTATTCGTGTCTTTTCTGCTTATTAATTTACTATAAATAAAAGCATCATTTATTAATTTTATCATTGATTCATAAGTGAATCCAAATATATTATCAATATTTTGTAACTCTTTTTGTTTTTCTTCTGGTAATGAATTAATTAAGTCCAAAACAAATTCTAAACACATATAATATTCTCTTCGAGTATAATTAACCGGAATTTTAATGATATTTGTGTTCATTATACTATATTGAATTAAAATGCAATAAACCACAGTGAAAAATATATATAGTTTCTTTAAATAATACGCACTTATATTATTATTCGACGAATTTATAAAATGATTAAAAAGATCAATAGGTATTTCTTGCACTAAATCGAGCATATAATTTTTCATTTGAGTTAGAAGTAATATATCTCTATTAATGAAATAACATGAGGAATAAAATATATTCGGGAAAATATGGTTATTATCCATATATAAAATTAATTTAAAGTTCTCATTTAAATTAACATTCGAATCCCGGATATCTTCCACTATTTTAATCAAGGCGTCTTTTACCAAATTGCAATTTTTAATAAAAATAATTCCACCGTTTTTCATACTACTATGAATTAAATCTAATTCAGTATTTGCGAATTCTGTTTTTGTTGGGGTTATTTCTTTAAAACTAATATTATCATTTAATATAATATTTTCTTTCGCTTCATCTCGATCTCGATTATTTATTGAAGAATGTTTTAATTTTTTTAAAAATTCTTTTATTTCTCTTTGATATACGATTTCACCGTCTTGTTTATCTATTATTATTATTGGCTTATGTTCTGTATTTATATTTTTGAAAAATACTTCACTTAAAGTTTTGGTTTTTTCTAAAACAATTTCTTTTTCGTCTTCATCTTCATCTAAATCTTTATTTGGAACAATAAATGGATTATCTTCATTATATAATATATCATTTATCGTTGAAGAAATCAATGTATCACTTAAATGTGATTTAATTATCGAGAAAAATGTAAATTTCGTAAATGGATTTACAGTGCTGGATAAATCTTCATCTAATAACTTAAATTTCGTCTCGATTAAAATTTCTTCATCGTCTAAATAATTTTCCCATTGTTCCTTATGGTTTTCCATATGATCAATTAATATCGAAAAAATATATGATGAATTATCATTTATTTCGCGAAGACAATTCCAGGTAAAGTCATCTATTTTTGATATGGGGGATTTATAGTTGAAATTTTCTTTGTCTAATTGATGTTTGAAATATATTGTTTGAATATTTTGTAATATTTTTTTAAACTCGGAAGGAATTTCATCTTTTTGTTTCATGCCGAAAAATAGAAGAAGTAATAATAAATATTTTTTTATATTTATATCATAAATTTTTTCTATTTTATTATATAAAAATAATACTAATTCTGGAGCATTTTCTACTTTATAAGTAGGATAATCACTTTTATCTTTTTTTAACGCTTCTAATTCCTCTTCTAATACTTTTTGTTCATTTTTTTCTTTTTCTTCTTCTTCCCCTTCATTGTCTTGCTCTTTTTCACCATCATTTTCGTTTTCATTTTCATTATCATTTTCATCATCATTATCTTGCTCATCATTTTTTTCTTCTTCTTCATTTTTATTTTTTTCTTTTTTACCGTATTTTTTTATTAAATTTTTTTCTAGGTCGAATTTATTTCTGAAAAACTGTTTAATTAATTCAGAAATAAATTCCAAAGGCAACATATATAATACATCTAAATTAAAAAAGGTATAAAATAATTTATATATTTGACTTCCATCTTCACTAATACAATTATATCTTCTTAATTGTTCTTTATATATATTTAATCTAATTTTATCTAATTTTATTTGAGTGACTAATTTAGTATGATTTTGTGCTTCGATTTTATATTTATCTAATAAGCTTTGATTATAATCGAGCTTTTCTAAATCATAAGTTAAATCTATTTTTTTATTATAATCGAGCAATTTTTTTTCTAATTCGAAAAGTCTGAATTGATCTTTATTAACACTGCTTTTTGTTTTAATTACAGTTTGATATAAAGAAGGATTTTGTTCTTTGCATATAGAATTATATATATAATCTTTAATGATATATTTGGGACATTTAAAATTAATTAAATAGCAATTATCTAACACTTTTGGATTTATTTTTGACTTGGGCTTTGATTTAATAAAATATAATTTAAATTTCGGATTTTTAATAATTTTTTTTCCTCTAATTAAATAACTATTTTTACCGCTTTCGACGTTATAAATAAATTTATCATTAATTAAATTCTCCATTATATGATAAATATCTTCTTCACATTGTTCTATGAATAATACACTGCCATTTTTCATAGCCGATTCGATTTTATCGAACATTTCTCCTTGTTCATTTAAACCGTTATAATTAGTCTTGACAATAACTTTAGGATTTTTGAGTTCTAAAAATGTCGAAATTATTTCGGTACTCATATGCATATTATCTAAAATATAGGGAATGCGGTTTTTCATTATATACATCATAGTAAAATTATCAGCTAAGAATTCATCGTATTGTCCAATCGAAGCACAAAATTCATTATCTTTATCTGAACTATCTAACACTTCTGAAAATATAGTATATATATTTATTTTTTTGATATTTTCTAAATTTAATTTTTTATCGAAGGAATATAAATAATCTTTATATGATTTTCTTGCCTTATATGTCATAGGGGGAGCGAAATAAATATAGAATGATATTACCATTAAATAAAAATCGTAATTGGTTAAAATTATATCTATATTTTCTTTACGTTCTTTCCAAACTTTTAATTTTTCATTTGCTGTTTGAACAAATGAAGTAAAACAGTCATTCATTGCTTTTAATTTTAATAAATGGCCATTTATATTATGTTTCTTTGTTTCGTTTTCGATCATTATTTTATCAATTTCTGCTATTTCATTTTCGATTATGTTCACTTCATTAATTATTGATTTTATTTCATTCTGATTAACTTCGATTTCTTCTTTTAATTTGTCTATTTTCTCGATTATTTCTTTCTGCTTATCCAATTCGATATAATAATTCTTACACATATTGAAAAATTCACATAAAATTGTACATAATTTAAATGGCTTATTATATTTATTTTCTCCACCGGCGATGAAATCAGCATTTGATGTTATTTCTTTTGTGATATTCATTAATTTCTTTTTGTCTTTATTTTTTGATGGATTTGCTGCTATTAAATTTTTAATTAATTTAACATCTAAATTTTTTTTAATAACATCCCAAGATTCACAAGGTTCTTTAAGACATTCACAAATTTTAGTAATAATGAATTTTCCTAAATTAAAAGAATCCCAGGTATTTTTAACTTCGGTCATATCATTATTATTTACTCGATTTAAATAATTAGTGGTTTTAATAATAGCTTCTTCATATGGAAGTAAAATTGCTTCTAATTGATTTTTTTCATCGTTTAATTGGGTATTTAATCCCGCAACGACTTTATCCAAATTAACTTTTTTAGTTCTTCCTGCATTTTTTATTTTTTGTTTTTCCGCCAATATTTTTTTTTGTTCCTCGTTAAATTTATCTAACTCAGCTTTACTCGGATTTGCCTCTTCAATATCTTGATTCGCTCTTTCCATTAAAGCTTTAACTTTATCTATTATAGTAAATGCTTCATTATATTTATTTTGTCTTTCTATTAAAATATTTTTATATTCAGAATATTTCATAGAGAAAAATTCGCAAACATCGCAAAAATTTTTTTGGTTCAGAGTTACCCAGTCACCCAAACCTCTTCTGAGGTTGTGATATTGTTCATTTGTATAATTAAAAATTTCGATGAAAATTTCATAAAAATTATTTTTGATATCATCTTTTAATTCTAATTGTTTATAATTAATTCCCATATATGATATCATGTCTTCTTTTTTCCAACTATGGAAATAAACAATATTTGATTTTTTCGCTATTGATGGATAATTGCTTAAAATTTCTGCGTATTCTTTCGTCTTTGGAATTATATCGAAACATATCGATAAATTTTTCGAAAGACGTTCGATAGTTTCTTCTTCAGTGATCTCGCCGAAATTTTGAATATCAACAAATACGAAATTATTTATTATTTCTTTATAGTCTAATAATTTAACAATAATTTCTTTTACATAATTTATAGTAACCGAAGGAGGGATATATAATACACTTCGTTTATTTTTATGAGTGACATTAATTAAAAATGGATTTATTATTTGATTAAGAAATTGTGCTTTTGTTTTCGTTGTGTCGAAAAAGAAAGTGTTATCTATTTCTATAATATCAATTTCAGCTAAGAAACATGCGAGTTCAAAAAGGTTTTTTTTACCGGTGAATTCTTTCCCGATTAAAATAAGGTTCTGGTTATCTTGTTCGAAACTGTTCAATATTTGAATTACATATAATAAATTTTGTTCAGTGAGTTTAATATAACTTTTATTTTTGATATCTTTAGCACGATAAAATAAATCAATTTTTGACTTGATATAATCCATTAAAATCTTTTTATTATTAATAAAACATAATTCTTTTATCATTTCATTATTATCTTCGTTGAAATTATTAAAATCAGTACAAAAAGCGTAACCCTCATTTTTATCCCATTGTTCAGTATATATATCTTCCACAGTTACTTTATCTTGCTTAAATACTGAACTATATGCCTCACATATTTTATTTCTGAAAATAATTCTATCTTCTTTTTTATTTAATTTACTTTCATATGTCATGGTACTTTCATAAAAAAATAATTTTTTTAAATAATCTGGGTATGGCTCGTTTTGTTGTCTGAATGAAAAATCGTGAAAAGATTGAATTATTTTAATAATATCATGTATTCCGAATTTAACATGTAATTTTTTAGGTTCTTGTTTAATTTCATTTTTGATAAAATTATAAAGTTTCATCGTAGCTTGTAAATATTGATTCGAAGTTATTCCTGATGTATTAGGTATGTATTGCCTCAAATGGAATTCTAAACACGGTTTGAAAATTGATATGAAATAATCATCTGAAGTGACAAATGTGACTAATATTAAATTATTCAAAAATCGATTAAATTGTTCATCATATGGATAACCTGATAAATTTCCGCAACATATTAAAGAAAACTTTTTTAAGAATCTATTTTCGTTATTTTTTGAATCGTATACATATTTATATTGCGATATTTCCCTTAAAAATTCTAATAAATTTGAAGTGCCATATTTATCTTTGTTTATATTCATATTTAAGTCATCTATAAAAATACAAGTTTGTTTTTGAAATTGATCTCCGAATAAATCGCGTTTAATTGTTGTGATATTTTTAAAAATGTATTCTTCGACTTCTTCTGGAGTTTTATTATATGAATTTAATATTTTTATTTTTTTTATTTCTAATTCTTCTTCTTCCTTTTTATCTAATAATGCATTAATCAAAGATGTTTTCCCACTATTTTCTTTCCCATTTAAATAAAAAGCGATATTCAAATCGATTAATTTAGAACAAACCCAGAAATACGGTATAGTTTCTTGTGTGTGAATAAAGATATTTGAATAATTAATTTTTTCGCCTTTTTCGAAAGTAACGTTATAATAAGGATCTTTTAATATATTTGACCAAAGTTCGAAATCGTTGGTGTTTTCATCTATATAATAATCAAAGATTGGTCCCTTTAAATCATCTGCTTTGAATATATCACTAATTAATTTTTCGATTTTTTGTTTAATGACGAAATTTGATAATAAATTAATAGTCCAAGTGCAACTAAAAATAAATATAGATAAAGAGCATTTTTTTATTATTTCTATTTTGGGAGTCATATTAAAGTTTCTTCGACCTATTTTCACATCTTCGAAATTAAACATAGGAAATATTGAATCGAATATAGTAATTAATGTTTTTAAAATATAATTTGGAGTTATATTAAGACTTGTAATTTTATTATTTTCGATGAAATCTTGAATTCTTGGTAAATAATTTTCGAATAAACCTCGAATATAATTTTTCAATGTTGCATTTTCACTTATTTTTTTATTTACTTCTATCCAATTATATAAAATCGATTCCCATTTATTTTTTTCTTGGGAACAATAAATTATAATTTGATTTGTCAAAAACGAAGGGGGTGTATTTTTTAAATTTATCGTTTCGAAAAATAATTTAAAATTAGTTCTGAAATTAATTTTATCACCATTTGCTAAAGATAAAAAGTTTTCTTTGTCATAAAAATTATTTATATATTCTATCCAAGTATCATCAATTTGTCCATCTAAAATTAAATTTTTAAAAATTTTTTCTTCATCATTAACATTTTTATCTTTTAAAAAAATATTATTCGCTTGTTGTTCTTCTTCCTTTTGATATTCTTCCTCTAAAGTTTTGAATTTTTTTTCCAGAATTTCAGGAGTAAATTCCACATCTTCTTCGAGAACTTTATACCCAATATATTGCGAATAATGTGAATTTAATTTTTCCAAACTTTCTTTAGATTCATCATCGAACATTGATATCATATTATAAAAATAATTATTATAAAATCGATAGCATCTTTCGACTTTATTTTCCGCGAAGAATTTAAAAGTTTTTTTACTTTTTGGGAATAAATGCACATTTAATATTTTCGCATATTTATTTTTATTTTGCTCGTGTAATCTTTTGGATACTTCATGTAATAAATTCAAAATTATTGTTTTTCCTGATAAAGGATTACCACATAAGATAAAATTATTAAAATTATTTATCGCAGAGTATAAATATTTTATTTGCTCTTCTAAATAATTACTTTTTATTTTATATATACTAAATACTTCTTTTATAGCACTGTTCATTTTTTTTTCTTCCTCGGTTTCATTTGGTACTTCTTGACTTTCGTTTACATTTTTTTCTTCAGGGAGATCTCCTTTATAATCTTTCATTTCGAATACTTCATTTAATACTTTGCGGAAATCCTCGATTTCTTCTTCTTTTAATAAATATATAAATAATCTTTTAATTAAATTTCTTATATATAATTTAATTTCGCTTTTTTCTATTGTGAGAATATTTTTATTTATGTCATCAATAATTTCCAAAATAAATTTCATTATTAAATTTTGTTTTTTCATTATACTCATTTTATTCGAAGCGTAATTTAATATATATAAAATTTTATTCGTGATTTCATCATGATTATCCCAATTGAAATTCGTCAAAATTTGATTTAAATAAAATTCATAATCCATTTTAGGCAAAGCAATATGTCTATAGTAATTTTTTATTATTTTTGGAACACTGTCTTTATTATAAGGAATATGGCACGATAATTCTCGATAAAAAAACACATGTAATTTAATAATGGATTTCTCTTCACTTCCTGAAAAATCATCTTCTTCTATTCCACTTGTCTGCATTATCCTATATATTTCAGCGACTCGATTGGCTAAAATTTCTAATAAATCATATTTCATATTTTGACATTCATCTATACATAACCAACATCCTGATTTTTTATTGGCTAAATAAATTTTGTTAAAAGCTTCAAGATCGAAATAAGTCGTGGCATAAAAATAATTAATTCTTCGACCACAAAGATTAGCTATTACTTTTAATGTTTCTTTTTTTGTTTGATTACTTAGACCATATAAATGAAACGGCTTTTTATAATTTATCGTTTGCGCTAATGATAAATACATTTTTTCACTTTCTGGCATAATTAAGAAATTATTTTGTAATCCGACATATTCATATCCGTATTCTAAAGTAAAAGATAAAAAGTGTAAAATAAAGGAATCATTTTCGATTTTAGGTATGATTAATTTACAATAATTGAAATCATTGGTTGATGTAACATCATCTCTTATTAAATTTTCAATTATGGTTTTTGTGTAATTTAATAAGAATATTGAATTAATCAAAATTCGTTTTTGAATTTCAGTTATATCATTTTTTTTCATTAAATTAAATAATTCAACGATTCTATCATCTTTTATTTCATTATATAAATCAAATAATTTATCAAAAGCTTCATCAGGTTGTTGTAAAGATTTATCTAAATTATCCATACATGAATAGAACAAGCAATTAAAAATTCCTTGAGCTAAATTATCTTTATTCAAAATTAATTCATTAATAATTTCTTTAGGCTTTTTATTACTTTTTGATTTGACACTTGTTTCATATTCTTTTTTGAAACTTTTGAAGTTATCTTTTAATTTTTTTATTAAACACATTTCTAGAAATTCAATTAATTCTTTCAATGTTCGGTTTTTAGCATATTTGAATTGTATCTCTTCTCCATCCAATGTTTCAAATTTAATAAACTCATCTTGGTCATCTCCAATATTTATTTTTTTTATCCATGGGTACATTTTAATTATCATTTTTTGTTTTACTTCTTTTGATTCTCTTTCGCGATAAAATTCGTTCAAATCATTATCGCTTAAAATATAAAATTTCGGAATTTCATTTCGTTTTAATTTAAAAAATTGTGAAATCGCTTTATATTCTTTTTCATATGATTGTATAATATAATTAAGTATCCCGATTTGCTTTTCATAAGCATGATCTAAAAATTTCTGAATGTTTCTATTATCTTTCCAATTATTCAAAAAATTTTTTTTCTGATTTTCATTAAGTAATCGTTTATGCTCAGCTTGCATTGTTTTCATAAAGTCTTGATTTTCCATAATGCCTGCGCTTTTTTGAATATATTTTTGGTAATAAATAAAATGAGTCAAGAATTTATAATACTTATTAAATTCTTGAGTGAGTTTATTAAGTTGTTCATAGATACAACCATAATATTTATTTAAATATAATTTATTCAACATTTGTAAATTTTCTTCCACGAATTCGAATTCTTTATCGAAATCTTGTTTATTATATGTCGATAAAACTGGTATATTCCTTGGATAAAAAGACTCCCGCACTGTTTTTATTACATCATGCAAACGCTTTTCTTCATTGGCGCGGAAATTTAATTCTTTTATATCAGGTATTTTATCGAATATATCTGGTAAATTTTTAACATCATATAAAGATATAGGATGTTCTTCTTTTATTTCTGTTTTTAATAAATCATTGAGAATTCCTAATAAATGTGGTACTAATATAATATTTTGATTTTGAATTGCTTCAATTACTGGTAATAATTGTTCATATATTTGCACTCTTTTTTTTAATTCCAAAGGAACTTGAGGTATATCTATATCAACAATTGCGACTTCGCATAAATGAAGCCATTTTTTAATTAGTTCTTTCATTTCAGGTAAATTTATTTTCATAACTTTTTCATTTTCCCACTCGCGCGATTTATCTTGGAATGCTTTAACACTATTCCATAAATTCATTTTGAGGTCTTGTTCATAAACTAAATTGTCCAAATTTTCAAAATTACTTTTCATTGTTTCATCGAGCTCTAAATCTTCTTCTTGTTGTTGATATTTTTCTTTCATCATTAAACTTTTTTTTATTTTTAAAGAATTTTCTTCTAAGTAATCAATTGCATTAAATGGATCTTCATCATATGTATTTAATATATCATTATTTAATTCACTCATCATGCCTTTTATTTTATCATCGAATTTCGTTATTTCATTTCTCAAATCGACTCTGAATTGTTGAATATTATTATCAATGAAATAACTCGTTGAATCAAGTTTTCGATCGTATTTAACCGAGGTGTCTTTTAATTCAATACTTAATTTATTATCATATTCTTGTAATTTAATTTCTTTATTATTATCAATGATTGCTTGTAAATCGATTATATCATTTGATACATTTTCATGTTCTTGTTTTTCTTTATTGCATGCTTCAACAGCTTTTTTTAATTGGATAAAACTTGTAACATCGGTTGGGTTCACATTTAATTCGGTTAAACGTTTGCTCATTCTATCTATTGAATTTTTCATTTTTGTTGTTAATACATTCGGAATTACTTTGTTCATTTTTTCTATCCATTGTCTAGGTGCGTTTGATACCATATCGAGTAAATCATCCAATTGGAATTCGAAAATACCTATATTAATTATTGGTTTTATTTTTTTCACAATTAATTCTTTTTCTTGAAATTCTGCATAAAGCTCTTTTAATTGATTTGGAGTCGAATTTTTTTCTAAATCTGGAAAACTTATTTTAGAATTCTTCAGATAATTTTCTAGAATTGGTCTTAATTTTTCCACTTCTTTATTTAATTCTTTATGACATAATTCAAAATTTTCTCTCAGTGATTCAAATAATTCATTTATATGCTCGGTTTCTTTTATTCTATTATTTAAATTTCCATTTTGATCGATACTTACTTCGAAAACTTCTTCATAACATGACATATATTTCGGAAATTCCTGAGGCTCTATGAAATTTTTTTTATATATTACAGTATAAATAGTTTCTTGAATGAAATTATCAAAAAGTGCTTCATAAATAAAACGTATCGAAGGATTATAATATATTTTATCTCCCATGCATAATATTTTAGTAATTATCATAGGCGGATCCACCCAACGATTTAAATAACATTCATATAAACGTTTAAATTTCTTTACAAGTAATTCTAAACTGAATTGAATAGTTTCAAATTTACTTTCATTGAAAATATAATCCATTACTCTTATATAACGTAATAATTTTTTATAATGTGTTTTCCTGGTGGCATCTTGTGCATAAGGAATTGCATTTTTAATAAAATTTTGTATATTTATTTCATTATTATCTTTCTTTTTATTATCATTATTATTTTTTGATTCACTATTATTATTTTCTGAATTTTGATTTTTGTCTTCATTACCTACCATGGTATTATCATCAAGTGTGATTTTTTTTAACGCTTTATATTCTTGATATGAACTATTACAAGCATGACTTATAATATTTTTGACCATAGTTCGAAATTGATTTATTTTTTTTTCGGTTTGGATTAAATTATATTTATGTAATTCATTAAATTTATTAAGTAAAACCGGCATTACTAATTTCATATCGAATATATTATATATACTCATTGGCTTTAATGAAGACCTTACTTCTAAAATACCATTAAGTAAATGTTTATCAACAAAGAAAAAACTTTTTTTTAATTTTTCGGTGTAATATTGTCTTTTTGTCTTGCGATAAAAACGACGCCATGAGTCGAATAATTTCGCGTTTTTGAAATTTTTAAAAAGTGGTATTTTCATAAGTAATTTATACTTATTATAATTATCGATCCATTCTTGTATAGAATAAACTACTGGTACTCCACGTTGATAATGGAGAACTGTATTTTTTGATATAGTGATATACTCTACCGTATTTATCTTTTTCTTTATCGGATTTAATTTTTTTTTCTTTAATTGAACAACGTTACTTGATATTTTTGACTTCTTATTTATTTCTTGATATGAACATAATATATAGTCCATAACACCTCCAACTCTTTTCGCATAAAGGAAATCATTATCTTTTAAATATAAATGTTTATTAAACGTAGAAAAATCTATTAATTTCGAAGTTTTGCTTGATTCTAAATTTATTTTCGGAGGAGGGGGAGTCATCATTGTCATTGCCATCTGATTTTTCGGAGAAAAAAATTTTGGTTGTAATTCGGATGAAACTGATTCTACTTCTTCTTCGGTTGTTGTTTTTATTATTAAATCTTTTGGCTTTTTCTGGAAAGTCATTAAATTTTTATCTATTTCTTTTTTAGCGTCTTCTGATGTAGGAAATGATACATAATTAGTTTGTGTATTTTGTTGCGAAAAGTGAATATTAGATGGCATAGTAAGAGCCATGTTATCAGTGTGTTCTTTGACATAGAGTGATTTGAGTAATTTTTCACCATCTTTTCGAATTTTATTTTTACTAAATTTAAAATTTCTAGTCGTAGTATGAGATAAACCTTGTCCTTGATTATTTTGTTCCATTCCTAATTTTAATTTTTTTCTATCAACTAAAACCGGAAAGTGTATAAATTCACCAATATCATTCGGAATATTTTTCACTGTTTCCCAATTCTGCATAATTACATTACCTTGTGTTCTATTCATGTTTAAATTTCGCAAATTGTTAACGGGAGGCATAGTCATACCCGTATTTAGATGTTGGGTGGTCCCTCCCATGGAGGAATATTCCGTGTTGGTTTTTGATACGTCTGTTTTTAGATGAAAGCCTCTACTTTTTGTTTCGGCTAATTTTTTATTGAGACTTTCGATTGGATCTAAATAAAGCTTGTTTATAAAAGATTTTTTTTCGGGACTTATTTCTTTGGAATCATTTGTTGTGTTTGTGTTTATGTAAAGATTTCTTGTTTTGTCCATTTTTATGGCTTTATGGTTATTAATTAAAATTTAATTCTTTATAATTCAAATAAAATGAATAAATATTAATTAATTTAAAATATAACTTAAATTTAATTGAATATTTTTTATTATATCATTGGGGATTGGGGATTGGGGATTGGTGATTGGTGATTGGGCCCAATCCCCAATCCCCAATCCCCAATCCCCAATCCCCA
>Ga0256405_10008778_pt1 | contig 14241 bp, 16 predicted proteins | sample RumenRJG_02DNA_FD_189096 | JGI IMG/M metagenome (GOLD analysis project Ga0256405, IMG submission 189096) | Bovine rumen microbial communities from Lethbridge, Alberta, Canada - RJG_02 | ecosystem: Host-associated > Mammals > Digestive system > Stomach > Rumen | place: Canada: Alberta...
TTCAACAACTCTGGACTGCACGCATAAATTCAATAATTACAAAGATTCCGCAGAGGTGATCCGGGATATCAGCGACCAGCTCTGTCTGGAGAAAGGGTACTCCGTCATAACTGAGCCTGAAGAAAAAAGCAAGGACTATGCAGAGTGGAGTGCGGAGAGATCCGGTACTAGCTGGAAAGCAAAACTGAAGGATACGATAAGTGAGATGCTTCCCAAGTGCAGTGACTTTGAGGATCTCCTTCGGCAGATGCAGGAGAGGGGATACGAAGTCAAGCGGGGAAAAAATATTTCCCTTCGGGCTCCCGGGCAGAAGCGTTTCACCAGGCTGAAGACCCTTGGCAAAAAATATACGGAGGAAGCGATCCGCACTGCGCTGAAAGAGCAGGGCGGCCTGAGGAGAAGGCCGGTCATCGCAGGAAAAACTGTAATGTTGAGACACGGTTCAGTTCCCGATATCGGTTTCTTGATTGACATCGAGAAGAAACTTTCGGAGAGGAAAGGCAAAGGCTATGAGCAGTGGGCCAAGGTCTTTAATGTTAAACAGATGGCAAGTGCTCTGTGCATTCTCCGGGAAGAAGGTATCACCAGTACCGAACAACTGGAGGAAAGGCTGTCTGCAGCAACTTCTGATTTCGAGAAGGCATCGGATCAGCTGAAGACAACAGAAAGCGAGATCCGGGAACTCAGGAAATTGAAGCAGCACATCTTAGATTATGGAAGGACCAGAGAAGTATTTGCGGAGTACCAGCGCCTGGGCAGACCGGACGACTTCCTGGAGGCGCACCGGGCAGAGATACAGATCCACCTTGCAGCAAAGAAGGCCTTCGATGAGTATAAGCCGAAAAGAGTACCAAAGCTGAAGGATCTGAACTTGAGACTTTCTAAGCTGTCTGCCCGGCAGAAAACACAGTATGAAGAGTACCGGGAAACCAGAAAAAACATGCAGAGGTGGCAGGCGATACAGCAAAGTATAGAGAGCTCATTGAACAGGGTGGAGAAAGAAAAGCGTCGAGGCGTCAGCCGATGATGGAGCAGGTTTAGCTGCTCACGGGGATTGGGGTGGCCCCAGCAAGCGGAAAAGATATATACTTTTCCATTGCTTGCTGGAGTTATCAGGAATATGCTTATCTTGCAGAGATCATTTCCCGGGAGCATTCCCCGCGATAGTCATCACTCCAACCCTCTGCGAATTCACTTACAGGCGTAAAGCGCTCTATCAGGTCATAGCCCTTTTCCACAGTTATATCCTCTGAAAACCAGATATTCTTCTCAAAGGATAATTCGTGGCCATCTTCAAACTTGAAGATGATTCCCCGCGTTACCATGACCTCATAGATCTGAACGTCTTTCTCGAAGAGACGCTGGCATTCATTGACGACAATTACGTCTTCAATAACGTTGTCGACCGGTGTTTCGACCATGACCTGGTCTTGCACCAGCGATTTGATATTCGCATACTCAACCTTTGATATCCGAAACCTTGCTACATCTTCCGGATCGCCAAAGTAATCCATGACTTCGAGACTATTCGTGAAGGCATATGAAGTATCTTCAAGACGAATGCCCACAATACCGTATACAGAGGTAGAGAAAATAAATGGATCGCATTTATATCCTATCATCCTCTTGCCGACCATGCTTTTGATTTCTGCCATATCGGAGGCAGAGAACCGAACATCAATCGTTTTCATTTAACTATCCCCCTGAACGAAATGTATTTTTTGACCCTTTACACCGCCGGTATGAGTGCTGGGTTTAATATTGATATCCACGACAGGCGTGCCATCTGAATGTGATACCTTACGCATTGTAATGACTGTGCCGTCGGCCATTCGCGTGATACGCATATTGTCGTTGATTACCTGCTCCTTCCCGCCGAATGCGATTTTATCATAGAAATCTTTAGCGGCAGCAAGATTATCCGGTGCTGTAATATTTCTTGTCCGATCTTTTCCGTGTTTGCTGTTTTCTCCGAAGTATCCTTTGGAATAGTCATACTTACTTGAAGTGATCAGCACGTTTTGACCGATGCTGCGAAAAAAGACAGAGTTTCCCTTGTATCCGGTTCCCATGTCATGCGCCTTCCTTTACGTGGGTGCGCTCAAACTGGCTGGCGTACCGATAAAACTCTACCTGTCCGCTGAATTCGCCAAAGATCGACTCCGGCATAAAACCATGGACAAGGACAACTTTGGGGTGAATCGCATCCAGCATAGCAGACATGCCTGTTTTGAACATGCGGCGCTCTTCTCTAGAAGTGATACATCCGTGCGTACTTACGCATACCATTGAACCAAGTGGCACGCCGAGAAAGCAATATTCAAAGCTGCTTTCATCGCTCCACCGGATATTAGGGATTACCGGAATGCCGTTCTTTTGCAGGTAGAAACCTACCGCTCTGTTCATGTATGTGTTTGTCTGCTGCAAACACGGAGACTGCCCGATCAAAAGTGTACAGTCTGGCGTAATAACGCCGTCGTATAACTTAAGGAGATCAATATAATGATCTGTTGCGGTCAGCACGCGGGAGAACTCTCTGTCGTGCATATAGAAGTGGATATATTTCCTCTTGTCTGGGCACTTTCGTGCTTTGCCAAATGGAATCATATCCCGTGGAACCTGTGCGTTATGCAGGTCCATGAGCATTGGGATTCCTGGTGCGCCAACAAGTGTGGCTCCTTCCGTCAATCGCTGCTGAAAGCCATCGTCTATAATCGTTTTTCGTATTCTCATAGTGATACCTCGGTTTGAAATTGGAGTTGTACATAGTACGATCCTCCTTCGTGCGCTTAAAACAGGGCAATATTGCGCTTCTATAGATGGATTTTGCCCTGAGTGCCGTGCGCCGAGGTATCTCTTCGAGCTGCCTTATCACGAATAGAGATACCCGGAGCACATTCAGGTGATTTTGTCAATACCCTTTTTATTAGGACATTGACTTTTCCTCCGAAAATCACTATACTGGATACGTCTTATCACGAATAGAGATATTCGAAGGAACAGCGTTGGTGTGATTGCTGGTAACAGTCACAGCAGCGCTTTTTCTTGTTTTAACACAATCATACGCATCCCCCCTTTCATAGATCATGCCGCTTCAAACAGATGAAGCAGCCGGACTTCGTATTCGGTATAATCTTTGCCGCCATACTGCAGCCACTTAAAATAGTAACTGTAAGCATAACGGGCGGCTTCATAGCTGAGATTGAATGCATCAGCTATTTCTTCTGGACAGTCAGGCTCGATCCGATGTACAAGAGGCGGAGGAGCGGCAGCATATTTGGCGAAGAAAGCAGCTTCCGCTTCATCCTTCTCCGACATGCCCGTGTGATCCAATGCGCAGTGGCCGATCTCATGGAGAATTGTCATACTCATGCGTTCGTAGGAAACACCGATGTCGTTATAATAGATGACATCACTTCCATCAAGCTTTTCCATATAAAAGCCATCTGTGCTGAGACGCAGAGCTGCTGTATGCGCTTCTTCGCTTAGCGCAGAATAGGGAATAAGAGTAATCCCCATCTTATAGGCCAGCTCAAATCCGTTGATCGGGATACATCGAACATCGTAGCGTTCGAAGAGCGCAACAACCTCCCCTTTGATAAATTCATACTGTTCGTCGGTCAATCGCATTGAGTATCATCCCTCCTCATCTCCGAGCAGGATGCTTAGTATCTCGCGTTTCTCTGCATTGCTCATCTGGTTAACGTTTCTGGCGATCAGTCTTTTAGCATAACCGATCTCGTCAACATAGTTTTGCGGAACCCCTTCCATTAGATACTCGGACGTTGTGTCCAGGGCCATTGCGATTCGGGCAAGTACGGAAGAGCGCGGTGTACGATCTCCCTTAACATAATGGGACATAGCAGCCTCTGTAACTTCGGCTTTTTTTGCCAGCTCTTTTTGTGTCATATTGCGAGCTTTCAACATTTCTTCAAGCCTTATGCTGAATTTGTTCCTTTCTGTGCTCATAGTCATCCTCCTTTATAGCATACAGCCTTTCCGATACGGAATTATAATCTTGAATTATCACTTTGTCAAGTACAGGCGCCTAAGTAATGGGCTTTTGCTTCTAAGAAGAACAAAATATAGGGAAAAGATTACGTAGTGATAATAATCTGCTGATATGCTGCCGCTGATTTGAGCTCGATTTGAGCCGGACAACTTTAATTAGCCATTTATTTAGCCGCCATTGATTTATGTGGCCATAATGGATATAATGGCGCATATATAGGAGGTGCTGCTATGCGGGAAGATGAGTATATTGAGTTTAAGAAGACTACAGGCGAGTTGAATGAAGCCATGGTCTCCATTTCCAGCATTCTTAATAAGCATCGCCAGGGAAAGGTGTATTTCGGCCTGAAAAACGATGGTACGCCTGTCCGGTTTACGATCACCGACTCAACGTTACGTGATGTGTCCAGAAAGGTTTTCGAGGCAGTTCGACCCCAGATCATCCCGACAGTTACTACAGATGTGATTGATGGGAACGAAGTGATCGTAGTAGAGTTTCAGGGTGATGACGTTCCCTATTCAGCCTTTGGAAAGTATTATATCCGCACCGCTGATGAGGACAGAGAACTGACACCGGCGGAGCTTCGGAAAATCATGATCGGCCAGGAATACGCCGAGAACTGGGAAAACAAGACCTCCGATGAAACAATATCTGATGTGGATGATAAAACACTGGAGAGCTTCTATCGGGATGCTGTTAAATGCGGGCGTATGCCGGATTATGGATACGATAAAGAAACTATCCTGAGAAGGCTTGGAGTTTTAAACGGCAATGCGCTGACTAACGCTGGGAGAGCACTCTTTTCGAGCAGGCATCCCATCGTATTGAAAATGGCAGTCTTCGCCACGGAACACAAGGAAACTTTTCTTGATATCGTCAGAGAGGAAGGCAACATTTTTCAGCTGATTGACGCTGCTGTCGGATACATCATCAAAAACATCCGCTGGCGGGTCGAAATGGAGGGTGACGGGATCCACCGGAAGGAGATTCCGGAGATACCGGTCGATGCGATGCGAGAGGCTGTGATCAACAGTTTTGCCCACGCCCGATATGATCTTCCTGTCCAGCACGAAATTGACATCTTTTCTAACAGGATCAGCATCGTGAATCCTGGATCGTTTGCGAATGAGTTTGAACCGATCGATTTCGTAAGCCGTGATATCCATTCCTTCCTGCGAAATGAGATGATCGCCCGGGTGCTTTATCTGTGTAAGGATGTTGAGACCTTCGGCTCTGGCATCCGGAAAATCTATTCGCTTTGCAATACTGCAGGGGTCGAAATAAAATACGAAAACACCGACATAGACTTCAAAATGGAGTTTTCAAGAATCGACAGAAATAAGTCGCCTTTATCTGGCCAGGAAAATGGCCGGATAAATGACCATATAAGTGACCTGGAACAGGCCGTGTTAAGCTGTCTGCGGGATGATCCCGGGATGACTAATGCGGAATTGATTGTAAAGACAGGGAAATCCCAGCGTACGATCACCCGCGTTCTGGCTTCGCTAAAGGGGAAGGGATTGATCAGCCGTATCGGTTCCAATAAGACCGGATACTGGCAGGTGAAATAGTACTTTCGTGGCAACAAATTGGCAACAGAAGATCGGAAAGAGAAGAAACAAGGAATAATGCTTTTTTACAGGAGTAGAAACATGTTGCGTCCAGGAAAACTGCCTTTTTATGCCAAAAAGAATGAGAAGACAAATCTTCGTTTCCGTACCTGGTTGAAGATTCATACAGATCCGAAAGAACTGGATGAAAAGTTCTTACGATTACATCAGGAGTTGTTTGCCGGGTATGATTGCAGCCGATGCAGAAATTGCTGTAAGCATTATTGCGGTACGATTCCCGTTGACGAAGTCGAGAAAGATGCAGCTGTGCTGGGATTAACAGAGACAGAATTCAGAACGAAGTATCTAAAGGAAAAGCCTGACACAGATGAGCAGGCCTATCAGACAAAAAACATGCCTTGCGACTTTTTACAGGAGGATGGCACCTGCCTTCTGGGAGATTATAAGCCGGACAGCTGTAAAAAGTATCCATATACAGACCAACCGGATCGAATGGGAAGTTTGCTGTCTTTTTTGGAGTCGACTTCAGTCTGTCCGGTCGCTTATGAAATTATAGAACGGTTGAAGAAGGAGTATGGATTTACATCCATTACACCGGTATAACACTGTGATAACGTTCCACTGATAACATTTTGATAACACTAGTTCAGATACCCTATAGAAACAGGATACCAGAACGCAAATGGAATCACGAGGTATCAAATCCCCTATACAAAAATATTTAGGATCGGTATTCCTTTATCGAGCTGGAATAATTCCGGGATCCCGGAAAGGCCTTATTTCAAGCCAACTTCCGGGGTCACAGACGGAAAATGATACTGTTTTGATACTGTATCAGCCGTTTGTCATTATACAGAGACATGAAAATGCCCTCTGGAAACCACAAGTTTTCAGAGGGTATTATTTTGTCTCTTTTTTTTATTCAGACTTGCGCCACCGGCGGCCCGGCGTATGTTTTCCGCACCCGTCAGCCGTCTGGGGCCAGTTCAGCTTCCATTCCAGGTATTCTTTCTGCGTGATCTCGCCATCGGCCAGCTGCTGCTTCCGGAGCTGCCACTCCTTCAGGAAGCCGTCAAGGAGATGATTGCGGAAGCTGAGTGCCATATGTAATTCCGGATAATCCGGATCTGAGGTATCAGTAACCTCATACAGGGAAGTGCGGGGATAGTGTTCGTCCAATTCAAAGAGGGAATACATGATGTCTTCTGCAGCGTAGAGTGTCGGCTCATACAGGGAACGGTAATTGACATCCAGCACTTCCGCTATTTTGCGGAGAAGATCCTCCTTGGGAGTTCTGGTTCCGCTCTCATATTGCGCGATACGGATATCCGCGCTTCGTTCGTCGAGACCGGCGGCAATGCCCAGCTCTTTTTGTGTCAATCCGCGGAAATTACGGGCGCGCTTGATTCGATCACCAACAGCCATAGGGAACCTCCGTTATTAAACAATTTTGTATAAATAATATACTGCGTGGAAAAGAAAACTGCAATAAAAACTTAAACAAAAATATTTAGTTCTGTACAGGCAAGCCACTTGTGTTAAACAAATATGTATAGTATCATTCAGAATAGGGATAAACATAAATGCTTAGTAAAAATTGAATAGCGTTCGATCCGGACAGATACCGCCATGACCTTTCACCATGAAAGAGAGCGCCCGAGAGGGATGACACAGCACCGCGCAGGGGATATGCCTGTCAGAGACCGGGGAGAAGCACAGCAGGATGTTTATTCCGGTAATACCCATCAACAGACAGAAGCACGAAAGGAGAACCATGAGCAAGACAGTGTTTGTAAAGGCGGAAGAACTCGCGGAGGACCTGGCAATCTCTAAAGCAATGGCTTACAAGCTGATCCATCAGTGGAATGAGGATCTTCGAAAGAAAGGTTATACGACAGTAAGAGGCCGTGTGAGCCGGAAGTACTATGAGGAGCAGATCTACGGGATGGGAGATGAGCTGCATGCCGGCGTATAAGGATCAGAAAAAAGGCACCTGGTACGCGTCATTCTACTACGAAGACTGGAAGGGTGTCAGAAAGAAGAAAATGAAGCGCGGATTTGAAACAAAAAAAGAAGCGCAGCAGTGGGAACGGCAGTTTCTTCTTCAACAGGCGGCAGATGTGAATATGGAGTTCTGCAAATTCGTCGAACTCTATATTGCGGATAAGAAAAAACGTATCCGTGAAAACACCTGGGCAAGCAAGGAGCATATTATCCGGACCAAGATCCTGCCGTATTTTAAGGCGAAGCGGCTGAACGAAATCTCGGCGAGGGATGTCATTGCCTGGCAGAACGAACTCTTAAACCACAGGGATTCAAGAGGCAGAGGCTATGCACCGACGTACCTGAAGTCGGTGCACAGCCAGCTTAGCGCCATATTCAATCATGCTGTCCGTTATTACGGCTTGAAAAATAACCCTGCGGCGCTTGCCGGGACGATGGGGAAGGAACAGCGGAAGGAAATGCTTTTCTGGACGAAGGAAGAATACCTCAGGTTTGCGGAAGAAATGATGGACAAGCCGCGTTCCTATTATGCGTTTGAGATGCTTTACTGGACAGGCATCCGGGAGGGTGAGCTCCTGGCGCTGACACCGGCGGACTTCGACTTTGAAAAAGAAACTGTATCGATCAATAAGTCCTATCAGCGCCTGAACGGGAAAGATCTGATCACGGATCCGAAGACTCCGAAAAGTATCCGGATCGTCAAAATGCCGCGGTTTCTGGTGGAGGAAATGAAGGATTATATCGACAGCCTTTACGGTATACAGGACGACCAGAGGATTTTTGAGATGACAAAGCGTTACCTGCATCATGAGATGGACAGAGGTGCCAAGGCGGCAGGTGTAAAAAGAATCCGAATCCATGATCTCCGGCACAGCCACATCAGCCTGCTGATCGATATGGGGTTTTCAGCAGTGGCGATCGCGGACCGTGTCGGGCATGAGAGTATCGATATCACTTACCGGTACGCGCATTTATTTCCGTCAAAGCAGTCGGAAATGGCGGACCGGCTGGACTTGCAGAGAACAGAAAGAGAGGATTCAGAACGTGGAGAAAAAACTGGATAAGCAGGGCAGATGGCGCAGCAAGATCGTAGCATTTCGGGTTTCGCCGGCGGAAGCCGCTCTTATCGACGCGAAGGTGGGAATGTCCGGGCTGACAAAACAGGAATATATCATCCGGCGTCTGCAGGAACGCGCCGTCACGGTATACGGAAACCCACGGGTTTACAAGGCGCTGAAAAACCAGATGACGGGCATCCTTACAGAACTGAAGCGGATACGTACCGGGGATCCTGTCGATGAAGATTTGAAAGAGATCATCAAAATGATGAATCTGATCATGGATGGAATGAAGGAGGGCAACCGTGGCATGTGAAAAGAAAACGACTGCTCCGGATCCGGCTGTTGGCGCAGCCGCAGAGCAGTCATCCTATGTATGTACACTAATAATTTTAGCAGAAACACGAAGGGAAATCAAAGGAATTAAAGAATTCGGAGGATACGCTTTCCGGGAGAGGAGGGCCAGTGAACAGGGCAGTATTTGAAAACCTGGTCCGGTCTGAGCCCGGATCCAGGGAAGAAAAGTATCTTTTCTTTACAGATTCAGAAGCGATAGCCGGCGCGATCTTTGTCGCCGGTTACCGCTCTGTGCTTTTAAAAGACGGAATGGAAGGGTACTTCAGTCTCGACACACTGGAGGAATACCTGGACAGGATGACCTGCATCGGGAACTGCGGAAGCAACTACGTCTATGTGATGGCCTGCCTGTCAAAGCAGAACAATGACCGCCTTGCAGAAATGTTCCGGAGGGAGGGCCTCGAATCCCGGGAAGGCTGGAAGCTCTTTTATGAGAAAGAGTATCTTGCAAAGCCAGAATCAAAGCAGGAGCTGGTATCCACACTTGAACGATTCATCGATCGCTTTGAGGGAAAGGAGGATGAGGATCATTCCATTGACCGTTTTCACCGCTTTAATGATAACGGGAGGCCTGTCGGGGTCCTGGACCTTGAGATCGTGGACCACCTTCTTAAAAAGGTCCCGTTCTTTGTCCTCAAGGAGATCCCGTTTGTCTACCAGGGAGGAGTCTACAGGGAAGATACCGGCGGCATCCGCCTGAAGGCGGAGATCCAGAAGCTGCTCTACCGGAACCTGGTGACCAGTCCGGTCCTGAACCGGGTGTACTCCCTCCTGATCAGCCAGCCTTCTGTACAGAAACAGTTCCAGGATCTCTATAACCAGCCGCCGGAATGGATCAATTTCAGGAACGGGTTTTACGACCCGGTCAGCAGGAGGATGCACCCGCACGACCCAAAGTATCTGGTCCTGAACCAGATCCCGCACAGGTTTGATCCTGAGGTTCCGGGTGATGACAACAACGGAGACGCCATCCGGGCTTTCATTGAAAGCTCCATCCCTGACCCCGTTGAGCAGGAGATGATGTGGGAATACCTTGGGTATTGCATGACGATGGATACAAGCATGCAGAAATTCCTGATGCTCCTCGGCAACGGCGGCACGGGGAAGTCGGTCCTCATCTCCCTGTTCCAGCAGGTGATCGGCATCAGCAACTGTTCCAGCATCTCACTGCAGGACCTGAACCGCAGGTTCTATGCAACCGGGCTGTTCGGAAAGCAGCTGAATGCCTGCGGCGATATCTCCTGCAAGGCGATGGAGCAGACTGATGTGATCAAAAAAGCAGTCGGGGAGGACACCCTGATCTTTGAAAAGAAAGGACAGGATGCGCTCCAGTTCACGAGCCGGACGAAACTCCTCTTTTCCGCGAACGCCATGCCGGAGAACCTGGAGGAGAAATCCGATGCCTTCTACCGACGGCTGCTGATCTTGGAGATGGACCATGTGGTAACAGCGGACAAAAAGGACACCCGGCTGAAGGAAAAACTCCGGAAGGAAACGGGCTACGCGATCCGGAGGGCAGTGAAGGCGCTGGGTAGTCTGTATGAGAGAGGGCGGTTCACGGAAAGTGATCGGAGCCGGATGCTGGTCACGGAAATCCAGAAGGCGTCGGACAGCGTGAAGGCTTTTATCGAAGACATGCTTGACCGTGAAAAGGACGGAAGGATCCGGAACACGAAGATGTATGAGTACTACTGTGAATACTGCGCCGACAACGGGCGGCAGCCCCTCGGGAAAAAGCGCTTCTTCGCTACGATGCGGACCAAGGGATACTGCGGATCCAAATCTAATGGGATCTGGTTTTTTAACGGAGTCGCTTTGAAAGAGACGGAGTTTGAACCCGCACCTGAAGGGACACACCCCTTCGATTAAGCACGTTAGTTTTACAGCGACTGAAGATTTTTTTCCCTAAATTCCCTGAATGCCCCGGTTTCGGTGCTTGACCGGGCCGGGGCAGGGATCAAAGGGAAAAAAGGGAATAATTATTTGAATCCGGATGAAAAAGAAGAAATCTGACAGCCCTCGGCGCTTGAGAGCGAAATACACCCATCGCACAAACCTTCGGTTTATGCTCTGTGTATTCCGCGGCTGCGCCGGGCCTGAGATCCTGATCCGGAAGGCCTGGCGGCCTGTGCCGGAGCGCATCCGCGCAGAAAGGAAAAACAAAAATGCCAAGGCATTCATTTATCCAGCAGACAAAACTCCGTGACGTCCACGGCCGCATCGATTATATCAGCAGTCCGAAACGCCAGGAGCATCTCTACGCGGTGTACTCCACTGCTGAGCCTGATTTCTGGAGTTACCTGGCCGAACAGAACCGGTTCGACTTCCGGAGGAGCGGCAGTTCCGGGAGCTGCATTGAAGCAAGGGAACTGATCATCTCCCTGCCGGAATCGTTCCGGTCATTCGACCGGGAGACCCTGCTCAGGCTGTTCACGGAAAAATTCAGGCAGACGTACGGCGTCCAGTGCATCGCGGCGCTGCACCACAACAAGGCAATGACCAATTACCATATCCACCTCATCTTCAGTGAGAGGAAGATCCTGGACCAGAAGGAAGTGAAGACCGCCTCGAGGAATATGTTCTATGATGAACATGGCCGGCATGTACGGACCAGGAAGGAGATCCTCGACGAAAATGGTAAGGCCCGGCCCGGCTGCAGGATCATCCCCAAGGGTGAAGTCTATGAAATGAATTACTTCGCAGGAAAGGAAAGCGCCTTCAAGAAACATTCGTTCCTGGCGGAAGTGAAGGAGATGTACACGGATCTTATAAACTCACTGATCACAGACGAAAAGGAACGGCTGACTGTGTTCGATCCTTCAGGGCCTTATCTTCCGACAAAGAAGATTGGGAAACGCAATCCGAAGGAGGAAGAGATCAGGGCGGACAATGAAGCCCGGCAGGAATGGAACCGGACTATCGATGAGGCCCTGGTCAGGGGCATGCCGGAAGAAGAGGCTGTTGACCGGAAAAAGGAGCTGGTGATCAGACCGGTCAGGGATTCGATACGGAAGGATGGATATCATGCGGAACGGTTCCGGACGGTGGTACGCAGCGCTGTCGCCATCCTCATGGAACAGGTCCGTACTATTACAGTCAAAAAAGAAAAGATCCCGAAAGTCGACTTCCGGAAATTCAATGAGATGATCGCTGTACGGAAGGAACTGTACAGAATCACCGGAAGGATCGACAGCATTGAAAAACAGATCCGCCGCAGGCAGGAAAAACTGGATTCACTGCAGGGCCTGGCCGGCGTCTTCCGCCTGAAACTGAAAACGGCCATGATGAATGAGATCACGGACCTTATGGAGGAACGCAGGAAGCAGCAGGCTCTCCTTGATGAGACCGTGATAAGGGCAGGGTATTGGAACGTCGCTTCATTCCTGAAGGCGTATGAAAAGGCGAAGAAAGCTGTGGCAGAATACAGGGAATATAAGAAGCAGCATCCCGGGACAAGGAACACTTCGGGAGATCCCGGAAGGGAAAGCGTCCTGAAAAAACTGGCGGAATATGAAAAAGAGGGGAAGAGAAAGCAGGCAGAAAGGACAGCTTCTCAGGATTCTCAGTGGCAGCTCCGGAAGCCGGCCGCTTTCGTTGACGGCATGGAAAATGGACTGTTATAATGACGACGATTCAGAAATTTGATTGGAACTTGATTGCGGAGAGTGGAAAATGGAGATGAAAATCGACCCTGAGTTTGAAACACGGATACCGCCGCTGACAGAGGACGAGTTTCGGAATCTGGAAGAAAATATCCTTGCGGCGGGTGAGATCTATTCACCGATCATTGTCTGGAACGGAACGATTGTTGACGGTCATAACCGGTACCGGATCTTAAAAAAACATCCGGAACTGAAGTATTCTGTGAAGGAGATCTCTTTCAGTGACCGTGGGGAAGCGTTGAGCTGGATCTGCGAGAATCAGCTTGGACGCAGGAATCTCTCTCCTATGCAGAAGAAATACCTGCTGGGGGTCCAGTACAAAGCACAGAAAATGTCCCACGGCGGCAACAGAAGAAACGCTGCTTTTTCAAGTGATAAAAATGATCACTTGAAAACAGAGACTACGAGACAGAGACTTGCGAGGGTGCACGGTGTAAGCGAAGCGTATATCCAGCACTGTGCAGATTATGCGGACGGAGTCAATTACGCGGAAAGCATCCGCCCGGGCCTGGGAAAAAAACTGATCGGCGGCGAAGTGAAACTGACACAGCGATGCGTCGAAGGAATCGTAAAAGTACCGGAAAGAGAAAGATCCGCGTATATCGAAGATGCAATGACCAACACCTCCGGCTCCAGGGAAAACAAAAAGAAATCGCTTCTGAATAACTCTGAAAAGAAAAAGGAAACGATTCTTGATGATGAAGTATCCGTCGCCTTCCAGACGGCTATGGATGAGTTTATACAGACCTGGGAAGATATCCTTGATACTAAAGATGAATGGAGGGAGGGACACCGGGAGCTGTGTGTCTATCTGGTCGGATCGTGCTCACGGTTTCTGGAGGGGGTTCTGCAGGATTATTTCTACAACTTTTTTGAGGATGAGGACTGATAGAGCTGGAGGATGTTCATAAGATCATTGTAGAGGAAGGAAAAAGAAAAGGGGCTCCCGGTCACGGGAGCTCCTCCTCCGTTTCGTTATATTCAGTCTTCGTCTTTCACCAGTTCCGGTTGAAGCTCGCCTTCGCTCTTCGCGACGACCACAGACTATACACCCAGGGCCATTAGGGAACTCATCCGGCTGTTCCGGAAGGGATAACTCAATAGTACGACGCCATCACAAGGCTAAAGCCTATAAAACAAGCTCCCGGTCACCGGCAGCAAACCGATGATCGGGAGCTTGTCATAGTATGTCAGAAATCGATACCGAACAGGTGTGGTTATTAACACTTACCCCTGGCAAGAATATAAGCATTGTTTTCTACCTGAACATTCCCAATAGCCTGCTGCATGGAGGAGCTGCACTTTCCTGCGACCGGTCCTGCAAAAGCGATGATGGTAAGCATCATTGCTGCGATTGCTGCGAAAACTGTACCCATAAGTTTCTTCATCATTGATATTTCCTCTCTTTAATTATGATTTCAATTTTGCTGTATTCATCCGTGTTTTTGTTATGCGCGGAGTATATAACATTTTCAGTCACAGAAAAGGCATACCAATAATACAGATTTTCCGCGATACGTTTCCAGGGATGGCTTACCTCAATCTTGACCTGAGTTCCTGCAGCAGAAGCTCCGCGA
>Ga0256405_10008780_pt1 | contig 14236 bp, 16 predicted proteins | sample RumenRJG_02DNA_FD_189096 | JGI IMG/M metagenome (GOLD analysis project Ga0256405, IMG submission 189096) | Bovine rumen microbial communities from Lethbridge, Alberta, Canada - RJG_02 | ecosystem: Host-associated > Mammals > Digestive system > Stomach > Rumen | place: Canada: Alberta...
CAATCTCGCTCACTACATGGTGGAGCATACCACTATGCACGCTTGGCCTATGAGTGCTGGCCGCTTCGACATTGGCTCATTAGATACCTATTATGAGGCCGTTGAGAAATATGGTAAATAACGACTGACATAACAACGGGACTATTTCTTTTAAAAAACAGACAAAATATAAATATATCAAGAGCATGGCAACAGTAACATTAGAGAAATCCTTACTCAATGAAATGAGTCACATCATGGGCAATGAGGATCTGATGACCCAGACCATCAAGTTCGTGCGCTCCATTCGCCGAAAGGCAAAGGCAGAGAAAGCAGAATGGGAATACGTTCCAAATGCAGTGACCCGTGCAGCCATTGAAGAATGTGAGAGTAGCAAGGAACTCGAAACACTTGACATCGCCAACTTTAAAGCCTACCTCTTCGATAAGCAAAGGAAACGCTGATGTCAGGAACCTGTTCCCTGCCATATAGAGATAGGAGTTTTATTAGAAATTATGTAATTTTGAACAAAAAAAGGTTATTTATGCACAAAAAGAATAATATTGTGCTATTATATGATGTTTAATAAAAAAAATAATATAACTTTGCACCATCAAAATAGCAAATACAATTATGGCAATACTTAATTTGCAGGATGAAAATACAATAAATCGTGTCTGGAAAGAAGGGCTTGTTGAAGAAGGCTACGACAGCGATCTCTTTAGAAAAGACGCGGCAGGAGCTTGGATTTCACGGAGTGAATATGGCAATCGTGAAAGCAAGTTTGGATGGGAGATTGACCATATTTACCCTACAGCTTTAGGTGGAGATAGTGATGAAATGAATCTTCGCCCCATGCAATGGGAAAATAATCTATCTAAAGGCGATAATTATCCTGATTATGTTGCTGTTGTTGCAGCTGATGGAAGCCAGAATATAAACAAACAGAGTTCTCGTACGATTAATAAGAAAGTTCAAGATCGTTTACAAAAACTCTATTCTTTATAGAATTCATCATTATGTTATTGAAATCATTTAATGTTGAAGGCCTTTTTGGTACTTTCAACTATACTTTAGATTTCTCTGAAAAATCAAATCTGATAGTTCTTACTGGACTAAATGGTTATGGTAAGACAACAATATTGAGAATATTGTCTTCAATAACTAGCAAGGATGATTTGTTTTATCTTTATGAGATTCCTTTCAAGTCAATAACTGTAGAATTTGATACAGGAACAACACTCTTTGTCTCTAAAGGAAAATCTAAGGGAAAAACAGATGGCGATTTGAGTACTGACGAATTGCTGGTCACAAAGTTCTCGTATAAGAGAGGTAAGAAACTTATTATAAAGTTTGAAATTGACCAGGACAAGTATCTTGCCTCAGACTATTATGAAAAGAACTACAGAAATCAGATGGAAGGTGAGCAAGATGGTTATAAGAGTAGCTTTAGGTGGTTGTCCTACCGAATTAATGACGATGATGACATCGAAAAGCTTATTATGAATCTTTCTCTGCTTAATACTATATTTATACGTTCTCAGAGACTATATAATGAAGACAAAGAGGGGAAATCTCAAAGAGCGATCAACGAGGTAAACCAAAAACTGAGCGATATTCTAACAAAAGAACACTATAATTACTTGAATAATGCTCAGCAGTTAGATGGCCATCAGATAGACGAACTTTTAGCAGATGATACTCCTCTATTATCAGAAGACGATTATCAGAGGAAAGCGGTTGTCCTGGAAATGCTGGTAAAAGAACTTCTTTCTTATAATTTGCTGCCCCAATTGAATATCAGACCTTTTAATCCTCAAAAAGCTCCTATATCTTCTGTTTATATTAATACTTTAGAAAAGAAAATAGAAATATATGACGATATACGCAAGAGATTGCGCTTATTTCTCCAGTTGTTGAACAATAAAGAGTTTGTAAACAAACGATTTTCTTTCTCAAGGAACGAAGGCTTGCGCATATTATTAAACACAGGAGGCGTGCTGAAGGATTTGACAAAACTGTCAAGCGGCGAGCAGAATGAGATTTTCCTATTGTTCAAGTTAATATTTGAGGTCCCAGAGAAGAGTGTCTTGCTTATTGATGAGCCTGAATTGTCATTACATGTTGCATGGCAGCTTCAGTTTATTAAAGACATCAAGGAGATTGCTAAGACAAGAGATGTCCAAATAATTATAGCAACCCATTCTCCTGAAATAGTATCAGAGAGCATGGACTGTTGTGTTGATCTAACAGAGATGGCTAACGCATAGTATGAATTCAGTTATAGCTTCGCAGACATCCAATACTGTAACGACTAGAGTTCGGATGATTCTTGCTCATCCTATCTATAAAAACAGAGTCCTTTTAGTAGTAGAAGGTAACGACGATAAGAAAGTATATGGTCGCTTATTTGATAGAGATAAGGTAGATATATACCCTCTTGGTGGTTGTGGTCATTATGAAACTTTACTTTCATCATTGAATTCAAAATTTTATCCAAGACTTGCTGTCATAAAAGATGCAGATTTCGAACATATACTTGGATATGAGTATGAATTCCCAAATCTTTTTAGGACTGACACCCATGATGCAGAGACGATGATGATGACGGATACGTTTTACGAGTCATTTAAGACAGAGTTTCTTGATGGTGATGATGACGTTCTTGCGGAAATGATGAAAGTGCATGATGAAATGATGCCTCTGTCATGGCTTAAACTTGCCTGTAAGGATATGAATAAGAAAGTCAATTTTGGCACATTCTCACTATACAATTTTTATAAAGGCGATACCGCTGTTGATGTCGAGGCATGTCGAAATATTCTAAATAAGATTCCGGAGAATGCTTCAATAGGTGTTCCGACAGAATCTGATATAGATGGTGTTAAGAGGAAATACGGCGCAGTAGATAAGAATAAGCTTAACAATGGGCATGATCTTTGTGATGGCTTTGCCTACAAATATAAAACATTAGGAAATAAAAACGAAATTAATATAGATGCTTTAGAGAAAGTCTTAAGAACGGCATTTACAATGATGCAATTTAAAGAGACAAAACTTTATTCGGATATGGCAACATGGGCTGATAGTGAAGGATTGAGCCTTTTTAGAACAGATTAAAGGCAAGCCTTCCAATGCTCCGCAGTCACCAGACATAAGGAACAGACATCCATTATATGATGATGCACGGCATCAATCACCAGAATGTACAATAATTGACCAAGGAAGAGAATTCAAGTAGCCATATAAGAAATGGAGCGACATTACTTGGTTAATGGTTCGGGATTAACGGTTAACGATTATGGAAAACAAAAGATATAGCAAGAAGTGGCCAGGAAAGTCCACCCTTAACCGTGAACCCTTAACCCTTCACCGAGGTCGTTTGGCACCTCTGATGACAGAAGAGGCTAAAGTGACCGCTTCGATTCACGAGCTTTCCTACGATTTTGGTTGCAGAATTACCCGTTTGTTTCAATACTTGACAGAGGACGCAAAATATAAAGAATATATACAGTCTAAGCAATTATATCGCAGTGGCACATCAATAGGTGCTAATGTAAGAGAGAGCAAGCATGCTCAGAGTGAAGCTGATTTCCTATCCAAAATGTCGATAGCCTACAAAGAGGCTGATGAGAGCGACTTTTGGCTCAATCTCCTCCACGACAATGGATATTTAGATGACAAGCAATTCGAATCTTTATCGCATGATTGTGCTAGAATCTTAAAAATTCTGGCTTCTATTGTTAAATCAATGAAGGAAAAGATTGGAAATAGTAAGAAGAAATAAGATTACAGGGATAAGGATCTAGGTATAATCATGAGTATGGGTAAGTTAACCCTTCACCGTGAACCAGAAGTAACCCTTAATCCTTAACCCTTAACCTTTAACCAGATTGATCTCTCATCTATAATCTATTATCTATAATCTATAATCTCTCTCAGCCATCATCCATCATCCATCATCCATCTAATGTCACCCGAAAATACCATTTCAGTTAATTAAGCAAGCAAGTATGGGTGTATACGAAGAAAATATCATTCCGATTAAGGTTGCTCATTTGGCGGAGTATGTTTCCAGGGTGAAGCGTATTTCGTTGGATGATGCGCTGGTGTACATCTATGTTAATCCGATGTACGAGCGCCTTTACGACGAGAATGCCAAGTGGTGGTATCTTAGTACGGAGGCCCTGTACGATGAGTTTGAACTCAGGCGCGACAAGCAAGAGATAGGAGTTGATAAAACCGTCTTTGAGTTTTACACCTATTGTCTGGAAAGCTATGCCACCCGCAAGCGTATTAGCGGTATTCGTGCATGGGTACTTTTCAAAGAAACGAATGCTGATGAATATGTTATATCTAACTATGACTTGCTCCATACACAAGGTATGGAATATATTCTGGATGACATTCAGCGGTTTATAAACAGGAGAAAGAGATGATGAGACTATATCATGGTTCAACAGTAGCAGTGCGTAAGCCCTCTCTCAGACCAGGCCGTCCCAATGCCGACTTTGGCAAGGGATTCTACACTACGAGCAACTACGAGCAGGCTGTGCGATGGGCACATATCAAGCAGGAACGAGATGAAGCACAGCGGGCTGTGGTTAGCGTCTATGAGTTTGATGAGACGATCCTTGATAGTCCCGATTTAAAAATCCGTCGCTTCACTGGTGCCGATGAGCCTTGGCTATATTTCGTGACAGACTGTCGTAAGTCCCGTGGTCACGACTACGATCTGGTTCAAGGGCCTGTGGCTAACGATAAAGTTTTTACTACTGTCAACCTTTTTGAGAGTGGAGTGCTAAGTGCAGAGGCAGCTATCCTGCAGTTAAAAGCATATAAAACCTATGATCAGTTATCTTTTCATACTGACAAGGTTATTAAGACCTTAAATTTTTTAGAGTCAATAGAGGTTTAGCTCGACGGCCGATAGGGAACCAAAGGTCGCTGGCGCGAAGCGGAAAAGCAAAGTCATTGCACCGCCACACTCTGCTTGCAGAGAAGGTTTAGCTCGACGGTCGATAGGGAAAGTCAACCGTCCCTCTGATCCCAGGCGACGCCCATTTTAACATAGTTTGCATTGAGAAGTTTCCATGATGACAGGGAACTCTGTCTCTTGTCTTATCACTTCATTCCAAATAGCTTAATGCTTACATGGGAATAACATTGAACCTTTTATCAAGGTCATCTGGAAATCCGTGAATGAGGAGTTGAAAAAAAGAAATAATTCAATGGATAAGTTTGTGAGTCCTCTCCGGTATCCGGGGGGTAAACTGAAGGTGGTGGATTATATCAAGCGGGTGTTTGAGGTGAACGACCTGTGCGATGGTCACTATATTGAGCCCTACGCTGGAGGCGCTAGTGTGGCACTAGCTCTGCTCCAGAGTGAGTATGCTCACACCATCCATATAAATGATATTGACCGTAGCATCTATGCTTTCTGGAACAGCGTGCTGCATGAGCCCGAAGCCCTGTGTCGTCTCATTACCGACACTCCTGTGAATATTGACGAGTGGTTGCGGCAGAAGGAAGTTCAAAAACGGAAAAACGACCTCAACACCCCTTTATTGGAGCTAGGTTTCAGTACCTTTTTCCTGAACCGCACTAACCGAAGTGGCATACTGAGTGCCGGTGTAATTGGCGGCAAAGACCAGTTGGGCAAGTATAAGATAGATGCACGCTACAACAAGACCAACCTCATTGAACGTATTGAGACCATAGCCGACTATGCCGAGCGCATCAAACTCACCAATCGCGATGCCGTGAAGTTGGTTTCAAGTATTAAAGTCCGGAAATCAAAGACCCTTATTTATCTTGATCCACCTTATTATGTTAAGGGCCGTGACCTCTATTTGAACTACTACAACGATGACGATCACCGTCAGATAGCTCGTGCCATTGGTGCTTATCCAGGTCTTTGGCTTATCAGTTACGATGCCGTACCATTCTTGAAGGAATTGTATAGTGACTATCGGCAGCGTGAGTATTCCCTGAGTTATAGTGCTGGTAATTCCTCTAAGGGCAAGGAGATCATGGTTTATTCCAATGCATTGGTGGTGCCGGAAGGGGAGATTGTGATAGAAAAAATGGACAAAAGAAAAACGGTTGTTCAGAAATGATACAGAAACTTCATATAGAGAAATTTCGCGGATTCCAGAACGTAGATTGCGAACTAGGTTCACAGATTACTGCGATCGCTGGACAAAATGGAACTCAGAAGACTGTTCTGCTTGGCATTTTGTCGCAGCCTTTTGCCATTACTGATAATAGCAATCCTATGAAGGGTGAATCACCCCTTTGTGGAGGTAACTATAAATCAGCTTTTGCTGATAAGTTCAAGTTTTCTCCCACTTTTGATATGCCTAGGGGACATGAGTGGACTCTTTATGTTGATGGCAATGAGCCTTTTACTTTGGAAAGTATTCCGCGTGATAATAAAATACGTTTTTACCGTAAAGGCGATCATAGTAAAGGCGCAGGTTATTTGCAGTATCCTGTTATTTACTTGAGTCTAAAGAGATTACTTCCCATAGGAGAAGACCAAAAATTGACTGAAAGTGATAAGGTTCAACTAACAAGTGATGAAATAGAGACATTTAAACAACTACATAAGAAGATTCTTATTTCGCTAGACAAAGTAGAAACTCCTCAATATATTGAAAGTACAAACAAAAATACGCTTGGCGTAAACACTGACCAGTATGATTGGAAGTTAAATTCAGCTGGACAGGATAATCTTGGCAAGATTGTTCTCGCATTGCTTTCTTTCAAACGTCTTCATGACAATTATAAAGATGAATACCATGGTGGTATTTTGGCTATTGATGAGTTGGATAGTGCTCTCTATCCTGCATCTCAGATGAAGCTCTTTGATGTTCTACGTCATTATGCTGCCAAATATCATATACAGGTCATTTTTACCACTCATTCACTTTCACTACTTGAAGAAGCCTGTAAGCAATACGATGAGAGTCAGAAACATGTTAATTCGAAGGGACAGGTTCAAGTGTTGTACTTGCAAAAGGAGAATGGTCAGGTTAAGGTGACCAATGTGAAGAGTTACCGAACTATTCAGAATCGCTTGAATGTAGTTGCGAAGAATGAGCCTACTAAGAAATTCACGCTTTTTACTGAGGACGAAGAGGGAGCAATCTTTGTGAAGAATATCATTCCCTATAAGTGGCGTTCCAAATTTAACTTTGAACCCTGTTCGTTAGGTTGTGATAACTATATTTCACTTATTAGAAAGAAGATAACGCCTTTCTTGTTCCCTCAGTCATGTATTGTCTTGGATGGTGACGCTCTGAATGGTGTTAACAAAATAAACTGGCGTAGGGTAGGTGCACTTAAGAATATTGTATGCCTCCCGGGGTTGAAACGTCCTGAAGCTGAGCTTGCAGAATATCTATATGATACCAACAAGATAAAGGATGATGATTCTTTCTGGACTGCGATTGATAATGATTACACGCGGCAAGTTTGTTTCCGTGATTACACAATTGAAGAAATTCAAGGCGATAGGGTCAAAGCTAAAGAATGGTTTAAAAGCCAGACACCTTTTTGGGGCAAGGTTCCATGCAAAGCAATAGCGCTTTGGTCAAAAGACCATCAAAGTGAGATAGCAAAATTCCAAACAGAATTGAAAGCTTTATATAACGCATTTGCGCAGATGTATGAAATTGCACCAATTGAATAATCTTAAAATGCAGAGATGCAATTATTATACATAACAAAAATTGTTAATATAAATCATTGCGGCAAGAGCCAAAAAAATCATAAATGATCTGTGATTTATGATGATGGGTAACAGCAATCTTCCGCACAGTCGCAATCTCACTTGCCATGCCGCAACATGATAATAAAAAAAATAGTTGCAAAGCAGCTAAATAGTGAATAGTTATTAATACTGGGGGCAGGCTCTCATCGGGGTCTCTCATAAACAAAGGTCCAATAACGGCAGGCTGCCTCCCTTTTTGTGAACTCCTTAGGATGGTTTTCATGATAGCGGAAAGAACCTCTTCCATCTTCCATCATCCATCTTACATCATGAGCGAAGTAAGCGAAGCGATACAAGCGAAGTGCCTCGCCTTTGGCGACAGAGTAATCAAGTTGAATGATTATCTCCTCAAAGAGGCTGCTAATAAGAAGCCTGGCTACAAGATGGTAAATGGAAAGCGAATATATGACAAAACAATACCGGTGCATATGCAATCTGTTGCAGTACTTTGCAACCAGTTGCTCAGATCGGGCACGAGTATAGGTGCCAATAATGCTGAGGCTACGAATGCAGTTAGCAAGACAGACTATAGAGCAAAATCTTTTATTGCATTGAAAGAAGCTCGTGAAAGTCTCTACTGGATTGAATTACTTTACAGAAACAAATATATAGATGAAATCCAATATAAAAGTATCTATACAGACTGTGAGGAACTAGTTAAAATTTTGGTTACAAGGTGTAAGAAGATAAACGAAGAGATTGATAAGAAGTAAAAATAGGCAAGAGAGGGATAGGATGCGAACAATGATTCTTACATCTTACATCTGACTTCTTACATCAAATTCCTCAGTCCTCAGACATCAGCCATCTTATTATTCGTGTCAATTCGTTAAATTCGTGTTCATAAAAAATCGAATATGATCATCCACAAGGAAGAAAGCTATAAGGTAGTAGGGGCGGCTTTCAAGGTTTATAATAACCTTGGCCCTGGATTCCTTGAAGCGGTTTATCAGGAAGCCCTTGAGATTGAGTTGCAACGTCAGGGGATACCTTACGAAAGAGAGAAAGAACTAAAGATACAGTACGACGGCATTGAACTTAAGCAAACCTACAAAGCAGACTTTGTCTGTTTTGGGAAGATAATCGTAGAACTGAAGGCGGTAAGCGAACTTGATGACGCTCACCGGTCTCAGGTTTACAATTACCTTCATGCCACAGGTTTCAAACTAGGGCTTTTGCTCAACTTTGGCCATGTCGACGAATTACAACACGAAAGGATTGTATTATAACGACCACGAATTCAACTAATCTAACGAATAAAATACTTTTCAGATGATGAGTTAAAATTACTGATGATGAGTTTGATTTTGTTTGATGAATCTTAAGAGCTTGCTCTTAGAAGTTCATCCAATATAATAAAACCTTTGTTCCAAACAAAGTAGACCAACGGTCTGTCATCAGTAATAAAAAAAATCGTGTCTATTCGTTCGATTCGTGTTCGTATAAATTATATTTCGTGTTCGCTTAATTATATCTCCGAGGCATAATATTTGGTGTCTATACATGGTGTTTTACACTTTATTTCTAGAATACGTGTATAAATTGTTCATAATTGAAAAATACTTCGTATCTTTGCAAAAGATTATGGTTGTAACAGGATTCTTCCCGAGCAGCTTGGTAGGTGCGTTGCACAAACCGAGTGGCTCTGCCGTACCTAACCGCGACATTTCCTGAGATTAATTTCGGTTGCTCCGATAAACTAGAAAAAGAACGCATAGTCCTATAATTCGTGTGAATCCGTGCGATTCGTGTTCGTCTAAAAAAGACATTTTATGACACAACTATCAGATAAAGAACATAACGCCCAGATGGCGGATATGGCGTCGTTTGACGAGCAGATGCCGTGCGTGGGCATTTTCTGGTACGATCCAGAGGACAATACGCTGTTTGGCGTACGCAAGAAGGAACTGACGCCCCAGATGGTTGAAGAGGCTGCCGAGAAGGGCAAGCCGTTCATCAACTATCCGCAGTTGCATAGGCAGGTGTGGGCAAAGGAGTATTTCCGTGCTCAGGCCAAGCACTTGGATACCAAGTTCAAGGGCGACTACACGCAGGTGCCCCGTGGTCGAGTAGCATGGACTATTGACAAGTTCATTGTGTTGGTGGGCAAGTGGGCAGAGCCAATTCAAGAGCAGCTCACCGAATTGCTGGAACAGGAGTTCTCCCTGCCATACTTCGAGTTCGTGTACGACGAGCACTGGGACCTAGGCCACGGCTGGTCTGGCGACATGCCAAAGTAAATGCCCCGTCAACCTCGAACTTTGAGAGTAAGCGAGAGGAGAGGGAGCTTGCTCACTATCCCGAGCGTGAGTGAAGTCAACGAAGTTAACATCCTCAGGAACTGGCATCTACCATGTGATGCTTCGTGGCATTAATAGACAAGATATCTTTGAAGAGCAGGAGGATTGACCGATGACGACATACGTCACTACTTACGATGTCATTGGCATTTAGAGCACCCAACAGATCTTCAAAAGAAAGAAAAGACTGATCGTAACGAGATTCTAGTCGAAGCCATTCAATATGGCGTACCCCTAAGACAGCTCAGTCGCCTTACAGGTATCAGTTACGGAGTCATACAAAGAATAAATGGCAAAATGAAACTGGGTCCCCATGATCCTTGATTTTTTATAATATAATTGTGCAATGATAATAACGATAAACAATCTTGGTCCTATTCAACAGGCTAATTTTGATTTTGATAAAAAGTTAAGCGTATTTTGCGGTCCGAACAATACGGGAAAAACGTATTTATCGTATGTCCTTTATGCATTCACTCGTCAGCGAATATTCGCATTTGAAGAGAGTCTAACAGATGCTCAATTAAATGATTTTTTTGTTAAACGTTCATTACTTTTGACGATTAATTTTGAGAGTATTTATGAAGCGATGTCTAAACGTCGCTTTAGTATGCCGGGAGATATGGCTACTATTTTTGGTATCTCAGAGACTAATGCAGAGAAATTATTTGCTGATTTCGAAATGCATATAAGTGTGGATAAGGATGTTTATGTGGCTAATTTAAAGGAGCGTGAGATAGATGTAACAATAAGCACAAAAGGTCAATCTCTTGCACAAGTGACAAAAAAAACAGGTGAAAATGTATTACTTGTTCAGAATATAAGTAGTAGTCTTGACATTGACAGAGAAGCAATTAAAGATGAATTGTTGAATCAAATATATAAAATATTATCATTCCCAGTTTTCTTTTCACATTTTTTCCCTGTAGAGAGAATTGGTCTCTATACATATTATAAGGATATTATGGCTAATCGTAGCCAACTGATGGGGTTACTGCAAAGGCTTGAAAATGATAACCGACAGGCTCTTCTTGATTATATAAGCAGAAATAGCTCCAGATATCCGGTGGCTGTAAGTTACACACTCGATGCAGCAAATAAGATGAGTGTACTCAGTCAGGAAAGAGGTTATTACGCAAATCTTGCTGATGATATAGAAGAGGATATTCTCGGTGGAAAATTAACTCTAACCGATGAGGGCGATTTGAGATACACTTCAAAGAAGGTTCCTGATAAGGACATTCCGCTTTATCTCACGGCATCAATGACTAAGTCGATTTCTGGCATAGTTTATGCTTTGCGTCATGTTGTTGGCCGTTATGATATGATATTCATTGATGAGCCGGAGGTGAATTGTCATCCCAACGCTCAGATTTTGATGGCTCGTATCTTTGGCAAGATGGTTAATGCTGGCTTAAGAATAGTGGTAAGCACCCATAGTGACTATATCATTCGTGAACTAAACAATTTAATCATGGCGGAAGCTTTGCAGAGGAAGGTCAAGGATATTAAAATAGATGATGAGTATGGTTATAGTAAGGATGAACTTTTGAATGTTTCTGATGTGGGTGCATATTCTTTTAATCCAGATCATGAAGGAAGGGTAAAGGTTGTAGAACTGGAGGTAAACGATTATGGCTTTGATGTGAAGTCTATTAATGCGGCTATTGAAGCGCAGAATAGCATCACTAACGATTTATATGATAGATTAACTTATGAGGTATTGGATGATGGTGACAAATGAATATGATGCGTTGACCCTAGTGCTCAGCTCTGGTTATCGTTGCAAGGAATCATCGGGTGTTGTGAAAATGGAGGAGACCGTGTCCGAAATGTCACCCCAGGTTGTCACCTTGATATATAAATATAAAGAGGTAGATGGTTTCACTCTGTATCGCTTTGAGGACAAAGGAACCAATCTCCTGCAACCGTTCTTCAATCATAATAATGGAGACAAGGGGACAGAACGAAAATCGCCAAAATATCTAGTCAGCATGTGTGACTATATGTCCGTTTGTTCGTACAAGGACAAAACTTTCGTGTTTCTGTTTGAACTAAAAAGAGGTAAGGCTGATGATTATCAGAAACAATTAGATGCAGGAGAATGTTTGGTTAATTATCTTTATGATACAATTGATCGTATAAAATCATATGACGGAATTGTTTTCGATAGAAAGCTGATTCGAATAAAGAAGTTTCAGATAAAGAAGATAAAGTCTAATAAGCAGACCATTCAACCAGCTCATGTTAGTAGAAATGGCTCATACTTCAAGGTGGAGACAAATAATGAACTCCGTCTTCTGAGACTTATAAACTCTTAAACTTTAGAACCCAGAAACTTGAACCCACACTTCCTGTGTGACACAATATGCCCCAACTTAATCCACGATACGAAGCGATATTCAAGGTGAAGCACTTCAGTCCTCTTTTCTGCCCTCAGCCCTCAAACCTCAGACTTCGTTTCCACCATCATCCTTAAAACATCAAACATCTTCTGATTGCACAGGTGGTCGCTAAGCGATGCAGTTCGATACTGCCAGTCAGAACAATTTAAAGAAGAAATCATTTATTAGAAATGGCTAAATTTAAAGAGAATGGGAAGCTGAAGCTTCTGATTATTGTTGGCACAAGGCCGGAGATTATCCGTCTGGCCGCTGTTATAAACAAGTGCCGTCAGTACTTTGACTGTTTGCTGGCACATACTGGTCAGAACTATGACTATAACCTCAATGGGGTGTTCTTCAAGGATTTGAAGCTCGCAGATCCAGACATCTATATGGAAGCAGTGGGTGATGACCTTGGTTCTACGATGGGTAACATCATCGACAAGTCATATAAGGTTATGGTTGAGACCAAACCTGATGCTGTTTTGGTACTTGGCGATACCAATAGCTGTTTGTCAGTGATTGGTGCTAAGCGCCTGCATATCCCTATCTTCCACATGGAGGCTGGTAACCGTTGTAAGGACGAGTGCCTGCCCGAGGAGACCAACCGCCGTATCGTTGACATCATCAGCGATGTGAATATGGCATACTCTGAGCATGCACGTCGCTATCTGGCTGACTGTGGTCTGCCAAAGGAGCGTACCTACGTTACTGGTAGTCCGATGGCTGAGGTGCTGCACAATAACCTTGCAGAGATTGAGGCCAGCGATATTCACAAGCATTTGGGCTTGGAGAAAGGAAAGTATATTCTTCTGAGCGCACATAGAGAAGAGAATATCGATACTGAAAAGAACTTTATGAGCCTCTTCACCGCTATCAATAAGATGGCTGAAAAATATGATATGCCAATCCTTTATAGCTGCCATCCTCGTTCGCGTAAGCGTTTGGAGCAGTCTGGCTTTAAACTTGATAGTCGTGTTATTCAGCACGAGCCTCTGGGCTTCCATGATTACAACTGCCTCCAGATGAACGCCTTTGCAGTGGTGTCAGACTCTGGTACGCTTCCAGAAGAGAGCAGTTTCTTTACCTCAGTTGGTCATCCATTCCCTGCCATCTGCATTCGTACTTCTACAGAGCGTCCTGAGGCAATCGATAAGGCATGTTTCATCATTGCTGGTATCGATGAAAAGTCATTGCTTCAGGCAGTAGATACAGCAGTGACATTGAACCAGAATGGTGACTTTGGCATTCCTGTTCCTGACTACATCGAGGAGAATGTCTCTACCAAGGTGGTAAAGATTATCCAGAGCTATGTGGGTATTGTAAACAAAATGGTCTGGCGAAAATTTTAAATCAAGAATTAGCGAATTAGAGAATTAGGCCTGTGCAAACAAATAAATTCTAAAATTCTCAAATTCTAGATAAAGAAGATATGAAGATATTAGTAACTGGTGCGAAAGGGTTTGTGGGGAGGAATCTCTGTGCGAACCTGCGCAATATACAAGAAGGGAAAGACAGGAGGTTTCCTGAACTGAGTATCGAGGCCGTGTATGAATATGACTTGGACTCAACTCTCGAACAGTTGGACGAATACTGCAAGAATGCAGACTTCGTGTTCAACTTGGCTGGAGTTAATCGTCCTCAGAACCAGGAGGAGTTCATGCAGGGCAACTTTGGCTTTGCATCTACCTTGCTTGATACATTGAAGAAGCACGGCAATACCTGCCCTGTGATGCTGTCAAGCTCACAACAAGCTTCTCTTACAGGTCGTTTTGGTAATAGCGAATATGGACGTA
>Ga0256405_10008783_pt1 | contig 14231 bp, 10 predicted proteins | sample RumenRJG_02DNA_FD_189096 | JGI IMG/M metagenome (GOLD analysis project Ga0256405, IMG submission 189096) | Bovine rumen microbial communities from Lethbridge, Alberta, Canada - RJG_02 | ecosystem: Host-associated > Mammals > Digestive system > Stomach > Rumen | place: Canada: Alberta...
TGTCTCAAAATAAGAGGTAAAATTTGTAAAAATCGAGCTTTTTGAGCCAGCCGTACTGCCGTCGCTTGCGGCAAGAATTGAGCCTGTTGAAGTGAGAAACTGGCAAGTTGTTCTCTTGCCGATTGAAGAGCCGTCCATCATACCTTCGAGTCCTGAGAGAACAATGTCAATTCCTGCAACGCCGTTATGTTGTCCGAGCGAGTTTTGTATTGGGGCAAAAACCTTTGCAGAAAGAACCGTCTCGCCGTCTAGGGTGATTATTGTAGGCTCGCTTATAAATGCAGCTGGGGCTTTTGTACTGGCTTCTATTTGCTCCTGCTTGAATTCGGTGACAATATCGTTTTTTATGCGACCGTTTTTGTCGCGGATATAATGAACTTTGAACTGACCCGTTGGATTGTCCATTTTGTCTGCTCGTTTTGAATCTTTGTGGTCAAACATGTTTGGAATCCAGTAAGCCCATGCAGAATCGATGGTAGTTGTTTTTACCATTGCTCGAACTGCTTGTTCAACTGAGGTTGAGCGTTGTTTTTCTGGTATTGCCCATGTACCACCAAGAAGTCCCGCCAATGCTTCTGCGGAATAAACCATTTCCGTCATACGTTTTTCAACTGAGTCACTTTTTTTCTCTGTCATTGTAACAATACTTTTTGTAATTTGGGCGATGTTATTGTTAAGAACTGTCTTTCCAATCAGAAAAGTCATAAAGATTGAAATGACAACCATCGCAGCACCTAGAGAAATGACAAGGCTTCTGCGTATTGATTTGGAAGAAAAGTTTAGTTTATTCATATCCATGAACTATATTATTATATATTAAATATCTGTTGTAAAGCTCTATTTGTATAACTTTTTAAGGATTTGCAATTACTGCTGATTACGCAGTATGAGAAATTTCTTTTGATACTTTCTCTTTAACAATTTTAGGAATTTTATTATTATCTACCATAGAGAGTTAGAATAAAGCTAGTCGCAATGCGACAACAATTCCAAACAACTCTATAAAAACTTCCTGTTCGAGATTATTTTATGAAAAAAATATTATTTGTTTTTGTATCTATTTTTTTATTTTTGTCATGTAAAGAAAAGGTTGCTTTGGCTGAGACTGCGACGCCTGAACAAAAAGCAGAGGAGAGCGTAAAAGCTCAGAATCCTGAATTCGAGAAATTTTCTCGCGTTTTGTCTTCAATGACAGAGCGATGCAAGGCTGCGATTCCAAACGGTAATCCTGAAGAATTTTTGGCGGACTTGCATAAAGTTCTTGACGAGGAGCAGAAAACTCACCGAAATGATGATGTTGATTTGCTTTACCTTATCGACAAAAAGCATAATATTGGCTCTGACTACGAGCCTAAAGATTTGAAACCTGTAAAGAATAACGATTTGTGGAACGTTAGCCGAAACGACCTTTCTTTGAGACCTGAAAGCTATGCTGCTTTGGAGGAACTTTCTCGTGCGGCTTTGAAAGATGGAATCAAGCTCATGGTTTCTTCTACTTACCGTTCTTACAAATATCAGGACGGACTTTTTAACCGCTACGTAAAGCAAGACGGGCTGGCTCTTGCGGAACGGTATTCTGCCCGACCTGGAACAAGCCAGCACCAGCTTGGTATGGCTATTGATTTTGGCTCTATTACAGATGACTGGGGCGATACAAAGATGGGCAAGTGGGTCTACAACCACGGAGCGGATTACGGTTGGAGCCTTTCGTTCCCACAGGGCTATGAGGATGTAACTGGCTATATGTGGGAGTGCTGGCACTTCCGCTATATTGGCGTAGAAGCCTGCCGATTCCAGAAAAAGTGGTTCAGCGATGTTCAGCAGTTCATGCTAGAATTCGTGGACGCATGGAAGAAGAGCGAGTAATTCTTTTTATGAATCAAATACAAGAAGAAATTGCAAACGCTTTGGTTCAGCTATCGGGAAAATCATTTTTGACAGAGGCTATCGTCGCAAAGAAAATCCGAGAGAACATAAAGCTGAGCGGTAAAAATAAAGCGGGGCTTGCTTTCAATGATGTAGAGGAAGCAATCAAATATGTAAATGAAAACAACGATTTGCATTATTCTCTGCATCTGAACTCTGCCAATGACCTTTTGATAAAACCTGCTGAAGAAGCTTGCGGTCTTGATGGAGATGCCCGAAAAAGAAGACTTTCCAGCGAAAAAAGCATGACCGTGCTTACTAATGGGGATGCGAAATCTGCTACGGAAGGAAAAACGGGAGTTGGCGGCAAGCCTTACAAAAAACGGACTGAAAAGAAACGCATGAGCGTGAACAGAGATTGGGATGAATGGGAGTAAATCCTTAACATTACGAAAAGATTGCTATGAATAAGACTGGAGGTTTTAATGTCAAAGGCTATTGTAATTTATTATTCCCTTGAAGGAAATGTTGATTTTCTTGCAAGAAAAATTGCTGAGAGCTTGGGGGCTGAGACCTTGCGACTTGAGACCGTGAAAGTTTATCCTAAATCAGGGCTTCTGAAATTTTTCCATGGTGGAAAGGATGTTGTAACAGGGGTAAAACCAGAGCTTAAAACGGAAATCCCTTCTCTCGCAGACTATGATAAGGTTGTTATTGGTACGCCTGTGTGGGCTTCAAAGCCAGCAAGCCCAATCAACACACTTTTTGATAAAGTCGATTTGTCTGGTAAAAAATGCTACGCTTTTGCTTCTAGTGCAGGCGGTAGTTCTGCTAAGTGCCTTGAGACTCTGGAATTGGGAATCAAAAACAAAGGTGGCTCTGCGCTGGCTACTGCATCTTTTGTTAATCCTCTTAAGAATCCAGAGGCGGCTTTGGCTGTTGTTCAGGAGTTTGTCCAAAAAATATCTGGCGAGTAATGTTTCCTTTGCGGTATATGTTCTTTTTTGCTTGATATAACTATGACAGATTCTTTCAAAACATACGCTGTTTCTCTTTGTTTTGACAAAGACTCTTCAGAAAAGGTTTTGTCTTTGCAGAAAGATTTTTCATTGCTTACAGAAAATGACTATCTTGTAAAAAATTCCGTACCCGCCCATATTACGCTTGGAATGTTCCATGCAGCCGATGGTGACGTACCAGAGCTTGAAAGACTTTTTTCTGAATTTGCTGACGGGGCAAGAAGGCATTTGTCGCTTTCTTTTGACGGAACTGACAATTTTAAGGGCAAGGTGGTTTTTCTGAAGCCAGCTGTAGACTCTATTTCTCAATTAAAGGAGCTTAACGCAGCTCTTCATGAGAAAATCCTTTCTAGGTTTAGGGCAGGCGGAAATCAGAATTATCTTCCTGAAAGATATTTTCCGCATATTGCCCTTGCAGTAAAACTTACGCAGGAACAATTCAAAAAATACGAGGCTTGGTCGCAGTCATCAAAAGCGATTTGTGCCGAGATCTCTTCTTTACACTTAAAAATTGCAGACATTTCATTGGCTAAATGTAAGCCTTATAAGGAATTGCACCGAATAAATCTTTTGACCGACACACTTTCTGCAGAACAGAGACATAAGAATATGTCTGCAATCCGAAGCTGTGGCGGGAAGCTTGAGACATCGCTTCGCTCCCAGCTCTTCAAATTCGGCTTTCGCTTTAGAAAAAATGATCGCCGCCTTGACGGTTCTCCAGATATTGTTTTTCCTCATTACAAGGCTGTAGTTTTTATAAACGGATGTTTTTGGCACGCACACGGTTGGAATGCAGAGCAATCTATTTTGAAATCTTCTGTCCTTGAAGAGGACGTTTTGTACTCCATTTTATGCGATAAATTTCGTATGCCTACTACTAATACCGAATTTTGGGAAGCTAAGTTCACCAGAAACCGTAAGCGAGATATTAATGACATTGAAAAACTGCTTGAAAAAGGCTGGCGGGTAGGGGTTGTGTGGGAATGCTCTATTACTGGCCGCAACAGAAACGATAAAATTCGCTCTACTGCTGAAAAAATCTCGTTGTGGCTGGAAGAAGGCTTCAATGCTCCTTTTCAGGAGTTCTGAACAGGAGTTTTGAACAAAAAACGGCTACCAGTCGCGAAAACGGCTTATCGAAATCGCAGGCTAGCCTGCTACACGCTGTTTGTGCTTGTAACTATTTACGGTTGCCGCTTACGCCACAGCCCATGATGATTCCTCCTATATGTGCAGTTTTATGAACATCGTTATTGTACTATAACTTGCTGCTGTTACAAAGTAGTGCTAAGAACTCATCTACCATTTTGCTGACTTCTTCCTGCTCTGGTTTGTGTGTGCCTTTGAAGACTTTTGCGTTATGGCTGTAATGCTTTTCAAACAAATCCTTGAAGCTGAAAAGCTCGTCGTTGTCGCCGAAGAAAGCGCAGGTGGCGCGTTTTGCTTCATTGTCAATGAGAGAGCCTTCGTAGAGCTGTTTTTCCCAATATTTGAGGGTTTCTACAGTTTGTGCAGGAATGTCTTCTGTTAATTTTGGAATCTCAACAGACGGTATCATGCAGGGATTTATAAGCATTTTGTACTCTGCGTTAGGGCTAATCTGTGTGTAAAATCCCCCGAACGAGTGCCCGACCATATAGTTGAACTCTTTTGAGGAGATTGCATTTTCCAGCCGTTTGAGTGTGCCGGCTACGTCAAACAAATCGTAAGTTTCAATCACAGTTTCAATTCCGTGCCTTTTTAAAGCTGCCCGAACATAGCTTCCTGTGGTTGAATCGGCACCTGAACCTAGCCCATGTACAAACAAAGCCTTTTTAGTTTTTTCCATACAACGCACTCCCTTAGTTCTTGATGTTTGAAAAAAATTGCCGCATGGACGCGGCAATCTGTGTTACTTCATACGGAAAGCAATTTTATAAAAGGAATCTAAAAAACGACTGGAAAGCTGTTTTTTTTACACGCATTTGCAAAATTGCTTTTCGTTTTTATTTTACAACAACGTTTACAAGCTTACCAGGAACGACGATAATCTTTGCGACAGTCTTTCCTTCGGTGAACTTTTTGAAGCCTTCGGTTTCTTTTGCCATAGCCTCAAGAGTTGCATTGTCTGTGTTTGCGGCAGCCTCGAATTTTGCACGGAGCTTTCCGTTAATCATGACAGGGAACTCTTTTGTGTCGTCCTTGCAGAACTCTTCGCTGAACTCAGGCCATTTTGCATAAGCGCAAGATTCTTTGTGACCGAGTTTTTCCCAGAGTTCTTCGCCCAAGTGTGGTGCGTATGGTGAAAGCAGGAGAACGAATCCTTCCCACATTTCGCGAGGAAGTGAATCGAACTTGCTTGCTTCGTTTACGAAAATCATCATTTGAGAAATCGCTACGTTGAAGTCAAGGTTGTTTGTGTCCTCTGTGACTTTTTTGACAGTCTTCGCGTAAGTCTTTCGGAGAGAAGCCAGGTCTTTGTCGAGTTTTCCCTTGATGTCGACGTCTGTCATCGGCTTGTCGCTCAATGTCCAGATTTTGTCGAGGAAGCGGTTTACGCCGATCAAGCCCTGTGTGTTCCATGGTTTTGAAACAGTGAGCGGTCCCATGAACATCTCATACATGCGGACTGAATCTGCACCGTAGTTCTTAATCATCTCGTCAGGGTTTACGACATTTTTGAGCGATTTTGACATCTTTGCGATTACGCGCTCAAGCTCTTCGCCATCTTCCTTTGAATAGAATTTGCCGTCTTTTTCGTCAACCATATCAACAGCGACGAGTGACTTAGATTTTCTCTGGAATGCGAAAGATGTAATCATGCCCTGGTTGATAAGACGCTGGAACGGCTCTTTTGTTGAGACAACTCCCAAATCATAAAGAACTTTGTGCCAGAATCGTGCGTAGAGAAGGTGAAGAACGGCATGCTCTGCACCACCTACATACAAATCAACTGGCATCCAGTAGCTTTCTTTTGCCTTGTCAGCAAAGCATTTTGTATTTGTCGGGTCGATGTAGCGGAGATAGTACCAGCAGCTTCCTGCCCACTGAGGCATTGTGTTTGTCTCGCGGCGGGCTGGCTTTCCGCATTTTGGACATTTGCAGTTAACCCATGAGTCGATTCCTGCCAATGGAGACTCGCCGGTTCCTGTTGGCTGATAAGTTTTGACATTTGGCAATTCGAGCGGAAGCTCTTCTTCTGGGATTGGAACGATGCCACAGTCTGGACAGTGTACCAAAGGAATAGGTTCACCCCAGTATCGCTGGCGGCTGAATACCCAGTCACGGAGCTTGTAGTTTACGGCCTTTTTGCCGATTCCTTTTTCACCCAAGAATTCGAGCATCTTTGCGATTGCGTCTTTTTTGTTGAGACCGTCCAAGAATTCTGAATTAACATGGATTCCGTCTTCTGTCCAAGCCTGTTTCTGAACATCAACTTCGCTCTTGAGAACTTCGATGATTGGGAGGTTGAATTTTTTTGCGAAATCCCAGTCTCGTGTGTCGTGTGCAGGAACGGCCATGATTGCGCCTGTTCCGTAAGAAATAAGAACATAGTCTGCAATCCAGATTGGAATAAGCTTGCCGTTTACAGGGTTGATTGCGTAGCTTCCTGAGAATACGCCGGTCTTGTCTTTTGCAAGGTCAGTTCGCTCCAGATCAGATTTTTTAGCTGCTTCCTCAACGTATTTTTCAACGGCTTCTTTCTGTTCTGCTGTTGTGAGTGTTTTTACAAGTTTGTGCTCCGGTGAAATTACCATGTAGGTAGCACCGAAGAGTGTGTCACATCGGGTTGTGTAGACTGTGAGCTTCTGGTCAGTAGGCTTTCCGTCTTTGTCTGCAACGGTGAAGTTTACTTCTGCACCTTCTGAGCGGCCAATCCAGTTACGCTGCATTGCCTTAACGCTCTCAGGCCAGTCCAAGCCGTCCAAATCTTCAAGGAGGCGGTCTGCGTAAGCTGTGATTTTGAGAATCCACTGGCGGATAACTTTATGGGTAACCTGGGCGCCACATCGGTCACAGTGACCTTCCTTTACTTCCTCGTTTGCAAGACCTGTGAGACAGCTAGGACACCAGTTGATTGGAGTCTGTGCCTCGTAAGCCAATCCTCTTTTGAAGAGCTGGAGGAAAATCCACTGAGTCCATTTGTAGTAATCCGGCGTACATGTGCGGATTTCGCGGTCCCAGTCATAAGAGAAACCGAGGGCTTTAATCTGCTGAGTAAAGTGCTCGATGTTTGCGTTTGTTGTATTTGCAGGGTGTGTACCTGTTTTGATTGCGTAGTTTTCTGCAGGAAGACCGAAAGCGTCGTATCCCATCGGATGAAGGACATTGTAACCGTTCATGCGCAAAAAGCGGCAGTAGATGTCAGTTGCGGTGTAGCCTTCCGGGTGACCTACATGAAGTCCTGCTCCTGAAGGATATGGGAACATATCAAGAACATATCGTCGTTTTTCTTTTGGAATTGATTCATCTTCGACGGCACGGAAAGTCTTATGCTCGTCCCAATACTTCTGCCATTTTGGTTCGATGTTCTGAAATGGATACATTTTGTAACTCCTGTATATTTAGCGCACGGATGCGCGTCATTTAATAGATAATGAATGTCACAAGTTTTTTGTACAAAAACTTGTTAGAAAAAATTACATGGATGTAATTTTTTTGTCGGATACATGATAAAATGCCTCTGATTCTTTAAAAATAATAGAAATATTTTATCAAAAACGGAGAAGTTTTTCTATATGGGCGAATGTTGAGTTCTGAAATTACAACTCGTATATGCCACATTTTGTGAAAAAGTCTTGTTTAATCCAAATAACCCGCAAATACCCAGCCTGTCGTTTCGTTCTCTGAGCGGTAACCTTCGACAAAAGAATCGTCGTTAACCATCTGAACGCGAACCCAGTTTGATTTTATTCCGCCGATTGAGGCTTCATTGCCTACTTCAAGAACTTTGACAAGCGTTCCTGTTCCAAGCGTGTAGAGATTTTCTGAACTTGTGCTTGGAGAAAAGTGCATTTTGAGGTTGCATACAGGATTTGCGTAGTCGCCTTCTTTTAAGACGTGACTTTTTCCTTTTGGCTCACCGTGTTTTGTCCATTCATAGCTGAACTCATACGGATTGCCTTTGCTCTGTTTGTATGATATCCAGTCATTTTGCGTTACTGTGTCATAATCTTTTTCATAGACATAGGTGCAAATGCCGTTCTTGGTAAAATAAAACGAGCCTGTGCCTGTAGGACCTCCGTCCGTGTCGCAGAACTCATATTCCAGAACTTTTTCAAGCTGTGCTCCTGAATCGTACAGCTGCATAGTGTAGATTATGTGTTTTGAGGCTCCTCCGCCTTGTCCGCCGTGGAACTGGATTTCATTCACAAACGGAACTGGTTTTTCCATGTTGAGCGGGTACAAAAGCCTGAGCCAGCCATCTGTTTGAATAGCTATATCATATTTTTTGCCCTTACTGTCTATGACTCCTGCTTTAATCATACTGTATCCGCCTTTCAAGCCCGCTATCTCATATGTGAACCAGTTATTGAGGTATTTTTCAATATCTTCTTTTTGAGGATTTTGCCATCCGTCCTTGCCGCCGTTCGGCGCGTTATATGTATGAAGTGCCTGCTGGCAATACAGGGACATATTGCCTCCATTGCCGTCGCTCACGCTCGAAATGTTGCCCTCTTCTGTTATGTCTAAACCTCGGATTAAACCCCATGCAACCGTAGATTCGTCAATGAATGCTGATGCCCGATAGATAGGGTAAAGGACAGTGAAGTCAGTTAATCCGCCACCGTAAGCAACCACCTCTTCCAGTTTAATTTTTGTTCCTGCTTTTATCTTCATAAGATAATTGTAAGAGCCGTATGTTTCAGGCAGCAACAAAAATGGGCAGTCTTGAATAGTTACGGCATTTTTACGTTCAAAGTCATTGCAGCAATAGTTCGGCATCACAAAATCGTAACCTTGGTAGACTCGTTCCCATTGCCATTCATTTTCTTTAGTCATGTAATCGTTAATAAAGTCCGAGATGAAAAAATCTGCTTTATAAGGTTCTGTTTCGCTTATTAGAGAAAGAATTTCGTCAGAAGACAAAGTTGGAGTTTTCTCCAGATAGCCAGAGAAGACCCAGCCATATTCAGGCTCTTTGCTTTTCCACTCTGCTGTGTCAAGTATGATTTTTACCCATGGGGCAGTAATTCCGTCAATCGTGTCTGTTTTGCCAAATTCTTCCAGAATAACATATTCTCCGTGCTTTAAGCCGCATCGCCGTTTTGCCCCCTGCGTTGGCTCTTCCCTGACTGTAAGACCTTCTTTTGAGTTCACATACATTCCTTTGAGCCGTTTGCCGTCTTTATAAAAGTTGTCTCTTGAATTGAGAAAAGACAATGTTGTAACGGTCTGCTGCGGAATTTCTGTAAAGTCATAGATTGCACAGGCTGATGTCAACTGAATATACTTTTCGTAATCGTACGAGCCTTTTGAAAAGTACAATGTATAAGGTGCCGTATATTCATTTTCTCTGCTATAAGGCAAAAGCGATGAGGAATAAAAAACATAATCTTTTGAAGTTAAGCAATCGCCTCCGCAGAGCTTGCTTGCGGCGTTAAAAGTTTCCCGTGCTTTCCAAAACTGAAAAAGTTCTGCAATTGACGGAATATACCAGCCTTGCGCGAAAGGACTCCCGTTCACGCGGCTGTTTTTTTCGCTTGCATAATGATTTACAAAATAAAAAGATGGATAAAATGGAGAATCCCCGTTTGATAAAGATTCTATTTCATCGGTTTTATCTTCAAAATTATTGCTTATAAGATAATCCTTTACAGCTTGAAAATTTTTGCTTCCGTCAAGATTTCCAGTAAAAGAGTAATTTCCTTCTTCTCCATTAATCGCACATTCCAGAGACTTTATCTCTTTATAACCAATATTTTCATCGGAACTCCAGATGACATCCCTTTTAATAGAAAGCCCCACGCCTAAAATTCGCTCACGTCCGTCATTGGAACATTCTGTGCCCGTGTAAAAAATCACGGCGATTGCGTTGTCTTTCTGTTTGTCTGTAAGCGTAACGCTCAGCGAGTAAGCTGTAGCCGAACCGTCGGCAAACACAATGTCGCCAACGCTGTCAGGACAGGATTTTTCGCCAAGAAGTGTAACAGGCTCTGCCTTTTCCGCCATTTCATGGTATTTCTTAAGCGCGGCTTCTCTTTCGGCTTCGCTCAGCTTTGGAATCTCCCTTATGTATGTGGCAGAATCCTGCTCGCTTTTTTTGGAGCAGGAAGCAAAATACAGCGTTGTTGTTACTAAGACTAAAATTATTGCAATGATTGCGTGAACTTTCATTTTTCTCGTTTTCCTGACTCTATTGTAGTATTTTTTGTAGAAAAAATCTATTTTATGTAGTTATTTGCTCCGTGTTGAAAAAATTGCTTTTATATTGTAATATGCGGCATAATACAAGACGCTTTGCTTATTGCTATGCTCTTGAAAAAGTCTAGGACAGGAGTACAGAAAATATGGCTGTAGCAATAGGTTCTAATGAATTATTAAAAATATTGGCAGCAACACCAGCTGAGCAGAACATAATGCTTACTGGACGACACGGAATAGGAAAATCACAGATACTCGAAAAATATTTTACCGAGAAAGGCGAGAAGGTCGTAATCCTTTTTTTAGGGCAGATGAGCGACCCTGGCGACCTTATCGGACTTCCTCACATCGATGAGAATACAGGAAAAACTGACTTTATCCCGCCTTATTGGTTCCCGACAGACGGTAAGCCCGTCGTTCTTTTCTTGGATGAGCTTAACCGTGCCCGCCCAGAAGTTCTGCAGACAATTATGGACTTGACCTTGAACAGAACGCTTGCAGGAAAAAAACTGCCAGCAGGAAGCCGTGTAATCAGCGCGGTGAACGACGGTGAGGAATATCAGCTCACAGACCTTGACCCAGCCCTTGTAAGCCGCTTTAACATCTACGAATTCCGCCCGACCGTGGAAGAATGGCTTTTGTGGGCTGCAAAGAGCGGTATTGACCAGCGTGTAATCGATTTTATCAGCGAGAATCCAGAGATGCTTGACGGCGCTGCGTTCCGCCGTGAAGACCAAGGCTTGGAGAAGACCCCTGACCGCCGTGCTTGGGAACGTGTCTCAAACGTGATAAAACAATGTTCGGTTGATGATTTCCTAAAAAAAATAATCGCAGGAATCGTTGGTATGGGAGCCGCTGCAAAGCTCTTTGAGTCAATCTCTAAGCACCGCCTGCTTTCTGCAAAAGAAATCCTTTGCGGTAACTTTGTAAAATTGAAGGGTACTATCGAAAAATACAATACGCCTGACCTTGCGACTATAAACGAGTCTTTGTTCCGTTTCATTGAGGCGGAAAGCTACGAGAAGGGTGACATAAAGAAAATTGCAGAAAACTTAGAGTCTTATTTCCTTCTTATGGATGAAAAAGATTTGCGGGAAGCTCAGGCTCACTTTACGAATCTTTATACTTCATCAACGTACAAAAACACCGTTGTCTTCATTATGGGTAACTGTGGAAAACTTTATAACAAAATGATGGAGTTTATTCGTTCTATATAGAATAGAAATTTGCGATGAAAACTGAGTTTGCAGAAGAAACAATCAAGAAGCTTACTGAAAACTGGTTCCTTTGCGAACCAATTCTTTTTTCTACATATTGTACGCACCTCCTTGTGCCTAATGATAAAATGCACGTGCCGTTCAGAACAGGAAAAAGAAAGATTGAATATTCAGAAAAAATCTTGAAAGGAATGGACGAGCATTTAATAGAAGAATTACTCAAAGTTGAGGTCTTAAGGATTTTGCTTAAGCACCCTTATCAAAGGCAGCCTCTTGCTCCAATAGCAGAGCTGCTGACAATGGCCAGCAATGTTACTATAAATGACGTCAACCCAATCAGCAAGCACGCCAAGTTCTTTTTGCATGGACTTGAGTATGACCTGCCTGAGAATCTTTGTTTTGAGGAATATTACGAGCAGCTTAAGGGCTTTTTTAAGCCTTCAAAAATTTCTTTGCAGATTAATGTATCAGACTTAGAGCAAATGAATACGCAGGGCTCTGATAACAGCGTTAGCTCTGGCGGACAACAAAGTGCTGAGTCTCAAGACCCAGCGACTATTTCCCAATGCCACTCCGCAGAACTTTCTGCTCTTTGGGATGAAGATGAAGAGCTGTGCATTTCTATAAACAAAATTATCGAGGAGGCTGAGTTTTCTAATAACTGGGGCTCTCTTCCGTTGGCCGCTGTATCTCTGATAAAGGCAAGCCGTTTTATAGAAATGGATTATAGGCGTATGCTCAGCTATTTTAAGACTTCTGTAATTTCAAGCAAACGAAATCTTACGAGAATGCGTCCTAGCCGCCGTTACGGTTTTGCGGCAATGGGAAGCCGTTACGCTCTTTCAACAAATCTTTTGATAGCCGTTGACGTAAGCGGCTCTGTAAGTGATAAAGCCCTTGAGAATTTCTTTTCGGTAATCAACCGCTTTTTCAAATATGGAATCGAAAATCTTGATGTCATTCAGTTTGACGCAGAATTAGCGACCAAGCAAGCTATACCAATGAGAAAGGCTAAGTCCACAGTAAAAATCTTGGGGCGGGGCGGAACGAATTTTCAGCCGGCGGCGGATTTTTATTGCAGCCATCCCGAATATGACGGTCTCATTTACTTTACAGATGGCTGTGCGCCACCACCGACATTCAACACAAAACGCCCGATTGATGTGCTATGGGTTTTATGTGGCAAAGCTGAGTACGAGGAATGCAAAGGCTGGATAAAGGAAATAAAACGCAACAGGGCGACTTATATACCAAGCCCAAAATAAGCCTTTTTTCGGGCTTGGAACCCCGCTTCCGTTTATTTCTGAGTTTCCACTCAAAACTCGACATTTGCCCTATTATTCTGAAAGGCTGAAGTCAGTCAGATACTCGATTTTTTTGAGCTCTTCAAGCAAATTTATGAATTCGTCCTTTTTTGGTGCATTTACCGAGTAGAAAAGGTTCGTCGTGTGGTTTGTAAAATTCCTGTGCATATTAAAATCAGTCACTATGAAGCCTGTTTTTTCTATAAGTTTTCGCAGTTGTTTCATGTCGATGTCGTCAGTAGTAAACGTAAACTGCAATTTTTTTGCTCTTGCCGCAGGAAACCAACGTTCTTCAAATTTTTCAAGGATAATCAAGGATAAGAGCCCGCCCAGCAAGACCGTGAATGAAGGAATATAAAGTCCCGCGCCTATTGCAAGACCTACAGCAGAGGCTGTCCAAATGATTGCGGCGGATGTAAGCCCCTTGATATTCATTCCTTGCCGCATGATTGCGCCACCGCCCAAAAAGCCGATGCCGCTTACAACACCTGCCGCAATACGCGAAGGGTCACCAGTCCCAAATCCCATGCAGACGATGTAGAAAGACAAAATACCGAGAAGGGTAGAGGAGATGCAGATTAGAATCAAAGTCCTTAAGCCGACTGCTCTCTGGCGGGATTTCCGTTCCCAGCCCAAGAGAAAGCCGGCACAAAAACTTAGGGCGATTCTAAAAATGCAGACCAGAACAAAGTCAGTACCAAATGTCATGAGAAAAATCCACCAAAGCCGCCCGGAGTTCTAGAACCAGCCTTAATCCAAGACAGCTTTTGTTTTGGAGTAAGAGGTCGTTTCAAAGAATCTAGTGAGTCAATGTATTCAAAAAGCCATGAAGCGAGAGCCGCGTCTTTGGGAGTATATTCGTTTCCAGGCTCGCTCATTACCAAAAGCGGATGAATGTCCTCCGACTCGTAGAGCGTTGCTGCCGTATTCTCCGCATAAGACTTGAAAGCCCCTGCCGCTGCCGATATTAGAGGAGAAGAAATCGTTGAAGATGTTCTGCCTGTCATGGAAACTATACTTTCTGATAGGGATGTATTTGGCTTGAACAAAAAAATAAGCCTTGTGGGGTGCTTTTCCGCTGCGTTTGCGTTTATCTTTTGGACGCGGGCTACAATCTCCATTGTAAGATATTGATAGCTTGCAATCAGCTCTTCTATTATCTTTATGTTTTCTGATGTATTTACCATTGAGCCGTATTTTGAGACAAAATAGGTTTCGTCAAAAATAAGCACGCACTCGTCAAGATATGTGAACTCGTTAAGGCATTTGAGAAGAAGGTTCCTTGACGAAAGCGCGGACGGCCTGTTCCATACTACTGTGGTTATTCCGCTCGGAACCATCTCGCTGTCATCAGAGTCCGACGAATTATGTGTTTTTGTTATGATTATTTTTCTTTGTTTTGAAGCTGCGCCCGATGCAAAATCATTTCCAAGAGGCACTTCTTTTCCCGCGATGAGTAGATTTTTTTCCATGATATTTTC
>Ga0256405_10008784_pt1 | contig 14230 bp, 22 predicted proteins | sample RumenRJG_02DNA_FD_189096 | JGI IMG/M metagenome (GOLD analysis project Ga0256405, IMG submission 189096) | Bovine rumen microbial communities from Lethbridge, Alberta, Canada - RJG_02 | ecosystem: Host-associated > Mammals > Digestive system > Stomach > Rumen | place: Canada: Alberta...
GCCCTATTTACGCATGTTTCACGCAATAGGGCATTTTAAACGTTTTTACGTCAATTATTGTCGGTTAAGTGTTAATATAGCTGGATCTGAAAATAATAGTTGCATAGTATGATAAAGTATGATAACATAATATTCAGAAGGGAGGTATCTATATGATACATATTAAAGGAATTACTAAAATGCACCTGGATCAGTTTTTAAAGTTTATAGGAAGCTGGGACGATTATGTTAAGATTGAGGAGTCTTTAGGCAATCTATATGATATTACTATATATCATGAAGTCCCGGTGAGACTTCACTTCTCGGATCATAAGCTATTATTTGATATAGGTAATAGATTATGGTGGTTAGATAAGGGTGATTATTCAGAAGTTAATTTATATTAAGGAGGGTATATGCTGACTGAACAGTATAAGGAGCTTTTAGCAAAAGCGGAGTTATTCGCTCAATTTTATGGATATGATTTAATTTGTACTGATTATGGTTGTTTTGACTTTTATAATTCACCAATAAAAAGATCTTTTAGTTTTAAAGTAGATCCAGAAACATTTAATGGTGACGCTATTAATACCATATTAAAAAATTTTGAAGGGAGGCTTGCACACGAATGAGAGCAGTAATTAAAAATACTAATATTGAGGTAGAAGTTAGAGAGTTTAGGGTTGTATCAAATGGATCAGTACCATGTATGATATGTGACGCTAGACCGCTTAATGTTTATTATGAGGGAACTGGTACAGAACCAATACTTGCAGAAATGCTGGAGATAGTACCATGATGAGTGATTTTTTATTATTAACATTAACAGATAAGATAGGGCTTTTGTTATTCATAACAAGCCCTCTCTGGATATATCTTATTATATTCTTATTAAGTAAAATAGGAGGTCATAGGTAATGGATCTAGAGAGTTGGTTTATAGATTTAATGGAAAATATCAAAAAGGCTCAGGCTGATAATATTGCATCAATAAATTATAGCTATTCAATAGTATTAGAAAAAACAGAGATTGATAAACTTGTTGAGGCATATGACTCAACAGCGTGGATAGAAATATACTAAGGAGGATAAGAAAATGATTTTTGTAAGAGGAGAAGTAGACAAGTCACAGGAGAATTACGAGGTAACAGCAGAGGTATTTTTAAGAGGGGAGACTTCACAGATTATCTTGGAGTTTAGAGCTATAGGGGACGAACTCATTAGAAATTTGGATAAGCTCCCTAAGGATAAGTGGAGCATTTACACAGATCAGATACTTAATCAGATCACAGAGATTGGTAAGGATCTTGTTAAGAAATATCAGGAGGTAACAAAAGAATGAAAAGAATTACAATAACATTACCAGAGGAGTGTTATGATTATGTAAGAGGAGTGTCCCTGAGAGAGGGACGCTCCATATCCAATCAGATAACACAGTTTATTAAAAATAATCAGGAGGCCAGATCATGCCAAAACGTAACAGGAGGAGAAGTAAATCAGAAGTAATTAAGTCTAAATCATTTAGGACTAAGCAAAACACAGCCAGAGCCTCACTCTCTAAACCTAGAGAGGCTTACACAGTATCAGCTATAGAGCTTTCTGGTACTTTTACTTATGCAGAGGCTAGGAAAGAGTATACAAGACTTAGAGCAATAGCAAACAAGAGACTCCAGAGGCTATCACAGGCTGGGTTAACTGATACTGATATATACAGAGCTAATGTTGGTAAATATCCAGAGCTTAAAAGTTTTAAGACTCCTAGAGATCTGTATCAGTCCCTATCATCACTTAGTTGGTTTATAAGCTCCAATAGGAGTACAGTCTCAGGTCAAAGAGACTATGAGCAATCTATTAGAGATACACTAGCTTCTAATTATGGAACTCCTGAGGATATGGACTTAAAAAAGTTTGGTAACTTTATGGAGTTTATGAGAGCTAAATTTAGCGGTAAAGAGTATGACTCTGAGAGATCTGCTAAAATGTATAGAGAGAGTATTAAAAAAGGTATCAGCCCAGAGCAGTTAAAAGCTCATTACAATACTTTTTATAAAGAAATTGACAGGCTCTCAAAAATGAAAAATAGAGTTAAGGGCATGGATCGAGATCGTACAGCTAAAGAGTTTGCTGGGGCTCTACGGAGGAGATCAAAAAAGAGGGGTTAATCTTATGCACAAGGTTAAAGATATAACTTATTATGAGTGCCTAGAGTTTCTAGGCACTTTTGATTTTGGAAGTATTGAAACGCTTACACCACCAAAAGGCAATCCAAGAGGACGCAAAAAGATTTTATATAAGGATATTATATGCACTTTTGATATAGAGACTTCCAGAGTCCCAGAGATAGATCAATCTTTTATGTATATCTGGCAGATGAGCATAGGAGACAATATAGTTATAGGCAGAACATGGGAGGAGTTTAAGCTATTACTATCAGAGTTTAAGCTCTGGCTTATGGATAATGAGAGAGTAATTATTTTTGTACATAACCTCTCTTATGAGTTTCAGTTTTTAGCAGGTATCTATCGTTTTGCTCCTGAGGAGGTATTTTTATTAAGCTCTAGGAAAGTAGCTAAAGCAGTTATGTATGATCATTTTGAGTTTAGGTGCTCATATATTCATAGTAATATGTCTCTGGATCAGTACACAACCAAAATGAAAGTTAAGCATGGTAAACTCTCAGGTAAAAAATTTGACTACTCAAAAATGAGGACTCCATACACAGAGCTAAGCGAGTATGAAATGAGATATTGTCTAAATGATGTAGTCGGACTTAATGAGGCAATCAGGGAGGATATGAAAAGAGGAGGAGATACTCTTTATACTTTCCCTCTTACATCAACAGGCTATGTTAGGAGAGACGTTAAAAAGGCTATGAGAGGCTACTCTTACGAGGCAATAAAAAATATGCAACCTGATCTAAAGTTATATGAGCTTTTGCATGACGCTTTTAGAGGAGGCAATACTCATGCCAATAGATTTTATGCCGGCATGATACTAGAAAATGTTAAGTCAACAGATAGGAGCTCTAGTTACCCTGATGTAATGTGTAATGAGCGTTTCCCTATGTCACCTTTTAAATATGTAGGTAAGTGCTCCAGCAGTAAGATCATGGAGCTAATATCTGAGGATCAGGCTATCGTTATGCGAGTCAGGATAACAGGACTTAGATTAAAAGATCCGTTCTGGGGAGCTCCCTATCTTGCTATAGCTAAGTGTAAATACTCAGGAGCTGTTAAAGATAACGGGCGTATTTTAGAAGCCGATATAATCGAAACTGCTATAACTGATGTAGATTTAGGCATAATATTAGATGAGTATACGTTCGATAGTATTGAATATTTTGACGTGTATCATTCTAAATATGGTAAGCTCCCAAGATGCTTTATTGATTGTATTGAAAAGTATTACAGGAATAAGACAGAGCTTAAGGGTGTAGAAGGTCAGGAGGCATTTTATGAAAAGAGTAAAAATCTCCTAAACTCCACCTATGGTCTCACAGTCCAGCGTATACTTATTGAGCCTATAATATTTACTGGCAAGGAATATGTACCAGATCCAAATTATGATAAAGAGAAGGCTTTTAAAAAAGCAACTGCACACCCTTACAATAGTTATGCGTGGGGAGTATGGATCACAGCTCTAAGTAGACTCAGATTAGAGGAGGGCTTAAGAATTTTACATGAATCACCCAATGCGTATTTTATTTATACGGACACAGACTCTATTAAATATCAGGGAGAATTAGATCTTACAGCATATAATAATAAGAGGAGACAAGACTCAAAAAGATCAGGAGCTTATGCAACAGATCCTAAAGGTGTAACTCACTATATGGGAGTATTTGAGGACGATGGTGTTTATTCTGAATTTATAACTTTTGGTGCTAAGAAATATGCTTTTGTCAAAAATGGTGAAATAGGAGTAACTATCTCAGGAGTTAATAAAGAGCTGGGAGCTAAAGAGATTAAAAAAGCTGGAGGACTTAAGGCCTTAAAAGAAGGTTTTACTTTTCATGAGGCAGGAGGTACAGAGGCTAAATATAATGATGATCCTCTTGCTGATCTGGGTTATGACACTATTAATATAGAAGGTCACGAGATCAAATTAACTCGTAACCTATGTATTAAAGAGTCAACATATACTTTAGGATTAGAGGCTGATTATAGGAGGCTTTTAGAGGACTCTGAAAAGTTGTTACAAGAGTATTGATTTATCATATATAGTATGATAATATAATACATGGGAGTGAGGGGACTTCCAGACAGGCACAGAAACAAAAACAAAAACAAAAAACAAAACGGAGGCAAAACAAATGAACATTATCGAAACAAGCAGACCATTAACAGCTAAGGAAACATGGAAGTTAACAAGAGACGCAGGCATTTTAAAAATGTCTGATATTGAGGGACAGGCAATCCAGCCTGTTGAGTATTGTGTTTATGAGGACACAAACGCAGAGGGTACAGAGCAGACACTTCTCTCAGTAATCACAGACACAGGGGAAGTATATGCAACTAACTCAGAGACTTTTAGACGTGAGTTTTTGGATATGCAGAAGGTCTTTAAGGACGCAGGAGAGTCAGTCCCTAAGATCCTTGTCATGGGTGGAACTACTAACGCTGGTAGACACTTTATCACTTGCGCTCTTGCTGATTAAGAAGTATGATAGAAATGTCATAAGATAACTCCCCTCAGTAGTATCTATTGACATCACCCAGAGAGCCTGTATTATTACAGGCTCTTTTATTTTAGGAGTAAATATATGAGCGTTTATTTGGATAACGGTTATTTAGATTTTGAAAAGATCCTCTCTTATGACGTAGCATTTAATTTTTTAGTCGGTGGTCGAGGTATAGGCAAGACTTACGGTGCACTAAAATATGTAGTTGATAATGAGATACCTTTTGTATTTATGAGACGTACTCAGACTCAGCTTGACGTACTTATGAAAGATGAGTATCAACCTTTTAAAAAACTTAATGCGGATCTTGGTTGGGATATTCACCCGATCAAACTTACTAAGTATAGTGCAGGATTTTTCCATTGTGAGCGAGATAAAAATGGAAAGTGGCAACCTATTGAAGGTACAGAGGCGATAGGTCTTATGCTGGCACTTTCTACTATATCTAATGTAAGAGGTTTTGATGCAACAGATAGAGACGTACTTATATATGATGAGTTTATCCCAGAGAGGCATGAGAGACCGATTAAGAATGAGGCAGAGGCATTTTTTAACGCTATCGAAACAATCCAGCGTAATAGGGAGCTGGAGGGTAAAGCACCATTAAAAGTGCTGTGTCTTGCTAATGCTAATGAGCTGGCTAATCCTCTTTTTATTGAGCTTAAGCTTGTTAAAAAGGCTATGGCTCTTGTTAAAAAAGGTATTGAGTTTGATCTGGATAGAAGTAGAGAGTGTGCTCTGTACTTATTTAGAGATAGTAAGATCTCAGAGGCTAAAAAAGATACAGCCTTATACAAGTTAACCAGAGGAACTAGCTTCGAAGAAATGAGTATATCAAACAACTTCCAGGATCTTGTAGGTGTTAAGGTATGCAGTAAGAATTTAAGAGAGTACAATCCTATAGCCACTATCGGAGAGATCACAGTCTATAAACATAAGTCAGACAAACGGTATTATGTATCAATGCACAAAATGGGAGTGCCTGAGGAGTTCAGTATATCGGAGGCTGATGTTATGAGGTTTAGGCATAAGTATACATATCTTTTAGACGCTTATCTATTTGATAATATTGATTTTGAGGAGTATGCCTGTGAGACACTTTTTAAAAAATATATATACAAGACTATCTAATGTGTTATACTTTAGATAGCTGGAGTAGGAGTCCAACAGCACAGAGCGGAACTCTGGGACACGTGTTCGCTGTACACATGAACCTACTCCAGCACTTTTAATATTGGGACGCTTAAAAGGGGATAACATAATACTAACAGGAGGCATAACATGAATAGTCAGGAAATGATAAGTGCGGTATGTAGTTTGGGAGGAGCGGTCTTAGGAGTGCTGGCAACAAGTAGGTTAACTAATTATAGGCTGGAGAGACTTGAAAAAAATGTGGAGAGATTGATCCAGCGTGATAACGAGATCACTATTTTAAAAGAACAGATGAGGGAGGTGTTAAAGTATGTTGAAAAAATTAAAGGAACTGATAAAGGTTGACTCTATCGAGACCAGTAAAGCAGTACTGATTTTTGTAGAGCTGTTAGTCCTCTATATTGCGATATTGTCAACAATTTGTGTATTTACAGGACTTGCAGAGCCTATCACAGCTCTGGTATCTGGTACTTTTGGACTGGCTTCTATGACTTTTGGCTTCTACTTTTGGAAAGCTAAAAACGAAAATATCAGGAAGTATTCTAAAAAGATTACAGATGAGGACGCTAAGAGGTTAATATCACTCTGGGAGGCATTTAAAGAGGATCATACGGAGGACAGTGATAAATGGGAATAGTTGCAAGGGGAGTTGATCTATCTCATCATAATGGTAATGTAGATTTTAGCTCACTCTCAAAAGACGTTGATTTTGTAATACTAAAGATCGGAGGCTCTGAGAAAAAGGGGCATAGACTTTTTAAGGACGTTGCTTTTGATACTTATTATAGGAAAGCTAAAGAGTCTGGATTAAAAGTCGGCTGTTATTTTTACGTTGGTAAAGATTTTTCTCACGCTAACTGTATCAATGACGCTGAGTATCTATGTAGACTAATGAAAGGCCTACAGTTTGACTATCCAATTTTTATTGACGTGGAAGATCCACCAGCAGGACAGAGAACTGATCTCTCAACAGCAGTTGCTAGCTTTTTAGATTATCTGGAGGACAGAGGTTACTTTGTTGGTATCTATGCCTCCGATATATCAGGCTTTCAAGAGAGATTAAATATTGACTACTTAAGGAGCTATACTTGGTGGGTTGCAAGATATGGACATAGCCCTGTATATGCAACCGCTAATATGGGTATCTGGCAGAACTCCAGCACAGGGAGAGTATCTGGAGTACCGACTAAAGTTGATACTGATTTATCATTTATTAAATATGATGATATAATTAAAAAGAAACATCTAAATGGATATTAATAGGAGGGAATATTTATGACACAGGAAGATATTTTAACACTCGCAAGAGCTGGTTTTAGTGCTCAGCAAATTATAGCTTTAGGATCTATTCAGACTCCAGCTCCAGCTCCAGCTCCAGCTCCAGCTCCAGCTCCAGCTCCAGCTCCAGCTCCAGCTCCAGCTCCAGCTCCAGCTCCAGCTCCAGCTCCAGCTCCAGCTCCAGCTCCAGCTCCAACTCCAGACCCTTTTCAGAAACTCTTTGAGCAGATGACAGGGATTAAACAGGCTATACAGACTAATAATATACAGAACTCTGTTATAGCTACACCGCCACAAAATACAGATGATATACTAGCAAGTATCATACAACCAACAAAACCAAAGGAGGATAATTAAAAATGGCTAATGAGTTATCAATTAACCAGTTGAGCACAGTGCTCAACTCTATTCATTCTCAGGCTACTGGTAAGACTGCTATCGCTATTACTGATACTGGCTCTTTTGTTACCGTAGCTCAGGAAACTTTAAAAGCTGGCTATGATCCAGTACTGGGAGCTATCTCTCAGGTGCTCTCAAAAACTATCTTCTCTGTACGTCCTTATAGTGCAAAATTTAAGGGCTTACAGGCTGATAATATCAGATACGGAAACCATGTAAGAAAATTGCAGGTTTCTGATAAGCCTTTTGAGGACGATCTTAGAACACTCCTCGTAGATGGTGAGTCTATCGACCAGTACAAGGTTAATAAGCCTAATGTACTACAGACTAACTACTATGGTGAGGAGACTTACGCTAAGAGCCTTACACTCTTTAGAGATCAGCTTGATACTGCTTTTTCAAGTCCTGAGGAGTTCCAAAGATTTATCTCAATGGTTATGCAGAACACTTCTGACATGCTTGAACAGGCTAGAGAGAACGTTGCAAGAGCAACACTTACTAACTTTATCGGTGGCAAGATCGCAACAGAGCCAGACGGAGGCAATGAGCAGGTAGTACACCTTTTGACTGAGTACAATACTGCAACAGGACTTAGCAAGACTTTCGAGGATCTCTCTAAGCCTGATGAGTTTGCAACCTTCTGGAAATGGGCTTACAGCCGTATCGCTGGTATCTCTGCTATGATGACAGAGAGATCGCTCCTGTTCCATACTAATATTGAAGATAAAGAGATCATGAGACATACTCCTGCTAATATGCAGAAGGTTTATCTCTACAATCCTTTCAAATTCAATATTGACAGCATGGTGCTCTCATCAACATATCACGATAACTACCTTAAGTATGCTGATAAGGAAGTTGTTAACTTCTGGCAGTCTATCAAGACTCCAGATCAGATCAACATTAAGCCTGTATATCTTAATACAGACGGATCTCTTACTCATTCAGAGGACGCTATTGAAAAGTCTAAGATCTTTGGAGTTATCTTTGACGAGGAGGCTATGGGTGTTACACTTGTTAACCAGTGGTCTGCACCGAGTCCATTTAACGCAAATGGTGGCTATTCGAATTTGTTCTATCACGAGACCGCTAGATACTGGAATGATTTTTCTGAAAATGGAGTTGTACTCCTTCTGGATTAAGCAGTTTCCTACCATAATATTTTTTCTTCACCAAAGGGAGGGAGTTTATACTCCCTTCCTTATTTAATAGGAGGTAATAAATGAGCTATACAGTAAACTTTTATAGCTTCTCAAAAAGAGAGAACTCAACTAAACAGCCTTCAGGATCTGGTACAGCTCTATCCTGTGAGATCAGATATACAAGCTCTATCTTAACTCCTGAGTTACAGCTCACCAGCCCTATTAACAATCCTAGTAATCTTAACTATGCTTATATACCTACATTTAATAGATATTACTGGGTAACTGATTGGAGCTATGATAGAGGCTTCTGGTATTGCAGGCTTGCTGTTGATGTACTTGCTAGCTATAAATCAGAAATAGGGGCTTCTAGTGAGTACGTGTTAAGGTCAGCAAGTGCTTATAACCAGTATCTAAATGACGCTATCTATCCAACTAGAGCCGACTGTCTAACAGATGAGGTTGCAGTACCACAGTTATCTTGTTTAGAAGATGGATCTGTTACCTTAAATAGCGGTCATTGTTTTGTTATAGGTATTCAGAACGGATCAGGCGATCAAAACGGTGGTATCACTTACTATGCTATGAGCACACAGTCAATGAAAAATCTCCTTGACTATATGTTCAATACAGCTAGCTTTTTGGACGCTACAGATATTTCATTGGAGCTACAAAAGGAGCTTGTCAATCCTTTTCAATACATAAGCTCTATTAACTGGTTTCCTTTTAATATAGTAAATTCTAATTTGACAAGTCCTAAAACCTTACAGTTTGGTTACTGGACTGCTCCTAGTACAGTTTATGGATATGAGATAAATACTAGGACTCTGACATTTAGCTCCTCAGTAACTCTTAAGTCACACCCTGACAGCTCAGGTAAGGCTTATTTGAATAGCACTCCATATACAAGGCACGTGCTTTACGCTAATAGTTTCGGACAGATCCCTATTGATCCTAGTTATTTTGTAAGTCAGCATACAATGGTTGTTAAAGTCCATGTTGACTTATTCACAGGTATGGGAGACATACAGCTCACAGATCCTAACGGAAATAATATCTATAAACAAAACGGTTCTATTGGAGCTCCTGCTCAGATCTCTCAGGTTACACAGTCGCTTTTAGGTAGTGCTCTTAATGTTGTCGGTAGTGCTGTTGGTCTTGCTTATGGTAACGTTGTAGGCTATGCACAGGGTATAATCTCAGGCCTTGAGTCTGTTATGCCTCAGATTGCAACTACAGGAGCTGTTGGCTCATCTGTTGACTGGGAGAGCTCCCTTAATATGAGAGTTGTCTCCACCTTCTATAGGCAGGTTTCTGGAGCTGTTGCTAAACTGGGTAGACCATTATGCGAGCAGAGGACTATCAACACTTTATCAGGATATATACAGGTAGAAAACGCAGACGTTGAAAGTAACGCTACCTATAATGAGTCTATATCCATTAAGAGCTTTATGGAGAGCGGTTTCTATTTTGAATAGGAGGGCTAGATATGGCTTTTATATTTGTTAATGTATATGGAGACGGTACAGCATACGTTGATAATCCTAATCCAAGCCCTAATGATCTTGTTACTCTTTTTGCTTATCCTGATACAGGAGCTGAACTTCTGGATATTATCGCTAGAGACGAGGGAGGACACTCTATAGCACTTTCAGTAGTACCAGAGCAATCTTTTCAGTATATGAGTGTTTACGGAAATATGACTATTGATGTATATTTTTCTGGATCTACTCCACCGACTCCAGTCCTTACAGCTAAAGATATAGCTATAATGTTTAAAATGCGTAATAATAGAAATAAAGGAAATATTTATAGAAGGAGGTTATAAATATGTACAATGATTATGGAATTGGTATTCCTGCACAGTACGATCATATCAATGTGCAAAACTCAACAATACAGCCTAGTACAGTACATTGTCAGAATACTGGTTTACAATGGTACTTTCAGAGGTATTTGCTCCAGAGGATCATGAGCGTGTATAAGTGGAAGCTCCCTGATAACTGGGCAGATAATTACTTTCAGTATGTTCTTTACTGCTGGGGTTATATCTCAGTATTTGAAACTGATAAATTTGGAGTTATCCCCCAGGCTTGCGGATTACAGGGCTATGATGTAATGTATCAACCTACTCATGCTGTTATCAGCAATCCTCTGTTAACAGGTATCTTAACTCCTAGAATTGATAGAGAGTGTACTATCATCAAATTACAGCCTGACTGGGGCGGAGTTATGGATATAGTCAACTTCTACGCTGATCTCATGAGTCTCTGTGCTGAGGGTGTAGGAATGAACCTTGTTAATACTAAACTTAGTTATGTATTTTTTGCTGACGGTAAAGCGGAGGCTGAGAGCTTTAAAAAGCTCTTTGATAATGTTGCTTCAGGTCGGCCAGCTTCTGTTGTTGACAAAAAGCTGAGAAATGATGACGGATCAGTTAACTGGGAAATGTTTAATCAGGATCTTAAGTCAGCCTATATCACATCAGATATTTTATCTGATATGAATAAGATCGTTAAAATGTTTGATACTAAGATAGGTATACCAAACGCTAACACAGATAAAAGGGAGAGACTTAATACTGATGAGGTTAACGCTAATAATGTTGATACTGTCTCTCTTGCTGATACTTGGCTTAATGAGTTAAAGAAGGGTTGTGATAAGACTCGTAAACTGTTCGGTATAGATATAGACGTTGACTATAGGTTTAAAGAGGTTAAGGATATAGTAACCGATACTCATGATAACGCTGACGTTGTATCTATGACAGAGAGGAGGAGCGCATGAGAGGACAGCTATCTATTTTAGGTCTGTACAATGCAGATAACTCTATATTTGATGATATGGAGCTCCCTGTATCAGACCACTTAAATAAGGAAACTCTAGTATCTAATATCTTAAGTGAGTGCGCAGAGCTGGAGATACTTTATCCAGATCCTAATATACTTAAGTATATACTTAAGTATTGGAGCAAATCGAGGCTTCACACTTGGCAAGAGTTAGCTAATACAATGGATTATGAATATAATCCAATCTGGAATAAAGACGTAAAAGACGTTGAAAAGATACTGCATACAAAAGACGAGACAACAACCTATAAGGATAATGCCAGCTCTACAACTTCTGGTACTAATACTAATAAGGGAGTTGCTTTTAACTCTGGATCTGCTGAGACTAGAGAAATTGATGAGAGCTCTGGTAACATGAGCTCATCTGATAACTCTACAACTAGAGACGCTGGAACTAATAACGAGGATCGTGAGCTTATCTCTCAGGGTAATCAGGGAATTACCAGCACTCAGCAGTTAATTAAAGAACAGAGAGAAGTCTCAGAGTTTAGTTTATATGATATAATAATCTCAGAGTTTAAAACTCGTTTTTGCTTGCTAGTATATTAAAATAATGTAGGAAGGAGGTAAAAATATGGGACTATGGGAGCAGTTTCCTTATACCAATACTCACAGCCTTAATCTGGACTGGATCATCAACAGGCTTAAGGAGATCGAGGCTAAGATCACAGAGGTAAATACTTGGTATGAGGAACACAAAAAAGATTATCAGGCTCTTAAGTCTAGAGTCGATAGTATTGAGAATGAGCTTAATACTTTTGAGACTCAGATCCGTACAGAGTTTGATAGACTAAAGGCTGAGCAACAGGCAGAATTTGAGCAGTTAAAGGCTGATACAGAAGCTACTATTAGTAGAGAAGTCGCAAGGCTTGAAACTCTAGTAACTACAGCTATTAGAGATCTTGAGAATAAGTTTAACAGCTTACTTATCGAGGTCAGAACTCAGATCACAGCCCTACAGAATGAGGTAAGACTTGCGATCATTGGACTTAATACCAGACTGGACGCTTACACGGACTATATCACAGGCTGGGTAGAGGACAGATTACAGGACTTTATAGACTCACTACCTGAGATACTAACGGTTATGGTCTATAATCCTTACAGGGGCACAGTAACCGATATACAGCAGGCTGTTAATGATCTGTATTCTATAGCTTGCGTGTATGGTCTAACTGCTGAGCAGTACGATAGCCTTAATCTTACAGCTAGTGAGTACGATAATGCTAATCTTACAGCATTAGAGTACGACCAGTACGGATACAAGTTACTACACTATCCTGATCCTGATCTTTATATGTACAATCCTTTTACAGGTGAACAGACACTTGTTAAGGACGTTGTTATGAGGCTTACAGCCTTCCATCAAAACGGAGTTACTGCTGAGGAGTATGATCTTAAGGATCTCACCGCTGAGACTTATGATGATCTTAATCTTACAGCATTTAACTATGACTGGTTCGCTAATGAGCTTTTACCAGCATAATCTATTAAATAGGAGGAATTAAAAATGGGTGCAACAAATAAGACAACCTACTACGAATTACCAATTTTTGCTAGTACAGACAGCCCTAAATGGCTTGTTGACTGGCCAGACGCTATGGGTAAGATCGATAGCGCAATTCACCAGATCGCTTTACAGTCTGGTACTTCTGCAACAGATATCTCTAACTTACAGAGCTCTCTTGAGTCTCTCTCTGGCACAGTTACTTCACAGGGTACACAGATTACTTCACTTGCTGGTAATATCACAGCTTTGCAGGGAACTGTTAACACTATCACAGCCCTGATCGGTAACGGTGAGCCTACAACAACAGATAAGACTATCATAGGTGCTATCAATGAGATCTATGCAATGATTGGAGGCGGTACAGAGTTAGAGGCTGACAATGTTACTTATGATAATACTGCTTCTGGAATGACAGCAACTAACGTACAGGACGCTATTGATGAGCTTGTATCAGCTATTCCAACAGCAACAAGTGAGGTACAGACAGGAACTCTCACAGCCGGACAGACTTCTGTTACTCTTACTTTTGTAAAGACAATCGGAGCTACTTCTAGGATTAGCGTTTTTGACAGTCTGGACGTTCCTTATAGCTCTTACACAACAACAACCAACAGCATTACTCTTGTATTTGAGGCTCAGGCTTCTGATATGGTTGTATCTGTTGAGATCAACGGTTAAGGAGGTGATAGTATGGCTCTTATGAGAGTTAGTAAGGCTGGAGGCGGTCAGATGGTTTCTGGTGCTATTGATATTAATAACAATGAATCAGCAACTATTAACTTTGGAGGAGTACCAAAGAAATTTTCTATTCTCGTTGAAACCACAAGCGATAATGCTCCTTATGAGCAGTGGTCTTATGACGAGGACTACAGCAATACAAAATATGTTAAAGCAACAGCAGGACAGTATACAACAGGTGTCAACTGGACTCCTGCTAGTACATTAGCTATGGATACTTCTACCAGAGCTAGAAAAGCGTACTATTTTGCAGTACTTTAACACAGATCCTGATATATAAACATTTAACCGACAATAATTGACGTAAAAACGTTTAAAATGCCCTATTGCGTGAAACATGCGTAAATAGGGCATTTTTATTTTGCTTGAAAGCTAGAGCTGGAGCGGTGTTGTAAATTGTATACAATAGGGTATATTTTGCGCAAGGCTTAACCATGCATGTTTCACGGTTTGGGGAATTTAGTTTTTTAGGGTTGTATACAATACCCCTATTAGGTAAACCC
>Ga0256405_10008785_pt1 | contig 14230 bp, 10 predicted proteins | sample RumenRJG_02DNA_FD_189096 | JGI IMG/M metagenome (GOLD analysis project Ga0256405, IMG submission 189096) | Bovine rumen microbial communities from Lethbridge, Alberta, Canada - RJG_02 | ecosystem: Host-associated > Mammals > Digestive system > Stomach > Rumen | place: Canada: Alberta...
CAACGTAGTCAAAGTATTTAGGAATACCAGGATCCTTCAGATAGGACCACGCCCCTATGATTTCTGGTCAACTATGTGCAATGAGGGTGAACTCCTTGAGAAGTTCAATATACAGCTGTCACCTATTCCGCTTCCGGAGCTGACACAGCAGATAAAAGAAGCTAAAGAGGAAGGCAGCAAAGTTGCTGAGACTATCAAATATTGCAGAGAGAATTTTAATATTTCAATTAGTGATGAGCAGCTTTTAAATGTCGCTGCACTTAAAGTGGCTATGAGGACACTGGCAGATAAATACGGCTGCAACGCAGGTGCAATCCAGTGCTGGAATGCTCTGCAGTCAGAGATTGGAATAATGCCCTGTGCAGCGAATTCTCTTTTAAATGAAGAAGGCTTCCCTGTGGTATGCGAAACAGATATCCATGGTGCTGTGACAGCTCTGATGATGGAGGCTGCAGGAATGGATGAGAGCAGAACTTTCTTTGCAGACTGGACTGTCCGCCACCCTGATAACGACAACGGAGAACTTCTTCAGCACTGTGGTCCATGGCCAATCTCCTGTGCTGGCTGCAAACCAACAATAGGATATCCACTGGCATTTGATCATCCAGGTGCAGTTGAAGCAGAGGCTAAACATGGACTTTTGACTCTGGCAAGATTCGATGGCGATGAAGGAGAGTATTCGCTCCTTCTTGGAAATGCCAAGGGGATCGATGGACCTTACACCAAGGGAACTTATCTGTGGATCGAAGTTGAAAACTGGCCAAGGCTTGAAGCTAAGATCGTTGAAGGACCATATATCCATCACTGCGTTGGCATTCATCAGGATGTGGTTCCTGTTTTGTATGAGGCATGCAAGTACATCGGCGTAAAACCTGATCTTTACGATGATGTGGAGCAGGAAGTTTTAGACAAGATACATGGCATTTGCTGAGATATATCAAAAGAGGTGGATCATGGATAAAAAAACAGCAAAAGATTTGAGCGTTAAAGCAATAGATTTAAGGAAAACGGTCCTTGAAATGATCAGAAAATCAGGCGGAGGTCATATCGGAGGCGATTTCTCTGTTATGGAAACTCTGGTTGTGCTCTACAACGATGTGATGAATATCTCCCCTGAAAATAAGGATGATCCAGACCGTGATTATTTCATCATGAGCAAGGGCCATTCAGTGGAGAGCTACTATGCAGTTCTGGCTGACAGAGGTTTTTTTGATACAAAGGAGCTTGTTGACAGCTTTTCTCAATTTGGTTCGAAGTTTATAGGCCATCCAAACAATGAGATTGATGGAGTTGAGATGAATTCCGGGTCTTTGGGACATGGACTTCCTGTTTCAGTTGGAATGGCACTAGGACTTAGAATGGATAAAAGCCCCAGCAGGGTCTATACAGTCATGGGCGATGGCGAGCTGGCTGAAGGATCTGTCTGGGAAGGCTTCATGGCAGCAGGACATTACAAACTGGGAAATCTGTGTGCAGTTGTAGACAGAAATCATCTTCAGATATCCGGCACTACAGAAGAGGTAATGACTCATGAAAATCTTCACAGGCAGGTAGAGGATTTTGGTTGGAATGTACTTGAAGTAAATGGAAATTCCATCGAAGAGCTATCAGATGCTTTCTGTCTGGCAAAAGGGGTAACTGACATGCCTACACTTATCATCGCTAACACGATCAAGGGCTTTGGCGGTGGAGAGATCATGGAAAACAATGTCAGCTGGCATCATCATGTGCCAGATAATGAAGAGTATGAAAAGATAATTGCTGCACTTGATAACAGAAAGGAGGCACTTATCAATGAATAAGATCCCAAACAGGCAGGCAATCTGCGAAGTTCTGACAAGACATGCAAAGGAAGATAAGGATATAATTGCGCTTTGCTCTGATTCAAGAGGCTCTGCTTCCATGACACCCTTTTTCAAGGAGTTCCCGGATCAGGCAGTAGAGGTGGGAATTGCAGAACAGAACCTTGTGGGAATCGCTGCAGGTATGGCACATGTTGGAAAGAAACCATTTTGTTTTTCACCTGCATGTTTCATCTCTACAAGATCATATGAACAGGCTAAGGTTGATGTGGCATACTCAAACACCAATGTTAAGCTTGTTGGCATCAGCGGCGGGATCAGCTATGGTGAGCTTGGAATGAGCCATCACAGTGCCCAGGATATCGCGGCAATGACTGCTATTCCCAATATGCGGGTGTATCTTCCAAGTGACAGATTCCAGACTGCCAGGCTTATAGAAGAACTGCTTAAAGACAATAGTCCTGCATATATCAGAGTGGGAAGAAATCCTGTAGAAGATATATATGACGAGCAGCTATCCTTTGAAATGGATAAGGCTGTTGTGACAAAATTTGGCGATGGCAAGGGCAAGAAGGCAGTACTGGTTGCCTGTGGAGAGATGGTAAGACCTGCACTTGATGCAGCGAAAATACTGGAGTCAGAGGGTATAACAACTACTGTGCTTGATATGTACTGCGTCAAACCCTTTGACAGCACTACACTTATCGATGCGATCGGGGATGCGGACCTTGTTGTTTCAGTTGAAGAGCATGCACCATTTGGAGGACTTGGTGCAAATGTGGCATCTGTTGTTTCCGCTGCAAGACCATGCAAGGTTATACAGAGGGCGCTTCCTGATGACCATGTTATCACAGGAAAATCAAAGGCAGTTTTTGACTACTATGGACTTAATGCTGAGGGTATAGCAGACACGGTAAAGGGGAATATATGAGCGGACGTTATGTGATAGGCATAGATCAGAGTACTCAGGGGACCAAAGCTCTTTTGTTCGACAAAAACGGTGTCTTGATGTGCAGGGTTGATGTGCCCCACAAGCAGATCATAAATGATCTGGGATGGGTCAGCCATGATCCTGAAGAGATATACGAGAATATGGTAAGTGCTGTGCGAGCGGTTCTTGCCAAGGCAAATGTAAGTCCAGAACTGGTTGTTTCTATCGGGATAAGCAATCAGAGAGAGACAAGTCTTATATGGGACAGAAATACAGGAAAGCCGTTAAACCACGCAGTGGTGTGGCAGTGTTCCAGGGCAGTGAAGATCTGCGAAAGAACTGAAATAAGGCAGCAGGCTGATCATATCTTTGAGACAACAGGTATAAGATTATCTCCATATTTTCCCGCTGCAAAAATTGCGTGGCTCTTGGAAAACACTGTTGGTGCAGACAGACTTGCAAAAGAGGGCAATATCTGCCACGGGACCATGGACAGCTTCCTGGTGTTTAGGCTCACCCATGGACAGACCTATGCGACAGATTATTCTAATGCGAGCAGAACGCAGCTTTTTGATATCTTTGATCTTAAGTGGGATGAAAAGATCTGTGGTCTTTTTGGTATTGATCCTGATAACATGCCAAAGGTCATGGACTCTGATGCCTGCTATGGATATACCGATGTTGAGGGCATATTTTCTGAGCCAATTCCGATACATGCTGTAATGGGTGACAGCCATGCTGCTTTATTTGGGCAGAACTGCTGCGAAAATGGCCAGACTAAAGCCACTTACGGAACCGGTTCATCTATCATGATGAACATAGGAGATAAGCCAACCCTAAGTCATAACGGGCTTGTCACCTCTCTGGCTTGGGGAAGGAGCGGAAAAGTAAACTATGTTCTTGAGGGTAATCTTAATTACACGGGAGCAGTTATAACGTGGCTTAAGGATGGGCTTCACCTGATTGAGAACGCAGCTCAGACTCAGGAGCTTGCAAAGAGCGCTAACAAGGATGATGGATTATATCTTGTTCCTGCCTTTTCTGGCCTGGGAGCACCATATTGGAATGCCCATGCCAAGGCGTCGATAGTGGGAATGGACAGAACTACAGGAAGAGCTGAATTTGCAAGAGCTGCTCTTGAATGCATAGCATATCAGATAACAGATATAGTCAAGGCCATGACAGAGGACTCCCATATAAACCTCACGGAACTCAGGGTAGATGGCGGACCTACAAGGAATGATTATCTGATGCAGTTCCAAAGCGATATTGCTGGCTGCAGAGTTCTTGTTCCCAATCAGGAAGAACTCTCCGGCATTGGAGCAGCATACATGTCTGGCATAGCAGTTGGCTTGTGGGATGACAGCATTCTGACCAGGATGAAGAGAACCTCCTATGAGGCAACTATGGACGGATCGGCTGTTAAAGTAAAGTATGAGGGATGGAAGGAAGCAGTCAGTTTAGTCAACAGATAAGAACTATCTTAAAGTGAGGACCAGTGTATGAGATATACGGATTATAAATTTGATGTTCCAAAAGAAAAAATTGTCAGAGTTATAGTTGATACTGACGCAAAGAATGAAGCTGATGACCAGTTTGCGATTGTACAGGCACTGCTTAGTCCCAGGTTTGAAAACGTTGGTTTTATAGCCGCTCACTATGGCACTTATAGACATCCGGATTCTATGATGAGAAGCTTTCATGAGCTGGAGACTATATTTGACAAGATGGGATTTGAGAAAGAAGGCATGATCTATAAGGGCGCAGAAGGATCAATGCCTGATAAAAAGAACCCCGTTGTCAGTGAGGGCGCAAGACTCATAATTGATGAGGCAATGAAGGAAGATGACAGGCCACTCTACGTGTTATTTCTTGGGGCGATCACAGATCTTGCCAGCGCTTATCTTATGGAACCAAGGATTGCCAAAAGGCTTACAGCAATATGGATCGGCGGAGGAAGATATCCGGAAGGTGGTCAGGAGTTTAATCTTGGTAACGATATTTCTGCAGCAAATGTGGTGTTTGAAAGCAATATTGAATTGTGGCAGGTTCCTAAAAATGTCTATGAGATGATGGCGATCTCTCTTTCAGAGATTGAATACAAGATCTCTGGATGTGGTGAAATTGGCGAATATCTTCTGAAACAGCTTGATGAACATGCCCATGAGGATATTCCAAGAAACAGTGCCTTTAGAAGCGGCGAAACATGGGTGCTGGGAGACAATCCTGCGGTAGGTCTTGTTTTGTACGAGCACAGGTTCTGTTTTGATTACGTACAGGCGCCTCTTATAACCAGCGATATGCATTATGTTCATACCGGACTCAACCGGCCTATAAGAGTATACAGATCAATTGACAGCAGACTGGTTTTGGAAGATCTTTTTGCTAAGATCAATTTGTTTGCAGCAAAGAAAGCAAAATAGAAAAGAGCTCCCTTATATAAGGGGGCTCCTTTGTTTTTGTCAGTCAACCGTTATCAGCTCATATTCTTTGACGCCGTAGCCAAGAAGTGCTGCGTGGTCTACTGTATGTTCGCCGTTTCTTGTTTTTACTCTTTCAAGGAAGTGATCTCTTCCAGGATCCTCTGACTTATAGATAAGGTCAAGACATGCTCTGTCAATTGCCACAGGATCTGTGGAGATAAGGATTCCCACATCTTCCATGCAGGGATCTTCGGCAATGGCGCAGCAGTCGCAGTCAACCGAGAGATTTTTCATAACATTGATAAATACCATTTTGCCGTTAAAGTGCTTTACTACTGCTGAAGCGGCTTCTGCCATGGATTCAAGAAATGCATCCTGTTTGGGGAGATCTTCCCACACTATGCCCTGATCCTCAGCTCTTACATATTTTCCAGCGGAGTGGATATTGACTTTGCCGGCAGTGGAAGCACATCCGATGGAGAGCTGCTTAAGAGCTCCGCCGTAGCCTCCCATGGGATGGCCTTTGAAGTGAGACAGAACCAACATTGAATCGTAATTAAGGAGATTCTTACCAACTATATCGCTTTTTAGATGGCCAGGATTTGGAATCTCAAGCTCAACATCGGGGCCTTCTGCATCCATCAGGTCCACAACAAAAAAGTCATTCCAGCCATGTTTTTTAATGAGCTTTTGGTGTTTGTCGGTACTGTTTCTTTCGCCGTCATAGGCAGTATTACATTCCACAACAGTTCCTTTTACATGCTCAACCATGGGTTTCCAGAATTCAGGCTTTAAGTAGTTCTGATTGCCTTCCTCTCCGGAATGAACCTTGACAGCTACTTTGCCAGTTAGTTCTTTTCCCAGAGTTTCATACATTTTCACAACCTGCTCGGGGGTAATTGTTCTTGTAAAATACACTTTTGAAACAGATCCCATTATCCATTCCTCCTTAAAAGAAAAACAACCTTAGTCAACTCTAATCATATCATAAACAAAGAGCGGATTATTGTTCAAATGTTTATTAAAATATTATAAAAACGCACTATTTTCTGACAATTTATTTTATAATTTATGTTGGAATTGTACATTAATGTACAAGTAATCGTTAATTTTGTTTTTGAATTATTTGGAGCGGGACTATGGGAAAAAACAAAGAAAATGGCAGTACGAAGGCAGTAAAGGCTGGCAAGAGCGTCAGCACCAAGCTTCTTAGGGTACTTATCCCTATAATCGCAATTGATATCATTATAATAATGGTAGTTGTTGCAACTCAGGCAAAGAGCATAATAACTGATCTTGCCATGAACAATCTTCAAAAGGAATCAAATTTTTATGCAGAGGAAATTGGCAGGGAGATCACCAATCTGCAGGAGTATCTGGATGCCCAGGCAGATGCGCTGTCAGCAGTTTCTTTCCCTAATGACAATGCTATGGCAAGCTTCCTTATTCCTACTATGAGTAAGAATCCTAATGTTCCAAACGGAATGTACCTTGCCACAAGCTCAGGAGACTGGATCGATCCTTCCGGATGGGTTCCAGATCCTGACTATATTCCCATGGAGCGCGACTGGTATATAGAGGGTGAAGGACATGACACCTTCCTGGCTGGCGAACCATATGTAGATAGTGACACTGGAAGTACCGTAGTTTCTTTTACCAGAAAGGTTAAGCTAGCAGATGCCAGAGCAGGTGTTGCTTCTGCTGACTACACCATGGATGGCATCATGGAGACCATCAGCTCCCTTAAGCCTGTTAAGACCGGCGGCTGTATGCTCCTTTACCACGATATTATCCTTTCATATTTTGATCCTTCCTTTAACAGCACAAGAGTTTCAGAGCATCCTGAGGCCAAGTTCCTGCAGGGAGCTTATACTTTTTCAACCACAGGTTCAACTGACGTAGTTGAAATAGATTCAGAAAATGGTGTTACATATTTGGTAGCAGCCAATGTGATTCCTGGAACAGAGTGGGTTCTTATTTCATCTGTTGCCAAGAACGATGTACTGGCGCAGCTTTCAAGATTTATGATCGTATGTATAATCCTTATGATCCTTATGATACTGGCAGTATCGATCATCATGTATCTTCTTATAAGGCACATGATCACAAGACCTGTAGGAAATCTTACTGAGAATATCACAAGGATAACAGATGGTGACTTTACCGTTGAGATCCCTGAGGGCGGCGAAGATGAGATCGGTCTTATGAACAACAACATGAAGAGTTTTGTATCTCACATGAGAGGAGCTCTTGGAAATATCAAGGATGAGACTGACAAGCTTGCAACTGAGGCAGAGAACAGCCGTGATGCTTCAGGCAAGCTGAACATCCAGGCCACAGAGCAGTCTACCAACATGGGCCAGATCAGGGATGCCATGAATGGAATGGCCAGCGCTGTTTCTGAGCTTGCAAACAATGCCACAGAGCTTGCTACTGAAGTAGCAGATCTTATGGAGCAGGGCAATGAAGCCAGTGAAACTGTAAAGAGCCTTGTTGGTAAGGCTAAGGATGGTCAGAGGGATATGGAGATCGTTCAGAGTGGAATGGATAAGATAGCAGGTTCCATGACAGAGATGAACACTGACGTTCAGGCAGTTGGCGAATCAGCTCAGAAGATCAACTCCATCATTGAGATCATCAATTCAATCGCAGAGCAGACAAACCTTCTTTCCCTTAATGCTTCTATTGAGGCTGCAAGAGCTGGAGAAGCAGGAAAGGGCTTTGCTGTAGTCGCTCAGGAGATCGGACAGCTTGCAGCAAACAGTGCAGAGTCCACAACTGAGATCGGCAAGATCATAACAGAGATCACACAGCAGATTGGTGACCTTTCAGAAAAATCCCAGGCCAACATGGATGAGATCTCAGCAAGTACCGAGGCTGTTCAGACTGCAGGTAAGACCTTTGAAGAGATCTTCTCAAGTCTTGATGTGACCAGCGAAACTGTTCAGCAGATGATCGATAAGATTGGTAACGTAGATACAATTGCAACTTCTGTAGCTGCTATTTCTGAGGAGCAGAGTGCAAGTACACAGGAGGTTACAGCCACAACAGACAACCTGGCAGTTTCAGCGCAGCAGGTTGCTGAGGAGAGCCAGGGAGTTGACGACAGCGCGACAACAGTTTCTGCATCAGCTGCAACTATTGAAGACTTCGTAAAAGACTTTAAGATTTGAGCGACATAGGTAGTGACAAAATGAGATAAATTATATTATCATTATTTAGTAGAGAGGTGTTTTGTTTTACGGGAAGTGAGGTGAGATCATGTATATTTCGATGCAGTGCTCTGACAACAGTGGAATGCTCAACACTGAGATAACTACATTTTATGGAATAAGATATGTACCCAGATTTCGTTCAGCAGTGATCTCAACTGAGCACATGAATCACGACTATGTGATCCCTATGACGCCCCAGGACTACGAGGCAGCAGTGAAACAGATAAACGATGCCATGAAGGCCCATGCCACCATGATAGTTATTGAGAAGGGAATCGTGTGCCGCGGACGAAAGGGCGAGATAAGAAATGTCGAGCCTCAGAAGCTGACAATAGTAGCAGTTTAAAAAGGTAAGAATGATCAATAATTGTAGAGCTCCAGACCTAGTCTGGGGCTCTTTTATATGGTATAACTATTAGAAAAGTTTTTGGGGAGCTGTGTGTATGGAAAACCTTATCATTGCTACAAATGCGGTAGTGCCCTTTATGGTTTACATTGCAATAGGCATGATCGCCAAAAAGCTGGGACTTGTAAAAGAGACATTTCTTAGGGAACTTAACGGCGTTATCTTCAGAGTCTTCTTTCCCTTTATCATGTTCAATAATCTTTATAAGGCAGATTTCAGCACCCTTAAGGATGCAGATTATGTGCTGTTTGCGGTTCTTGCAACCCTTATAGTCATCGTTATTTCTTTTGTCCTGGTTCCTGTATTTGAAAAAGAAAATTCCAGAAAGGGAGTTATCATCCAGGCAATCTTTAGAAGTAACTCAGTCCTTTTTGCGATACCTCTTGCTGGAAGCGTTCTTGGTGAAGAGGCCAGCATCAAGAGCAGCATCATTGTGGCATTTTTGGTGCCCATGTACAATATCTTTTCTGTAATGATCCTTGAATACTACAGAGGTGGTAAGGTTAAGCCGGCTGTTATTGTGAAGAACATCTTAAAGAATCCGCTCATCATGGGCGCGATTGCAGGAGCCATCTTTAACCTGCTTCCTGTTACAATGCCAGAAAGCCTTGCTCATCCCATTACGCAGTTGTCTAACCTTGCAACACCTATGGCGCTGTTTGTCCTGGGCGGAACTCTTAAGCTTTCAGACCTTAGGAAAAACGCTGTGCCTGTGTCGGTTGGAGTTATCTTAAAACTCATCATCGTTCCTGCTATAGTGGCCTGTGCTATGGCGGCTCTTGAGTATGAGCCTGCAGAGCTGTTTGCCGTGTTCTGCATGTTTGCAACCCCTGTGGCAGCAGCATCATTCCCAATGGCCCAGAGCATGGGAGCAGATGCAGACCTGGCGGGAGAGTATGTGGTAGCTACTACGCTTTTGTCAATTGTTACGATATTTGTGTGGATCCTGGTACTTAAGAATTTTGGTCTTATTTAAGGCTTTTGATCATATAGGCTGACGGGTCAGATACTGAATTTATAGGGGAGTGATATAGAAAATGGTTTTGTTTCAGCAGATGGCAGTTTTATTTATAATAATGGGGATCGGGTTTTTTTGCGGGAAAAAGAGGTTCATTACAGACGAACTTGCAAAGGGCCTGTCATGGATCGTTGTAAATGTGGCAACTCCCTGTATGATCCTGGCAGCAGGCATGAATGATGAGAGCACCATCAGGGGAAAAGAGCTATTGTCGGCCTTTGGGTTCATCCTGCTGGTGTATGGATTTTTGATTGCATTATCTTTCGTGGTACTTCCTTTTTTCAGGATTCCTACGCAGGATAAGGGCGTCTACCGCGTTATGTTTATCTTTTCAAATATAGGATTTATGGGGCTTCCAATTATCCAGGCGGCTTATGCTGATGAGGCTCTTTTGTATGGAGCTCTTTTCCAGTTCCCCTTTAACTTCCTGATATACACCTATGGGATTGCAGCTCTTAGAGGAGAGAGCCCGTTAAAGTCGGGATTTAAGCTGTCTAAGTTTGTAAACACAGGGATCATATCCTGTATCATTTCACTTACTATCTATGTTCTGGAGATCCCCATGCCAGGATTTATCGTAAGTAGCTGTAGGAGCCTTGGAGCACTGGCAGCACCTCTTAGCATGATGGTGATTGGACAGTCCATGATCCACATTAGTTTAAAGGATATGTTTGGGGACATAAGGCTCCTTGTATTCTCTGTAGTGAAGCAGCTTGTTGTGCCGATCATTGGAGTGCTCTTACTTGGCCTTATCATCAAGGACGACACCCTCATCAAGGTCTGCCTTGTTATGCTTGCAGTTCCCATTGGCAGCATGTGCGCCATGCTTCCCCAGCAGTACGGCGGAAACTATCGCCTGGCCAGCAAAGGTGTTGCATTATCTACGCTGCTTAGCGTCGTAACTATTCCCCTTGTGTCACTGCTTTTTTAGTCCTGCTAGCTATTGTGCCATATTTGGCATTTTATGTGGATAGGGCACCAAAGAAAATACATCATACCGATAATAATTTGCTATATGATCGATTTTTAGGGAGTGTATTTGATTGAAAAATGCCATATGGCACAAAAACTGTAGACTTTTTGGGGATACTCTCTGATGAAATTGGCTTATATGGCACAAATGACTGGCGAGGTGTCGCTTCGCGGTCTTGTTATGCCGATAGGCGGTCTTCTAGAAAGAGGCAGTATAAGGAAATTTTCTATTGACAACATTTCCTGGCTGTCATAATGTAATTAGTGTAATTGAAAAAATATTTCGAAAGGAGGTAAACACAATGGCAGGAATTAAGATGAGAAACAACGCACTACTACATGGAAATATTGTGGTTACCTCGCTGGAGTTTGCCTGATACAGGTGTGACTTTGTAAGTACAGCGTGGTTTCCACATGTGGAGACCACGCTATTTTTATATCTGCAGATATTGCGCGCAGTGCAGGGATAATTGAGCGGTAGGATCTCCATAGGATTTCCTATCGTTATTTTTTTGTAACAGACAGCTATAGTTTTGGCTTTGAGAGGACGTGATTTATTTGAAAAAGTATATTATTGGAAACTGGTGGAGATATCTGATCGGAGGTATATGCCTTGTGTGCAGTACCCTGGTGGACATTCTCGTACCATTTATAACTCTTTCCATGGTGGACGACGTTATCGTGGGAAGAAATATGGATATATTCAGAAGGGATATCCTTTTGTATGTGGCAGCAGGCCTTGGAAGAGCTTTTTTCCAGTTTGTAAAAGAGTTCCTTTGCGACATGTCAGGATGCCGCGTGGCATCTGGGCTTCGCAAGGATATGATGAAGCACATCTTTTCCCTTCACAGAGGATATTTTGACAAGACCAACACGGGAGAACTTATGGCAAGGGTCAAGGACGACGCAGGAAGTGTATGGGACCTTACAGGCTTTGTGGGAATGCTGATGACGGAAGCGACGGTTTACTTCTTTGGCGTGATCGTATGTATGGTCACTCTTAACTGGAAGCTGTCTATCGTTCCTTTGGTATTTATGCCGCCTCTGGCTTTCATAGCTCTTTTCCTGGAAAAGAAGCTTGATAAGGATTACGACGATATCAGTGAAAAGAATGCTGCCCTCACCAAGGTTGTTGAGGAAAACATCTCGGGAGTAAGGACAGTTAAGGCATTTTCTGCTGAGAGCAGTGAGCTTAAAAAGTTTGATGAAAAGAATATAGCTTATGCAGATGCCAACAAGAAGTTCGCTAAAGACCTGGCTGATACAGATCCGCTTCTTGCAGTAATCCCCAAGATCATGCAGACCTTTGTGGTAGCTATCGGCGGATACGCAGCAATAAAGGGAAGTATAACCTACGGAACACTGGTAGCATTTGTTTCATATTCAATCAGCATTGTGTGGCCAATTGAGAACCTTGGATGGATGCTGTCTCTGATATCACAGGGCCTGGCTGGATATAAGAAGATCAAGAAGGTCATGAAGACGCAGGCCCAGATCACAGACCCTGTGGCGAAGAAAGAAGAGGCCATTGAAGGAGTAAGCGGCGCTGCAGGTACTGCCAGCAGTGCGGCAGCAGGAGATGACCAGGCAGCAGGCGAGATTTCTTTTGACAATGTGACCTTCACCATGGATGGAAAAAAGATCTTAAAGGATGTATCCTTCACGATCCCTAAGGGCAAGACTCTTGGGATCATGGGAGCTACCGGCGCTGGAAAGAGCACCATCGTAAACCTGATTGAAAGGTTCTACGACACATCTGAAGGCTCCATCAGGATTGAGGGCAAGGACATAAAGAAGATGCCACTTTGCGATGTGAGAGCCTTTTCATCAGTGGTAACTCAGGATGTATTTCTTTTCTCAGATACCATCACTGAAAACGTAAGGCTTGGAAGCAAAGAGAGCATGGACGAGCGGACCGTTAAGGCAGCAATAAAGAGCGCCCACGCCCAGGAGTTTGTTGAGAAGATCACAGACAGTTATGATGCGATCATTGGTGAGAGAGGAATTGGACTATCAGGCGGTCAGAAGCAGAGGCTTTCAATAGCAAGGGCACTGGCCAAGAAGGCTAATCTCCTTATCCTTGACGATTCTACTTCGGCCCTTGATATGGAGACTGAGGCTGCGATCCAGGCGGAGCTTCGGGAAAAGAAAGACATGAGCAAGATCATAATCGGCCACAGGATTTCGTCTGTTAAGGACGCTGACGAGATCATCGTTTTAGAAAATGGCGCGGTAAAAGAAAGAGGAACCCACGCTGAGCTTATAGAGAAAAAGGGCCTTTACTACAGCACCTACGAGGCTCAGTACGGCGACTATAGAAACGCCATGGCAGCAGGAGAGTGACCCTCTGGCCGTGACAGAACGCCACTTCTGTAAGTGGCAGGGAAACAGACAACATTGTTTTAGCATAAAAGGAGGTGCATAAAATGGCTATTAACAGCACCAGAGAAGATGAAGAATTAAAGGAGAGTTTGAAGCTTGACGTCCTTAAAAGACTCCTTTCAAACCTTCTGGAATACAGAGGAAAGATCGTTATCGTTACGCTGCTGATCCTTGTGACAGTGGCAATTTCAACGGCTTATCCTCTTCTTATAGAAAAGATAATAGACGACGAGATCATTAAGGGAAACATCACAGGGCTCTTTGTCATGGCAGGCGTAATGATGGCTCTTGCGCTTTTAAGCTACATCGCCACCAGAGTATGGAGGCGCATGATGGCGGAGATCTCCAACAACATGATCATGAACATCAGAAGAAAGCTCTACATCCACATTCAGGAGCTGGGGGTGGACTTCTTTGACCAGAGGCCCTCAGGAAAGATCCTGGCAAGGGTTACAGGAGATGTAAATGCACTTAAAGAAGTTCTTTCAAGCACAGTTACAAACCTGGTGCCAGAGGCTGTAAGCCTTGCGGTGATCCTTACTATCATGATAGTCAAGAGCCCGGTACTGTCTCTTTCAGCGGCAGTTGCAGTTCCAATCATCATGTGCGGCTTGTATTTCTGTGAAATCCTGGCCCACAAGAGATGGCAGAAGTGGAAAAAGAAAGATTCCAACATGACAGCTTTTATCCACGAGGGAATTGAGGGCGTGTCAATCATCCAGAGCTTTAATGCCGAAAAAGAGGCAGAGAGAGAGTTTAACGGGATCGTTGACGAAGTTATACATGCCTTCAGGTCAGCGGTTGTGATAACAGACCTCTACAGCCCCACAATTGAGGTGGCTGGCGGCCTTGGAACAGCAACGCTTTACTATCTGGCAGTTACAAAACTTGGGGTGACTCAGGAGTCCATAGGTACTCTTTCAGCTTATGTTCTGTACCTTGGCATGTTCTTTAACCCCATCAGGAACCTGGCCAACTACTACAACAAGCTGATAACAAATCTTTCATCAGCTGAGAGAGTCTACGAGATCATGGATATGGAACCGCTGGTAAAGGATGGAACTAAGGCTGTGGACATTCC
>Ga0256405_10008786_pt1 | contig 14229 bp, 12 predicted proteins | sample RumenRJG_02DNA_FD_189096 | JGI IMG/M metagenome (GOLD analysis project Ga0256405, IMG submission 189096) | Bovine rumen microbial communities from Lethbridge, Alberta, Canada - RJG_02 | ecosystem: Host-associated > Mammals > Digestive system > Stomach > Rumen | place: Canada: Alberta...
AGTAACCATGTCCGCCTACACGATGCCAGGCATGTGCGCCATGATAGGTCACATAGAAGTGAGGACGACCGAAGTAGAAGTAGTCACGATGTGGATAACGACGATAGATACCGAAGTGCCAGTAACCAGCCTCCCAGTAGAGTGGACGATAGAAATAGGTGGCTGCTACAAAGGCGTTCCACTGCCACTCGAGCAGAATGTAGCTCAAATCGAGGTTACGACGCTCCCAATAGGTTCCGAACACATCGTTGCGTCCTGTCACCCCCATCAGGTAGTCAAGGTTGATCTCGTAAGCTGCCTCGTACTGCTCATCAGTCAGATTCAGCTCATAAGCCATCTTATCAGTGAGGAACAGGGCCTCATTGCGAGCCTGCTCATAGCTCATTGCTTTTGCTGAGATGCTGATTGTCAGCATGGTCATCAGTGCGAAAAACATCTTCTTCATAATTATATCATTTTAATCGTTATACATTAGTTTGAATTGATTCACGATGCAAAGAAACGACAAAAAAGGGAGGTTTGCAAAGGATTTTCCCTAAACGGGTAGGGGAAAATCCCTATATTCTTATTTTTAAGCTCTTATTTTTGGTCGTTTGTCCTTTTTGCATTAACTTTGCCGACGATATGAGACAATTATTCACATTATTATGTTTTTGCGGCGTGTTGGCAGTCTCTGCCCAAGAGCGTTCGCTCTTTGATTCGTTGCAGTATCGGGCTGAGATGCAAGGCACCTTGGCTGGTGGCGATCATTCTCCCCTATGGCTGAATGCTAATAAGTATGGTCTGAGTTCCCTGAAGAAAGCCAATGGCTATATCAGGGGCGCCATCATGCGTCCCCTCTCTAACGATGATGGACGTCGCTGGGGGGTGGGCTATGGTGTCGATCTGGCATTGGCAGCAGGTTTCACCAGTACACTTGTCATCCAGCAGGCCTATATTGAGGCACGCTGGCTCAAAGGTGTCCTCACCGTAGGCGCTAAGGAAATGCCGATGGAGTTGAAGAACCAGGAACTGAGCTCAGGTTCACAGACGCTTGGCATCAATGCCCGTCCTGTACCTCAGGTAAGGATCGCCCTTCCTGACTACTGGTCGATTCCCGGCACCCGCAACTGGCTGGCTTTGAAGGGTCATATTGCTTATGGTATGACTACTGATGACAGGTGGCAGAAAGATTTTAAGGCCCCGAATACCCGTTATACCGAGAATACCCTTTACCACAGCAAGGCAGGCTACTTGCGCATCGGTCCAAAGAATATCACCTTTGAATTCGGCCTTGAGATGGCGAGCCAGTTCGGTGGTAAGTCACATATGTACGAGAACGGCGTGGAGAAGGTCTATGAGAACAGCAGTAACCTGAAGGCATTCTGGAATGCACTGATTCCTGGTGGCTCGGATGCCACTGATGGCAACTTCAAGAATGTGGAGGGTAACCAGTTGGGATCTTGGGTGATGCGCCTGAACTTCGACCAGCCCACATGGAATATAGGCGTCTATGCTGATCAGTTCTTTGAGGATCACTCCATGATGACTCACTTCAGCAAGAGCGGCGATGGTTACTTCCGCTATGATTTCAAGGACTGGCTCTTAGGTGCAGAACTGAAACTGAAAGACTGTCGCTGGCTGGAAGGCGTTGTGGTGGAATATCTTTATACGAAATATCAGGGTGGCCCTGTGTATCACGATCATACGGCGAATGTCGATATCCAAATCAGTGGACGCGATAACTACTATAATCACCACCTCTTTACAGGATGGCAACATTGGGGACAGGTGATGGGTAATCCGCTCTACCGTTCGCCGCTTTACAACGATGATAGAAAGATTGAAGTGGAGCACAACCGCTTCAAAGCCTGGCATCTGGGTTTCAACGGCTCACCTATTGATGGTCTGCACTATCGTGTGTTGGCTACTTGGCAGCGCAGCTTCGGTTCCTACTATTATCTGCCTCCCACACCAGTGGAGAATGTCAGTCTGTTGGCAGAGGCGAGTTACGCTTTGCGTCATGGCTGGCTTGTGAAGGGTGCCTTCGCTATGGACAATGGAAAACTGCGTGGTGAGAGCTACGGTGTACAGTTATCAGTTATCAAAACAGGTATAATCGGTAAGAAGAAATGATGATGAAACGTATTCTTATATATATTATAATAGGTATGGGTCTGCTCACGGCTTGCAAATCCGAGAGTTCCAACAATGGTGATCTTGATGGTTTCTGGGTGCTTTCGGGCAGACCCGGACTCACTTGGTCGTTCCAGGGTAAGATACTAGAATTCCGTGATGTAAACAGTGTTCACCCTGATCTGATGGCTAAGTTCCGCCATGAGGGTAATCTGCTGATCGTCTATGATCTCCGTGTGTTAGACCGTGATGCAGGTGATTTGCCTGCGACAGAGAGTGAGAGAGAGGATCTTCGCGCTTATGGCATCAATAGTCTGGTGGAGGAGCAGTTCCAGATCAGACAGCTTACCTCAGATGATATGCATCTTGAAAGCGACAGTGAGAGCCTGTATTTCCAGAAATATTAGATTTTCTTTCCAAACATAATCTTCAGGAACGTCAGACCGAGGATCTTTGCATCGAGCCACCATGAACGGTGCTCCAGGTAGTAGAGATCCATCTCCAGACGTTTCAGCATCTTATCAAGCGTGTCGGTATAACCGTTATAAAGTGTTGCCATCGAGGTGATGCCTGGCCGTATCTGGTATAAGCACTGATAACGGGGATCTTTCTCCATAATCATCTTGATATAATGCTCTCTTTCTGGGCGCGGTCCGATAAAAGCCATGTCGCCAGTGAAGATATTCCACAATTGGGGCAGTTCGTCGAGATGGTGTGCTCTGAGAAAACGTCCCGTCTTCGTCAGTCTCTTATCGCGGTTGTCACTGCACAGGTGTGGTCCGTCGTTCTCTGCATCTATATGCATGCTGCGGAACTTATAGATATAGAAGGGGCGTCCGAAACGTCCGATACGTTCCTGTTTGAAGATCACAGGCCCGTCGTGATTACGTTTCACGGCAATATAACAAGCCAGGAAGAGGGGAGAGAAGATAATCAGGCATACCGTGGCCAGAAGAAAATCAAGCAGTCGCTTGACCTCCTTCTCAAAAGCGTTCATACCATCATAAATATACGTAAAGTTTCTCTCCATCCAGTACCTTTTAGTTCAACTTCTTTTTATTCATAACGCTATATTCTGACAATTATTGCCTTCTGAGGAAAAATAAGTAGCCATATTTTCGCATTCCCTCAGGCAAAAGTCTGATCAGGGTTCTTACTGTGATATTCGCCACGAGGCGCAACCTGTTGATATGTCCCACCTGATGCATCCAGCACTGGAAGGCTATCTCTTGACGGATATAGTGCCTGCCACCGCGCCGACTGTATAACTGGGGCGACAAACGAAACATGAGCAGCGATTCCTGCAGATTATGGAACCGGGCTCCCTCCTGTAACATACGTACCCAGAGGTCGTAATCCTCAAAGAGTTCGCGGTGGCGATAATTGCCAGCCCGTTCCACAGCAGCCTTCCGGAACATCACTGTGGGGTGGTTCATGGGGTTTCGATAACGACTGAACGGCAGCAGTGACTCGTGATCTTCGGGCAGACGACGGGTACTGATCACCTTTCCTGACTCATCAGCAAATTCATCCGTCCAACATCCTACGAGATCCGTCTCTGGATGTGTTTCCAGCCAAGTCATCTCCCTACTGAAACGCTGTGGCTTCGAGATGTCGTCAGAGTCCATACGAGCCACGATGTCGTAATGACAGTGGGTGAGTCCTTCTTTCAGAGCCAACCCTAACCCTTGGTTCTGTGGCAATTTGACGATATGCAGTTCTTCGTGTGCCTCCTTGAAACGGGTTACTACCGCGTCGAGTTCTGCCGTCAAAGGGCCGTCCTCCACCAGCACCACCTCATCGGGTGGCAGTTCCTGATGGAAGATGCTTTCCAGACTCTGCACCAGATGGGCAGGTGTCTCCTTGGCATAGACAGCTATCAGCACTGAGAACTTCATGGGCTCTATATCTTGATCCATCCCTCAGCGGCAGGTGAACACACGTTTCGACCTGTCATCCAGAAGTCTGGGGCTATGACACATTTCTCCTGTCGCTCACTGAGCCAGGCTCCCCACCAGGAGAAGGAGGAGTTGGCAATGATATGATGGTGGCAGAGCGACATCAGGTGCATGTCGTTTACACTCTGCTCGCCGTTATTCCAATCCACTAAGGTGATATCACTCTCAGGCAACAGAGGGATGATCTGTTCCCTGGTCCAGTTGGCATCGTCGGAGAAGAGACACCAGCCATCCGGCTTCACCATTTCCTGCATCCTGTTGATGGCTCTCACCACGTATTCGGTGCCAGTGGTACCCTTACGTAGCGGATCTGTCAGATAGTCACCTCTGCGAATATGCAGGCTACAGCTATTTGTCTCACTGAGTTGTTGAGCCAACTTCCGATTCCTCTCATCCTCAAAGTCTGGGAAACGGTATAACTTTAACAGTTCTTCTCGGATGGCCTTAAAGTAGTCCTCATGCTGCCAATAGCCGTCGTAATAGGTGTCACCCTCTCTCGTCAGAGCATCAGGCTCCAACGCGAAGTTCGACTGTTCGCAGAGCATCGTCTTTCTCGGTGGCAGTAACCGACTACCGATGCGCCAGCATTGGAAGTTGGGGTAGGGGTAAGCGATCTTCGCTACCTCCTGCCACGTGGCTTCTTCATATCTGACACCAAACATCTTGTCAAGTTCAAAGCCTCTGTGCTTATGGTAACCGTTGAAACAATGCAGATCCAACAGCACCCTTTCTTCTGGATGCTGTCTGCGCAGGGCTTCATAGAGCGCATACTGAAACATCTGGTTGCCCAAACCACCTAACACTTTCACGATCCTCATAGTTTCTGTCTGAGTTTAGTGAGATAATAGAATGGTGTGCCCAGTACGTAAACAGCCTGTTGCCACAGGTTGCAGCCGATCAGTCGTCCTGCCAGGTAACTAACCACCAGTCCGTTGAGCACATTATAGACCACCAGCAAGGCCAGCAGCACTTCCACATTGTACTGCACACCGATCACCAGTAGTGCTACGAGAACAGTCCTCCTGATGAGATCGAGACGGAATAGTAAGTCTGTACGCCCCTTTACAAGCAGGATATCCTGATTCACATCCGAGAAACAAAACACGAAACCGATCACGCAGAAATAGCGCAGATATATCGCAGCGGGAGCCCATGCCTCAGGAAACATCAGGGCAATGAAAGGTTTGGCAAACACGAAGAGCAGTATCATAATAGGTGCCAGAATCCAAAAAGCCGTACCTACCACCCGCTGACTGTAACTTGCCAGGTGTGCATTGTCGTTCTGGAACCTCGACATCATCGAGTAACTCACCCGTTTAATGCCGTAACACACGGTGCCTGATGTAAGATAGGGTATCTTATTTGCCATCGTGTAGTGACCTAAGATGGTGGTGCTATAGGCACGTCCCACTACGAGGTTAGCCAGATTGTCGGTAATGGCTGCCAGCATATTACTACCCAACAGGTTCATGGAGAACTTCAGGTATTTCTTCACACAGGCTACCCTGAACTTCAACTGTGGGCGCCAATGACTGTAGCCCCAGAAGAATACTGTTTGCAAAACGGCAAACGAGAGGTTCTGCACAATCAGTCCCCATACGTCACGCCTCAGATAACTCACCACGATACCTGCTACTCCAGAGAGCAGCACCGCCCAGAAAGTGATTTTCGACACTGCCTTGAAATCTATCTCCTTAAACAGCAGTCCTTGTTGCACCACGACGAGCGACTGGAAGATCAGTGCCGTAAACGCCACTCGTATCAACACCGTGAGTTGAGGCTCACGGTAGAAATCGGCTATCAGTGGTGCCGAGGCATAGAATGCCCCATATACTATGAAGCCCAATAGGATGTTAAACCAGAAGATTGACGACTCATCCTCTTTGGTGACGTTCTGCTCGTGGATGATGGCCTGTGAGAAACCGCTGTCGATAAGCATCGTCGAGAAGGCTAAGAAAATACTCATCATGCTCACCAGTCCGAAAGCCGACGGTGCAACAAATTGGGCGATGATAAACGTACAGAGCACCTGGATGCCGATCTTCGCCACACGCTCTGTCATACTCCAGAAGGTGCCTGTTAGTGTATTTTGTATCTTATCTTTGCTCATTTTTTATATATATAGATACCATCTGATACCCTGCCAAAGTATATGGCCTGCTTTCTTGATGGTGCCAGCCAGCGTATGGCTACGGCCTTTACTCGCATCGAAGTAACTGTCAAATTTCGCCTTCTCCCTGATGATGATTTTCGGTTTGAATGGCAACTTCTGATCCTCTGGATAGGCGTATGAAGGATGAATACCTTTGATGGTATGATTTCTTGCGTATTTGTTCAGGTGCGATTCATCGATTACTTCAGCGATAATGCCTTTATTGTAATCTTCATGTGTATGCTCTGAACTAATACGTGCAAATGCCAGATAATTTTTCACTTTCCCACCATTTAGACTTCCCATATAATAATGGTAATCGCCTTGGTATGGGGCTATATAAGCTGTTGATGTCTTTCTTCGCTCATAGGGATAACGCCAAGCTGGCTTCTGATAATAGCCAGGGTGGACTACTGCCGCAAATCCTTCCTTTTCTGGTAAGAAATCGGCATTTATATCGTCTACAAATAGCATGTTGGCATTAAAGAAGAATGCATAGTCAAAAGCCTGCAGTTCTTTTTCAATTGATAGAAACATGTCGAATCTGAACAGCGAATCATACGGATATCCCTTGCTCTCCTTCTGTAACAGATGTACATCCTGAGCGCTGGATAGTTGCATGTTGTCAGTGAATACAAAGTATTCCACTTCAGCGCAATCACGCAGGAAGTGCTTTTTGGCTGATGAGTAGAAATCAGCAAAAAACTGGTTGTACTTACCTGTGCATATATACAGCACAGCCACCTTGACCTTTATCTTATCTGAAATCTCCATCATGCTGAATTATGTAATATACCTCTTGTTTTTCGTAATCCTGGCTCAGTACTAGTGGGGCAGGCCATAACGATTTGTAATAAGGCGAATACATCACTTCTTTGTGATAAGTCATCATATTGAGTATAGTGAAACCCACTCCAGCCAGTAGTAGATACTGCAAAGTCCTTTTCTGAATCACCACCTTCATCTCGAGTTCCAAGAAGGCAAGAATCCCCACACTCATAAATGCCCACCAAAACCGATAGAAGGTAACGGCATTACTCATTAAGGCTATTGCCAATATTAACCATCCTAAGGCTATTCGGCACCATTTCGAGTCTGCAGTATAGTTCTTTAATAGAATAATGGCCAACGGCACAATTGTCAGTTTGGGTAAGATGTATAGTGCTAGTCCGATGGGGGTCATCGCTGCATACGATGTTACATCATCTGCTTTTTTCGAGAAATAGAAATCAAAGCGTCTACCCAGCAGCAACGATCCTGCAATGTGTATAAAGATAGGCATGATGATGGCTAACGCTAAGCAAAGCCAAAGTGCTTTTGTGCGACTCAAATTCAGTTTGTAGAGTACGAATATGGCAGGTGCTGTAAATACAAACGATAAATGCCAGCAGCAACAGAAAAGAAGCCAGAAAAGTCCTTTCTTTATCTGCTGTAGATTTATCAACTGGTGAAGACTATAGATATACAGACAAAGGGCAAAACCAAATTTTACCCCCATCGTTGTATAGAGAAAGTCGAAATATAAGAAGAGCAGAATAAATCTAATAAATCGCTCATTATTATTATACGAACACTGGTCCATCAAGTAACGGAATACCAACGAGAGCAGATAAAAACCTAGTGTCAGTTCTACGAATCTCAGCCAGCCAAAGGTGATGCCAGTATGAGACATGAACCAGTATACATAAGGTATCATACCGTTTAGAGTAATCTCAATCCATGTGATAGCTCCAATGGGTCGAACGCTCAGAAATGTATAGATGAAGTAGTGACGATAAAGGTCTTCTGATGGGAATGATATGAAAGCAAATATGCCCAGTAGCAATGAGAATAGTAGAAAAGCCCCTTTGCGCTGATGGTAAATACCCCACACAATATAGGGTAGTGCCAGTAGCGGACACAGCATGAGCCATACAAATCCTATCAGCGGATATTTTACGTTTTCTTCCATCTGCCCAGACTACTGAGTATAAAAATCAATAAGGCAGGTAAGGCCAATCCAAGTGTAAAGGCGATAATCAGTGTGATACCCTTTTTGGGGAAGGCTGGCTTCCAATCGCCAATAGGTGGCGATACCAAACGCATATTTTGAGCATTAAACACATGTGTAATATTATTCTCCTCGCGTTTCTCAAGCAGGTAAACATAGAGCGCTTCAATAATCTTTTGTTGGCGTTCTGCTGGCAGTATTTTTGTTATCTTTTCAGGTGCTATTGACATTTCGCCTTTTAGCTTCCGGTCTTCGATGCTCACACCTTTCTGCTGGGCTCTCAACTGAGCGATGCCTTGGTCGAGAGAGTTCACGATGGCCTCTCGCATGCCTTTCAATTGCACGTCAAGATCCTGCACCAGTGGGTTCTGGTCGTTACTATTAGCAGCCATCGCATTACGCTTTGTTTGTAATTTGTTGTATTCTGAGATCTCTAAGGCCACGTTGGGGTTGTCTGGCAACAGGTTGGCAGGCAGCACCACGTTCTTACCCTCGATGCTCTTCACCTGGTTGCGCATCTGCTCAAGCATATACAGGTAATTGTTCACCTTTACCTGAGCTTCGTAGGTGATAGTCGCATTTTTTAAATACATTTTGGCAGCTTCCTCATAGTCGGGTAGGAGGTTTCGGCCTCTGAATTGGGCGATGTTTGTGTCGAGTCCACTTAGTTCCTGTTCAATAGCATGAATACGTTCATTGATAAACTGTGTTGAGGCGTCGGCTTCATCTTGTTTATCCTTCAGCCATTCTTCCTGATAGGTCTTTATAAGCGTATTTACCACCAGTTCTGCCTTTTCTTCTGATTGATCTTGGAAACTGATGCTTATAATCTCTGCTTGGTCATCTGCCATCCCGATTTTTAGATGCCTTTGCATACGGTCAATGATGTCGTAGCGACGTTCTTTCGTGATGCGGATGGTCATCTCGTCATCCTCGGTAAAACTTTTATCGAAGTCATTCGTCTTTATTACTAAAACCTTGCCGATAGGGGTCTCACACATGGCGCCTATTTTTCCCGTTGCTTCACCATCAACTTTTTTGCCGTTTTTGCGTAGTTTATACAGGGTGTAGGTACCATCCTTGCGTAAGTCCATCTTCATATAGGCACCATCGTCCTTCTTCAGTTGTGGAAAGTTCACTTTTATGGGCAACGTTTCGTGCCAAAGGTCGCGTTTCATAACTCCGTCGTAGGCCTGATAACGTGTACCCAATTCCAGCTTGTTTACCACTTTGTCAATCATGCCAGGCGAACTGATAATCTCCATCTCATTTAATACATTGGTAGAAATACCCAGTCCGCCAAGTCCTGCCAGAAATCCCATGTTGGCAGCGATGGATGACAACAGTCCGCTGCCCCCGTTCTCGTCCTTAATCAGAATGGTGGCTGTGCGCTCATAGCGTGGGGCATAGACCAGTAGGAACGCGATACCAATTACCAACGTAGTGGCTATCGATACCGCAAACCATCTCCATTTCTCTATGCAGGCTCTAAGAAAACTCTTTTCCACTTTTTACTTTTTTACCTTTTTACTTTTACTTAAAGATCAACACACCCAGTGCTGTCAGCACCGATGCCAATGACAGCCAGAACGACAGCGTACGACTCTCGTTGCCAGGAATATTCGACTGGCGTGCTTTCGTATCGTTTGCCTTCACGTAGATCACATCATTCTGCTGCACATAATAGGCGTCCGAAGAGAAAATGTCTTTGGCATTGTTCAGACAAAGCGAGTAAATAGTCTTCTGGGCACCCCGCTGACGGATCACCAGCACGGAGTCGCGCTTACCATAGACGTTCATGTCGCCAGCCTTGCCTAAGGCCTCAAACAGTGTCACGGCATCCTTGTCGAGCATATAGTTGCCAGGCTTATTTACCTCACCCATCACGGTGTAACTCAGATTCATCGTTTCCACCGTCACGTTGGCATCTTTTAGTAGTTCCGAGTCAATCAGGGTTTTCTTGATGGTTTCTTGAGCCTCGTGGCGCGTCAGTCCACCCACATGGATCTTACCTGCCACGGGGAAGTCGATGTTACCTTCAGGATCCACGGTGTAGCCCATCGTATAATAACTCTGGTCTGCGAGTCCTGCTTTCACATTGGTGATCAGACCCTTATTGAAGACATTGGCCATCTCCGGATTCTTGCTTTTCACGAGCACGGTGATCATGTCGTTGGGTTGCAGGCGGATGGTACCGTCGGTAGGTGTCGTGATCTGCTGACCATTCTGTAGGTCCTGCAGATAATTATAGTTCTTCGGCGTGGCACAACTGGCTAAGATCAAAGCAACGCCTGCCGCTGCCAATAACTTGTATAATTTCATTATATTCTGATTTTTGCTGCAAAAATACAACTTTTTGTCGAAATATCATCGTGCTTTGGAATTTTTTGCGTATATTTGCCACAGATAATTAACTATCCTATAAATGAACATGAAGAAATTACTGGTCTCAATGCTCGTCCTGTTGCTTGCAGGATGGAGTTCTGCTACCGCTCAATGCGAGGACGGTAGCCGCTTGTGGTTGCGTCTTGACACCACCAATGCCGCAAAGGCGGTTACTGGTGTGAAGGGCACCGCTATGACAGAGTTGCAAACCTATTGGAAGGGTGGTCCCGTGGTACTGAAACGCCAGAAAGGTATGGCTGCCGACGGCTATACCATCAAGACTCAGGGCGGAAAGACCGTCATCTCTGCTGCCAGCGATGCAGGTCTGCTCTATGGTGCCTATCATCTGTTGCGCCTGCAGCAGACGGATGCTTCAACGGCCTCTCTGAACATCAGCGAGCAGCCCATGTACGGTCTGCGCATCCTGAACCACTGGGACAATCCCAACGGCACCGTGGAGCGTGGCTTTGCAGGAAAGAGTATCTTCCTCGATCCCGATCCAGCCCGTATGAAGATGTATGCACGTGCCTGTGCCTCCGTCGGTATCAACGGTTCGGTGCTCAACAATGTGAACGCCAAGCCTGAGGCCCTCGCCACGGAGAGTCTGCAGAAGACCAAGTCGATAGCCGACCAGTTGCGCCCCTATGGCATCCGTGTCTATCTCTCCATCAACTTCGCATCGCCCATCAAGGTGGGTGGTCTGAAGACGGCAGATCCCCTCGATGCCGAGGTCATCAAGTGGTGGAAGGACAAGGTGAACGAGATCTACAAACTGATTCCCGACTTCGGCGGTTTCCTCGTGAAAGCCAATTCCGAGGGAGAGCCTGGTCCGATGGACTTCGGACGTACGCATGCCGATGGTGCCAATATGCTGGCCGGTGCACTGAAGCCCCATAAGGGTATCGTGATGTGGCGCGCCTTCGTGTATAATCCCCAGAGCAGCGATCGTGCCAACCAGGCCTGTGAGGAGTTTATGCCCCTCGATGGCCAGTTTGCCGACAATGTGATCATCCAGATCAAGAACGGTCCCATCGACTTCCAGCCGCGTGAGCCCTACAGCCCGCTGTTCACTTCCTTGCAGAAGACCCCGATGATGGTCGAGTTCCAGATCACGCAGGAGTATCTGGGCGCCTCTAACCATCTGGTGTATCTCGCGCCGATGTGGAAGGAGTTCTTCTCTTTCGTGAAGCCCGCCAGTCTGAAGGCGATGGCAGGCGTTGCCAATATTGGTGACGATGTGAACTGGTGCGGACACCATTTCGCCCAGTCCAATTGGTACGCCTTCGGTCGTCTGGCCTGGAATCCCTCGCTCACCTCAGAGCAGATTGCCGACGAGTGGCTGCGTCAGACCTTCTCTAACAATGAGCAACTTCTCAAACCGATGGAACAGGTGATGCTCGACAGTCGTGAGGCCTGTGTCAACTACATGATGCCGCTGGGTATCCATCATATCTTTGCCGGAGGTCATCACTATGGACCCGAGCCTTGGTATGCACCGAAGGGTCTGCGCCCAGACTGGACACCGCCATATTACCACAAGGCCGATAGCATCGGACTCGGTTTCGATCGTACCGTGAACGGCAGTGCCAATGTCAACCAGTATCCTGATTCGCTCTGCAGTGTCCTCAACGACATCAACACCTGTCCAGAGAACGTGATTGCCTGGTTCCATCATGTGCCCTGGGACTACAAGATGAAGAGTGGTCGCACCTTCTGGGATGAACTGTGCCACAAGTACGACGAGGGTGTGCATCAGGCCCGTCAGTTCCTCGTGGTATGGGATGCCATGAAGCCCTATGTGGATTGCCAGCGTTTCTGTGATGTGCAGCGCCGTCTCCGCATCCAGGCCCGTGACTCAGAGTGGTGGCGCGATGCCTGTCTGCTCTATTTCCAGACCTTCTCGAAGCGTCCGATCCCGCAGGATATGGAGCACCCCGTCCACAACCTCGATGAGATGCAGCAGTTCAGGATCCCCATCTCCATGTATGAGAACCCCGCACAGGGCTATACGAAGTAGAAAAAATGAATCCCCGCCACATCGGCGGGGATTTCTCTTTATCCTTAACTCTCAATTATCCAAGTTTCTCTTTGGCTTTGGCGTAGGCCTTGAGGGAAGTAAAGCCACTGGCCTCTGCAGCAGCCTCTTCCGTGGAGTTCGGGTGCTGTGCCCTGTAGCGTTCGTAGTAGGCGATACGCAAGCCGTTCACATAGTCGGCAAACCCGCCGAAACGGTCTATAAACACCTTGATGACGTATTTGCGGCTGAAACTGCAGCGCTCCACCACTTGTTCCAGTTTCAGGTGAGGATCCAGATAGGCGGCTTCCGTGTTGAGAAACTGCTCGATCTCAGCAGCAATCCTATTGGTTCGCTCCTCTGCCAGTTCTGCGGGGGCATCCATCTCGCTCTCCGTCTCAATATCTTCAATACCATTGAGGATGGCAGCCCTTCGCCAGACAGGCATCACGTTGAGCAGCAGTGCGATGTTGAAGATGGCCAGGGGCACACACATGATTGCCATCACCGTCTGCGAGTCGGTGAGATAGCCAGGCCACAGGAACGGGGTGAGGATGATCGGAGCCATCCACATGCGGTGGGCATATTCCGTCGGGAAGTCTTCAGGATTGGAGTAGTTCACGTCGCGGGAAACCTTCATCCATTGTCTCACCTGCCACATGGCCACACCTGCGTAGATTATCGCGAGGAAACTGACCACCATCAGGATCACACTACACACCTTGACACCGCCAGGGCCCAGCAAGCCTGATGGCAACCAGGCATGAAGCACGAGTGGGAATATGGCGAGGAAGGTGACAATGGCTGCAACTAGGTTGGTGGTCTTCCACATCTTCCACTGTTTCACCGTTCCGAAGAAACAGAAAATCAGGGCGCCGCAATAGAAATAATAGACACCAGGGAAATACGACTTGAAAAGGATCCACGCCGCCTCACTCTTGGGGTTCAAGACGTAAGGCAGTAGCACGGTAGCAGTTAGGTAAACAGCCACCTGCATCTTGCGGTCAGGCCAGATGTAGTCTCTGCGCTCTTTCGGTGTACCACAGTTATGAACCGCCCTGACAACGGCGAACACCCAGCAGGTCACGAGATAGAGTGTCGCTGTGATGCCATACCAATAATACTTATCTTCTATCATATTCGTTTGCTAATTTTGGCGGCAAAGGTACTTCTTTTTTTTGATATAAAGTGTATTTTTGCCATTTTTCGGCAAATTTCTGTCGTTTATATGATATATCTGAATTTTTATTCTTAATTTTGCAGCCAAATGATTAATCAATGATGAAACTTAATAAATCGATAATCCTGCTTGTGGCACTGACAGCGATGCTGTTCTCGTCCTGCAGGGAACACCATGTCGCACAACGTCATGTGGCTGTTGACAGTCTGATAAACATTGCCTATCAGGCACGCAACTATGATTCTATCTTGAGTCTGGCAGATCTGCACCAGCAGGAAGGCACGCTCCCCAACATCGAAGCCTGTTACTGGCGTGGCTATGCCTATTCACGTCTGCGCAAGATCCGTATGGCAGAGATAGAATGGAAGCGAGCAGTCGCACAGACGATTGAAACGGATGAGGATCTGATCTATTATGCCCAGTCGGCCAATCGTC
>Ga0256405_10008787_pt1 | contig 14229 bp, 14 predicted proteins | sample RumenRJG_02DNA_FD_189096 | JGI IMG/M metagenome (GOLD analysis project Ga0256405, IMG submission 189096) | Bovine rumen microbial communities from Lethbridge, Alberta, Canada - RJG_02 | ecosystem: Host-associated > Mammals > Digestive system > Stomach > Rumen | place: Canada: Alberta...
GGCGTCAGGCTCGAAGGAGACTATCACTTTTACAACGACATGACAGAGGCGCTCAGGGACGCGGACTACATCGTGTTCTCTGTGCCGGCTCAGGCTTTCAGGAGCGTCATGAAAGAAGCCGCTCCGCATATAAGAAATGATGCTCTCGTGATGAACATCGCGAAGGGTATAGAGCAGAAGACCCTGAAGCGCATGTCCGAGGTCGCAGCAGAATACTTCGACCTTGACAGATACGTATGCCTGTCGGGGCCGTCCCACGCGGAGGAAGTCGGCAGGGGCATCCCTACGGCCGTATCCGTATCTTCTGTGAGCGATGCAGCCGCGGATGAGATGGCGGATCTCTTTACGACAAACAGGTTCCGCATCTACACGAACGAGGACCTGCTCGGCATCGAGCTCGCGGGATCGATCAAGAACGTCATGGCCATCGGATCGGGCATAATCGACGGCCTCGGCTACGGCGATAACACGAGAGCCGCCATGATCACAAGGGGACTCGTCGAGATGACCAGGCTCGGAGTGAAGCTCGGCGCAAGACCGGAGACCTTCTCGGGCCTTTCGGGCACCGGCGACATGATAGTCACCTGCACCAGCATGCACTCGCGTAACTTCCGCTGCGGCCGCATGATCGGACAGGGACTCGACCCTGAAGAAGCCATGAAGCAGATCGGAATGGTCGTCGAGGGTATCTTCACCGCCGAGGCTGCGGTCGAGCTGGCTGACAGAGCAGGCGTAGAGATGCCTATAGCAAAAGCCATATACGATGTCATCAAGGGCAATATCCGTGTGGACGCCGCCCTCGAGACACTCATGGGAAGACCGAGAAAATCCGAGCTGAAGGATAAGTAGGAGCGGAGGAGCCGGACCTTTGATGATCAGCGCATGCGGAGTCTCGCACAGAGGCAATGTAAGAAAAAATAACGAAGATAACATATATGTGGACGGCCTGTTCCGGCATGACATTTCCAGAGACAACATCCTGCTCCACAGCAGAAGGGAGATGCCGCCTCATGTTTTTGCTGTGTTTGACGGACTCGGCGGTGAAGCGTGCGGAGAACATGCCTCGCTTATCGCGGCGCTGGGACTGAGGGCGATGGAAGACAGAAACGCCATCGGAGATATCAAAACATATATCAGGACGACTCATAAAACGATCATCAATGAATCGATACACATGGATGCGCGTAATATGGGGACTACCGGAGCAGCCGCAGTAATCTCAGGCGATCAGGCGACCATCTGGAACGTCGGTGACAGCAGAGTATATCTTTTCAGAAACGGTCAGCTCACACGCCTGTCCAGAGACGACAGCGTGGTGCAGATGCTGGTAGACAGGGGGATCATCAGGGAAGAGGAAAGAACCACCAGCATATATGCCGGTGAGCTTATCCAGTACCTCGGGATGGTACCTGATGACGGGACCGAGCCATACGCCCATATCTCGACCGAGAAGTTAGTTCCGGGAGACATACTTCTGCTCTGCAGCGACGGGCTTTCGGGCGAACTCGGAGAAGACGTCCTCCGGGACATGCTCGATGATTCAAAAGACCGGACGGCTGAGTACATAGTAACGACCCTGGTCAAAAAAGCAGTGGACGGAAGATGCAGGGACAATGTCTCCGCAATAATATGCAGGGTCGATCAGGATAAGTGAAACCCGGTACATTCTTTTGCGATATTCATAAAACTAATTATGTTCGAATATCTGCTCGTTTGTGATCAGCGGATAGCGTACAAGCTCCTTTCCGTCAAGGTCTTCCTTATGCATATCCACCTTTGAGATCCGGTGGTTATCGTAGCAGTTGTAGTACTGCACTCCGGTCCTGGTGTTGTAGCACGACGTATATATGGTGATCTCGTACTTGCCGCCGCCCAGATCGCAGAGTCCGCGCTGCTGGCCGACTGACCCGAGGATGTGGAAGAACTGGCTGACACTGGACATCTCATCATCTGCGGACAGGGAGTTCATTTTCGTGAATGCGACCCTGGCGAACCTGGACTGGGATGACAGATCTCCCGGAAGCCCCATCCCGCCCATGCCTCTGCTGTATGCGTCGAGCTCAAGACCCGCTCCGAAAGTGTTATCAGGAGTAGCGGTCCTCAGATGCCGGTAATTGTTCAGGCTGAAGAGCTGCTTGTCAAAAGGCGGATTGTTGGTCATCACGCCGACCGGGTTGTCATATACCTTCAGCCCGTCCCGGACGGATTCGACTGTTATCACTTCGTCCTTATCCGCAATCATCCAGTGCAAAGGAGACAGAGGAAGATCCTCGCTGAACGGGATGTCCGTGAGGTTGATCTTTTCGATGAGAGCACGGGCATCGCCGACGTTTTCGCACTGCCCGAGTATCCACGGGATAAACTCGAAAGGAGTGATGTTGTCTTTGCCCGGGGCCGCTTCAAAATAGCAGGCGTTGCCCTCGAAGTTAAGACCCGCCATGCCAAGGCCTTTTTCGTTCACCGCTTCATAGTAAAGCGGATAGTCCTTCATTACATAAGCGGTCCCGATCATTGCAAAATGGCTTGCCATCTTCCCTTTTGTCCTGAATTCGAACGGGTAGTTCCTCGGTGTGACCACGACCTCTTCTCCGTATGAAAACTCATAGTCAAAGGTCCTGCCGAAGTAAAAGTCTTTAGTCTTATAAGTTGCCGCTGTACACATGATCCAACCTCCGGTTCAGAATTACTTGTGTATATATAATAGCACAATTATTTTGCCTGTTTTTACGATATAACATACTTATGGAGAAAGAACACGGAATGAAAAAAGCATATTGGGTCCATATGTTCATTACCATCGCGGTGATGCTGTTCATATTCATCCAGTCTGCTCTGCCGGGAGAGTTATCCGGCGCGGAGAGCAATATCGTAGTGCAGTTCATTGCGGATATAACCGGATGGAATGAAGAGGTTCTGCGCCTCTTAGTGCGCAAAGCGGCGCACTTTACAGAATTCCTGATACTTGGAATATGTCTGGCGATCAATATGCAGGATCTGAGAGCAAAGAGGATAGATGCCGGAGAGATCAGTCCGGAGGCTCCTTTCTGGGGATATTGCCTGGCTGCGTGGATGATTGGAACCGCCTACGCAGTCACAGATGAATTCCACCAGCTCTTCGTACCCGACCGTGCATGCTCGCTGATAGATGTATGTATCGATTCTGCAGGCGTAGCATGTGGCGTGTTGATATATTTCATCTTCAAATGGCGAAAAATCCGGGAAATGAATTACGTTTTTTAAATGAATTGACACAAGAAGCCGTTTTGTTTAAAATATACCTACTCATTTTTACATAAATTCGCAATAAGATGCTTTTGTGTAAAATACTGCGCCATATTTAAAGGTGACCGCATGAAATACGATTATTTATCGAAATTCTACTATAAAGAACCTGACCTATATGAGAGAGAGTATCAGGAGAGGTTTGATAAAGCCATCAAACTGAACTTTGATATTGGCGGAAATCAGGCCTTTTACACTGAAATGGTAGATATCTATAAATCGCTACTAGATATCCAGCGGATCAATGAAATGATCGACCATATGACAGATAAAGACCATGGATTGCCGGTAATTGCACAGGCACAATATACGAACAGAACGCTGATCGATGAAATAGTACTGACAAACGATATAGAGGGCGTACACAGCACACGAAGAGAGATCAACGCAATTCTGTCTGACCTTGAAAAGCAGGATAAGCGAAATCGCTTTACCGGTCTGGTGAGGAAGTATGCAATGCTGTCAAAACGGGAGCCGCTGGTCTTAAATAACTGCCGGGACGTTAGAAATCTCTATGATGAGTTGTTTTATGATGAAATCAAAACCGCAGACCCCGATGATTTGCCGGATGGGAAGCTATTCAGAAAAGATACAGTGACTGTTGTAGATTCTCGCCAAAAAGTCATTCATCGTGGTTTGTCACCGGAAAGCCTTATCATAGAAGCGATGGACAAAGCTCTTGTAATAATGAACGATGAGAGTACTGAATCAATGATCAGAACGGCATTGTTCCATTACATGTTTGGATATATCCATCCGTTCTATGAAGGCAACGGACGTATGAGCAGACTTATAAGCAGTTACATGCTTACGAAGACATTGAACCCGCTGGTGGCATTTAAACTATCATATGTAGTCAAGGAGAATCTGGAACAATACTATAAGGCGTTCAAGGTCTGCAATGATAAACGCAATCGCGGAGACCTGACTCCGTTCATACTGACGTTTACAGATATTGTCAGAAAGGCATGCTTAGAAGTGTACGAGGACCTTCAGACTCGTATAGAAACGCTGATCAGTCTTAAAGAAAGAATTACAGACTATACGAATGACGCACATATGAAGGACCTGTATTATATACTCCTTCAGGCATCTTTGTATTCTGAGTCAGGGATTAGCATAGAAGAGCTCCTGAACATAACAAATGTAACGCGTCCGACACTACTGAAGAGGTTAAAAGAAGTAAAGGGAAACGGGCTGCTGGTCGAAGAAAAACAAGGCAAATACAAATACTATATGTTAGATATAGATAGTTTTCTGCAGCCAGCTTGACACGGTTTTTCAGATTTCAAGCAAAACCGACTGAAAAGTGCTGAATAAAACTCTTGAAAAGTGCAGAATAGAACTCTTGAAAAGTGCGGATGAGAAGAAAGTTTTTCACAGCGGGACCGGAAGGATAGCACCAGCCAGGATGTTTCCAATGAGGATATAGGGATCATTCCGGAAAGCTATATTGAAGCTGTCGTTACGAAGGATAACACAATACAAAGAACTTTGAAAGCAGACATTTGAGGAAGGACAATAACGTCAATGTTAATATTGTAGCCATATATAAGGCGGCAATAGAAACAGCATTGAAATGTATTAAGGATGAAATTATAAATGGTTATTCTACATATAGCAGCAATTGAAAATAATCCTTTTAATGGCGTTTGCGTAGCGGCTCCTCAACATGTGATTTCACAGAAAGAGTATGCCGATGTTGGATTTATTAATATAAAAAACATTGAAATTGAAGAATTAAAGCAATATCCAGGAACACAAATGAGTTTTGTCAAGCCGTTTGATATAAAAAAATTATCTAAACCGTTTGATAACCCGGATATAGTTGTTTTTCATGAATGCTATAGGCCAGATTATTTGAGAATTGCAAAGAACCTACGAAAAAACAAGATACCATATGTGGATATGCCACATGGGGAATTGAGAGTTGAAGCCCAGAAGAAAAAGCATTTCAAAAAGGTCATGGCAAATCTATTGCTATTTAATGATTTTACTAATCATGCTGTAGCAATCCAGTGCCTTTCTAATGCCGAAATAGAGGCAACTCATTTTGGAAGAAAGAAGTTTATAGGTTCTAATGGGATTTCAATGCCACTGACGAGGAAGAAAGAATTCAGCAATGTAGGAGTAAAATTTATATATATTGGTAGGTATGAATGGAGAGTCAAAGGGTTAGATCTCCTTTTTGAAGCTATTCATAAAAATGCAGAATATCTGAGACAGAATCAATGTTCGTTTATTCTGTATGGCCCTGATATTTTAGGAAGACTTGAACAAGTAAAACAACTAGTGAAAGAAAACCAGATAGAAGATTTAGTGACATTGAATCTGGAAATTTCAGGAAAAGAGAAGGAAAGAGCACTTCTCAATGCGGATATTTTTGTTCAGACTTCCCGACATGAGGGAATGCCGATGGGAATATTAGAGGCTATGAGCTATGGCTTACCGTGTCTGGTAACTAGAGGTACTTCTATTGGTGAAGAAATAGATTATTATAAATCAGGATGGATGGCGGAACCAAATGCCAATAGCATAAAGGAAATATTACTGAAAGCTGTAAAAGAAAAACAATCATTTCCGGATTACTCAAATAATGCTATCTCTTTCATAAAAAACAATTATTCATGGGAAAAGGTTAGTAAACAAACGATAGAAATGTACGAAAGCCTAGTATCACCATAGTATTTATAGTAATAATGATTGTTTAGTTGTCGATGACAACAGAACCGCCTGATTGGCAATCTTTTATCGAATAAGACGAGAGGACATAGAATTGTTATTATTTTTTTCTTTTTGTATCGTTAACATTACATTCTTTCATATTGCAGAAAAGAAAGACAAATTTTTTTCTGCTTTTATTGGTATTTCTATTTTTTAACAATCATTGCAGGATTTCGTGATTATTCAGTTGGAACCGATACAAAAGTCTATCATAACCTATTCATGAATTTTTACTATGGATATGGCTTGGGGACTAATGAAAAAGGGTTTATGTATATTGCCAAGGCGATAATGACTATATGAGCTTTGTCGGAACACGGCCTGAGGTGACCAAATATGTTGAGCGATATAAGCCGGAGTATAATGCAACATTATTGATGCCTGCAGGGATAACCTCGGAGGCAAGCATAGAATATCTGGAAGAGGAAAAGCTACTGAAAAAACCAGGCGATATTGATAAGATCTATCTTGAAGAGGTGCTGCCTGAAAAAATGCAGATAAACCTTAACTCGATCCGAAATTTCAGCCTGCCGGGAGATATTATAACAATGCTCAGAACTGCAGTGGCTGTTTGCAGAAGAGTATGATGCTGACATGAGTGAAAAAGGAATGTGCAGGACAGTTACTATAGGCGTGATCGCATATAACGAGCAGGGACATTTACCTGCCCTTCTTCATGATATTGTTATGCAGTCATATCCGCATGAACTGACAGATATCATTCTTGTAGATGGAGGTTCTCGTGATAAGACCAAAGTCATAATGCAGTCTTTTCAGGCGGAGTATTCCGACAGCTTCAGATCAATCACAGTTCTGGATAACCCCGGACGTATCCAGGCTGCCGGCTGGAATGTGGTGCTTGAAAACTACAATTCTGATGTGATCATCCGGGTAGATGCGCATTCAGGTATCGCCAGAGACTTTATTGAAAAAGCTATGGGATGCATAAACAGCGGTGAGTTTGTGTGCGGCGGTATAACAGAGATGGTGACTGCCGACAGTACAAAGTGGGATTCAACGATGCTGAAAGCAGAAATATCTCTCTTTGGAGCGGGTATAGCCAAGTTTAAAAGAAATCCGCCTGTACGGAGCTATGTCGATACAGTTTCTTTCCCTGCTTATAGAAAAGATGTAACAGACCGGGTGGGCTTATTTAACGAAGGTCTCATTCGCACAGAAGACAACGAATACCATTATAGAATCAGAAAAGCGGGATACAAAATATGTTTTGACCCCGCGATTCGCTCCCACCATTCGATACGCAGCAGCTTCAGGGGCATGATAATGCAGAAATACAGTAATGGCGAGTGGATAGGACGCACTCTTTTAAAATGCCCGATGTGCCTGTCCTGGTATCATATGGTTCCCGGAGCATTTGTTGCAGGTATCGTTGCTGCGACTGCGGCTGCTGCGGAAGGACGCCGATTGCCGGCAAAAGCTCTGTGGGGCGCGTATTCACTTGCAAACCTGATGATGAGTGCAGCTGCAAAGCCTGAACAACCAACAGACGCCTGTCTTCCTTTCATTTTCCTGTCGCTTCATACGGCTTATGGCGCAGGAACGATACGTGGCATCGCGGGCGGGTTGCTAAATTATATCAGGCAAAGCACAGAAAGATAGTTATGACTGAAATCGAGTATAAACAACTGAAGGACATCCAGAATGTGGATCTCGAGATGAGCGTTTTCTTTGCCGGGTTTTGCCGGGAGAACGGTCTGACATGCTATTTGTGCGGCGGCGGCTGCATCGGCGCGGTCAGGCACGGAGGTTTTATCCCCTGGGATGATGATCTGGATTTTTTTATGCCCAGAGATGACTACGAAAGACTGAAGCAGATCTGGAAGGAACATGAACGTTATGCACTGCTGTATCCGGCAGAGACATATAACGACCACAACTGCTTCATGACGCTCAGAGATAAAAATACCACTATGATCAAGGATTATCAGAGAGACCTTGATACAGTGCACGGGATAGCAATCGACATATTCCCTCTTGACGGATATCCGTCATCTAAGCTGAAAAGACTGGATCAGATCTTCTGGGGGCTTCTGTACCAGCAATACTGCGCGCAGCTTGTACCGATCAATCACGGACGCCTTGTCCGTTTTGCAGGGAGATTTCTCCTCTCTGCGGTCCCTTCAGCTAAAAACAGATACCGGATCTGGAGGCTGGCGGAGAAGAGGATGAGCAGATTCCGGATCAAAGACTGCTACTATATAACAGAGATCTGCGCCGGGCCGCATTATATGACGAAGCGATATCCGAAAGAGATCTTCTCAGAAGCTGTCTATATGCCTTTTGAGGATAAAGAGCTGCCTGTGCCTGTAGGCTATGATACATACCTGCGCATCGCCTTCGGAGACTATATGACCCTCCCTCCTGAGGAGGAGAGAGTGCCCGGGCATAAAGCCGTCATTACAGATCCGTCGAAACCTTACCATACATATATAGAGGAATATCATGGATAGCAACGATGCAAAGCATCTCATTTCAGTTATTATTCCGGTATACAACGTAGAGAAGTATCTTAACAGATGCCTCGATTCCGTAATCAATCAGACATACCGTAATCTGCAAATAATTCTGGTGGATGATGGTTCTTCAGACAGAAGCGGACTGATTTGCGATGATTATTCGTCGAGAGACAACAGAGTCGTGACCATACACAAGGAAAACGGCGGGGTCAGTTCAGCCAGAAATGCCGGGCTTGACATCGCCGCCGGAGAGTTTATCGGTTTCGTGGATTCTGATGACTATCTGGATGAGGATATGTATGAATATTTGTATGAGATAATAAGCAGCACCGGCTCGGACATCTCACAGTGCGGAATGTACAGCTGTTATGCTGATCATACAGAACTGCCTCGCCAGATGGACTACTTTGAGATTGCGGATAATGTGACCGCGCTTCGGAGAATGCTTGAATCCAGGGTGAGCAACATGTCCACCACAAACAAGCAGTACAGAACGAAACTCTTCAATAATATTAGGTTCAGGAATTACAGTATGCTTGAAGATGTATTACTGCTGACTGAAATAATGGTGGTTGCGCAGAGCATGACATTTACAAACTGCCCTAAATACTACTACTATCGAAGACCGGACAGTCTGACCACATCAAAGTTCGTGGATAAACCTTTTGATGGGAAAATAGCAATTGATATGGTTTACGATATCGCTGTAAGTGTCTTCCCAACACTGGAGGAACAAGCAAGGATGAGAAAGATCTGGATAAGATTTGTACTGCTTGATAAGATCTATGCATCAGGCTGGAAAACTGACAGAGAACATGAAATGGATATGGTTCAATTTCTGAGGAGCGAGAAAGAACTTATTTTGAAGCGGGATTACTTTACCACAGGAAGAAAGATCGCATACACAGGGCTATTGATAAACAGAAATATATATAAGCTGATAGTACGCTTGTTTTACAGCAGGAACAGATTGGTCAATCAATGAATAACTCGCTGGGTTTTTATAAATTCAAAAATGCAATATCCACCCCTATCACAGGCCTACTTTACGGCATTATTGTTCTGTTTTATCAGGTCATATATGTGATCGTACCTTTGAGGATGGAGATCTCGGGCAGCAGCCTCTCCCTGATATCACCATTACTTGCAATAGCCGGGCTTTTTCTGCTGATCATGACGCTCCTGACAGATCCAGAACGCTTTGTAAGACGAGAAATGCTGATCCCCTGGCTGATGATACTTGTTCTCTGCGTGACGACGGTCCTGAATTGGGACAAATCTTTAGTGGATAACATCAAGACCATAATTTGGCAGGGAAATTTGCTACTTCTGATATTTTCTTCATGCATAAGCATAGGAGAATCAACAAAAGAGCGTTTTGATATTAATAACAAAACCGCAGTTGTACGTATAGCCAGAATTGCGATTCTGCTATTGCTGCTGATATGGGATATCGCCATCATAGTATCTCTGGTCCAATACTACGATTTAGTGTATTACAGAGTTACATCAACAGAAGGCTTTATCAACCAGGGAGTAAATGGTGGCAGACTGTTTGGTGTATTCATTACACCTTATAAATCTGCATTACTTAGTTTGTATATGCTGGTTGCTTCTGCACTTTGTTTGATGATGATTGAGGGCAGGATCCGCTATTTCTATTTACTTTCATTTTTTTTATCTGTTACAATGATCGTCCTCTCGGGAACAAGAAGTGTTTTATTAGGTATGCTTTCAGCTTCATTAATAATCATATCTATGTTTTTCAGCGATTGCATATTTAAGAATCGCATAACAAAGCCTGTTTTTTGTATACTGGTATCCGTATTAGTGGCAATTGCAGTAACTTTATTTATCGGGTTGATGCTGCTCGAATATGGTAATGCGTTAAAAAACTCTGCCAGAATGATAAACAGAGAAAAAGTGCAAATAATTGAACAGAATTCCGGATATGATTTATTAGAGAGGTCGGATGTCAATAGGGAAAATATATCAAACAACCGCTTTTATATATGGTATGACTATATGCAGATATTTGCAGAGGAGCCGAGAATTATACTGTTGGGGTACTCGCCTTGTGGATTCATGGAGTATATCAGTGCCAATTATCCAGATCGGTATATTGTGAAGTATTATCATGACAATAAGCCTTATGAGTATTATTGCAGACATGAGATTTATGATCCACATAATACTCCGATTTTGGTTCTGATCAGCACCGGTCTGGTCGGATTGATCTTGTTGCTTGTACTCGTGTTCTATACTCTGAAAAGGATCTTTGTTTATTATCGTGCAGGAAGGTTCAGGGTTGCAGACTACTGTGCTCTTGCTGTTCTTATTACTACATTTACTGCGATTATGTTCGAGTCAGATATTTTCTATTTATGCAATACAACTTCATTGGTGTTCTGGATGACTCTTGGGTTTGTACTTGGGCGCACGGAGCAGACTGTGAAGACTCAACACTAGAATCAGTGCACAAAAGAGTCAAGGGGTTCTTTTCATATGAAAGTAGAAGTATTAATAACGACAATGCATCAACATAACAGTGATTTATATCGGAAGATGAACCTGCAGACAGATGCGGTAATAGCAAATCAGGCTGATGTTAGTGGATATAAGGAAACCGTGATTAATAATCACCGGGTTAGACTGATCACAACAGATTCTCGTGGAGTCAGCCGTAACAGAAATATTGCAATTGCGCATTCGTCTCAAGATGCAGATGTGCTTCTTTTCTCAGATGACGACCTGATATTCAACGATGGTTACGAAGAGCAGATCACGGATGAGTTTCTGAAACATCCTGAGGCGGAAGCGATCAAATTCAATCTGCATGACCTGTCCAACTTCCGTAAATATCCATGAAAAGGATACAGCAGTTTGAAAAGGCTAAACGGTGCAACATGTCTGCAAGCGGAGTATGGGGGCTTGTAGTAAAAAAGGATGTATTATCGAAATACAGTCTGATGTTTGATGAACGATTTGGAGCAGGAACTGATTGTATGAGCGGAGAAGACACAATTTTTCTGATGAATATGATTAATCGCGGAGTTGCACTTTATCGCTCACCAATTGATATCGCCGGTATCGATCAGTCAGAGAGCTCCTGGATCAAGACGATAAATGACAGTCAGTATTATGAGACATCCGCGATGGTCATTCATAGTATATATCCAAAACTCTCTCGTCTGATAGCGATTCGAAGCGCGTTCAAAGCATCAAGGCGTGATGAGAACGCCATGAGCTTTATCAGGATACTGCGTTGTTATTACAGAGGGATACAGAACAGCTCACAATGAGAAGCAAATTAATCGCGCAGAATGCATTATTCAATATCATCAGAGTCACGGTCATCCTACTCCTGCCGATAGTGGTGTTCCCGTATGTTTCCAGAAAGCTGGGACCGGTAAGTCTCGGCAGAGTCGATTTTGCCGAATCCGTTGTCAGCTACTTTGTAATGATTGCTGCTATGGGTATCCCGGCATACGGAAAGATCGTTTGTGCAAAAGCTCGGCAATCTGAAGAAGAACTCCAGAAGACTGTTTGTGAGTTGATATATATCAATTTTGCACTTGAGGTGATCGCATACTCCGCACTGATCCTTACCATTTTTCTTGTGCCGAAACTACATCAGTACAGAGCGATTTTGATACTGAATTCGCTGGCAGTCCTGGTGTCTGTAATAAGTGTAGAGTGGTTGTACGTGGCGTTGGAAAAATTCCGATATATTGCGATTCGGTCTATAATGCTGAAATTCATTTCAGTAATACTGATTTTTGCCTTGATACGCTCTCCCGATGACTACATTTGGTATACAGGAATAAACATCTTTTTTGTTGTCGGGTCAGCCTTGATGGATTTTATTCTGGCACACAGATATATTCATTTCTACAACCCTAAAGAGCTTGACATCAGCCGTCATATTGCACCTGTCTTGGTCTTCTTTGCATCATCCGTCGCTATTACCATCAGCTCTAACACAGACATAGTGATGCTGAATCTTTTTGATGGAGAGTATCAGACGGGGCTTTATACCTTTAGCGTCAGGATCAAGTCAATGCTGGTCTCTCTTATGGTTGCAGGGCTGGATGTTGTGGTTCCAAGACTATCTATGTTGCATAAAGAAGGATTTCATGACGATTTCCGTTCTCTGATCAAAACAGCTGGAATATTTACATTTGTTGTTTCTTGTGCTATTGCTTCATATTTCATTGTTTTTTCTAACGAGACTGTCTGCATTTTGGGCGGAAGCGAATACGCATCGGCAGCATATATAGTAATCGTTTTTATGCTGTGCCTGATAGTATTGTCTGTAAATTTCACTCTTGGTGTAGGGGTCCTTCAGGTTATCGGGCGTGAGAGGCTTTTTGCAAGAGCGTTGCTTTTGGCTTGCCTTTTCAACGTAGTAGCGAACTGCATACTGATACCTGCTATTCATGCTACGGGCGCAGCACTTGCAACCCTGCTGTCTGAGTGCGTCATTCTATTCTTGTTTTACAAGTATTGCAGGGATTATATCGGTGGAGCCTTTGCGGGATGTCATCTGACATTAGTCGCTGCTGCAGCTGGGTTTGCAGGAATAATATGCCGAATCGGGAAGGGGTATATTTTGCAGGGAAATCCTCTTCTACAGATGATATTTTTCCTTGTAGTATTTATGATAATATACTGTCCTCTGATATACGCTGTAAGCAGCGAAACCAGAGAATTTGTAAAAGACCTGATCAGTAAGAAAGGTGCTTGATATGATAACTGCAATAATTATTGCCGGTGGATCCGGGCACAGAATGGGCAGAGATATTCCGAAACAATTCATCAAGGTAAACGATAAGCCTGTATTGCTCTATACTCTGATAGGGTTTCAGGAGCATCCTATAATCGATGCAATCGAGGTCGTATGTATTGACGGGTGGCAAAACGAAGTTTGGGAATATGCCAGTAAAAACAATATCAGTAAACTGAAATGGGTAGTAGACGGTGGTGAAACAGTGCAGGAGTCAATAAGAAACGGAGTCCGCTTCCTTGAGGGGATAGCTGATGAACAGGACATCATCGTTATTCACGACGGGATACGCCCCCTGGTGGACAAGTCCGTTCTCACAGATGTTATAGAAACAGCAAAGAAGTATGGCAACGCAGTCTCGTCTATGCCATACAATGAGCAGATTTTTGTGACCGAAGATGATGTAAGCACCACGCAGTTCATTCCGCGTGAAACACTGCGCAGAGTCGCAACGCCTCAGGCATATCGGTTTGATCTCCTGGATAGTAAGTATCATGAGGCTTTTGAAAAAAAGGTTGGGATATACGGAAGCCATTATACCAATACAATGATGGTGGAACTTGGTGTAAGACTTTATTTTGCCAAAGGCTCAGACAAAAATATCAAATTAACAACGGAAGATGATTTAGCTTTGTTCAAGGCATATCTGGAGTCGGGTGTAGAAAAGGAATAAATTATGGATCTTTATTCAAATGAACAGTATGTGGATGATGTGCGCTATGTAGCAGAAATGCATCTACCATGGGAAAAACTTCAGGATAAAACGATTCTGTTGTCCGGCTGCACAGGAATGATTGGAAGCTTTCTCGTGGATGTCATTATGGAGAAAAACTCCTCGGATGGTCTGAGTTGCATCGTGCTGGGGATGTGCCGTGATGAGAAAAGGGCTGCCGAACGATTCGGCAAACACATCAGCAACCCTAAGCTGAAGATTATGTCCTGCGATGTATGCGAACCGTT
>Ga0256405_10008788_pt1 | contig 14225 bp, 11 predicted proteins | sample RumenRJG_02DNA_FD_189096 | JGI IMG/M metagenome (GOLD analysis project Ga0256405, IMG submission 189096) | Bovine rumen microbial communities from Lethbridge, Alberta, Canada - RJG_02 | ecosystem: Host-associated > Mammals > Digestive system > Stomach > Rumen | place: Canada: Alberta...
TGGCAATGGACGTCTCGACCAGTATGCTTGCCGAAGATTTAAGCCCCAATCGCATGGAAGCGGCAAAGGCTGTGGCTGCAGAATTCATCTCCGGACGACCGGATGACAATATCGGACTGACGATTTTTGCTGGCGAAGCCTTCACGCAATGTCCCATGACTGCCGACCATCAGTCGTTGCTCAACCTTCTGCAGAATGTGCGGACGGATATCGCTGCCCGCGGACTTATCGAAGACGGAACAGCAGTCGGAATGGGTCTGGCTAATGCCGTCAGCAGGTTGGATAAAAGTAAAGCCAAGAGCAAGGTTGTCATCCTCTTGACCGATGGTAGTAATAACCGGGGAGATATCTCACCACTGACAGCAGCGAAAATAGCAAAGAGTTATGGGATACGTGTCTATACGATTGGTGTAGGAACCAACAAGGTGGCGCGCTATCCGATGACCGTCGGCGGGTCGGTTCAATATGTGAACGTTCCGGTAGAAATAGATACAAAGACCTTGGAGGATATTGCTTCTGTCACGAACGGACATTTCTACAGAGCGACGAATACCGGAGAACTGAAACAAATATATAAAGATATAGACAAACTGGAGAAGACCAAGATGGATGTCAAGAAATTCAGCAAGCATTATGATAACTTCCAGCCGTTCGTGCTGGCAGCTTTCATCGTCTTGCTGCTGGAGATTCTGCTCAGAACGACCATCCTGCGCCGCATCCCATAAGATAGAAGAAAGTAAATATGTTCAGATTTGAGAACCCTATATTTTTCTGGTTGCTACTGGTAATTCCCTTACTGGTGTTTGTGCGCTATGCCCATATCCAGCATAGGAAAAAGAAGTTGCGCAGATTCGGTGACATGAACTTGCTGAATGAAATGATGGAAGACGTTTCCAGGTATCGTCCGTCCGTGAAGTTCTGGTTGCTGATGGCTGTACTCGTACTTCTGATTATCATGCTGGCACGTCCGCAGATGGGCTCGAAAATCAGTCGGGAAAAACGACAGGGCATAGAAGTGATTATAGCAATGGACATCAGCAACTCGATGTTGGCTAAAGATGTGGTGCCCTCACGTCTGGAAAAGAGCAAGCTGTTGGTGGAAAACTTAGTGGACCATTTTACGAACGATAAAGTCGGACTGATAGTTTATGCAGGCGATGCTTTTATCCAACTCCCCATCACGAGCGACTATGTGTCGGCAAAAATGTTCTTGCAGAATATCACCCCCTCGTTGATAGCAACGCAAGGAACCGATATCGGCGAAGCTATTCGGCTGGCGATGAATTCGTTCACGCAGGATGAGAAAGCGGGAAAGGCAATCGTCGTGATTACAGACGGCGAGGACCATGAGGGAGGCGCACTCGAAGCGGCTAAAGAAGCAAAGAAACGCGGTTTCAAAGTGTTTATTCTGGGAGTCGGAACATCTGCTGGAGCACCGATAGAAATAAGTGAGGGAAGCGGTTATCTGACCGATAATGCCGGTGAAACCGTGATGACCCGCCTGAATGAAAATATGTGTAAGGAAATAGCAGAGGCTGGGAGTGGCACCTATATCCATGTGGATAATACAAGCATCGCTCAGGAACGGCTTGACGATGAGATTGCCAAGATGCAGAAAGGCGAACTGACCAGCGTGATATACAGCGAATATGATGAGCAGTTCCAGGCAGTGGGCATCATTGCCCTGCTCCTGCTGATACTGGAGATATGTATTTTGGAACGGAAAAATCCTATGCTGAAAAATGTCAGACTATTTAAAAAGGAGATAAAAAAATGAGACGATATATTCTGTTTCTACTGATGATGGGAGCGGTGACACTCCATGCGCAGACCGACCGGCAGCACATCCGGCTCGGGAATAAGCAATATCGTAAAGGAAACTACGATAAGGCAGAAGTGGAATACAGCAAAGCGTTGGAGAAAAACAAACGCAACAGTCAGGCACTCTACAATTTAGGGTGTGTGATGCTGCAAAAAGAAGGTGAAGAGAGAAATGACTCCGTGGCAATATCCAGGTTCTTGGATGCCGCAAAGGCAGAAAAAGACAAGATAAGACGTGCCAAGTCGTATCACAATATCGGAGTTGTCTTTCAGGCTCACGAAGATTATGGGCAGGCGATAGAGGCATATAAGGAATCTTTGCGTTGTAACCCCAGAGACAATCAGACGCGCTATAACCTTGCCCTGTGTCAGAAACTTCTGAAAAAACAAGGTGGCGGAGGAAAAAATAATCAGAAAGAGCAAAAGCAGAAACAAGATAAGAAGCAAGACGAAAAGAATAATGAACAGCAAAAACAGAAAAAGGAGGATGAAAAGAAACAGCAACAACCTCAAGACAATCAGATGAGTAAGGAAAATGCAGAACAACTGCTGAATGCTGCCATGCAGGAAGAAAAGAACACGCAGCAGCGAATGCAGAAGGCAATGACGAAACCACGCACGAAAAGTTTACAGAAAAACTGGTAGGAAAAGGAGAGAATCATATGAAACGTCATATACTATTATATATATTATTAGGTGTCATTTCACTGGTGGCAGGTGCTCAGACCCTTACGGTCAAAGCTCCTTCGTCCGTTCCGGCGGGAGAGAATTTCCGTCTGGAATATACGGTAAACACAGCCAATGTGAGCGGAAACTTGCAGATAGGAAGTATTCCTGAAGCATTGGAAATCATATTCGGCCCCAGCATATCACGCCAAGAGAGTTTCCGGACGGTGAACGGACATACCAGCGGTTCTTCGTCCATCACCTACACCTACACCCTGATAGGAAACAAGAATGGCACCTACACCATTCCGCCGGCACGTATCAATGTGGGTGACAAAACGATTACGTCGAACTCGATTAAGATTAATATATCTGGAAATTCTAAACGTTCGTCGAATAGAGGGGGCAATAATTTCTACAATGAAGACGAGCACCGTTCACATCCGCGCAGTGCCGGTTCTCAGATAACGGACAAGGACCTCTTTATACGAGTGAGTGCAAACAAGACACGCGTGCATGAACAAGAACCGATACTGTTGACATACAAAGTATATACGCTGGTGGATTTGACTCAGTTGCAAGGAAAAATGCCTGAGCTCAACGGGTTCCATTCGCAGGAAATACCGCTTCCGCAACAAAAGAGTTTCCATATAGAAAATGTTGGCGGGCGTAATTATCGTTGTGTGACGTGGAGCCAATATGTCATGTATCCGCAGATGACGGGCAGTTTGGAAATCCCGAGTATCACGTTTAAGGGGGTTGTGGTTCAGGAAAACAGGAACGTTGATCCTTATGAAGCGTTTTTCAATGGAGGTTCGGGATATATAGAAGTGAAGCGTGACATCAAAGCGCCAGGATTGAAGGTGCAGGTGGATCCGTTACCGGAAAGACCGGCGAACTTCTCAGGCGGTGTCGGAAAGTTCAATGTGACGGCACAGCTGGACAAGACTGAAATAAAGGCAGGAGACCCGCTCTCGCTGAGGGTAGTGGTCAGTGGAACGGGAAACCTGAAATTGATGAAACAGCCCAATGTGGAGTTCCCGAAAGATTTCGAGAAATATGATGCGAAGGTGACCGATAAGACGCGCCTGACATCCAATGGCGTGGAGGGAAATATGGTTTATGACTTCCTTGCTGTTCCTCGCAATGTGGGTGAATATGTGATTCCGGCGGTGGAACTGGTGTATTATGATACGTCTGCCAATGCCTACAAAACGGTCAAGACACAACCGTTTAACGTGAAAGTCTTGAAGGGAGACGGCTCCAGTTCTGTGGTGAGTGACTTCAGTGATGTGAAGAACAAAGATATCCGTCCGATAAAGGAAGGAAGAGTGAAGACGCATGGCGCAGAAGACTTCTTCTATCAATCGAAGTGGTATTGGGTTTGCATCTTGTTCCCGCTCTTGTTGTTTGTGGCATTGCTGATTATTTTCCGGAAACGGGCAGTCGATCGTGCAAATATCGTGAAGATGCGTGGCAAGAAGGCAAACAAAATAGCCACCAAGCGCTTGAAGAAAGCCAATGCGCTGATGAAGAAAGGTCAGCAGAACGAGTTTTATGATGAAGTTCTGCGAGCTTTATGGGGGTACGTCGGCGATAAGATGAACATGCCGGTAGAGGAACTGTCGCGCGACAATATCACCGAGCGCCTTGAGGAAAAAGGAGTGGATGAGGCTACTATAAGTACATTTATCGGAGCTCTTGATGAGTGTGAGTATGAGCGTTATGCACCTGGCGATGCGGCAGGTAATATGGATAGGACTTTTAATTCAGCAATGACTGCAATCATGAGAATAGAAGAAACGATGAAGGGAAGGAAACGGAAAGGCGGCGTTCAGCCAGGCAAAGTGGTGGGATGCCTGCTTCTGTTCGCTTTTTCCATGAGTCCGATGAGCATGTCTGCCGTCACGAAGGCGAATGCTGATGCGGAATATGCGAAAGGGAATTATCAGCAAGCCATCAAGGATTATGAGGAGTTGTTGAAGAAAGGCATCTCTGCCGAGTTGTATTACAATCTGGGGAATGCGTATTACCGTACGGACAACATCACTCGTGCGATTATCAACTATGAGCGTGCGAGAATGCTTTCACCGGGCGATGCCGACATCCGTTTCAATCTTCAGCTTGCCCGTTCCAAGACGATAGATAAGATAACGCCGGAGTCGGAGATGTTCTTCGTCACTTGGTACAAATCGATTGTAAATCTTACCAGTGTTGACCGTTGGGCTCGAACAGCCATTGTCAGTATCATCCTGACGCTGATGTGCGTGTTGCTGTATTTGTTTGCTGAGCGTATTGTCCTGCGGAAGGTTGGGTTCTTCGGAGCGATTGCGTTCTTGGTGCTTTTCATTCTTGCGAATGTATTTGCGTGGCAGCAGAAGCGGCAGTTTGTCCATCGCAATGCTGCTATTGTTGTGTCGCCGTCGGTTCAAGTGAAGGCTACGCCGGATGCTGCAGCGAAAAACAGTTTTGTCTTGCACGAGGGGACGCGTATAGAGATTACCGACAATACGTTGCTCGAATGGAAGGGCATCAGGCTGGATGACGGGCGCGAGGGATGGATTGCAGCGAAGCAGATTGAGGTGATATAGGTGTATGGCAGATATTCAGTCGATATTGGAATTAGACCGCGAGCTTCTGTTTTTCTTCAACGGGAGTGACTCGTTGTTTGTTGATGGGCTGATGGCTACTTTTACGTCGGGCTTCACGTGGATACCGCTTTATGTGGGCTGGCTTTATCTTGTGATTAAGAATAATGAAACGTTCACGCAGGTTGCGCTTACGGTTTGCGCGGCGTTGTTGTGTCTTCTCCTGGCGGATGGGGTGTCGGAAGGGATTGTCAAACCTCTTGTTGGCAGGTTGCGTCCGTGTAATGACCCGTCGATAAGGCATTTGGTTGATGTGGTTGAGGGAGTACAGGCATCGGACTATAGTTTCTTCTCGGGCCATGCGTCGAACACGTTCAGCCTGGCTGTTTTCTTTTGTTTGCTGGTGCGAAGTAGGATTTTCAATGCTTTCATGATTACGTGGTCGCTGCTCAACTGTTATACGCGGCTGTATCTCGGGATGCACTATCCGACGGACATTCTTACGGGTTTGGTATGGGGAGCGTTGGTCGGTGCGTCTGTCTATTGGGTATATTTCAAGTTGTATTTTAAAATAACGCCTAAGTTAAATTACGTCTCTACGCAGTACACTTATACGGGTTACAGCCGGGTGGACATCGATATTGTCATCTCGCTGTTGGTGTTTTGTCTGTTGTATAGTGTGGTGAGGGCGTTTCTTTATATTGTATAGCGGATGGATGTTAGGCATATTCGGATAAGTGATTACGACTACTTGCTGCCTGACGGGCGGATAGCGAAGTTCCCGTTGGCGCAGCGTGACCGTTCGAAACTTCTGGTTTACAGGGGCGGAGTGTTGAGTGAAGATGTGTTTTCTGAGCTTCCGCGCTATCTGCCGACGGATGCGTTGATGGTGTTTAACAACACGCGTGTGATTCAGGCGCGGCTTCATTTCCGCAAGGAAACGGGTGCGTTGATTGAGGTGTTCTTGCTCGAACCGGTGGCTCCGGCTGACTACGAGCAGATGTTCCAGACGCGGGATTCGTGCGCGTGGTTGTGCCTTGTGGGCAATCAGAAGAAGTGGAAGGAGGGTGAGTTGTGCAGGGAAGTGCGCGTCGGGGACGTGAATGTGCGGCTCTGCGCTGTGAAGGAGTCGGACGAGGGAGGTGTGCGTGTGCGTTTTGAGTGGGACTGTCGGGACGTGACTTTTGCCGAATTGCTCGAAGCGGCGGGCGAGTTGCCCATCCCTCCGTACCTGAACAGGAAGACGGAGGAGCGTGACAAGACGACGTACCAGACAGTATATTCGAAGATAAAGGGCAGTGTAGCGGCTCCGACGGCTGGTCTCCACTTCACGCAGAGTGTGCTGGAGCGGTTGGACAGGGGCGGTTTTGAGCGTGCAGAGGTGACGCTTCACGTTGGTGCGGGGACGTTCAAGCCCGTCAAGAGTACGGAGATTGAGGGGCATGAGATGCACACTGAGTATGTCAGCGTGCGCCGTTCGGTCCTCGACGGAATATTGCGGCACGACTGTCGGTGCATCGCCGTGGGGACGACGAGTGTGCGGACGCTCGAGAGTCTTTATTATATGGGCTGCCGGGTGAGTGCCGATGCGTCGCTTGCGGAGCATGATTTGCACATCGCGCAGTGGGAGCCTTACGACCGCCCGGGCGTGCTTTCGCCTCGGGAAGCGATAGCGGCGCTCGCGGCATACATGGACAGGCGGGGGCTTGACGTGCTTCACTCGAGCACGCAAATCATGATAGTGCCGGGCTATGAGTATAAGTTGGTGAAGGCGTTGGTGACCAATTTCCATCAGCCGCAGAGCACGTTGCTCCTGCTTGTGAGTGCGTTTGTGAACGGCGATTGGCGCAGAATCTACGACTATGCCTTGTCGCACGACTTCCGTTTCCTCAGCTATGGCGACAGCTCGCTGCTCATTCCGTAGCGTGGGTGTACGGCAGAAGTAACGATAATTTTCAACGAAAGCAATATGAGTATCAAGAACTTGTGGGCGGGAATCGCGTTCCTGCTCTTGAATTGGACGGCGGCTGCGGCGCAGGGAGTTGCCCAAAGCCGTGCCGAGTTGGTGGCGGCGGGCGACAGTCTGCTGAGCAGTTACCGTATTTTCGAGGCGCTGGGCTGTTACGAGGAGGCGTGGCAGCGGTATGCAGACATCAGTGCTGCGCGCGGCTTGGCTGAGTGTCACTACCGGCGCGGAGACTATAGGCGCTGCGTGGCGCTGCTCGAACGCGTTGCGACGGTGAGTGAAGACAGTCTGACGCATACGTCGTTGCGCCAGCTCGTGTACAGTTATAAGTATTTCAAGAACACGGCTGCCGAGCTGCGCTGGGGCGAGCTGCTGCTGAGGAAGTATCCCTTTGACGCAGAGATGACGGCTGAAATCGCACGCGTCTATAACATGGACGAGGTGAATCTGCCACAGCGTGCGAATGCCTTGACTAAGGCTTATTGCGAGCGCGATTCGACGAATCTCTCCGTGCTGTTGCAGCTTGCCGACAGCTACTACTTCCAGAACGACTACGTCCGTGCGCTGCCAGCCTACGAACGGTTGCTCGCCTTGGGCGATTCCACATACAATATCTATTATTCTATCGGCATGTGTCACGTCCGCCTCGAGCAGCTTCCCGAGGCGCGGACCTACCTGCAGCGTGCGGCAGAAATCAACGGTCACAAGAGCACGGGATGCCTCTACCGCCTCGGCGAAGTATGTCTCGCACTCGATTCGCTCGACGAAAGCATCCGCTACCTTGAATTGGCGGTGCAGGCGATGGAGCCCGACCAACGCGTGATGTTCCTCGCAAAGCGCGCACTGGGCGAGGCATTCTATCAGAAAGGGGAGTGGTGGAACGCCATTTTCGCATGGCGTGAAGCTCTCAAACGCAATCAAAACAGCCTGGCGACATGCTTCAATCTCGCGCAAGTGTACGGCATCGTGGGTGAGACCGAGCTCGAAAAGACTTTCTACCGCGTATTCCTCAGCATGGCAGCGCACGAGAAAGAGACGGAAGAACTGCGGAAGTGGGTGGAGCAGGCAGTGCAGGTTGTCGGCACGGCGTATTACAAAAAGGGAGCCATCCTGTTGCCGCCCGACTTGTAAACACGACGTTCAGAAAACGCTGCATACGCGACTGCTTTCCGCTGTATTGAATAGTGCGCCTCGCTGTGTTGAATATAGCGCTTCGCTGTATTGAATGGTGCGCCTCGCTGTATTGAATACAGCGCCAGGCAGGGTTATACAAAACGACGACGGGCACTCAGCAGAAGAGTGCCCGTCGTTCGTAAACAGCCGTCGTTTCGGAGGGGCTTAGCAAAGCCTGCGCGCCCCGTCGCCAATCACGACGTCAATCACTTGCGGCTCCTTGCCATACTTCTCGGCATAGCGCCGCTTAGCCTCACGGATGAAACCGTCGTAAAGTTCGTCTTTCACCAGATTGATGGTGCAGCCGCCGAAGCCGCCGCCCATGATGCGCGAACCGGTAACACCACATTCCTTGGCAATGTCGTTGAGGAAGTCAAGCTCCTCGCAGCTCACCGCATACTCCTTGGAAAGCCCCTCGTGAGTCTCATACATCTTCTTGCCCACGGTCTCATAGTCGCCCGCAACAAGGGCGTCGCAAACCGTCAGCACACGGTCTTTCTCTCCAAGAACGAAATGAGCGCGTGTGTAGTCCGCCTCGCCAACCTCTGCGCGGACCTCTTCCAGCTGCTCCCACGAGCAGTCGCGCAGCGTCTCAAACTTCTCCTCTGGATGCTTGGCGGCAATATGCTTCACCACGTTTTCGCACGAATTGCGACGGTCGTTGTACGGCGAACCGACGAGTTCATGCTTCACACACGAATTCAACAACACCAGTTTGTAGCCTTTGGGGTCGAACGGAAAATACTCGAACTCACGCGAACGGCAGTCCAGGCGCATCAGCTTGCCAGCCTGTCCGAACACACTCGCAAACTGGTCCATGATGCCGCAGTTCACGCCCACATAGTTGTGTTCGGTAGCCTGTCCTGCAAGCGCCAAGTCCCATTTTTCAACTTTATTGTCGCCAAATATGTCATTCAACGCGAAAGCAAAGCAACTCTCGAGCGCAGCCGACGACGACATGCCCGCGCCCAAAGGAACGTCGCCCGAGAAAGCCGTGTTGAATCCCTTCACATCCACGCCACGCTTGCGCATCTCCTGCACAATGCCGTAGATGTAGCGAGCCCACGACGTGCGCGGTCCAACGGGGTCGTCCACCTTGAACTCCACCTTGTCCTTCATGTCAATCGCATAACAGATGACCGTGTTAAGACCGTTCGGTCGCACCTCAGCCATGATGCCGCAGTCCACCGCTCCGGGGAATACAAAGCCGCCGTTGTAGTCTGTATGCTCGCCGATAAGGTTAATCCTGCCCGGCGCAAAATAGATATTTCCCGTCTGCCCATCAAAATGCTTGATGAACCGACTCCTTACATGTTCAATCGTTACCATAGTATATAGCTTTAGTCATTATTCCTATTTACCATTCACTCTGCAGCCGACTTCTTGTTCTTGCAGCCCACCAAGCCGTAGAAAAGCAGGAACGAAAGCATCGCCACAACAAGCCAGTAGCTGTTGATGTCGCCCACACTGCGAGCCATCAGGTTCTGGATAAGCGGCATCACTCCACCGCCGACAACCATCGTCATGAACAGACCAGAAGCCGAAGCTGTGTACTTTCCAAGCCCTTCCGTAGCCAAATTGAATATGCCACCCCACATCACTGAAGTGCACAAACCGCAGAGAATGAGGAACAGACATTTAACAGGAATCGTTCCGCCGGTAAACTTAAAGAGCACCAAGTCAACAGGCGACGCCTCAGAGCCGGGAAGGTTGAACGTCTTGCTTTCAGGAATCAAGATAGCCACCATAATCAGTGCCATTGCCACCGCTGACACGACAATAAGCTGTGTGCGCGACGAAACCTTTCCGCTGATAAACGATCCGGCAAAGCGTCCCACGAGCATCAGCAGCCAATACAAAGCTGCAATGGTTCCCGCAATGGCAACACTTCCCAGTACGCCACCAGGTTCGCTCAGGTAGAATATCATCTGTCCGGGGATGCCCACCTCAATGCCGACATAGAAGAAAATGGCAATGATACCTAACACAAGGTGGCGATAACCCAGCGCTCCCTTGATGCCAGCCACCGCGTCCGACTTCTCCGTCTCAGGCTCGGTAATCTTGGTGAAGTAGATGATGATAAACGACAGGGCAAAGATTGCCATCGCAATCATCAGCAGGGGAGCAACGGCAGTCATCGACGTGTCCTTCGTAATCGTTCCAATCATCGAGCCCGCCAGAAGCGGTGTCAGCGTACCTGCCAGAGAGTTCAGCGTGCCACCGGTCTGAATCAGCTGGTTACCACGGTTGCCACCGCCACCCAACAGGTTGAGCATCGGGTTGACAACGGTGTTGAGGATACACACGCAGAAACCGCAGATGAATGCACCAGCCAGATAGACAATGTATGTGCTGATGGCATTTGCATCAAGCGTGCTCGACAGATATTGTACGCAGATTCCGATGAATCCAAGCGCCAAGGCAACGAGCGCTGTCTTCTTGTAGCCGATTTTCGTAATCATCATACCTGCAGGGATACCCATGAAGAGGTAAGCTGCGAAGTTCATCATGTTACCCATCATTCCTGCCCACTCGTAATGTTCTTTCCAGATGGTGCCGAATGGTGCCGCCATGTTCGTGACGAACGAAATCATGGCGAAGAGGAACATCATGGCGATGATAGCCACGACGGTTCCGTTGTTTTTAGTTTGTGTCATAATCTTTTTATTTTTAATAATTGAAACCTATTGTTTTTTCTATTTGACGACGCCGAACCGATAGATGGTCTTCTGCTTGTATTTCTCATTCGGGCGCAGCACGACCGACGGGAAATAGGGGTGATTGGGCGTGTCGGGGAAGTGTTGCGCCTCAAAACAGATGGCGCTCCGTCGCGGGAAGGTTGCACCGTGCTGTCCCTTGTAGCCGTCAGCCCAGTTGTCTGTATAGACCTGCATTCCCGGTTCCGTCGTATATACTTCCATCGTTCGCCCGCTGTTCGGTTCAACGATGCGTGCGGCAAACGAGAGTTCGCCCTCTTCCTGCTTGTTCAGTACAAAGCAATGGTCGTAGCCGGCTCCGTTCTTGATTTGTTCGTGGTCGGCATCAATATCCTGTCCGATAGGTTTCGCCTGTCGGAAGTCGAACGGAGTGCCCTCTACGAAACGGATTTCGCCCGTCGGGATGGAGGTCTCGTCTATGGGGAGGTAATAGTTGGCGTTGATTTCGCACTCCAGGCTTTCAATCGTTGGAGTGGGGTTGGCAATGCCGGCAAGTGAGAAGAATCCGTGGCTTGTGAGATTGATGATGGTCTTCTTGTTGGTCGTTGCCATGTATTCGATGCTCAGTTCGTTGTCTTCCGTGAGCGAATAGACCACGGTCACCTTCAGTTCGCCCGTATAACCTTCTTCGCCGTAGGCTGAAACGAGATTCAGGACCAGCGTGTGGTCGTTCATCTGCAGTGCATCCCATACCCGTGCGTGGAAGCCTTTCGGACCACCGTGCAAGGCGTTCGGTCCGTTGTTGATAGCCAACTGGTATTCTTTCCCCTTCAAGTGGAACTTGCCTCTGGCTATGCGGTTGGCATATCTGCCGATGAGTGTGGAGAGGAACGGTTCCGGCGAGTTGATAACATCTTGGATGTTGTCGTGCCCCTGGATGATGTTGGCATGCTTGCCTTCTCGGTCGGGCATCATAATGGCAACGATGGCTCCACCGTAGTTGGTGATGGCGACTTCGTTGCCGACATTGTTCTTCAAGAGATATAGGTCAGTCTCTTTTCCGTTGATCGTGGTCTGGAAATCTGTTCTTTTCAGACCACAGATATTTTCTGTTTCTTGTGAGTTTACCATAATGTCAAAATTTAAGTAATTATGTCTTTTGCAAAGAAACAAAAAAATAATGAGAAAAACGAACGAATCGATAAAAAATGCGCATGGCGATATGTTAAAACACGTAAAAGGCTTGCGCGGAGAGGGGCTGGCTTATCCGAATGCGGCAAGGAAATCGGCTACGACATAGCTGCTCCCGCCCACGAAGATGAAGTCTTCGGCTGCCGCCTCTTCCTGTGCTTTCCGGAAAGCCTGCTCCACGGTGGTGAAGACACGGCTCTGCAGTCCTATCCGGTCGCCGATGCGCTTGACCTCCGTTTCCGGAATGGCACGTTTCGTGGAAGCCTTTGTGAAGTAATAGACCGCCTCGCGCGGCAGCATCTTCATGACTTCCTGAATGTCTTTGTCATCCACCATGCCGAAGACGATGCGCAACTGCTTGCAGTCCTGTCTGGCGAGCATCTTGCTCAGATATTCCCATCCGGCAACGTTGTGCCCTGTGTCGCACACGACGGTGGGGCGCTCCTGCATCGTCTGCCACCGCCCCATGAGTCCCGTATATTCGCAGACGTTCGCCATACCTTCCCTGATATGGTCACCTTTCAGTCCCAACAGTATGGCGGCACAAATCACCGTCTGTTTGTTCTTTTGCTGATAGCTGCCCGTCAGTTCGTATTCCACGTCCTGCAGTTGGGCGTCAAATTCTTCCGCGAAATAGAGCGGAGCACGTTTCTCGCGGGCTGTCCGTTCGAATACGGGGCGCGTCTGTTCCGTATATTCGCCGACAACGGCGGGCACGTTTGCCTTGATGATTCCAGCTTTCTCTCCGGCAATCTCCTCCAGCGTGTTGCCGAGAAACTGCGTGTGGTCGAACGAGATATTGGTGATAATCGAAAGGATGGGGGAGATGATGTTCGTGCAGTCCAGCCGTCCGCCAAGCCCCACCTCAATGACGGCGATATCTACCTGCTGCTCAGCGAAATATTTGAACGCCAAAGCCGTCGTCAGTTCGAAGAATGAGGGGTGGAGCGGTTCGAAGAAATGGCGTTCCTTCTCCACGAAGTCGACGACATACTGCTCGCTGATGCACACTCCGTTGATGCGTATCCGCTCGCGGAAATCCACCAAGTGGGGCGAAGTGTATAGTCCCACCCTGTAGCCGGCACTTTGCAATATAGCTGCCAGCGTGTGCGAGACCGACCCCTTTCCGTTCGTTCCTGCCACGTGAATGGTCTTATACTTGCGGTGCGGATGTCCGAAATGCTCGTCCAGCGCTTCCGTCGTCTGCAGTCCCGGCTTGTATGCTGATGCCCCCACGTGCTCAAAGACCGGGGTGCTGTTGAAAAGATACTCTACGGTTTCTTGGTAGTTCATGTTCTCTTTTTTATTTGCAAAGGTACAAATAAAATCTGAGAAACGCCTCCTTTGTTTATGATGCCTTTTTTGGTAAGTTGGTTAAAACTTAAATAAATTGTTGTGATTTACTAAAAAAAAGTATCTTTGTAGCATGAATGAGAAAGATAAATTATTTAAGACAATTCGTTACATTTTGATTGGTTTGGCCATTATTGGACTTCTTGGTTACCTTAGTCTCTTTTTTGTAGATTATGGCAATCATTGAGTGTAAACTCTGATGAGGCTGACGAGTATTCTGCGATGCCTCCCATTCCATTTTCATCATCCCACTTGTTCAACGGCTTGCCGCTTTTGTATATTTATGCAAGGGTGGGGCGATTGATGGGTATTTTGTAAACCGTTGTTTTTCAATGTGTTAAGTAATGCTTTCCAAAAGTTCAACTTTTAGCTTGCAAAAGTTGAACTTTTAGGCGGTGAAAGTTGAACTTTTAGAGTGCAAAAGTTGAACTTTTGGAAAGCGAAAGTTCAACCGTATATTTATACGCCCTTTTCCGCATGTTTATACAAGGCGTTTTTTGTGGTTGTTTTCGTCGAATTCACGCATCGTGATGTAGGGTATCTTACTTTTTAGATGGGCAATTTCGGAGTTATGGAAGCAAGGTTCTTTGTTTGAAAAACGGCTCTTTAGATAGTCGATACAATCTCTAAGACTGACATGCGACGAAGAAACTTTTTCGTGAAAACCGTAGGTTGATAATAACAAAAAACCGCCCCGACACGTGCTGAGCGTGTCGGGGCGGTTCTTGTATGGTTGCTTTTGTGAAGCTGTCGTTAGTTGAAATAGTTGCGGAATTTCTGGAAGATGCTTTGTTTGGTTGCAGCATCTCC
>Ga0256405_10008791_pt1 | contig 14213 bp, 9 predicted proteins | sample RumenRJG_02DNA_FD_189096 | JGI IMG/M metagenome (GOLD analysis project Ga0256405, IMG submission 189096) | Bovine rumen microbial communities from Lethbridge, Alberta, Canada - RJG_02 | ecosystem: Host-associated > Mammals > Digestive system > Stomach > Rumen | place: Canada: Alberta | collected...
CAGTGGCGGTTTGGATCGTAAAGCGGATCCCCGACAATTTCATCATAAGTACGGCAATGATAACTTGTGTAATCTTCGCCATCCTCACCCTTGAAAAATGTATTATGTCCAGGGCCATACATTCCAAGTTCTTCCTTACTTGAAAGTACAGGATACCTGTCTTTTTCCCATGAACGAGGGTCTAAAAGGTCGCTGTCTGCATCGGCTGTAAGCATACCGAGGCAATAGCATATACCTGTAGAGCTTGCTGAAAATGTAAGGTAGATTTTGCCGTCATGGAATAAAGTCGTAGGTCCCTCATTAACCCAGAAACCTACTCTTTCCCAATCGTAATCAGGGGTAGTAAGAAGTACCTGCGCACTTTTCATTTCAACAGGACTTGAAAGCTCTGCAATATAGAGGTTGCTTATAGCCTTTCCTATATTTACTTTCTCAGCCCATACAGCATACATCTTTCCTTTATTTTCAAAGACAGTCATATCGAGTGAAAATGAATTAAAAGAGAATTCATCGTCGTCTGCTCTTTTAATCATACCACATTCTTCCCATTCATCATTCATAGGATCCATGCCCTTGCAATGAAGCACCCATGGTCTTATCTTCCAGATATCTTCAGCCTCTCCTGCTGCAAAATAGATATACCATCCGCCGCCTATAAAATGAAGTTCCGGGGCCCAGATATGCTTACCCATAACTCCATGTTCGTGCTTGGTCCAGATTGTTTTTTCTTCTGCACTGCGAAGTCCTTCAAGTGTATCTGCATGGCGGAGTACTATCCTGTCATATTCAGGAACCGATGCAGTAAAATAAAAAGTCCCGTCGGCAGCCTTTACTATATAAGGGTCTGCTCTTTGCGCTATAAAAGGTTTATTATACTGTGTTTTCCTGTAATTTTCTGCATTCATTTGAGATAACCATTCCTTATTCTGGAAGTCAGCAGACTGTCACTGCTGCCACTTTTTATACGGACACTTTGAATCCTTTTTTGCTGCTCTTAATTCCACATAACAGCCACAAGCTGTACATGTTGCATCTGCAAGGTAATCGCACGACCTGCATGTATCAAGTCGTGCCTTATTTACCTCATCCAAAGCCTTCTCGTTTTTTCCGAGAAGGCTTATCACTTTATATATCTTATTCATGTATTCTTCTTCATTTATTTCTTGAAGAAGACACTTAAGACAATGTCTGGTACTCATATCTTTTAATTAAAATGTAAGCCCTACAACTGAGCATGCAGGGATGGTGAAACTTGCCTTACCATCTGCAACCTTTACTTCATCAAATGCCTTCTCGCAAACTGCATCAGGATCATCAAAAGTATTCTTTGCATGCATTTCTTCGTGAACAATGGTTGCCTTTACATCCCCTATAGCTGAAACTGAAAGTGAAAGCTCAACAGGGTAGCTCTTTTCAACATCCATATTTGCTACAGTAACAAGATACTTGCCGTTCTTTACAGAAGCAGAAACCTGGAGTGCAGGTACCTGATCCTCATCAGTACCGATCTCACTGTTTTCAGCAATGTAGCTTCTTACACAATCTGCATCCTGATGTCCCTTGTACATATGAAATACATGATATGTAGGAGTCTTTACCATCTTAGGACCTTCTGTAAGAATAACTGACTGAAGTACATTTATCATCTGTGCTATACAAGCCATCTTCACTCTGTCGCTATGGTTGTTGAAGATGTTGAGAGTAGTTGCAGCAACAAGTGCATCTCTCATTGTATTCTGCTGATAGAGGAAACCAGGATTAGTGCCCGGTTCTACATCAAACCAGCATCCCCATTCATCCATGATAAAGCCAACATGCTTATCAGGATCATACTCGTTAAGAATTGTGCCGTGAAGGTTGATAAGGTGTTCAATGAAAAGTGCCTTTTTCATTGTCTTATACCACATAGCATTATCAAACTCTGTAGCACTTCCCTTATGATCCCAGCCGCCCGGATGAACATAATAATGTATGCTTAAACCATCCATAAAGCCATGCAGCCATGCAGGAGACTGAGTAAATGTTGTCTCAAGAACCTTCTTTGTCCAGTTTGCATCATCAACATTAGGACCGCCGCAAACCTTCTTTATAGGCTTTTCTGGATCATACTGACGAACATAAGTCTGATAATTGCGGTAAAGATTTCCGTAATATTCAGGCGTCATATTTCCGCCGCAGCCCCAATTTTCATTACCTACACCAAAATAATCTATCTTCCAAGGCTCTTCGTGTCCGTTCTTCTTACGAAGTTCGCTCATAGGTGAAAGGCCGCCAAAGGTCATATATTCAACCCATTCGCTCATCTCACGAACTGAACCTGAACCTACGTTGCCATTTATATAAGTCTTGCAGCCAAGCTGCTTGGCAAGTTCAAAGAATTCATGAGTGCCAAAACTATTATCCTCGGTAACACCACCCCAATGTGTGTTTACCATCTTCTTACGGTTCTCTTTAGGACCAATACCATCCATCCAATGGTATTCATCTGCAAAACATCCGCCCGGCCAGCGAAGAAGAGGAACTCCCATCTCTTTAAGAGCGCTGACTACATCAGTTCTCATTCCGTTTACATTAGGAATACCTGAATCTTCCTTTACAAAAAGTCCTTCATAAATGCCTCTGCCAAGATGCTCTGAAAAATGACCCTGAACTTCAGGATTGATGTGACCTAATTTTTCAGTCTCATTGACTATTATCTTTGCCATTGCAAACCCCTTTCTTTACCAGCCACCGCAAGGCGCTTTATAATGACTGACAGAATTCTCATACGACTTCGCGTTAATAGCGCATATAAAGTCTGTTATTTTTCTGTTATCATTATATATTCGCCCACGATTACTTGTCAATCGAAATTTTAGTATTTTGTAAATTATTTTTGTTGTTTTCAAACTAACCGGTCAAAAATAGTCCTTTTCCACCTTTTATCGCTTATTTTTTATATTTCTTTAAGCTTAATCGTCCTATTCCTCCTTATAAATCACTAATATTTTAGGTTTAAGTAAAGGTCTGTCATGTTGAAATAAGCCTCTTTTTCTTTCAGGCTTTGAGCTAAAACACTGCCTTTCCCACCATTTCAACCAATATAGCATACACCTCCCCGCGCAAGACTGCATCTCATTTCTGACAAAAAAAATGCCATAGCTTGCGAATCTATATGCTTTGCTTTTTCTTAAATATTTTATCTCTTTCTAAATTTATCTCTTTCTATCCCCCGATTTTCGTGTTATAATCAGTTAAGAAGAACAAAAGGAGTTTTAAGCACTATGTTGCATATTTCAAAAATAGAGGACGGACTGGCTTTATATAAGGCACTTGGCTCCGACATAAGAGTCAGGATAATAGATACTCTTTTAGAAGACAACAATATAAATATGAATGACCTTGCAGAACGCCTCGGTATAAGCAACGGCGCTCTTACCAGTCATATCAAAAAGCTTGAAGAATGTGGCATGGTTACCGTAAGCAATGCCGCAGTGGGACATGGAAACCATAAAAACTGTTCCGTTCATGTCGACAAGATCCTCATGGAGCTTACCGGAAGCAGGCGCAACGAAAACATTTATTCAACAAGTATAAAAGTAGGTCACTACAGCACTTGCTATGCCCTGCCTACATGCGGACTTGCCAGTGCCAATCACCTTGTCGGTGAAGTTGACGACAATCGTTATTTCAACCACCCTGATCGTTTCAACGCAGATATAATCTGGTTTACAAAGGGTTACGTTGAATATCCTGTTCCAAATTTTATACCTTTCAACCAAAAGATAGACTCTATTTCATTTACGCTGGAGCTTTCTTCCGAGGCTCCCGGTATAAATGAGCAGTGGCCATCAGACATCCATTTTTATCTGAATGATGAAAATATCGCAGTCTGGACCAGTCCCGGAGATTTTGGTGAGATACGCGGACTTTTCACGCCGGACTGGTGGTTCCCTAACTGGAACCAGTATGGTCTTCTTAAAATGGTTGAAATAAATCACGATGGTTCTTTTATAGACGGACTCAAGGTTTCAAATGTCACCATAGACCATTTCAACCTTACAAGCAAAAGTGATATAAGATTAAAGATTGCTGTTCCTGATGATGCTGTCAATATCGGCGGTCTTACTATCTTTGGCAGGTCCTTTGGCAACTACAATCAGGATATAGAAGTAAACATAGGTTATTCCCCTATTCCTTCATAATCCTTATCATCAAAAAGACCTTCGGAAGAAAAACTCCCGAAGGTCCTTTTTATTTTATTTCTGCTGCCGCATGTCCAAGCAGATAATCTGTCCAAAGATAATAATAATCACTGTTTAAATGAAGTCCATCCGCCGAAAATTCCTGTGTCAGATATCCTTCTGAATCCTTCATGGCAGATGCTACATCAAGATATATCAGATTTCTTCCATCACATATTGATTCAAGCGCCGCATTTCTCTCGTTGATCGTCGTCTGACTGAACTTTTCAGACTGGGATGCCTCCATCCCCTTTGTGACACCTATTATGGATTCCACATAAATCACTGCTTCAGACTGAAGAAGCCGTATCTTATCAATTGCCGTTTTGAATTCATCAATAAAAGTTTCAAGTGTGCCGTAAGAAAGATCATTTACTCCCAGCATTATGTAGATTTTCTTATATGTCTTACCAGATGTAAGTGTCTGAGTAAGTGTGAGTCCTGTCTCTTCATCTGCTGCAGGATATGTAAAAAGCGCCGATGTTGAAATGCCTGTCCTTGCAAAAAAATCTGCATTTCCAAGATCTGTATAAGCTCTAAGTCCTACGGTCCTGCTGTCACCCACAAACAAAGCATCATCAAAATAGGAAGTATCCACTTGGGTAAGCGGATATGGTTCATAGGTCGTACTTACTCCGGACTGACTAGCAGTTTCACTGTTTACTACATTGTAGTCAGGTCTTGTTACCGTAACTACTTTCTCTCCGTTAGAATTTAATATTTTTTCTTTATCATCCTTCATTTCATACATTTTATGTGAAGAATTATAATCATCCAGTCTGCTTTGAGCCGGTTCATTTTTTTTGATCACATAAAATATTCCAAGTCCTGTGACCAATACTAATTCCATAAGTATTATGATAGCGATCACAAGCCTTTTTTTCTGGTTCCTTTTCATTTAATTGCATCCTCCGCCTGCAGGATATTTCATCCTGCGTATTAGCTTTGTATGCTTATTATAATACAAAAAAAACGAAGACTCAATCTAATCACTATCAAGTCTTCGTTTTTTAATCTTTCTTTTATTAAATCCATGCCCCTGATCGGGCTTTCATACTATGCTGGCGGAGTATACCTCTCTTTCGCATTATTCCAACTTATTACATTTAAGAAAACTATCCAAAATAGTCTGGTCATGACCATAGTTCTTATGAATAATTAAAAAATCGATTCTGGTTATAGGAATGTGGAACTTAAATTACCCTTTGGACCGTACCTCGCTTCCGCTTTATTCCAATGTAATCAGTCTATAGAAATCAGATCGTTAATTTATTTTGGGACTATACCTCAATTCTGTCTTATTTCGACATGTAACAATTCGCTCTATAGGAATGTGGAACTTTATGTATCCTTTGGACCATACCTCAATTCTGTAGTATTTTATCTATAGAAATCCGAACTTTAAGTTTCTTTTGGACCATACCTCGTTTCTATAATAATCGGGAATATCATTGGCCGTACTCTGACCACCTTTGGGCTTACCCGCTGGATTACAAACCTTTCATCTATATGATTACCATCCCGTAAGGTATTATTCTTCAAGTTGCTCAAGTGAGGACTGATCCTCTTATTCAATTTTCATAAAAGAATTCAATGAGTCTGCTCTGCATCGGATCTTCGGATAAAGGGCTCCTTCATTCCAAAGAGATTCCTTTCTTCTCATTGGATTAACCAAAGATCTTTTTTTCATCATACTCATGATATCAATGGCTGAAAGATTATCACTTAAGACCTTTCAAGTGCCTCCTCTGAATTCTTTGTTGCTAAACATCCCATTGGAAACACCACCTTTCTGCTCTCTCTTATTTTAGTGAAATACAAACTTCGAAGTTTTTTAATCACCGTATTTCTTTTTGTGTACTTATAATAGCATAGGATTTTAAATTTGTCAACACACTTTTGTAATATTTTCAAAGTTTTTTGTATTCACTCTGATAAAAGAAATAGTATTGTGTCTAATGTCTGAATTTTATATAATTATCTATACAATTTGCAATTTAAGCAGCTTCGTCTACATAGGCACCTTTGACATATATCTCGTCCAAACTTTTCTGATTTTTCGCATAAGGATTATTGTTTACAGGAATCTGCTGCTTGCTTGCCATAGTAGTAGTTGTAAGTCCGCCTGCCGCATATCTCCTGCCACATTCAGGACAAGTCGCATAATGTATGCTTACTGATGCAGATGTAAGTGTTTTGCTGCTGTCAGTTGCCGCCTCATTCACCGCATTTTTAACATGCATACCTTCATGAGCGGTAACTGCTGCCTCACTCTGCGAAGGATCTACATGTGCAGCTGTCTTAAATGATACGTTCGCTTCGTCTGATCCATCCTGATATTTTCTATTGGCACAGGCAGAACATTCAACAATTCCTGCACGTTTAAGTGCTTTAAGCTCTAACGGGTCAACCTGATCCTCATGACCGGTCATTGCAGCAATTCTCGCCTTATGAGGATCAAAAATTTTCATACCGTTATCTCCCTCAACAGGTGGCACCTTCTTTATCGGCTCAATCGGAGCCGTATTAACTCCATTTATACCTGATTCACTTACTCTTGAAACAGCTCCCATTCCAAGCGTATTATATACAGGGCTGTAATAACCGGAAAAACCACTAATCTGCATGTTGGCTCCTTTCATCATATTGATTTGTAGGCAACTTCCCTTTGTATCATTATATCGCAAAAATGTCCTCTTGCATATAGTTTTTAATTTTTTTAAGACTTCTCATGTACCCTACTCTATTGTTAAAAAGTCCTGCCGGCAGGCTGGCTTTCACATAACTTTTCAATCCACGCAAAGTAAAAAGACCCGATGCTATTACACATCGGATCTACTATTATACTTCATTTACATGATCAACAAATCTCAAGAATGCATCTCTGCCTTCTTCAGTTTTCTTATATACACCTGCATCTTCAAGAACCTCAGAAAATACAAGTCCTATCTCGTCTTTTATAATATCCTCTGCATTTGCTTCATTAAAATCAGGATACTTTGCTCTTATCTCGTCAGCCCAGTCTGCATGCTTTGCAAGAACTTCATCTTCTCTGAGATTTTTATTCTGAAGCATTGCATTTTTAAGGTCATCCATTTCTTTCTTAAGACGGCCTGGAAGTACTGCAAGTCCCATAACCTCGATAAGTCCTATATTCTCCTTTTTGATGTGATGAAGCTTTGCATGCGGATGGAATATTCCAAGAGGGTTTTCAGAAGTTGTACGGTTGTTGCGAAGTACAAGGTCCATTTCATAAGCCTCTCCGCGTCTTCTTGCAATAGGGGTAATAGTATTGTGCGGCTCTCCGTCACTTTCTGCAAGCACTTCTGCTGCCGCATCGCTGTAACCTCTCCAACAGGTAAGAATCTTTTCAGCAAGATCAGCAAGACGTTTGCTGTCGTTACCTGATATCCTTATAACGCTCATAGGCCATTTCAACAAGCATGCCTTAACATCTTCAAATCCCTTAAATGTTATTTCTTTCTCAGAACCGGCTCTTGTCATAGGGAATTCATAATTTCCGCCCTGAAAATGGTCATGTGTGAGAATAGAGCCACCTACTATAGGCAGGTCCGCATTTGAACCAACCATATAATGAGGGAACTTTGTAATAAACTCGAAAAGCTTATCAAATGTAGCCCTGTTTATCTTCATAGGCACATGATCTTTATTTAAGACAATGCAATGCTCATTATAATAAACATACGGTGAATACTGCAAAAAATAATCTGTGTCTGCAAGCTGTAAAGGAATCAGTCTGTGATTTTCTCTTGCGGCATGAGAAAGATCTCCTGCAAAACCTTCATTTTCACGACAAAGTGCACATTTAGGATATCCTGTCTGTGCCATTGTCTTTGCAGCCGCGATAGCCTTCGGATCCTTTTCAGGCTTTGAAAGGTTTATTGTTATATCAAGCTTTCCATAAGGAGAATCAGCCTGCCATTTAACATCTCTCTTTATCCTGTCTGTTCTGATATAATTCGTATCTCTTGAATACTCATAATACCAGTCTGTTGCCTCCTTAGGAGACAGCTTATATCTCGCATAAAATTCTGCTATTATCTCGGATGGTCTTGCAAGAAGACAGTCCATTATCTTGGTATCAAAAAGGTCAGCTTCTGTCCTTGTATCGCCGCAGACACCATTTTTCCTTCCCTCTTTGACAAGTTCATTAAGAACCTCTGCAAGCTCTATCTTACATGCTGTACCCTTTACAGCTTCCTCAATAAGGCTCTTGCTCTGAGACTCCTCATAAGTAGGCAAGCCTAATGTATATAAAAGCCTGTTTCTACTGTAATCAACATCTTCATACGAAAGCAGTCTTTTTTCAATTCCATAAGCTAAAAGTTTATCAATATAGTCATAGATCATTTCAGAGTACTCCTTTCTGCTTCAAAAAATTGTTTATCCGCGCACCATCATCATAGCCTTTATCATACAGCCTTGCAAAAGCCATTTTATCACGCTTCATAGTGCTCACGCCACAAAGATCATCCGGTCCTACTCTAAGAGCCATGCCCTTCTTTTCAAGTTCTATTAACTCTGCCAGCTCTTTATTATAAAGCTTATGCCTTACAACAAGATCATGAAATACATTAGGGTAATCTCTAAGTTTTTCTTCAAGCCACCTCAAATGCCTCTGCCTGCTCTTTACCGAATCAACAGGTCTGTTCATAATAACCACAAGCAGGTCTACCCCATCATTTAACGCCTTCTGCCATGGAATAGGGTCAGAACACCCTCCATCAAAGTAAAATCTCTCATGCACCCTCTGAGGCCTGCATGCAACCGGAATCGCACTTGAAGCATTGAATACCTTCAGATTATCAGGTTCAATTTCATCTATGTTGAAATAATGGGGCTTTCCAGTCATAGCATCCGTAGACACTGCGTAGAATTCCTTTCCGGTTTTCTTCATAGCTTCAACATCAAGCGGATCCTCGCCGCCTACCACAGATAAAGTGCCATACACATAATCGAGATTAAAAAAGTTTCCCTCCATTATCCAGTTGTTAAAGCCCATATACGGCTTTCTCCATGCATAATCAAGGTAGAAATTAGAATTTCTTCCTCTTTGCCCTGCCATATACGAAGAAAGATTGGCAGCTCCCGCAGAAACTCCCAGATAATAGTCAAACTTTATTCCTCTGTCTATCAGATTATCATATATCCCGGCAGAATATACTCCCTTAAGTCCACCTCCGATATCAATGATACCAGTTTTCAAAATCTATTCCTTCCTATCAAACTGACGTAGCCTTATTTTCACGATCCATTGCAAGCTCATCTTCCATAGTCACATCACATCCGCCCGGTATGAAATATTCCTTATACCATAGGAGGAACATATATACATTCCATATATGACGACTGTAATCCATCTTTCCTGCTCTATGATCGTCAAGCAATTCAACAAGAGCATCTGTATTAAAGAATTTCTCTGCTGCCTCGCTTGTAAAAGCGGCTTTTACCTTATCATAATACTTATCCTGCTTAAGCCATATCCTGATAGGCACAGGAAAACCAAGTTTCTTCTTTTCTGCACCCGCACTTGTAAGATACCTGTGTGCAGCCTCTCTGAAGGCAACCTTTGTATTATTATCTGTAACTTTTTCATTTACAGGAATATTCTTTGCAACTTCATATACGCCCCTGTCAAGGAAAGGCACTCGACTCTCTATGGAATGAGCCATGCTCATCTTGTCAGCTTTAAGAAGAATATCACCAATAAGCCAGAAATTAAGATCTATATACTGCATTCTTGCAACAGGGTCAAGATCCTTTGTCTTTTCATAATATGGTGCGGTAAGATACTTAGGATCAGATTTATCATTAGTATATTTAAGTACCTTGTTTCTCTGCTTTACACTAAAAATATTGGCGTTTCCGATAAATCTTTCCTCTAAAGACTTACTGCCTCTTATAAGGAAATTCTTTCCCTTGACTCTGCCTGGTATCATCGATGCTACAGCTGCCGCCGCCTTTCTTAAACCAAGCGGAAGCTTCTGGTATCCTTCAAGACTCATAGGCTCATGATAGATATTATATCCACCAAAAAGTTCATCAGCGCCCTCGCCTGAAAGAACAACCTTAACATGCTTACTGGCTTCTCTGTCTACAAAGTACAGAGCTATTGCAGATGGATCTGCAAGCGGTTCATCCATAAAATATTGAATCCTTGGCAATTCCTTCCAGTATTCTTCGGTTGAAATGACCTTGCTGTAATTTTCTATGCCTATTCTTTCTGAAAGATCCTTTGCATACGGGATTTCATTATATTTTTCATAGTCAAAACCTACTGTAAATGTTTTTGCTCCATGAAAATTACTTGCAACATAACTTGAATCAACTCCGCTTGAAAGAAGTGAAGCAACCTCCACATCACTGACCATGTGATACTTGATAGATTTTTTAACTGCATCATCTATTTCATCAACAAGCTTTGCGTGGTCAACACCTTCCCTTGCAGGAGTAAGTTCAGGGTCAAAATACCTTACTATTTCAACCTTTCCATTTTTAAATGTCATATAATGGCCGGGCTGAAGTTTATATATGCCTTTAAAAAATGTCTCATCAAGTACAGAATACTGAAAAGACATATACTGCTCAAGTGCCTTAAGATTTACTTCACGCTCAAAATCCGGATACTCAAGTATACTCTTTATCTCGGAACCATAAATAAGTTCATCATCCTTAATTGCATAGTAAAAAGGCTTGATTCCGAACATATCCCTTGCCGCAAATAAAGACTTTGTTTTGGTATCCCAGATAACAAAGGTGAACATACCCCTTAACTTATCAAGAAGCTTCTCACTATACTCCTCATATCCATGTATAAGAACTTCTGTATCACTATTGGTGGCAAAAATATGCCCTTTTTTTATAAGTCCTTCTCTTATTTCCTTATAATTATATATCTCACCATTAAAGGTACAAATAAGGGTTCCGTCTTCATTCTTCATAGGCTGAGTTCCATTACTGAGATCAATAATAGAAAGTCTCCTATGCCCCATATTTATTCCATCATCAATATACTGACCTCCGCCATCCGGACCTCTGTGAATGATCCTGTTCATCATCTGTGTCAGTACATCTCTTCTATTTTTTAATTTATTACCGGTGAAACCACATATTCCACACATACTTATTCCTCCGTCAAATAAAAACATCCCTTATTATTATAACGTAGGAAAAAACTCTGTCAATCCTTTGTAACAAGGCATTCTATGCGGATCTGACAAAATGTAGCTTGTCATTATCCTAACAAAATGCTATTATAGAAATGTTTGTGTCCATATATTTTTATATATGATAATGTCGGTGTCAAAAGTATTTATTATATTTACCATGCCACCAACTTAATGATGCAAATGAACTTTATCGTAAACAAAATAAATAATTTTATTTACGATATACGTCGCTCAGAAATAATGCTGGATAGAGCATGCTCTATCCACAATTATTTTCTTCACTTACTACAAATAACAATTGAATAAGAGGATTACTAATGGAAGAAACAACTGAAAAAACGGTAATCAATGTCAGGCGGCCATCCAAAAAACACCACATGACCATTCACTGGCTTGATTATGTAGATGACAAAACCATCAAAGCAAAAGATGCTTCTCTTCGTGAAAGAACAATGTTGGTCGGACACATAGGTCTGATGATGCTTTCATACGGAACAGGTGCATGGCGCGTTCTCGACAGTATGAACACTGTAGCAAGAGAGCTTGGGCTTACCTGTACAGCAGATATAGGGCTTGTTTCACTGAATTATACCTGTTTTGAAGGCAATGAAAACTATGCAATGTCATTAGCACTTCCAACAACCGCAGTAAATACAGACAAGTTAAACCTTATTGAAAATTTTGTCAAAGATTTTCATGAGAAAGGTTCCGAAATGACCCTGCAGGAAATTCATGCAGAGCTTTCACAGATTCAAAGTAAAAAAGGCAATTACTCGGCACTTCAGGCTGGTCTGGCAGCCGGCATCGCCTGCTTCGGCTTTACATTTTTACTTGGCGGTGGGCTTATTGAAATGATATGTACTTTCATTGGTGCATTTGGAGGTAATTTTATCCGTCGTAAAATGATAGATAAACATATATCCCTTTTCCCTTGCATCATAGTAAGTGTTGCTCTTGCCTGTATATTAGCAACAGCGTCCTACAAGATAGGAGAAACAGCTTTCGGTATCGATCTACAGCATGAGGCAGGTTATATATGCGCAATGCTTTTTATAATACCAGGTTTTCCGCTTATAACCGGTGGAATAGATCTTGCCAAATCTCACATGAGATCAGGTATAGAAAGAATGGTATATGCAGTAATGATCATTGTTGTTGCAACAGTTACAGGATGGTGCATCGCTACTTTCCTTAAGATTGCCCCTCAGGATTTTATGAAGCTCGAATTAACAGACTTTCAAAGAGTTTCATTAAGACTTATATGCAGTTTCCTTGGAGTTTTCGGCTTCTCTGAAATGTTCAACAGCCCTCGTAAAATGGCTTTTACCGCAGGTATAATCGGTATGATAGCCAATACATTAAGACTGGAATTAGTAACTTTATTTGGTCTTGAAGGCGGTATAGCAGCATTCATCGGAGCTCTGACAGCAGGACTTCTTGCATCTGTTGTAAACAGTAAACATCATTACCCAAGAATTTCACTTTCAGTACCATCTATCGTTATCATGGTTCCTGGTATGTATCTTTACAGAGGTATCTATCTTCTCGGAGCAAGTGATATCAAGCATCTTAACGTAATAGGCGGCGGCGCTGAATGGCTTGTAAATGGTATCTTTATGATAATCGCACTTCCACTTGGACTTGTAGTTGCAAGAGTGCTTACAGATAAAAAATTCAGAACTACAAACTAAAAAGAAGCCTCATAAGAACGAACTTATGAGGCTTCTTTTTTAGTCCTTTTATCCATCTGTATCTCTTTTTTAGGTATCTTTATCAACATAGGTAAAGTTATGCTGTTGATAAGTACCTTTTTTTAGTTTCAATGTGAATAAATATCATTAGATTTCCTATGCCCAAAGATTTATGAATAAGAGTTTCATTGCAAAAGAAAAAGCACATAGAATCAAATCTACGTGCTTTAAGTAATGAGACATGCGGGACTCGAACCCGCGACACCTTGATTAAAAGTCAAGTGCTCTACCACCTGAGCTAATATCCCATAATATGTAGATAGCATTAAAAAGTGCCCAGAACCGGAATCGAACCAGTGACACGGGGATTTTCAGTCCCCTGCTCTACCGACTGAGCTATCTGGGCATGTAAACTAATTGCGGGGGCAGGATTTGAACCTACGACCTCCGGGTTATGAGCCCGACGAGCTTCCAGACTGCTCTACCCCGCGATATTCAATTGTGAAACATTCCTGTATGGTAACTATACTCACAATCTAACGGGAATATTTTCTAAATGGATGGAGAAGGATTCGAACCTTCGAAAGCGTTGCTAACAGATTTACAGTCTGCCCCCTTTGGCCACTCGGGAATCCATCCATATAATGGTAATCAATTTGAAACCAAATCAATTACGTATTTGAACCGTTACAAACGGAAAAAGCCGATGATCGGACTCGAACCGATAACCTGCTGATTACAAATCAGCTGCTCTGCCAATTGAGCCACATCGGCATTCTGAAATATGAATGGGGCCTACAGGGCTCGAACCTGTGACCCTCTGCTTGTAAGGCAGATGCTCTCCCAGCTGAGCTAAGACCCCATATTCATTTTTCCGAGTATCAACGATACTCAAACGACCCAAGAGGGACTCGGACCCTCGACCTCCGCCGTGACAGGGCGGCGCTCTAACCAACTGAGCCATTGGGCCACATACCTTAAAAACTACACATTGATTATTCCAAACTTTATCAATTGAACAAGCCCTCGACCTATTAGTATCAGAAGACACACAGATTACTCTGCTTACATCACTGACCTATCAACCTCATACTCTCTAAGGGGTCTTA